>JACXTT010001929.1_pt1 | contig 33821 bp, 34 predicted proteins | sample 9270951 | NCBI WGS metagenome assembly JACXTT01 (sample SAMN15532306, study PRJNA645909) | rock metagenome | isolation source: weathered quartz diorite | place: Puerto Rico | collected 2017-06-21 | reverse complement strand
CCACCCCCCCCCTGGGAACGGCCCCCGGAGTATGTTTGCGGAGGCAGTCCCCACCTTTTTTGGAAGGCGACTTGCCTGACCTTTCCCGGGTAACGGTGCGAGAACACGCGGTTCATCGTGACTTCCGCCACGGCATATTTCCCCGCAGGCGGCTCTCCCCGGGCCTCGTAATACACGTTGAGCGCAAGACACGCCAGTTCGCGCTTCTCCGAACTGTTCGATTCGAGCCAATGCGTGAGTGCACTGAACGCCGTGACGGCTACCGCGACAATCAGGACGGTGATCCATGGAGCCTTGTTTCTGGTGTGCCAGAAAAAGCGCGCATCGTTCCACCAGCCGGACAGCAGGGGAACACGGCGTGCGGTAGGTCGCCTGTGGAGGAGTTGTCGCAATATTTTCCGAGATCGATGGCTGGCGCGCTGCGTCACATCATCGCACCGTGCAGTGCCATTGCAGCTTACTGACGCAAGATTCGGGCCGTTCCTGACAGCCGTCTCGCCGGATGGCAGTTGCCGGCATATTCAGCCAGAACGGCAGGTCCCTGCAGAATTCGTATTCTTCTGCCTTCACAAGCAGGGACATCCAGTGCCGCGCAACGACTGTTACTGCAAGGAACAGGCCAACATTGTCTTCCCTTTGCCCCTGATGCCGCAGCCCGGGCAACCGCTGCCGTCGAAAATGGAGGAAACTGTTGCGTGAGTGCGTCGGCCCGGCGGCACCGGTCCTGTACATGGCCTCGGGCGCCTTCGCAGTAGACGTCGCAGCTTCATCGTAACAAGGAACGAATCATGGGCAAGCCGATCTATGCATTTGCTCACTCTCCGGGTTTGCCGCTGGTAGCCCGCGTCGCCACGCTGCAACCCCTGCGCTGGCTGGCACGCGGATGGGAGGATTTCACCGCCAACCCGGGGCCCAGCGTCGCCCACGGATTGATTCTGGTCGCGCTGGGCTGGTTGATCCTGTTGATGTGCAGCACGCAGATCGATCTGTTCGCCGCAGTGCTATCCGGCTTCCTGCTGGTGGGGCCGGTGTTCGGCGCCGGATTTTACGAGCTGTCGAGGTTGCGCGCCTCCGGCCAGCGTGGCAGTTTCGACGCGTCGCTCGAAGGCGCGCTGAAAAACGGAAAATTGCTCGCGCGCCTGGGGCTGCTGCTCGCTATGCTGGCGATCGCGTGGGTGTTGATATCGAGGTTGCTCTTCGTGGAAGCCTTGGGCGGTACCCTGCCGTCAGTTCGCGAAACCTTCTACCAGACCATCATCGACTGGGATTATTACCAGTTCTTCGTCACCTACATGAGTACCGGTTTGGTATTCGCCGTGGTCGCATTTATCGTGTCTGCGGTCTCGGCGCCGATGATCTTCGACCGTGCGGCCGACACCAGCACCGCGATCCTGACCAGCTTCAAGGCAATTTGCGCCAATCTGCCGGCGATGATCGTGTGGGCTGCACTGATCGCCGGACTTACCGCGATTGGCTTCGCTACTTTGTTGTTCGGGCTGGCAATCGTGCTTCCGGTACTGGGGCACGCGACATGGCACGCGTATCGGGATCTGATTCGTTGATGCCGCAAAGACAAGGCTGCCGGGACAGGATCGCGCCGGTCAGGTGCCGACGCGCATGGGTGATGTGAGCTTGCGCAGCAACGCGACCACGCTGTACGCGGTGATGCGACCGGTCCTGGGATTGTCCGACGGAATGTTCTCGATCGTCATGCTGAAGCTCGCCGAGTCCGATTCCACTTCGATGCGGTGAGTATTGCGGGTAACGCTCGGGTCGGCCCACACCTCCACCAGAGTCCTGTCCGGACCGATTCCCGCCAGCGATAACGCCGCGGCAACGTTGAGGTTCGCCGGGAAACCGCCCGCCGCCTCCCGCGCGGTCCCCGAAAAGATTTTCAACGGCTCGCGAAGATCATCCAGGCCGATGCCGCGCTCGACCAGATAGGGCGCGCCCGCGAGGCCTTTCACCGGCTTGCGGGTGACCATGCGAACCGATTGAACCTTGCCCTCGACCGCCGCCAGCACCGCGTCCAGCCCGATCAGCGCGCCCGTGGGCACCAGAATCTGCGCGTGGTAACGCTCGGCGATCTGCCCGAGCTGCGGATTGAAAAGCAGCGCACCGACCGAGAGCACGACCAGCTTCTTCCCCTCCCTCAGGACGGGCTCGGCAATCGCGACGAGCAACTGTGCCGGCGCACACTCGACCACGATGTCTGCGTGAGCGGCGAGCGCATCCAGGGCGACCACCGCGGGACGGCGCGACAGGGTGTCGAGAAACGCGCCGGCACCGGCGGGATCGCGCACCGCGACCGCGCTCAGCGACAGGCCTGTGACGCCTTCATCGAGCTTTCGGGCGACCGCCTTGCCGATCGTGCCGAGCCCGGCAATCGCTACACGCTGTACGACTCCATTGGCACGCATGCCCTGCTCCGAAAGCTGGTGGAGAATCAACCCGGACCCGCCGGATGGACCCGATGACAGACAATACCCGAGGAAGTGGCCGATGGGGAACGTTGGTCCGCGTCGCCGCGATACACGCTAAAGTTGCGCGACCTAGACCACGCGGAGGCGCAATGAGTGAGCTGATACATTTTCCCGACGGCGGGTACGCGTTCCTGAAAGGTAGTTTCCCCTACTCACAGGGCGTAAAGGCATTGCAGGGCTACACCATCGAGCGCGTGCGTTTCGCGCAACCGGTGCCCGTGCCGCAGGGCTTCGCAGCCATCGAGCGGCATCTCTCCGAGCGCGGCCGCCCACGCACGGCGCTGTGCGCTGGCGAATTGCGTTCTCCCGCTCCGCTTTCCATGTCCGGCTTCGGGACCTTCAACGAAGGCTATGTCGCAGTGCTGAAGCGCTGGAATCTTTTCCGCGACAGGCTCAATCCGGTCGCACGTTCCAACGTTGCGCCGCAATTCGCTACCCCTGCGGAGCCCAGCTTCTACGCCTTCTGTTACACCGTTCCCGCGAACAACGCCGGCACGAGCTTCGTCGTGGCCGGCAGAGGCGAATGGCCGGAAGGCGGCAAGTTTCCCGAAGACGTCGTCGCACGCGGCGATACTTCCCCCGCCGGGCTGACGGAAAAAGCGCGCTTTGTGCTGCGAAGAATGGAAGACCGTCTCGGCGGTCTGGGCGCTTCGTGGCGTGAAGCGACCGCGATTCAGGTGTACACGGTCCACGATATCCATCCGATCCTCTCCGGCGAGATTCTCCCGCGCGCCGGCAACGGTGCGGGGTTTACCTGGCACTACTGCCGGCCGCCGATCGAGGAACTCGAATATGAAATGGACGTGCGCGGCGTTGCGGCTGAACGCATCCTTTCCGCCTGACACAATTAATTCGTTAAACGCAAAGGACGCAAAGGTATGCCAAGGAAAAACTTTCAAAGGAAATAACAGCGAGATATGCAGTATCACCGCGAGCCGCAAGCGTAACCACGTACCCGATTGCGTCTCGATCAGGCTGAGGGAATCGGGTCGAATATTCAGTCTCTGGTTTTCCTTCGCGTTCCTTTGCGTCCTTTGCGTTGAGTGTATTTTTTTAGGTGGCCGCGGCGATGGCGGGCTTCGCGCGCTGCCTGTTCCAGGCCTCGGTAGCCGCACCGAGGATGCCCTTCGGCATGAAGATAATGAACAGCACCAGCATCAGGCCGTAGAGCGTGGTGTCCAGGCCGTGGATATCGTGGCCGAGGGCGAGCCGCAAGACTTCGGCGAGCAGCAGCGTGAACACTGCGCCGACCGTCGGTCCGAAGCGCACGAACATCCCGCCGGCGATCGCCCCGAACACCATCTGCAGGCTTACCCCGATTCCCGAGACGGTCTCCGGATTCACGTAGAGCTGGTACTGCGCGTACAGCGCGCCGCCCAGGCAGGTCATCAGCGCCGAGATCACCGTCACGCCGAGCTTGAGCCGGGTGACGTTGATGCCGATCGACGCGGCCGCGTCTTCCTCCTGGCTGATCGCCTCCAGCGCGAGCCGTGCCATCGAGCGATCCACCCGCGTCCACACCCACAGCCCGAACAGCCAGAAGCCGATGCCGACGTAGAACCACACCAGCTTGGAGGAAAACTGCAGCGCGGTAAGCGACCAGGACGCGTCCGCGAGCGCGGTGTTCGGCGTGGCACCGAGCGAGCCGCCGGTCTGGTCGCGCAGCGCGACGATGACCATGCGCGCGATTTCGCCGAGGGCAAGGGTCACCAGCGCAAAGTAGTGGCCAACAATCTTCAGGCGGAAACACGGGTAGCCGATCAGGAACGCGATCAGGGCGGCGAACGACAGCAAAATCGGCAGGGACAACCAGGGCGACAGGGCGAAGAGATTCCATGCCATCACTACCCCGTACGCACCGATGGCGAGAAAGGCGCCGTGGCCGAGGCTGGTCAGTCCGAGTCTCCCCATCAATGCCCAGCTCGTCTACACGAACGCCCACAGCAGGCACATGATCAGAAGGTGCAGCGGGTAGTTGCCCATTCCCGTGAGCGGCGCGGCCGCGAGCAGGGCGACGCCGATCCAGGGCAGGGCGCGCCTCATGACTTGCCTCCCAGCAGGCCCTGCGGCCGCCAGAACATGAAGGCGATGAAGAACAGGAAGGCCAGCACGTAGCCCCATTCGAGGTGGAAAAAGTACCCGCCCACCGAGATGAATTGCGCAAAGCTGAACGCAGCGAGGAAACCGCCGATCATGTTCCCCAGCCCGCCGAGCACGCAAACGAGGAAGGCGATCGGCCCGAAAGACAGTCCGATTGCCGGATGGATGTCGTATTGCAACACCAGCAGGCAGGAGGCGACTCCGGCAAGCGCGCCACCCAGTGCGGAAGTGATCAGAAAGATGCGGTCGGCGTTCACCCCCATCAGCGGCATGATCGCGCGGTCCTGCGAGATGGCGCGGATCGCGGTGCCGAGGTATGTGCGCTTGAGGAACAGATAGACGCCGATCATGGCTGCGAGCGCGATCAGGAACGCGGTGAGCCGCGCCAGGCTCAGGAACATCCCGCCCAATTCGAAGGTCGGCAGCTTCACGCCGATGTTCCTGAACTCGACACCGAAGGCCAGGGTGGCCACGCCCTGCAGAAAAAACAGCACGCCGCCGGTGACCAGGAGTTGATTGATCGGTTCGGCGGCGAGCACCGGGCGGACCACGAAGTGGTGCAGCGCCACGCCCAGCGCCGAGACCACCACGACGCACGCCGGGAAGGCGAGCCACAGCGGCCAGCCGTAATTCACATGCAGGAAGAAGGCCGTGTACATACCCATCATGATCAACTCTGCGTAGCAGATCCAGACCACGTCGATCACGCCGAAGATCAGGTTTAGTCCCAGCGCCAGCAGCGCCAGGATTCCGCCCAGCAGCACGCCATTGACGATGGCTTCCAGCAGAAAGATGTCGAAGATCTCCATTGCCTATTGGGTCGTGTGCGGATTCCCGGGCGACGGAAAATCGATAGCTCTCAACGCAGAGGTCGCAGAGGACGCAGAGGTGAGTGAAGGAAATTCTTGACCACACGGCCAGGGGAACAATGGAAACCTCCTCCCATCCGTGACATTGGCAATCTTCTGGATTCGATCATTTCTCATGCTTTCCTCCGCGTCCTTCGCGTCCTCTGCGTTTAGCGCTCTTTATGTTCCTAGATTCCGAGGTAAGCCTTCGTGACCGCGCCGGTGCCGAGCAGCTCTGCGGCCGTGCCCGCGGCGCGAATGCGCCCGGTCTCCAGCAGATATCCGCGGCTCGCGACCTTGAGTACCTGGCGGATGTTCTGCTCGACGATCAGAACGGTGTAGCCCTCCACGCTCATCCGCCGCACCGTTTCCAAGATCGACTGGACGACCACCGGCGCCAGCCCCGCGGACGGTTCGTCGAGCAGCAACAATTTCGGCCCGGACATGAGCGCGCGGCCGATCGCGCACATCTGCTGCTCGCCGCCGGAAAGCGTGCCGGCTGGCTGGTGGCGGCGCTCCTCCATTCGCGGAAACAGCTGGTAAACACTCGCGAGCCTCTCTTCGAAATGCGCTCGCGCCTGCGCCGCGAACGCGCCCATCCGCAGGTTCTCTTCGACAGTGAGCTTCGGGAACAGGCGCCGGTTCTCCGGCACGTGCGCGATACCGTGGCTGACCAGTTCGTACGAGGCCGCGCCGTTCAGGCGCCGGCCTTCCATCGTCATCTCGCCCGCGCTCACATCGATCAGCCGCGAAACGACCCTCAGCAACGTTGTCTTTCCGGCGCCGTTCGGCCCGATCACGGCGACGGTTTCGCCCGCCTTGACCTCGAGGCTCACGTCGAACAACGCCTGGAAACCGGCGTAGCCCGCGGATATGTTGCGCAGCGCGAGCATCAAACGCTCCTCGCGGCCACCGTTGCCTGCACGTCCTTGGCGTCGGTGCCCAGATACACCTCGATCACCCTCGGGTCGTGCGCCACCTCCCCGGGTTTTCCTTGCGCGATCACCTCGCCGTGGTCCAGCACCACACAGCGGTCCACCACCCGCATCAGTGCTCCCATTATGTGCTCGACCCAGACGATGGTGATGCCGCGCCGCTTGCGGATCTCCGCGAGCAGATCCGCGGCCTGGTTCATCTCGTGTTCGTCGAGGCCGCCGAGCGATTCGTCGGCCAAAAGCAGCTTCGGCTTAGTGGCGAGTGCGCGCGCCAGTTCCAGTTTCTTTAACCCCGCAGCGCCCAGACCTTCGACGCGCGCGCCGGGTTCGGCGCGCAGGCGCACCAGATCGAGGATCTCTTTTGCCTGGGAAAACGCATGGTCGCGCGTCGGGTGATCTGCCTGGCCGTAACAGGCGGCGAGCGCGACGTTCTCGAGGATCGACAGCCGGCGGAAAGGGCGCGGGATTTGGAACGTCCGCCCGATCCCGGCGTGGGCGACGCGGTACGCCGGCCAGCCGTTGATCTCCCGACCCATGAAGAGGATCGATCCCGCGGTCGGTGCAAGCGCACCGGCGATGAGATTGAACGTGGTGCTTTTGCCCGAACCATTCGGGCCGATCAATCCCAGGATCTCGCCTTCCTTCACCTCGAAGGAAACGCTGTTGACGGCCGTGAAGCCGTCAAAGACCTTGGTCAATCCGCTGACCGCTAACATCTCCCCCCTCTTAATTCGAATCAGCCACAGAGGACACAGAGAACACGGAGAAAAACGAAGCTCGTTTAACGCAAAGGACGCAAAGGTACGCGAAGGAATTCAATGACTGCAACTAACCTGGGGTGATATAGCAGTCCTTTCGCGGCATGCCGCTTAACCTGTTCACTCGACGTTTTTCTCTTTGGCTCTTCTCTGTGTTCTCTGTGCCCTCTGTGGCTAAAGGTCTGGCATTATTGGTTCGAGTAGCTGTGCGTCTTCGGCCAGGGCAGGACCGGCTCGGCGGTGCGCAGCCGGGCGGGCCAAACGACTTCGGTCTTGCCGCCGATGTATTGCATCACCGCCGGAGAGGAGCGTTCATTCTGGCCGGACATCTCGTGGCCTTGCGGATGGAACTTCACGCCATAGCCCTGGATCGTGCCGCCGTCCGGAATGTCGGTGTCGAGCGCGGCCTTGCGCAATGACTCCGGATCAATCCCGCCGTACTTCTTGATCGCGCGTGGCAGCACGTCGGTCAGGAAGATCCAGGTCTGGTTGAAGCCCATGGAGACGTGCGGCGGCACCTGGTCGGCATGGGTCTCCGCCTTGTAGCGCTTGATCATCTCCTGGATCAGTTTGCCCAGACCCGGCGCCAGTGTCTTCGGGTCGAGCAGTTGCGCCGGCACCGGGTCAACGGACGCGATGTCCTCGGAGTCCTCGCCCAGCGATTCGCGGAGCTTGTCGTACTGACTGTAGCCGGCGCCGTGGCCGATCAGCGCCGCCCACCTCAATCCCTGCTCGCGCGCCTGGCGCCAGAACAGCGTGATGTCCGGGTTGTAGCCGGTGTGCAGGATCATATCTGCGCGGGCTCGGCGCAGCTTCGTAACCAGGCTCGAAAGATCCGGCGCGGTCGCCGAGTAGCCTTCCTTGAGCACGATCTGCATGCCGAATTTCTTGCACACCTCCTCGTTGGCAGCGGCAACACCGGAGCCGTAGGGCCCGTCTTCGTAGATGATTGCGACCTTGACGTCCTTCGGGTCCTTATTCAGCCTGGTCTTGGCGCCCTCGTTGAGCAACGCGCAGGACGCGGCGCCGAACTGGTCGGTGTGCACCTGCGGACGAAAGACGTAGCGCAGGTTCTTGCCTTTGAACACGCTCGAGGCGGTGCACACGTTGGCCCACATGAACTGCTTCGCGGCATCCACCTTCTGCGCCATCGGCACGCATTGCGCGCTGGAGTACACGCCCATGACCAAGGCTACCTTCTCCTGTTCGAGCAGCCGTGTGGCCTCGTTGATCGCGACTTCGGCTTTGGACTGCGCGTCCGCGTAGATGGCGTTGATCCTGTAGCCTTCGACCCCGCCGCGCTCGTTGATCATGTCAATCGCGATCTTGGTGCCGATCGCAGCGGCCTGAGAACCGCCAGCCGCAAATGGTCCGGTGTAGTCGTAGATGACGCCGATCTTGACTTCTTTCGCCAGCACCGGAGCCGGCGCAAACGCAACGATGCACGCGACTGCGAGCGCCGCCATCAGCACGCAACCGCGAATGTTTCGCCCGCGCATGGTTGTCTCCTCCCCCCGATCGATCCGCTTTGTCTGGTCGGCGTGCCCCGAGGGTGCGGGCCGCCATATCGTACAAAGTCGCGCGGCCACCGATCTGCCGCACACTGCCGATAATGCCCTGCATCGGCATTCGACTCAAGCAGCAGCCCTGCAAGAAATCATTGCACCGCAAAAGATCGTTCGCCGGATCGAGTCGGGGTTCAGGAAGGTCCCGGCTTCCGCTGCCGTCTGAGCAGCCAGAAGGCGATTGCCATGTTCAGCAAATTCCAAAGGATGCCGTTGACGAACGCGGCATTGTAGGAGCCGGTCCAGTCGAAAATCGCGCCCGAAATCCAGCCGCCCAGGGCCATGCCGAACAGCGAGGCCGTCATCACGGCGCCGACGCGCGCGCCGGCCTCGCTCGGCGGGAAGAGCTCACGCACGATGATTGCGTACGACGGCACGATGCCGCCCTGGAACAGGCCGAACAGCGACGAAATCACGTAAAGCGATACAAGACCGTCGAACGGCAGGAATAGCAGCAGCGCAAGCGCCTGCAGGCTCGAACCCAGAAGCAGCGTGCGCAGCCCGCCGATGCGATCGCAAATCCAGCCGAAGGCAAGCCGGCTCACGATTCCGCACGCCAGCATCACCGACAGCATCTGCGTGCCGCGCGCGGCGCCGTAGCCGAGGTCGCCGCAATAGGCGACCAGGTGGACCTGGGGCATCGACATCGCGACGCAACAACTGAGCGGCGCGATGACCAGCAGCGCCTGCAACGTGCCGGGCGAGAGCCCCAGCGGGCGCGGCGACCACGAGGCCACCGGTGCACCAGGCGCCGTCTGCCCGGTCGCGGGCGCCCTCCTTCGCAGCAACAGCGCCAGCGGCAGCATGGTCGCCACGCAAACCACACCGATGCCGATGTAGGTCTGGCGCCAGCCCGCGGCTTCGATGAAATGCTGAACGATCGGCGGCCAAACGGTGCCCGCGAGGTAATTGCCGCTGGCGAAGATCGCTACGGCGATACCGCGGCGGCGGGCGAACCACAGCGAAGTGTCGGCGAGCAACGGTGCGAAAGTCGCGGAACTGCCGACGCCGATGAGCAGACCCTGCACCAGCGCGAACTGCCAGATACTGCTGGCCGATCCCGCGAGGACGTAGCCGAGCGCCAGTGCAGCCGTGCCGGCAATGACCGGAACCATAATCCCGAAGCGGTCCGAAAGCCGGCCCATAAGAATGCCGCTCAGGCCGTAACCGATCATGGTAAGCGTGTAGGGCAGCGACGCATCGGCGCGCGCGACGCCGAATTCCGCCTGCACCGGCGGCAGTGCCACAACCACCGACCACATGCCCACGCCGCCGATTGTCGAAAGAATCAGCGCCAGCACCAGCCGCGTCCACGCGTAACTGGAATCCACCGCGCCATGCGTCACGCAATTATTATTATCGTGTTCGTTCCTCACCGGGCGGCATTGTGCCTGAAATACGGGAGCATCGAGGCGAATGGCAAGGTAAAGGAAAAAGCTGAAAAATGATTGAAGAAAAAGAAAAAATGAAAAGAAAGACCGTCCTGCGCCGCCGGCGCAGACCTTCATCCTTTCGCATTTAACTGTTTCACTTCCAACTTCTTTCTGACACTACGTTACAAAACTCCTTCAACCCGCGGCGCTCCAACGCGTTAGAGCGCACAGCACCATTCAGATGTGAACTTAAGGCAGGAGGGATAGCTCATGAAGAGGATATCGATCGCCGCTACATTCGTGCTGACGGTTACTCAGGTAAACGCTTACGCATTTGAGGCAATGGCCAACGTAGTCGGGGTATCGCCGATCGTCGAACAGGTAAACCAGCCGACGCAGCAGTGCTGGACTGAAACGCAGCAGGTGACTCAGGCGGCACCGCAGCAACGCAATTATCTAGGCGCCCTCATCGGCGGCGTCGCCGGGGGACTGTTGGGCGCCCAGGTTGGGCGTGGCAATGGCCGGGTAGCAGGCGCGGCGGTAGGGGCTGGCGTAGGGGCCCTCACCGGGGACGCCGTTGCCAACCAGAACAGCGCCAACGCCACGGTCACGACCACGACACCGGTGCAGCGCTGCCGCCAGGTGGACAATTTCCAGCCCGTTACCACCGGCTACACGGTGACCTACGAATACGACGGCCAGCGCTTCTCGACCCGGCTGCCCTATAACCCGGGTAACCAGTTGCGTGTGAACGTCGCCGTGACGCCGCGCTAAACCACTCTAAAGCGAGATGCTCATGTCGTCCGATCGAACCGTGTCATCCACTCCGGCGTTGAGTGTACGGGCTGCAATCGCAGCCTTGCTCGCCCTGTCGTGCGTGGCGGGAATCCCTCGTCCCGTCCACGCCGACCAGGGTGGCCCACGCGGGCATGAATTCCGCGAGCATGAATTTCGCCGCGAGGAATTCCGCGATTCGCGCTTCCACCACGATCGTTACTACCCGCCGCACGGCTCCCAGTTCAGCATGCTGCCGCCGCATCCGCACCTGATAGTGCACCATGGACAACAGTTCTATTTTTCCGGGGGAATCTGGTATCGGCCTGCGCGCAATTATTACGTCGTAGTACGTCCGCCCATCGGCATCATTGTTCCGTTTCTGCCGCCGTTCTATACACGGGTATGGGTTGGGCCTCATCCGTACTACTACGCCAATAATGTGTATTACGTGAGCACTCCGCGGGGTTACACCGTGGTCGAGCAACCGCAAGGCACGATCGCGATGGCGCCGCCGCCGGGAATGCCGGTTCCGCCCGACAACGCCGTCACCGAACTGGGTCCGGTCAATAACGGCACTCAGCAGATGGCCCCCGTGCCGACGGTTGGCGCTACATCTCCCTCGACCACCCTGCCTCCCGCGCCCGTGGTTCCTCCTTCAACCACGGCGCAGGCCGGCAGCAGCCAGTTATTCATCTATCCCCGCCAGGGTCAGAACGTCGATCAGCTGAACCGCGACCGCAGAGAGTGCAACAGTTGGGCGGTGAGCCAGAGCGGCCGCGATCCTGCAAGCTCCGGCGGACAAATGGATCCGGATTATCAGCGGGCGCTTGGCGCCTGCCTGGATGGACGCGGATATACGGTGAAGTAACACTGTTGGGACGAGATTATTGCAGAAGCAACAAGGCCCGCGACGCGGGCCTTTGTTTTAGCCGGCACGACCTGTGTAATCCAGTTCGCAAGAACGTCGCGGCTGCGCTACATCGACGATCTCATTTCGATAGCCAGTCCCGGACCCTCAAGTTTTCCCTATCTTCATCCCTCATCCTTGCGTCTTCAATTCACCTCGGCTTTGTTCAAGCGGCCGACGACCGCGTCCATCTCCACGGTCGCCTTGTGGCCGCTGGGCAGGATCATCTGGTACGTGTATTGGGATCTTCCGGTGAAACCGACCGACAAATCCATTCCGAGGATCCTGGCCGGGCCAACGAAGATCACCGGCGCGGCCTCGCGCGCCCTCGGTTCGGGTAGTGTCGCGCGTTCATACATGGCGTAGCGGTAAAGCCCGGTCTTGTATTTGAATTCGAAATTCATCGGCTTGGCTGGGTCGCAGGTGGTCTCGCCCATCTTGCCCTCCTTATCCAGTAAGGTGATCGCGTAGGGCGGTTGGGGTCCGCCGCCGGCCTGACGCCAGGCGGTCACGATGCCCGGATGCTCGCTCAGCACCGCCGCGATGCAGGTGTCCAGAGGCCCGCCGGGCTCCGTGGTGTCAGCCCCCTTTGCCTGCGATTGTGCGGCCACGCAAAGAAAAAAGACGATGACAGAGTGGTAGACGCGCATGGACTTCTCCTGAAGTTGGTCGGATTCTTCTCTCGTCATTCACATTATCCACCGACAAGGGATTCCACGACCTGCCTTTCAGGCCGCCAGGTCTTGTTGGCTCTTGGATGCGGCTGACGCGTGGGCTGTATCATCGGAACTAATAAAGGTACGCGGCCGCGTCATCCGTCGCATGTTAGGACGCGCGCGTTGTCGCAACACTCGGCACACAACATTATTTCTTGGGGGGTCTTTCATGCGCTATCGTCTTCTCGGCCGTTCCGGCCTGCTGGTCTCGGAGATCTGCCTCGGCACCATGACCTACGGCGGCAAGGGACGATGGCAGCCCATCGGCCAGCTTGGTCCCGCCGGAGTGGAAGCGCAGGTCAAAGCGGCGTTCGACGCCGGCGTCAATTTCATCGACACCGCCGACGTGTACTCGGAAGGCGACGCGGAGGTGCTGCTCGGCCAGGCGCTCAAGAAGCTCAAGGTACCGCGGGAAGAGCTGGTCATCGCCACCAAGGTTCGAATCCGCATGGGCCCAGGGCCGAACCAGGTGGGCCTGTCGCGCGGCCACATCATGGACGCGGCGGAGGCGAGCCTGCGCCGGCTGCAGCTGGATCACATCGACCTCTACCAGATCCACGGCCAGGACCTGGCGACGCCGCTGGAAGAGACGCTGCGGGCGCTGGAAGACCTGGTGCGTTCAGGCAAGGTGCGTTATCTGGGGCTGAGCAACCACGCGGCGTGGCAGGTCATGAAAGGGGTCGCCATCTCCGAAAGGCGCGGCTGGAACCGTTTGGAATGCGTTCAGGTCTACTACTCGCTCGCCGGCCGTGACGTAGAGCGTGAAATCGTTCCGGTGGCGCTGGACCAGGGGCTGGGCATCCTGGTGTGGAGTCCGCTGGCGGGCGGCCTCCTGTCGGGAAAGTTCAGCGAGAAAAACAAAGGTCCGGAGGGGGCGCGGCGCACCAGCTTCGACTTTCCGCCGGTGGATCGGGCTCGTGCGTTCAGGTGCGTGGAAGCGATGCGGCCGATCGCCCAGGCGCACGGCGCGTCGATCGCACGCGTTGCGCTGGCATGGTTGCTGCACCAGCCCGGAGTGGCGAGCGTGATCATCGGCGCGAAGACCAACGAACAGCTCGCCGACAACATCGGAGCAACCGATTTGCGTCTGTCCGAGGCCGATCTGCAAACCCTGAACAACGTCAGCAAGCTGCCGCCCGAATACCCCGGCTGGATGTTCGAGCGGCAGAATCGCGACCGGCTTCCCGGCGGAGCGATTTCCTGACCATCCGCAAATGTGCCGCGTGGGGATTGCAGTGACGCCGGCTCAGCGCCCGACGGCGTCGGTCCGGATTCCGGCAAGCTGCTATAGTCCACCGGTTCGCTCACTTTCAGAAGATCGCAGCGCAATACTGTGCGATAACAACCAAGGGAGAGTACGGCGATGAAGTTCCCGTGCAGAACCGTTCTGAGGATCATCGGGGCGATTGCTGCCGCACTGTTGGTCTGTGCAGTCCTGACCAGTGCCCACGCGGAAAGCAAGCCGCCGATCCGCATCGGCCTGTCGATTGCGCAGACCGGCCCGCTGAGCAGCGCCGGAAAGTCCGGATTGGTCGCGCTGGAAATATGGCGCGACGACGTCAACTCCGGCGGCGGGTTGCTCGGGCGCCCGGTGGAGCTGGTCGTCTACGACGATCAAAGCAATCCGTCCATGACGCCGGGTATCTATACCAAACTCCTGGACATGGACAAGGTCGACCTCCTGGTCGCTCCCTACGCGACCAACCCGACCGCCCCGATCATGCCGCTGGTCAAGCAGCGCGACCGGCTCTTGCTCGGCAACTTCGCGCTCGACGTCAATGCGCGGATCCGGCACGACAAGTACTTCAACAACCAGCCCTGGGCTTCGGCCAGGGATTCCGCCGACCCGTACCTTGGCCTGTGCCGCAAGCTCGGCGCGAAGACCATCGCCATTCTCGCGGCTGACGCCGAGTTCGCGCAGAACCTCGCCGGCGGCATCCGCGCGGGGTTGAAGGATTACGGCCTGCAGCCGGTCTACGACCAGAACTACCCGCCCAACACCGTCGAATTTTCCTCCATGATCCGCGCCATCCGAGCGAAGAAACCCGATGCGGTGTTCGTCGCATCGTATCCGTCCGATTCCACCGCGATCATCCGGTCGGTGAACGAGATCGGCATCGGCGACAACGTCATGCTGTTCGGCGGCGGCATGGTCGGCCTGCAATACGCCTCCATCATGGAATCTCTGGGCTCCGGGCTTAACGGTGTGGTGAACTACAACACCTGGGCACCGGAGAAGACGATGGACTTCCCGGGGATTCGCGGCTTCCTGACCCGCTACCAGGCGCGGGCCAAACAGGCGAACGTGGATCCGCTCGGTTTCTATTTGCCGCCGTTCGACTATGCGATCGGGCAGATGCTGGCGCAGGCGGTGACCGAGACCGGGAGCCTGGATCACAAAGTGCTGGCAAAGTACATCCGCGAAAATGAGATCAAAACGATCGTCGGCAGCATTCACTACGGTCCGACCGGCGAATGGGCAAACCCGCGCATCGTCTACGTGCAGTTCCGGGGGATCGCGGACAAGAACCTCGACCAATTCCGTAGCGCCGGCAAACAAGTGATCGTCGCCCCGGACGCTTTCAAAACTGGAGAAGTGATCCCCTTCAGTCAGGCGCGCAATTAAACGGCGACGGCAAGCGCGGCCGACCGTCACCCAAAACAGGAATCTGCGATGTCGTTCGAGCTTCTGGGCGAAGCCATCATCGCCGGTGTGCTGCTCGGCTGCTTCTACGCCTCGGTGAGCGTGGGCCTTTCGGTGGCCTTCGGCCTTCTGGACGTGCCTCAGATCGCCCATCCGGCCTTCCTGGTGCTCGGCGCATACGGCGCGTATTTTCTCGGCAGCTTCGGTCTGGATCCATTGCTCGCGGGAGTCCTTCTTACGCCGGTCTTTTTCCTGGCTGGCCTCGCCCTTTACCGCCTCTATCACGCGGCCTTCGAAAGTCGCGGCACCGACGCGGGCCTGCGCGGGCTTGCCCTCTTTTTCGGCATCGCGTTCATCGTAGAGGTGTTGTTGATCCTGAGCTTCGGCGTAGACCAGCGCATGGTGGGGGCCCCTTACATAGGCAAGAGCGTTGCGCTGGGCGACGTGCGCATACCCATGCGGATGCTGGTCGCATTCCTCGTGGCGCTGGTGCTGATCACCGGGCTCTCGCTTTATCTTTCCGGCACGTTCACCGGCCGCGCGATCAAGGCGGTGGCACAAGACCAGACTGCGCTGGCGCTGATGGGCGCCGATCCGGTGCGGATCAAGCAATGGGCATTCGGCATCGCCACCGGAACCTGCGCGCTCGCGGGAGCCCTGCTGATCATCGTCGCCCCCGTCGAGCCGGGGCTGGGGCGCCTTTACATCGGCCGCACATTCTGCGTTGCCGTGCTCGCCGGCTTGGGGAGCATGCCGGGCACTCTCGCAGCCGGCGTCATTCTCGGCATCGCGGAGAGCGTCGTGCTCACCTCTCTCGGTGCGTCCTGGGCGCCAGCGGTGGCCTTCGGGCTCCTTCTGCTCGTGCTGGCCGTGCGGCCGGCCGGGCTGTTCGGGCAACGCTGATGGTCGAACGCCCTGTCCGCCTTGCCGTGAGACGCTGGAGCGGTTTCGTTGTCGGCGCAATCGCGATCCTCGTGGTCGCGCTGTTTCTGGCGCGTGCGGTCGGCAACGAGTATTTTTTCTTCGCCGGTTACGTGGTGCTACAGTTCATCGTGCTGGCGACCGCCTGGAACATCCTCGGCGGATACGCCGGTTACGTGAACTTCGGCTCGGGCGCATTTTTCGCCGCAGGTGCCTACACCGCCGTGGCGCTGATCAAGGGCTTCGCGGCGCCGCTGCCTGTTCAGCTCGTCGCCGCGGCGACGGTGACGGGCCTGATGGGTTTTGCGATCGGCGCAATGACGTTGCGCCTTCGCGGCATCTTTTTCTCGATCGCCACCGTCGCAATCGCCGTGATCTGCGAGACCGTCGTGCTCAACTGGGGCTTCGTCGGCGGCGCCCGCGGTGCCACGGTACTGCAGCCGTCCACGCCGGCCTTTTTCGCGTCCTACACGAGGATGCTGTTCGTGATGATGACGCTGCTCGCCGTGCTGGCCGTCGCGCTGGCGCGCTACGTCGAGACTTCGTGGATAGGCCGCGGACTGCGCGCGATTCGCGATAATGAGGAAGCGGCCGAATCCGTCGGTGTTCCCACCCTGAAACTGAAACTCTTCGCCGCCACCGTTTCCGGTGCCCTGATGGGCGTCGCCGGCGCGCCGTTTCCGCTCTACATGAATTTCATCGAGCCCGTTTCGGCATTCAGCCTCAATTACGCTGTTTCCGCGCTCGCCATGCCCATCATCGGCGGCACCGCGAGCTGGGCGGGCCCGGTGATCGGCGCAGTATTGCTGGGTTCTGTCCAGCAGATCGTAACCGTGACCCTGTCCTCGGAACTCAACGTGCTTGTCCTGGGCCTGCTGCTGGTCGCGTTCGTCATAGCCGCGCCCGAAGGCATCCTCGGACTCGCGCGCAGGCTGTCCGGGAAGGCAGGCGCCAGGTGACCGGGGCTCTGCTCGAAGTCGACGCAGTCAGCAAGCGTTTCGGCGGCTTCGTCGCGCTCTCCGAAGTGAGTCTGACCGTGCGGGCCGGGGAGCGGCTCGGCATCATCGGGCCCAACGGCTCGGGCAAGACTACGCTCGTCAACTGCATCTGCGGATCGCTCTCCAGCGACGGCGGATCGATCGGATTCGACGGCACCGACGTTACCCGGTTTGCCTCGTATCGACGCACGCGCCTGGGCATCGCGCGCAGTTTCCAGGTTCCGCGCCCGTTTTCGAGCATGACGCTGGCCGAGAACGTGGCAGTGCCGCTGGAATACGTCGTGCACCGGAGATCGCTGCACAGCGTGGACGTTTCCGCCGAAGCGCGCTCTATCCTGGCGCGGATGGGCCTGGCCGACAGGGCCGACGCGCCGACCGGCAGCCTGACCCAGGTGGGCCTGCGCAAGCTGGAGCTGGCGCGCGCGATGGCGGCCCGCCCGCGCCTGTTGATCCTGGACGAAGTGATGGCGGGACTGTCTTCCGTCGAAGTCGATGAAATGCTCGACATCATTCTCGGCCTGAGCCGTGAGGGCGTCACCGTCATGATGATCGAGCACATCATGCGGGCGATCATGCGTTTCTCCGAGCGCGTGGTGTGCATGGACGCAGGTCGCGTCATGGCCGAAGGGCCGCCGGATCATATCGTGCGGGACCCCGGCGTGCAGAGGATCTACCTCGGTGCTTAAACTGGCGATCGATGGCCTCGAAGCCGGATACGGAGCCGTGAGAGCGCTGCACGGCGTGTCGCTCGAGGTGCGGCAGGGCGAGACGGTGGCCTTGCTTGGAACCAACGGCAACGGCAAGAGCACGTTGATGAAGTGCATCATGGGGCTGCTCAGGCCTTCGCGCGGCTCGATCGTTCTGGAAACGGATGGCGGACGCGTCGACCTGACCCGGAAACGCGTCCATGAGATCGTCGCGTTGGGCGTGGCGATGGTTCCGGAGGGCCGCAGGCTTTTCCCCAAACTCAGCGTCAGGGAGAATCTTCTGCTCGGCGCGTTCCGGCACGCAGCGCGCGGCGAGATCGAGCGAAATCTTGCGCTCTGCCACGAGGCCTTCCCGGTGCTGCAGGAACGATCTTCCCAGTTGGCGGGAAGCATGAGCGGGGGCCAGCAGCAGATGCTCGCGATCGCGCGCGCGATCATGTCGGCGCCGAGACTTCTCCTGGTCGACGAACCTTCGGTGGGCCTGTCGCCGGTGCTGGTGAAGCAGATGATCGACACGATCGCCGCGCTCAAGCAGCGCTTCGGCCTGACGGTGCTGATGGCCGAGCAGAATTTCCACCAAGCGGGCCGCATTGCAGACCGGGGCTACATCATCGTCAACGGCGAGATCGCCTTTGAAGGCGGCAGCCTGCTCGAGCTGAAGAGCAGCGAACTGGTGAAAAGTTATTACCTAGGGAAGCTCTGATCGAGTTCCACATGCGCGACCGAGGCGATTCGGGTCGAGGTCAAGACGGCGAGGACGCCGTCCAGCCGGCCTACATAAGGAGGGGCCGACGCTGACATCGGCCCGAATCGCCAGGTCCCTCGAAAGAGTCAAAATATTGGGAGAGCGACAATGGCATCACTGCCACGCGTAGGTTGGATCGGCGCCGGCCGCATGGGCGTGCCGATGGCCGGTTTCATCCTGAAGGCCGGTTATCCGTTAAGCGTCTATTCGCGCACCGCGGCGAGCCGGCAGAAGCTTGTCGCGCTCGGGGCCAAAGAGGCCCGGAGCGTCGCGGAATGCACACGTGCCGCAGATGTGATCTTCACCGCGATCCCGGATGACGCCGCATTGCGCGAAGTCGCGTTGGGACCGCAGGGGGTGCTGGCCAACGCCGCACCGGGCGCGATCTTCGCGGACACCAGCACGGTGTCACCGCAGGTCTCCGCCGAGATCGACCACCGGGCAGCGGCACTCGGCGTGGCCTATCTGCGCACACCCATTTCTGGCAATGCAGCGTCCGCGCGGAGCGGCGACATCACCGTGCTCGTGTCGGGACCGGAGGCCGCCTGGCTCACCGTGAAACCCATCGTCGAGTCGTTCAGCAAGGCCCAGGCATACCTGGGCGGCGGGGAGCAGGCGCGCTACATGAAGCTCGTGGTCAATGCGGTGGTCGTCAGTACCGCACAGGCAATGGCGGAAGCGTTGACGCTGGGGCGCAAAGCCGGGCTCGAGTGGAACCTCATGCTCGACACCATTGCGCACAGCACCATCGCCTCACCGTGGCTCAAGGCGAAGATTGCGCTCCTGAAACCGCGCGACTTTACGCCGACGATGACCCCGATGCTGATCCTCAAGGATATCGACTTGATGCTCGTCGCCGCCCGCGCCAATGGCGTGGACATGCCGTTGACGTCGCTGACGCGCGAGCTTTGGCAGGGTCTGCTCAGCGAAGGTTACGGCGGGGAAGACTACATGGCGGCAGTCAAGCTGGCCGAAAAACGATCGGGATTGGTCACCGATACCAAAGATTGAACCGGGGGAGAAAAATGGCAACTGGCGCCGGGATCCATCGCGGACGAGTGATCGTCATAGGCGGCTCGCTGGTCGGTCTGATTGCGGGAAATCTGTTTCACCGGCTCGGTTGGGACGTCGAGGTATTCGAGCGCGTGACCGGCAATGTCGAAGGCCGCGGCGCAGGGATCACCATCCTTCCCGGGCTCGTCGACGGATTTCGCGCCGCCGGCGCGGACGTATCCGAACAGTCCCTCGGCGTCGAGCTTCCGGCGCGCAGCGCGCTCGACAGGGCGGGCAGGATCGTCGCCGAGCGCCCCTTCCGGCAGGTGATGACCTCGTGGAAACGCCTTTACGATGCTCTGAAGGATGTATTCCCGAAAGAGCGCTATCACGCCGGCATGGCGCTCGAGCATGTCGAGCAGGACGGCACGAAGGTGACCGCGTGCTTCGCCGGCGGCGAGCGCATCGAGTACGACCTGCTCGTCGCCGCAGACGGGTTGCGCTCCACGGTGCGCAGCCAGTTCCTGCCGCAGTTGAAGCCGTACTACGCCGGCTATATCGCCTGGCGTTGCCTGGTAGACGAAGGCGAGCTTTCTGCGCCGACCCACGCGACATTGCTCGGCCGCTACACGGTTTGCGTCGCGCCGGGCCAGCAGGGCGTCGGCTACGCTGTGCCGGGGCCGGGCCACAGTGTGGAACCGGGCCGCAGGCAATTCAACGTCGTCTGGTATCACCCGGTGCCCGAAGACGGCCTGCGTTACCTGATGACTGACGATACCGGCCGTTACCACCCGAACGGGATTCCACCGGCGTTGATCAGCTCGCGGGTGCGGCAGGAGATGGTGGAGAAGGCACAACGGGTGTTGGCTCCACAGTTCGCGGAAGCCGTCGGGCGCGCCAGGCTTCATTTCTTCCAACCGATCGTCGATCTGGAGTTGCCGCGTCTGGTCTTCGGGCGCGTGGTCATCATCGGCGACGCGGCATTCACCGCCCGCCCGCATGTGGCTATGGGTGTACCCAAAGGAGCCGGCGATGCACTCGCGCTGGTGGAGGCGATCAGACTGGGCGGCCGCGACCCCCTCGCCGGCCTCGAGCGTTTCGAAGCGCGACGTCTGCAGGTCGACCGGGCCATCGTCGCGCGTGGCCGATACCTCGGATCCTACATGGAAGCCCAGTTGAAATCGGAACAGGAGCGCCGCCGTGCGGAAGCGCAGCGCGTGCCGGAGCGCGTGATGATGGAGACGGCGGCGCCGATGGACTTCGGCTAGAAAGAACAGGGGCGAGCTACGAGGACTGGGGGTCGAGGTACGGGTAGCTGGCCGAAGGCCGGCATCAAGAACGTTGACGTCAAGGAAACTGAAAAGCAGGGAAAATGAAAAAGTAACGGCGATATGCTCGCACTTTTTTTATTTTCCCTATTCCCCATTCCCTATTCCCCATTCCCCATTCCTCATTCCCGCACCCTTCACCCTTCACCCTTCACTCATCACTCGTCACCCGTCACTGCATCTTGCCCGGCCCTTCAGGTTCCCCCCAACGCTTTGTGGAAGCCGCGGTTCTGGATCAGTTGCTGAACCGCGCCGACCAAAGAATCGCTCAGAGTCTCGTAATAATTGTCCGCCGTGTATGAGCGCCCGCGTCGGGCCGACGCGCCGCTGCTCAGGCCCGACCACAACACGTTGCCGTCCGGGTCCGTAAGCGTGGCGCGAAGGATGACTTCCCCTTGGTAGGTATTGGTCTCGTCAACGAAAAACCGTCTAAGCTCCGTCTTGAGAATGGCGGTTCCGTCGCTATCCACCACTTTGATCCCGGACACGGAGAATAGCGCCTTCATACGATTAGTGACGAAAGCCGGAACGTCTTCGGGCGTGGTCACCTGCCTCGGCGTCTGCTCCTCGCGGTTCTGGCCGATAGCCGCAGTGTTGTCGCGCTTGTCGATGACCGGATCAATCTGCAGCCTGGCGTTCTGCAGCTCTGCCAGTTCAGCCGATCCGATCGAGAACATGCGGGTGGTCGGCCTCCAGAGCAACGGGATGTTTTCCAGCCCGGTACTGGCGCAGCCGGCGAGAAATGCCAGCAGGAAAACCAGTCGCTTGATCATGCTCGTTCCTTCCTGTGGATTGGTCTGGGCCGGGTGCGTAGTTCCATTGGACCAGTGCGGTCTTCCCATCATAACTGGGATGGCGACCTGCATCTATCGTATGGGCGACCGCCGGCGCCGTTACTTCTTCGTCATGACGACTTCCAGATAATCTGCCGCTACCATCAGCGTGTCGTCACCCGAGCGGTTGAAGCGGTTGAGCGTGCCGTCGAGTTCTTCCAGGAATTCACCCCGCCGTTTCTCGTCCAGAACCTCCAGCGTGCGGATGATCGGACCGAAGTAGGTGCGGAAGACGTCGATCCAGTGCCCGCTGTCACGGTATCGGAACAAGGCCCTACGCTTGGCAATGCGGATCGAGGAAGTCCCGCCGCCAAACAGTTCCCCGAGGCGTTTCTCCGTTCCCCATTCCGGGGGCGGCCGCAGGCCCTCCGGAGGCGGAAGGTACTTCCCTACCAGACGGAATGTCTGTCCCCAGAACCCGCCGGGTGTCCAGTTGGCGATGCCTATCCTGGCGCCCCTGCGACACACGCGCAGCAACTCCTGCGCGGCTTTCTGCTGGTTCGGCGCGAACATCGAGCCGTACACCGACAGCACCGCGTCGAATGATTCGTCTGGAAATGGAATCTCCTCGCAGTCTCCGACCTCGAACCGGGCAGGAAGACGTTCAACTGCGGCGCGCTCCCGCGCCCTTTCGATCAGCGCCGGAACGTAATCGATACCGATCGCTGCGCAGCCGCGCCGCGCGGCAGACAAGGCTGCATTGCCGCTACCGGTGGCAACATCCAGGACTTTTTGCCCGGCGCGCAGTTCCACCGCCTCGCACAGCAGCTCGCAGGGAAACACCGTGTTCCACGCGATCATCGCAAAGTCGCCGCTTGCCCAGGTTTTCTGCTGCTGCGCTTTGACTGCATTGAGATCCGTCATGACTGCTCCTCTGGTTCCGGGTTTTGCATAATCGCGTCACTACTCGCTCACCTTCAGGACAAGGTCTTCATCGTCATTGCTCGCGACATTCACCCGAAGGCCGACCGGATGATGTTCGATCGCGGTCACGCCATTTCCCAGAGCAGCGGCAATTACCTGCGTCGGATCGGTAACCTTCGGCTCCAGCCAGGCCTTTTCCGATTCCTTCGACAGAACCACCGGCATGCGGTCGTGAACGTCGGCGGCGGGGCCGACCGCGCCGCGAGTCAGGATCGCGCAACTGGCCTGCCATTCGTCATTCTTCGTCGGCTTCCACATTGCCATCAACCCGGCAAATGCGAAGAGCCGATTGTGTGGAAGGTGAAAGAAGTGCGGCTGCTTCGCCTTGATGATTTCACCGGTCACCGGGTCGGCGCGCTCGACCTGCTTCCATTCATACCAGCCGAGGGCGGGAATCAAGCAGCGGGACTTGGCCAGCGGGTCTTTCCACATCGGTTTCGTCGCGACTTCTTCGAAGCGGGCGTTGTGCGTCGTCCGCGGCGGCTTCTGTTCCTCCCACCAGGCCGGGATCAAGCCCCAGCGCGCATGGACGAGTTCGATCTCGCCGGTGAAGCGGTCCAGGCGGAGGATCGGGATGATCGCAGTGGGAGAGACGTTGAAGTGGCGGGCGAAGGGATTGCTGTTGTGCCGGCCGATGTGCCAAAAGCGCTCGATCTCGGCTTCTTCGGGACTGACGTAGCGACCACACATATCAGGTAATTATCGCCCGATCGGTGACGTGCGTGGCGTGCAAACGCAGGAGGCGTAAAATTTCGTGCGGGACTTCCTATGGACGCCACGCCGCCCGCAGCGATCGCGCGCGACCACCGCATTGCGGAGGCGGAAGCCCTGCGGCGCTTGCACAGCCTCTATCCCCGGGAGGCGTCCGGGCCGCGGGTTACCGAGCGTGCACGGGAACTCGCCGGGCGCATACGCGCCGCGCCGCCGGGAGCGCTCAGCGCCGAGTCGTTTTTGCGCCATTACGGTCTTTCGAGCCGCGAGGGCATCGCGCTGATGTGCGTGGCCGAGGCGCTGCTGCGCATTCCCGATCCCGACACTGCCGATGCCTTGCTGCGGGAAAAATTCGCCGGCGGTCAATGGGGCGATGCCGACGAAGCGTCCTGGTTCGCCAGCGCGGCTGATTGGGGGCTGATGCTTACCGGGACGCTCGCGCGCTGGCACGACGCGGAGGTTGACGGCCCGGGAGCGCAATTGAAACGGCTCGTGGCGCGGCTGGGCGAACCGTTGGTGCGCGCCGCAGTGCGCCAAGCGATGCGCATCCTGGCGGAGCAGTTCGTGCTCGCAGAAACCATCGAAGAGGCAGTGGCGCGCGCCGCGGCGGGCCCACGGTACCGCTTTTCCTACGACATGCTTGGCGAAGGCGCCCGCACCGCCGAAGACGCGGCGCGGTATTTCGAGGCATACCTGCACGCGATAAATGCCATAAACTCTCCGGACGCCATCTCCGTCAAGCTTTCGGCGATGCACCCGCGTTTCGAGGAAGCGAAGCGCGCCCGGGTCTTCTCGGAACTGTTGCCGAAACTGACGGAACTCGCGCGAATCGCCACCGCGCGCGGCGTCGGCCTCACCATCGACGCCGAGGAATCCGAGCGCCTCGAGCTCACGCTCGATCTGCACGCAGCACTTGCAAGGGAATTCACTCCTGGCCTGGCCGTTCAGGCGTATCAGAAACGCGCGCTCGCCGTCTGCGAGTGGCTGATTACGCTCGGCCGCTCGGAAAAGCGCCGCCTTCCCGTTCGCCTCGTGAAGGGTGCTTACTGGGACGGAGAGATCAAGCGCGCGCAACAGCTGGGCATGCCCGATTACCCGATCTTCACGCGCAAACCCGCGACCGACGTTTCCTACGTCGCCTGCGCTGCCAGACTGCTCTCGGCACCCGAGGCCATCTACCCCGCGTTTGCCACGCACAACTGCCGGACGGTGGCGACGATCCTCGAACTTGCTGGGCACCGCGAATTCGAGTTCCAGAAGCTTCTGGGAATGGGCGACGCGCTTTACGACGCTTTGCTCGCCGAGAACCGTGACGGTAATCGCGTCATCTGCCGCGTCTACGCGCCGGTGGGCAGCTACAACGAGCTCCTGCCCTACCTGGTGCGGCGACTCCTCGAAAATGGCGCGAATACTTCATTCGTGCACCAGATCGCCGACCCCGGCGTGCCGCTCGAAACGCTTATCGCCGATCCGCTCGCCGCGCTGCCCGAGCCCTACACACCCGACCCACGCATTCCCCTGCCGCACAGCCTCTACCCCGACCGTCTCAACTCGCTGGGTCTGGATCTTTCCCGGCAATCCGTTCTCCAGGGCCTTCACACCAGGATCCTGTCCGACCGCGAGCACGGCCTTCCCGCCATCGCACTCACGTCTCTCGACGTCCTCGATTCCGTCATCGCCCGCGCGGCCGAAGCCTTCGAACCCTGGTCGCGCGTCTCCGTTTCCGAGCGCGCCGCAACCTTGGAACGTGCCGCTGACGCGCTCGAAGAACGCATGGTCGACCTGGTCTCGCTGATCGTCCGCGAAGGCAAGCGCACTTACGCGGACGCGGTATCCGAAGTGCGCGAAGCGGCCGATTTCTGCCGCTATTACGCTTGGCAGGCTCGCAAGCAGTTCCATCCTTCGCTTCTTCCCGGCCCTGCCGGCGAGCGCAATGAACTCGCCCTGCACGGCCGCGGCGTCTTCGCCTGCATCAGCCCCTGGAACTTCCCGCTTGCCATCTTCACCGGCCAGGTCGCGGCGGCGCTCGCCGCCGGCGACACGGTGATCGCGAAGCCCGCGGAGCAGACACCTCGAATTGCGCTTGAGGCGATCTCGATCCTGCACGCCGCGGGCATCCCGACGGACGCCGCAATCTGCGCCATCGGGGACGGCGAGACGGTCGGCGCGCCGCTCGTCGCCGATCTGCGCATCGCCGGCGTCGCCTTTACCGGTTCGTTCGAGACCGCGAAGCGCATCAACGCCGCTCTCGCCGTACGAGAGGGGCCGATCGTTCCGCTCATCGCCGAAACCGGCGGCGTCAACGCCATGATCGTCGACTCCTCCGCGCTGCCCGAGCAGGTGGTCGACGATGTGGTCGTGTCCGCCTTCCAGAGCGCGGGCCAGCGCTGCTCGTCGCAGAGAATCCTGTTCGTCGACGAAGGTTGCGCGCCGCGGGTGCTGCGGCTGATTGCCGGCGCGCTCGCGGAGCTGAAAGTCGGTGACCCCGCCGAGCCCGACACCGACATCGGGCCGATTATCGACGCCCCGGCCCACGCTATCCTCGCGCGCCATATCGAAAGGCTGCGCAGTTCCGCGAAGCTGATCGGCGAAGCGCCGCTGCCTGCGAAGCTCCCGGAAGGCCACTTCATCGCCCCGATCGCGTTCGAGGTACCGTTCGACGCCCTCCCCCGCATCGAAATCTTCGGCCCGATTCTGCACGTCGCCACTTACAAACGAAGCGACCTCGACGCCATCCTGCAGTGGCTCCGCTCCACCGGGTACGGCCTCACCCTCGGCATCCACAGCCGTATCGAGAGCTTCGCCGATCACGTCATTCGCTCCGCTCGCGTGGGCAACATCTACGTCAACCGTAGCATGATCGGTGCGGTGGTCGGCGTGCAGCCCTTCGGCGGCGAAGGCCTGTCCGGCACCGGCCCCAAGGCCGGCGGGCCGCATTACCTTCCGAGATTTGCAACCGAGAGAACAGTTACCGTCAACACCGCGGCGGTCGGGGGCGTTACCGAGTTGCTTACCGATCGAAAGTAACGAAATCTTTTCATTCCCAGTGCAAGGAATGGCTCTCGCAGATTTCTTTTCGGCTGACTACCGTTCTGCAAGGGCGCGCTTTGTATCGGCGGCGGACCGGCTCGGCTGGCGGCGCGAGGCACACGACATTGGCTCCAGCGGTCCGGCCGGTGAGTCGCTGAGCATCGACACGGCGTTGCTCGGCAATCCGTTTCCCGAGAATGTTGTAATCGTCTCTTCCGGGTTACACGGAGTCGAAGGCTTTTTCGCGTCCGCCGTGCAACTTGCTTTTCTCGATCAGCAGGCAGCACGCATTGCGCTGCCGTCCAATGCGGCGATCATCCTGATTCACGGCCTCAATCCGTTCGGTTTTGCCTGGCGACGCCGATGGAACGAACACAACGTCGACCTGAATCGCAATTTCCTGACGGATTATTCCTTCCTTGATCGGGATCCAGACTACCAGGAGAGCCGCGATGCATACGCTCGCCTGTACCCTCTGCTCAATCCCTCAAGTCCTCCATCGCGAATCGAACCTTAGCAATCAAAGCGCTTGCGACGATTTTGTCGCAGGGTTGGGCGGAGCGCGCACGCCTGCCGCGCGACCAGCGTCCTTCGCCGGTTGCCATCGGTGCGATTCTCGCTCTCGGGCTCGCGCAATTGCGCAAGACCATTCCGGTCGGGCAATACGAGTACCCCGAAGGGCTGTTTTTCGGCGGCACGCAGGCAGAGCGCACGACTCAGTATTTGCGGGAGGCGCTTCCTCGCTGGGTCTGCCAGGCCCGGCGTATCATTCACATTGACCTACACACCGGCCTTGGCCAGCGCCGGCAGTACAAACTTTTCGTCGGCGACGAGGAAAACTCGGAACCGGCACGGCATGCGGCAAGGTGGTTCGGCGGTGAGAACGTCGAGGCCTGGGGAGGGGGTACCGCTTACCGCGCGCGTGGTCTCATGGCGACGCATTTCGCCTCGGTGTTCGGCGACCGGCGCTATCTCTGCGTTACCGCAGAGTTCGGCACGTATTCGGCGACACCGGTTCTGCGGGCGCTGCGCGCCGAGCACCAGGCGCACCGGTTCAGCCGGCCCGGCTCGGCGGATTACGAATGGGCCAAGCGCCAGGTGATGGAGGCGTTCTGTCCCATGTCACCAAGCTGGAGAGAGTCCGCGGTCGCGCAGGGACTGGCCATCGTCAAGCGTGCTATAGAGGTTTACAACGCAAAGTGGTAATTACTGCAATGTCTTACCCGTCGATTCCGAATCTGTGGTCAAAACTCTGGATGATTGGGATAATGGCCGCATGAACAAACCCGTCGACCCGGAAGGCGTAACCCTCGACCCCGCTCAGTGGCTGCCGCCCGAGATCGGAGAGATCACCGATCACCAGACTGACCTTCCGCGGATCGCAAGAGACCCGAAACTGACAGCGATCATCGAAGCACAGCTGTCTCAGATTCCGACGAACCACGATCTCCATCTGCACGATTCCCGTGCGATCGATTTGCTACCTGCAAACAGTATCCATCTTGTCGTCACATCGCCGCCCTACTGGACTCTCAAGGAATACAACCAGAGTGACGGACAGATGGGCTACATCGAGGACTACGAGACCTTTCTGAGTGAGCTGGATCGAGTCTGGAAAGCATGTTACGACGCGTTGGTGCCGGGCGGGCGCGTGGTATGTGTGGTTGGGGATGTATGTTTGTCGCGCCGGAAGAACGGCGGCGAGCACGTGGTTGTGCCGCTGCACGCTTCGATCCAGGAACACTGCCGGAAACTCGGTTTTAATAACCTTGCACCGATCATCTGGCACAAGATCGCCAACGCGGTTTACGAAGCAACCGGCAATGGCGGCGGCTTCCTCGGCAAACCCTATGAGCCGAACAGCGTTATCAAGAACGACATTGAATTCATCCTCATGGAACGCAAACCCGGCGGCTATCGCAGCCCGTCGCTGGCAACCAGGATTCTGAGCGTGATCTCGGCCGAGAATCACAGGACATGGTTCCAGCAGATATGGACAGGAGTGACCGGTGCTTCCACCAAGCGACATCCGGCACCCTATCCGTTGGAATTGGCTGAGCGTTTGATCCGCATGTTCAGTTTTGTGGGCGACACTGTACTCGACCCATTCATGGGGACGGCGACGACAAATGTCGCTGCAGCCAAGTGGGGCCGCAACAGCATCGGCATCGAGGTCGATCCGGATTACTTCGAGATGGCGGCGATGCGAATCGAGAACGAGCTTCCCAAACTCTTTTCCGGCCGCACGGTTCGCCTGCATGAGAACCGGGACATGCCGGCAATCGTGCCGCGGTTACGGGCGGTCCAACGCCAAAAACGGGTTTCGTGGCACTTATTCTGAAGAAAATGAGGAGCGCCGCATCAGAACTTTTGCTATTTCCCTATACGCTCGCGCATCAGCTTTCGGAACATTGATATAAGAAAAACACCTCGGATTTAGACGACCTGTAGTGACACTTCTAGGATAGTAGTTGATCGGTGATTATGTACATAGAAGATCTATAACGGCCTCCATCTCATCAAGCCAGTCTAAAAGCAATGCCTGTGGTCGCTTTGGTGCCGGAGACAGTATTGCTTCACTTGGATGCCTAGCTCTTGTTATCAAGTACTGCCTACGTGCAAGACCTAACGCCCTGATCGCACTTTCTTCATTTCTATGTGCATAAAAATTTCGAAAGAGCGGAAGGTCGTAAAAAACTCTTGTATGCAAAGACATCGCACTTTGCACCTCCCCTAAATGTGAGCACCTTATTGCCTCACAAGTTTTTATAAAAATCGTAACGTCATGCCACGCAGGCTCATCGCGACGAGACGTTGGTGCGGGCGCAAGAGGTCCACGTGCCACCTTCGCTGCCATATGCATCAGATCACCCGGGCTCCTTTATTGATGCGTTTCCTATTTTTACTTTTCCCTTCCCCGGTCGGCTCGCTGACAAGTAGCAGGACAAAAGGTAGGATCGAACAAAATTTCGCCCACAGGTTCTGCGTCTCGAGAACAACATAACCGATGTCCTTCTCAATTACTTTCTTTAATAAATGTCGAGATGCCTTAGGCGTATGTACCAAAGATTTCAGACGCATTAGGCGCCTTGTGGCCGTTATGCGTAGCTTTTCCAAGCTACGAGCGGGGCGCATTGTCTAGACCAAATTGGGAAGCAGTGCGTTGGCAAGCCACGCGATCCGCGTCTTTCTTTGTCGATCAACGTTTGTTTTCTCCGCACACGCCAGAACAAAAGGCATCCACTTTTCTTCTGGCGCATCCGTTTCTAGCGCCTCCGCTAGCGCTGTCAGGTTGGCTACAACAATATCCCGCTGAAACTCATAAGGTTGTGGCGGAAGAAAAACATCCTGGAGGACGTCTGTCGGATCTAGCATTTGAGATACTGCAAGCAACAATGAATAGAACACAAAAGGCTTCATCAAGGGCCCTTGGTGAATCTCTGAAATTTCAAGCACAAACCCCACGGCCTTCTCAAAACGTTGCCTTATTGCACTTTCCTCTAAAAACTCCTTTTCGTGCTCCGCATACAAATTGTCTAGATCCTTCGCCTTTGTCGTCTTGACGCCATGCAGCAAGGCATGCGTACATTCTGCGAACAACGTCGCATCCTGCATTCGGACAATATGTTTCTCACTCAACACTCCCAATGCTAGAAGAGTTTCTTCATATTCCCGCGTCGTCTTGTAGATGAACCACTTGAACACCCCTTGATATTCGGCGTGCCGCAACTCCTCTGGATTGCGTGGCACGGTGTATGAATTTAATCGGCGAAACGCCTGTCGAATTTCAGCCGACAACACAGAAACGAATAAATCTATGGACAGTTGATAATTGAGAAATCGTCCTTTTAGTTCATCATTAAGCTCATCGTAGGTACGTCCTCGCGCCCCTTCAATCTCCGATTGCATCGAAATTCTCAACTTGTTGTGAAAAAACTCATGGATCGTCTTGCTTCGTTGTTGGCCATCAACAATTTCCTTTATCGTCTTCTTGCTCTTTAGATCGACTTTCTGAAATAAGAATATCTTGGAATAGGGTAGCCAAGCAAAATTGTTTCCATCAAGAATGATCTAGCGGCCGGTGGCCATACTTTATCGCTGCGCTGATACTCTGGATTCGGGGCGATCTCACTTCGATCCATTGCAGCGCAGTAATCAGCAATAATCTGTGGACTTTGTACTGGTGGAACCATAAATCACCTATTCATGGTTTCAAAAAAATATGCCTTGGTGCAGACATTCCCGAGTGTACCTGTACGCGAATGACTTTCGACTGCTCTCGAGCTCTTAGTCTCAACTCGCTCCGAGCTTCGGGTCGGCGGCGGTCACCGAGAGGTGCGCATGGGTGGCGTCAGGCCGCGGCGCGCCGATTTCACGCGCATGCCTGCTTGGCGAGCTGCACGGCGGTCGATTTGGTCATCACCCGGATCACCTTTATTTATGGCCGGAACCGGTTGGGTTTCCCCTAGCAGGTGCACTACGAAACCGTTCGTAGCGGATCTTGAGCAGATCCTGAGCCGGTCGTAAATCTGCTCTCCTCGGCAGGACAATGCGAGATCCGTGAAGCGCTTGGATGGCGTGCACAAGTGTCGGACCGTCCCGTTCCCGAAGGATGTCGTCGCGAACTTCGATTTTGAAATCGGGGCGGACACCGATGAAGTAGCGATCGAAAGCCGCATGGTGCAAGGTACACAAGGAAAGACCATTTCGAACGTGTGGCTCGCCTCCTGGCTCCGTATCCCCAATAATGTGAGCCGCGTCGAGGAGCTCGTCGTGACGAAGCCGGCAGAAGGCGCACTGACGTTGGTATGCCTCGAGGACTCGCTCCCGAAAAGCCCGTTGATGGAGACGTACGCGAACTGCTGCAGTCACGTAAGCCCGACGCGCCGAATCTGAGTCCTCGCTCATTCGTGAGAAATCTTCACCATCGCCCGCCAATAGCCCGAGGTGCACAGCATCGTCAACTGCAACTGAGAACACAAGATGAGCCGGGTCGTCGGCCACCACAAACACCGGCCACGTAGCGAGATACTTTCCGGGGACCACACCGTGGAAGTAGACGAGCGGAAGATGGCGCTCCATCGCAAAGCGCAGCCCTCGATTGTCGACGTGATCGGGGTCGGTACCTCGGTAACGGTATCGAAGCAGCCCGTCCGCCCCGAAAGAGTCGTCGTACGGGCCACGCGGTGCCGTGGTAATTGAGAGCGGAACCTCGCTCAACACCTGCGGCTTGAATATACCCTGAGGCCCGAGAAGCGGAATGCGTCGCGTGTTGTCGAGCACGAATCCCTCGGCAAGAAGCGTTCGCGGAAGCACGTCTCCGTGCCTCTCGATCTGATCGGACAGCCAACTAAAAGCAGCTGCCCTCACTCGCGCGTCGGCGGTACGATCAAACACTTCCCTCTCGATCTTTGTAGAGGTGAATTAGAAGCTCGCTTATTTCCCCTTGAAAGTCGGCACGCGCTTCTCCATGAATGCGCGCCGGCCTTCGACGTAGTCTTCGCTCTTCATGCAGCGCGCCACCATCTTCTTTGCTTCCGCGTAATTGCCTTTGGCCGCGATCAGCGCATTGATGACGGACTTGGACGCGGCGATGGTCAGCGGCGCATTCGCCGCGAGTTCCAGCGCGAGTTTGCGCACATACTCGTCGAGCTCGGCGTCAGGCAGCACTCGGTTGACCAGGCCCATCGCGAGCGCTTCGTCGGCGCTGTAGCGGCGGGCGCTGAACATGATCTCGCGCGCGGCGGCCTGGCCGACCGTTGCAATCAGCCGGTTGGTGCCGGATATGCCATAAGCCAGCCCGAGGTGCGCTGCGGAAATCGCGAAACGGCTCGAAGCGTCCGCGTAGCGTAGGTCGCAGGAAAGCGCCATCGCCAGCCCGCCGCCGACGCAATAGCCGTGGATCAACGCGATCACCGGCTTGGGCGAATTCTCGATCGCGTGATGCGCGGCATCGATCAGTGCCTCGTATGCCTTCACATCGGCTGCCGTGGAGCGGCGCTTCTCGAACTCTGATATATCGGCACCCGCCGCAAATGCCACCATGCCGTCGCCGCGCAGCACGATGCAGCGGATCGCGGGATCGGCATCGAATTTGGCCATGGCCCTGGGGATTGCGCGCCACATGTCCCCGCCGATCGCGTTGCGGCGCGCCGGGTTGTCCAACACCAGGCGGCCGATCGCTCCGTCGCGCTCGACGCGCAGTTTTCCTTCGCTCATACGATCTCCTAAATTACTTCGGCAGCGCGCAGCCCGGAAATCTCCGCGTCGGAGTAGCCGAGCTCGCGCAGGATGATGTCATTGTGCTCGCCCGCCGGCCCGATTGTCCGTTTTATGCGCGCCGGGGTGCGGGATAGCGCGATCGCCGGGCTGACCAGCTTGACCTCACCGCCGTCGGGTTTCGACACCGGCACGGCCATGCCCAGGTGTTGCACCTGCGGATCGGCGAACACCTGGTCCATTTTGTAGATTGGCCCGCAAGGTACCCCCGCGCCCGCCAGCAACTCGATCAGCGCCGCCGAGGTGTACCGCGCCGTATGCCGGGCGATTGCCTCGTTCAGCGCAACGCGATTCTTCGAACGCAGTTTTGCGTTCGCGTAGTCCGGATGGCGGGCCAGCGCGGGATCGCCGAAGGCTTCGCACAGGCGTCCGAAAATCGGATTGCCCGACGCCGCGACGTTCACGAAACCATCAGCGGTCGGATAGACGCTGGTGGGCATGGATGTCGGGTGATCGTTGCCTGCCTGCCCCGGCACCTCGCCCTCCACCAGCCAGCGCGCGGCCTGGAAGTCCATCATCGCCACCATCGCCGATAGCAGCGAGCTTTGCACCCACTGGCCTTTTCCGGAAATGCTGCGCTCCTGCAGCGCGATCAGAACACCGAGCGCTGCGAACAGCCCCGCGCTCAGATCGGCAACCGGGATGCCCGCGCGCACCGGCCCGCCTCCCGGCAATCCGGTCACCCACATCAAACCGCCCATGCCCTGCGCCACCTGGTCGAATCCGGCGCGGCCGCGATAAGGTCCGTCCTGGCCGAAGCCTGAAATGCTTGCGTAGATGAGTTTGGGGTTCTCCGCGGCCAGCGTTTCGTAATCGATGCCTAGCTTGTGTTTCACATCCGGCCGGAAGTTTTCCACCAGTATGTCGGCGGTCTTCGCCAGCCGCTTAAGCACCTCGACGCCGCGCGGATCCTTCAGGTTGAGCGTGAGCGAGCGCTTGTTGCGATGCAGGTTCTGGAAGTCCGAGCCCTGCCGCTCGCCCAGCATGTCCTCGCTATCCGGCATCTCGATCTTGATCACGTCGGCGCCCCAGTCGGCGAACTGCCTGGTGCAGGTCGGTCCCGCACGCACGCGTGTCAGGTCGATTACGCGGAGATGGGAAAGGGCGTCCATGGAGAAACGGTGATGGGGAATGAGTGATGGGTGATGGGTGATGGGTGAAGGGCGAGGGACGAGGGGCGCTAAACCGGCTTTGCGCGCTTTGTCCAGCGGCCGGACTCGACCTGGTGGAAGAAATCCTCCAGCAG
>JACXTT010001928.1_pt1 | contig 33830 bp, 33 predicted proteins | sample 9270951 | NCBI WGS metagenome assembly JACXTT01 (sample SAMN15532306, study PRJNA645909) | rock metagenome | isolation source: weathered quartz diorite | place: Puerto Rico | collected 2017-06-21 | reverse complement strand
TGAATTTGTCTGGGGGCCTCTGGGACGCAGGCTCCAGGTGGGGAACCCCGCGCCGGGGGGCGGGGCCCTGGGGGGTAACGGAATAGATGCCGTGGTCGTGGAAGGTTCCCGCGGCGGGCGCGCGCAGGGCAATCGTGTACGCCCAGAGCAGCCCGCCACAAACGGCCGCCAGGCCCGCCGCCTTAAGCCAGCCGGACATGTTGAAATTTCGGTTTCAGGGCGAAGGGCGTCCGCACTTTGGCGATGGTTTCTCCGCGCTGCTCGAAACCCTGTCCGCATACGTGCGCCCGGCCGGAGACGAGCCGCAAATACTCGATCTGGTCGGGATCGATGCCCATGATGCGGCAACAGGTGGCATCTACAGCCGCCAGATCCGCCCCCATCACCAGGACGCCGCACTGGCGCGGGCGGCCCTGAACGGGCCCGTTGCCTTCCATCCCCACGATGCCGTCGACGATGGCGAAACTGCGGGGGAAGATACGATGAAGCTCCGCCACCGAGCGATCGAGCCGTAGAGCGCGCCCGGCACCACGCCGAACAGGTTCTTCATGGCGAGCGTGGCACCCGCCCAATGGTGCGTCTTCATCCGGGCGACGGAAACCACCAGGTCGGCGGCCAGCGCGGTGCGCGCCAGGTAGATTCCGCGGTCGAAGCCCGCCACACGCGCCACATCGTCGCGGTTGAGGTCGGTGAAGCGCGCGTCGAAGTTCCGGATGCCAGCGCGGTATCCCGCTTCTCCAGCCAGGAATAGGGCGTCCCGGCGGTGGCCCGGCCCTTCGCCGATCCTGACCTCCGACGCTCCCAGGCTCTCGAATAACTCGACCGCCGCCGCCAGAACTTCCACTTGGGTGTGAATCACCCCGCCGCGCTCGCATTCGACCAGGTTTGGCTTGAGCAGGACGCGCTTGCCCCGCACGTCCAGGCCGCAAGCCGCTGCGCCCCGGCGTAAGCAATCCAGCAAGTCCGCCTGATAGGAGGAGGCCCGCAGGATCGCCACCGCCGCCTGGCCGGGCGGTCCGGGTAACAAACGGGGCCGCGTACATGCCGCTGCGCCAGCCAGCGCGGCGATACCTCCGGCTTGCAGGAATTTGCGGCGACCAATCAAGCGGCCATGACCCGATTCCATGAAATCGCCTCCACCGCCGCGACCAGGATGTCGCCGGTATCGCACGCGTCCGTACTTAGGGGCCACGCGCCGCGGTACTGCAGCAAACAGGCTGCGAGCCAGGCGCGGGCCAGCGGGCTGGCACTCCCCTGCCACACGCGCTCGACGTGGGTCAGCGTGTCTCCCCACTCGACCGATGCGTGCCCGTCAAGCGCCATGAGAGCCAGCGCCGTGGTCTCGGGATAGGAAGGCAAGTCGGCGCCCAGCACCCTTCGGTTCCCGTAGTTCCAGCCCCCGTCGCGGCACCGCCGCTCCAGCAGCATGCGTTTTCCTATGTCAATGCGGTTCTCGAGACCGTCTTGCCGCACATGCCTGGCCGCCCGGCTGAGGGCCATGAGGGCGTGCGCCGTCGGCTCGACCCACGACGACGTACCGGGCTCCCAGGGCCACCCGCCCAGCGCCGGATCGAACTCCACCGTCTCCGGACTCAGCCAGTGCGCCAGCCGGGATAGGGGCCGGGTCTCGGCGCCGGAGGAAGATACGAGCCAGCCCACGCCGCGGCCCAAGGCCTCGTCCCAAATGCCGCGAGTGCAGTGCAGGGTCACCACCAGCGACGTCGCCCAGTGCGGGTCGCCGGCCAGCGCGCATCCCCGCCAGCCACCGCCTGCCGCTTGCCACGAGCGCACCAGACGCCATCCACGGTCAAACGCCCGGCGGGCGCGCGGCTCATCACCCAAGGCGAGCAGCGCATAAGCCGTCGGCTCGAGCCAGGATTGCTTCCCGGCGAAGTAACCCCAGCCACCATCGGGATTCTGGGCGGCTTCGAGCAGCGCGAGGCGCGATTGCACACAGTTCGGCATCCACCGCTAGCTTAAGGTTGCCCGGCCGAAGGGTCGATCCGGCGATAACACGAGAATGCGGGCCGCGTTCGCCTTATACCGGGGTACGTTTACCGCTGGGCGGGCACCAGAGTGAAATGGTGTGCTTCCTTCTGTTACCATCCAAGTTTCCACCGACTCATGAATCCTTCCGACTCTCCTGCCTCGCTTCTCGATTTGCTGAACGCCGCTTCCGGGGCCAAACCAGCGCTCATCATCCCTGAAAGCAGTGCGTTCATCACCTATGATTCGCTGCGCCGCCAGGTTTTGAGCGCTGCCGGGGCGTTCGCCGGCACGGGCATCGGGCCAGGCCAGCGCGTCGCCATGGCACTGCCTAACGGACCGGCGGTAATCGTCTCATTTCTGGCCGCGTCGATCGCCGGAACGGCCGCGCCGCTCAATCCGGCGTACCGCTACGAGGAGTTCTGCTTCTATCTGGAGGACACCGATGCGCGCCTGCTGGTGGTGCCGCCTGAAGGTGCGGAGGACGCGCGCCACGCCGCAGCGGAGCGAAAAATCCCCATCGTCACCGCCGAAACTAGCGCTTCCGGTGAGGTCAGCATTTCAGCTGGAGCAGCCGGAGCCATCCGGACTCCCGCGCCCGAAGACATCGCACTCATTCTGCATACCAGCGGCTCGACGGGCCGGCCCAAGCGCGTGCCGCTCAAGCATCTGAACCTGGCGCTTTCGGCGCGCAATATCGTCGGCACGTACGAACTTTCGTCCGACGACGTGTCGCTCTGCCTGATGCCGCTGTTTCACGTTCATGGGCTGGTGGCGTCCACGCTCTCGACACTCCTCTCTGGTGGCACGCTGGTGGTGCCCGGGCGTTTCAATCCGCTGTCGTTCTGGCGCACGGTGCGGGAATCGGGCGTCACGTGGTACTCTGCGGTCCCCACTATCCATCAGCTCATCCTGGCGCGATCGGGATCGGGGACCAGGCCCGCGGGGGCGGAGTCGTTGCGTTTCATTCGCTCCTGCAGCGCGCCGCTGCCGGTCGAAATGGCGGAGAAACTGGAGGCGCTCACAGGCGTGCCGGTACTCGAAGCCTACGGCATGACCGAGGCGTCGCACCAGATGGCATCCAATCCGCTGCCGCCTGAAGCGCGCAAGCTCGGAACGGTCGGGAAGGCCACGGGCATCCGGATCGGCGTCATGACGGATAGGGGAGAACTGCTTCCCGCCGGTGGGAAGGGTGAGGTCGTGATCCAGGGCCCCAGCGTGATCCGGGCCTACGAAAACAATCCTGAGGCCGACGCCAAGTCGTTCACGCACGGCTGGTTTCGCACTGGCGACGAGGGTGTCCTGGACAACGAGGGCTACCTGCGGCTCACGGGGCGCATCAAGGAACTGATCAACCGCGGAGGCGAAAAGATTGTGCCGCGCGAGATCGATGAAGTGCTGCTCACACACACTGCCGTCGCGGAAGCCGTATGTTTCGGCATCCCGCATCCCACCTGGGGCGAAGAGGTGGCGGCGGCGGTGGTGCTGCGCGAGCCCGCCACCGAGGCCGAGCTGATCGCGTACTGCCGCGACCGGCTGGCGGACTTCAAGTGCCCGAAGAAGCTCTACATCGTGAAATCCATCCCGCGCACCGCGACCGGCAAGGTGCAGCGCCTTAACGTAGCGGCGGAACTGGCAGGGGCACGCGGATGAAATTTGCCGTAGCCGGCGCGGGCGCTATCGGGGCCTACATCGGGGCCAAGATGGCGCAGGCCGGATGCGACGTTACACTTTTTGCGCGCGGCGCTCACTGCCGGGCGATGCAGGAACGCGGCGTGCGCGTGACGGGCGCGGAAGGCGATTTCGAAGTTCGCCCGCGCGTGGTGGATGCGCTCGATGCCGCAGGTCCGGTGGATGTCGTTTTCCTGGCCGTCAAGGCTCGCAGCCTTACCGCGCTCGCCCCGCAATTGCCGGCGCTGTTCGGGCCGGAAACCACCGTAGTGAGCATGCAGAACGGCATTCCATGGTGGTATTTCGAAGGCGCGGAACGATTGGACACGCTCGATCCGGGCGGCGTCATTGCGCGGGCGATCGAATCGCGGCGCGTCATCGGCTCGATCGTCTATCTTTCCACCGAAACTATCGAGCCCGGCGTCATCAGGCATATTCAAGGCAATCGCATCACCATCGGCGAACCGGATGGAGCGCGCAGTGAGCGCTGCCGCGCAATATCGGAAGCGCTGGTGAGTGCCGGCCTGCGCGCCCCCATCACCACTCACATCCGCCAGGAAATCTGGGTGAAGCTGCTGGGAAACATCGCTTTCAATCCGATCAGCGCGCTGACCGGCGCGACGCTGCAGACGATGGCGCGCGACCCGGACGTTTCGCCACTGGTGCGCGCCATCATGGCCGAGACCGAATGCGTGGCCCGCAAGGTGGGGATCGAGATACCCGTCACTATCGAGCAGCGCATCGCGGGAGCGGAGAAGGTCGGCGAGCACAAGACGTCGATGCTGCAGGATCTCGAAGCGGGGCGGCCGCTCGAGCTGGAGGCCATCGCCGGCGCCGCGCTTGAAGTGGGCGAGCGCCTGGGCGTGGCCATGCCGCATACGCGCTCGGTCTACGCTTGCGCCAGGCTGCTCGAGAAACAGCGACGAGGTGGGAAGTGAAGAACCGCTGGGTGCAGCTCGGGGCGTCGCTGGTTGCGATGATCATGATCGCCAACCTGCAGTACGCCTGGACGCTGTTTGTCGAGCCGATCCGCCAAGCGACTGGATGGAAACTTTCCGACATACAGTGGGGCTTCACGCTCTTTATCGTTTTTGAGACATGGGTGATGCCGCTCGAAGGATGGCTGATCGACCGCATGGGCCCACGCATATTCACCACCATTGCGGGCGTACTGTGCGGGTTCGGGTGGTCGGGGCTGGCGTTCGCGACGGAACGCTGGCAGCTCTACGCGTTTTATGCGCTGGCCGGCGTGGGCGCGGCCTTTGTTTACAGCGGCTCGATTGCCAGCGCGCTCAAATGGTTTCCCGACCGGCGTGGGCTCGCCGCAGGCATTATCGCCGCGGGCTTCGGTTCGGGAGCGGCGCTGTTTATTCCCGTTATCGCGGGGATGATTCACACGCAAGGGTACCGGACAGCATTTGTCGTGACGGGAATTTTGCAGGGGTTGGTCATTATTGCGGTGGCGCAAATGCTGCGGCATCCCGGACCTGAGTTTGCGGCGACGCACTCGGGCGCGGGACTGATCCGGCCACGGGTCCGCCGCAACCACGATCAGTTCTCGACGCCGGAAATGCTGCGCACTTCGCAGTTTTACCTGCTTTACTTTATGTTTGTGGCGATGGCTACCGGTGGTCTGCTGGTCACCGCGCAAGCCGGGCCGGTGGCGCGCGAGTGGGGCATTTCGAGGGGGGCGCTCACCGCCGCTCTGGCGCTCGACCGCATCTCGAACGGGGTGAGTCGCGTTTCCTGGGGCTGGGTCTCGGACCACATTGGCCGTGAGCTCACCATGGCGATCGCCTTCGTGCTTCAGGCGGCGTGCCTCGCGAGCGTACTTGTGGTGGGCCGGTGGTCGGGGACGCTGTTCACGGTGACGCTGATTCTGACCTTCTTCACTTACGGCGAAGTGTTTTCGCTGTTCCCGTCGCTGGTGGGCGACTACTTCGGCTCCGCCCACGCCAGCTCGAACTACAGTTTTCTCTACAGCGCCAAAGGGGTGGCGGCCATCATTGGCGGCGGCCTGGCGGCGGTGCTGTTTGAGCGGTTCGGAAGCTGGACGGCAGCATTTTACGGGAGCGCTTTGCTGGCACTGATCTCCGGAGTACTGGCGGTGGTGTTGAAAGGCGTGGCGCTTCCCGTGAAGCGAGGAACAAGCGTGCCGGCCGTGGCGAGCGCTAACGACTAGCCAATATCCCCATCTTTTTTCCCACGCGGGCGAAAGTTTCGAGGGCGCGATCCAGTTCCTGGCGCGTATGCGTGGCGGTCACGATGGTGCGCACGCGCGCTTTGCCTTCCGGCACGGTCGGGAAGCCGATGCCGGTGGCCAATACGCCCTCTTCGAATAATGCCGCTGAAAGCTGATGCGCCGTCTTGGCTTCGCCGACCATCACCGGCGTAATTGGAGTTTCGCTCATGCCCGTATTGAAGCCGGCGGCTGTGAGGCCCTGCTTGAAATATTTCGTATTATCCCACAGATTCTGAATGCGCTCCGGCTCCAGCTCCAGAACGTCAAAAGCCGCTAAACAGGATGCCGCAACGGCCGGCGGGTGCGAAGTTGAAAACAGGAACGGCCGCGCACGATGATACAGAAACTCGATCAAGTCACGGCTGCCGCAGACATAACCGCCGAGCACGCCGATGGCTTTCGAGAGCGTCCCCACCTGGATGTGCACCCGGCCGTGCAGGTTGAAATGATCGACGGTGCCGCGCCCGTTGCGTCCGAGCACGCCCGAAGCATGCGCGTCGTCCACCATCATGATGGCGCCGTACTTTTCCGCCACCTCCACCAATCCCGGGAGCGGGCCGATATCGCCATCCATGGAGAAAACGCCATCGGTGATGAGCAGCTTGCGGCCCGAAACAGAACTCAGCCCGTCGAGGATCTTTCCCGCTGCGGCTGCGTCTTTGTGCGGGAAGACGTGAATCTTGGCTTTGGATAACCGGCAGCCGTCGATGATGCTGGCATGGTTCAGCTCGTCGGAAATGATGTGATCTTCGGGGCCTAGAATCGCCGATACCGTACCGGCGTTGGCTGCGAATCCGGACTGGAACACCACGCAGGCTTCCGCGTGCTTGAAGCGCGCGATGCGCTCTTCGAGATCCATGTGCAGCTTCATGGTGCCCGAAATAGTGCGGACTGCGCCCGAGCCGACGCCGAACTTGCGCGTGGCCTCAAGCGCCGCTTCGATCAGCTTGGGATGCGTGGGTAGCCCGAGGTAATTGTTCCACGCTAGGTTGATTCCCCTGCGCCCGTCGAAGCGCGACTCGGCCGCGCTGGCTGATTCCAGCACGCGCAAGCGCTGGTAGGTCCCGGCCTTCCGCCACTCCTCCAGCTGCGCGCCGAGATACGCCAGCGGATCGGACAACGTCAGACCTTCTCGGGCACGACGAACGGCGCGCGGTATTTCCGCGTGAACATGGCGGTAGCTTCCGGATCGCCCTTGCACTTCAGATTCTCGGCGTCGAACTCCAGGGTGCGGCCCAGCCGGTAGGAAATGTTGGCCAGGTGCACGAGCACCGTGGATCTGTACCCTTCTTCGATAGGCGCGTTCAGATCCGACTGCTTGCGGCTGCGCACGGCTTCGATGAAGTTCGCCCAGTTGTTGCCGTCCTCACTGCGGCTGGGGCCCGGCTGCTGGTCTTTCCCCATCCAGGTTTTATACTGGCCGTAACCGTCGATCGCGAGGTAGCCCTTGGATCCGTAGAAAAGATTGCCCACGGTATTGGGATTCTTGGCTTTTCTTTCCTCGCCGATGCCCGCCTCGTGGTTGCTCATCCAGTGCCGGACCTCGAAGACCAGAAATTTCTTCTTTCCACCCTCGTCGAACTCGAACGTCGAGACCATAGTGTTGGGCGTCTGCTGGTCATCGTCGAACATGAAGTGCCCGCCCATGCCGCTGACTTTGGTTGGATATTTAACGCCCAGGCCCCAGCGCGCGACGTCCATTTCATGGATGCCCTGGTTCCCGATATCGCCGTTGCCATAATCCCAGTTCCAGTGCCAGTTGTAGTGGAAACGATTCTTCGTGAACGCGTGAAGCGGCGCCGGGCCAGTCCACAGATCGTAGTGAACGCCGGCGGGCACGGGCTCCTCGGGCGTGTGGCCGATGGTGTCGCGCCACTTGAAACACAAGCCGCGTGCCATATAGACGTTAGCCCTTCACGCATCTTGTCCATCGCTTCCCGAATAGCGACGCCGGAACGGCTATTAGTGCCATGTTGCACGATGCGGTTATATTTCTGCGCCGCCGCCACGAGTTGCCGGCCCTCGAAAATGTTATGCGAGCAGGGCTTCTCGCAGTACACGTCCTTGCCGGCCTGGCACGCCCAGATACCGATCAGCGAGTGCCAGTGGTTGGGCGTGGCGATAGAGATGGCGTCGATGGACTTGTCCTCGAGGAGTTTCCGGACGTCGGTGAACGCGGCTGGCTTCTTCTTGCCGGCGCGGACCACTTCGTCGAGCCGTTTGTTCAGGACATTCTCATCCACGTCGCACAGGGCGGCGATCTCGACGTTCGGCATGGCCGAATATTCACGAATATGGCTATTGCCCTGCCCGCGGATGCCTACACATGCCACGCGTACCGTATCGTTGATGCTGGGCGCGCCTTTCATCGCGGCCGTGCCCGCGGCTGCCGCGGTGCTCATAAGGAAGTGTCGTCGATTCATGTTTTAGGGCTCCAAATGTCCGATCTTATCACTAACCTGTTGCCGGAAGGTACAGCCTGTGCGGCGGATCCGTAGTACATTTGCTAGTGATGGCCGAAGTTTACCGCCGGTGGATGCACGCGTGGGAGGAGCGCCTCTGTTCGCGCGCCACCGACCGCGTGGTGCGCCCATTTGAGTGGGGATTGGAGTGGACGCGCCACTGGCCCGCGACCGACCTCCACGAGCGTAACGGGCACAGCGATGAAGCCTGGATGCGATTATTGAGCGAAAATGCGGTCGACCGCAGTAACGAGTTCTTCGCCTACCAGACGCCGTCTGATTTCGCGCTGGCAGGGCATGAGCTCCGCTTCACATCAGCTGTCAACACGCCTTACCCCGAGAACAACACCGGCCGCGCGCACTGGTTCCCGGCGAAGCCGACGGTATTCGAACCGAAACCGGGAAAGAAAGCCGTCATCGTTCTGCCGCACTGGAATGCCCACGCCGCCCAACACGTGGCATTGTGCCGCGGCATCAGCGCGCTAGGCATCTCGGCCCTGCGGTTGAGCCTGCCGTATCACGATCTGCGCATGCCGCCCGAAACCAAACGCGCCGATTATGCCGTTTCCTCGAATGTGGGCCGCACCATCGACGCCACGCGCCAGGCGGTGATCGACATACGCTCGTGCCTCGATTGGCTCCAGCAGCAGGGTTACGAAAAGCTCGGTATCGTCGGCACCAGCCTCGGGTCCGCCTACGCGTTCCTCACCAGCGCGCATGACGACCGCCTGGCCGTGAACATCTTCAACCACTGCTCCACGCAATTTGCCGACGTCGTGTGGACCGGACTTTCCACACAGCACATCCGGCAGAGCATGGAGCCGGTCATCAGTCTAGAACGCGCTCGCGCGGTTTGGGCCTCCATCACGCCCGCCAGCTACATTCACCGGTTCGCGCAAAAGCAAAAGAAATCGCTGCTGATCTACGGCAAATACGACACCACATTCCTGCCCGAATACTCGAAGGAAGTGGTGGTGGGATTCGAAGCGTTAGGCCTCGACCATAGAGTGGCCGCGCTGTCCTGCGGCCACTACACTATGGGCGAAGCGCCCTTCAAATTCCTGGACGGCTACCACATCTGCGCATTTTTGACGAGAAATCTGTAAATCAGCTTCGTATTACAACTACCCGCTTGTGTTACACTATTACTGGAAGCATGCCGACGAGCGTTCAAGCACGTCTTGATCCCGCGACAGACCGGGCGCTGAACCTCCTGGTGCGGCGTCTGGGGTTGAGCCCTTCCGACGTGGTGCGTGAAGGGATTCGCCTGATGGCCGCCTGCCACCGTTCTCCTGTAGAGAGAAAGATCGTGGGGCTCGGGCGGTTCCGTTCCAACATCCCGGACCTCGGCTCCAACAAGCGCCACCTCAAAGGCTTTGGGCGTGAATCCCGTTCTGCTTGATACAGGTGTTATTGTTGCCCTGCTCGATAGAAGCGAGAAGTCGCACGCGCGCTGTACCGCTGTTGTTCGAGAGCTGAAGAGGCCTCTTGTGACTTGTGAAGGCGTTATCGCCGAGAGTTGCTACTTGCTTCGCGGCCTTCCAGGCGCGGCCGAAGCTGTCGTCGAGAACATAGCCAGTGGGACCTTCGTAATCCTTTTTCAACTGTCGCAATCCGCGCCTGCCATTCGTAGGATTTTGGCAAAGTACCGAAACCGCGCGATCGATTTTGCGGATGCCTGTCTCATCCAGATGGCCGAAGACGTGGATAGCGGAGAGATTCTCACCCTGGATCGTGACTTCGAGATTTACCGCTGGGGCCGGCACAAGCCATTCGAGCTGCTGATCACCCCGACTTAACTCGGCCTCAGATCCTCCCGAACTTCGCTACCGCCTCTTTAATCGATCTGTATTTTTCAATGAATGGCATCATGGTGTGTTCTGTGTTATCGAGCTGCTGCGCTTTCTTCAGCACATCCGCCGCATGTTCGCGCGGCACCACGGCCACGCCGTCTTCGTCCGCCACGATGATGTCGTTGGGGTTCACGCGCACGCCCGCGCAGGTCACCGGCACGTTGGTTCCCGCGAAACGGTAATGATTGATCGACGTCGATGGCGCGATCCCTACGCTGAACACCGGGAATTGCAAGCGCCGGATCTGCGGCGTGTCGCGAATCGCTGCATCGACGATCGCCCCCGTCAGGCCGCGGACTTTCATGGCCGTGGCCATGAGGCCGCCGATACCGGCAACGTCCGCTCCATCTTCCAGCACCATGACGTACACCGACCCTGCCGGCGCCGCATCGATCGCGTCCAGCATCCCTTGAGATGCCGCCGCGCCGTCGTGGTGCTCTTCCTTCTTGAACAGGACCGTGACCGCGGACCCCGCGAACTTGGTCATGAACAGCGGACGCATCTGGTGCGACATGTGCGCGCGTTGCCCGTAGAGCTGCTCGATGGCGTCGGCTACAGAAGCCACCTCGACCGTGCGGAATCCCTCAATTAACGGGTCGCTCGCCGTCTGCGCGCTCGACCAGCGCACCACAAGGAGGGCCGCGATAACTACCATCGGGATGGGCAAGAGCAGTTTTATTTTCATGTTCGTTCTCGGCGCGATTATAGCAGTGGGCTACACTATTCGGATTGGCTCTTCGAATCGGCATCGCGGGCAGCGGCGCTATCGCCGGCGTCCACATGACCGTACTGAAACGCGATGAGCGTGTCGGGATTGCGTCCATCTTCGGTCCCAATCCGGCGCGCGGCGGTGCGCTCGCGGCAAAGGATTTCGATGACATGCTGGGCAAAGTGGACGCGGTGTTCATCACGGCGCCCAACCACGTGCATGCGGATCTGACGCGGCGAGCTCTCGTGGCTGGCAAGCATGTCTTTTGTGAAAAGCCCATGGCGACGACGATTGACGCCGCCCGCAATGTTTTCGATGCCGCCGGCGCCGCGAAGACCGTTTTTCAAGTCGGTTTCAACCGCCGGTTTGCCCATGTCTACCGGCGCGTCAAGGAGCTTGTAGCCAGCTCACCGCCGCACACCGCCCACATCAAAATGAACCGCGGCGAGCTGCTCAAGCCCGTTTGGACCGGCGATGAGCAAATCACCGGCGGGTTTCTGTTCGAAACGCCGGTTCACATGTTCGACATGATGCGCTTTCAGTTCGGCGAAGTCGCGTCTATCGACGCGCGCCTGAGCCGGGCGAACGATTTCTCCGTTCTGGTCGAGTTTCAGACCGGCATGCACGCGACGTTCGTCACTTCTGCCGATGCCAGCTGGTTCTTTCCTTTCGAGCGGTTCGAAGTGTTTGGCGAATACTCCACCATCGAGACCGAGGAGATGGATTCCGTGCGCTATAGGCTGGGGCTGGATGCGCCGACGCACACCGAAGACTACCGCGATGTGCCGCAGGAATCGAGGTGCGGATTTGCGGAACAGGACCGGCTGTTCGTGGACGCGATTCTGGGAACGGTAAACCGCCGGTATCGGCGCTCGATGGATTTCGCTCCGTGGAGCTGGTCTGCGCCTGTTACCAGAGCGCGCGGGAAAAGCGGCGCGTGCAACTTGCCTGATTCAGGCCGGTGGTTTCGCCTTCGCAAATCGCGCCAGCTCGAAAAACGGATCGGGCTGCTTCTTGCCCAGTACGAGCTGCGCTGTCATTTCGCCCACCGCCGGCCCGTGTTTGTATCCGTGGCCTGACCCGCCGCCCACCAGCCACGCGTTAGCCGCCGCGGGATGGCGGTCCATGATGAAATTCTCGTCCGGCGTGTTCTCGTACTGGCATACACGCGTCTCGACTACTGGCGCGCCCTTCAGACCTGGAAAGCGAAACTCCACAAATTCGCGGATGTGCCGGACCGCGTCCGGCGTGGGTATCCGCTCCTGCGAAGTCGGATCAGTCTCCGGCCCGCGCGTGTCATCGGCCGCCTTGAATCCGCGCCACTCGTTCCCGGGGATTCCGTAGAACACGCCGGACGGCCCGTTGTCGATCCACGTGGGCATCTGCGCTTCGGTGTAGCGCGCATCGCCGGCAGGTACGCCAAAGAAGAACACTTCCTGGCGCGTGGGGCGGACCCGTTCACCGATCACGTCGGGGACTAACTTGCCGAGCCACGGGCCGCAGGCAAAGACATACTGATCGGCGGTCAGGCTTACTCCGCCCGGGAGCATGAGTGCACGCATCTCGCCTCCCTGTATCGGTCCTGGCGTCGCCGGCAACTCGCGGTATTCCCCGCCCTCAGCGATAAAATGTTCGAGCACCACCTGGCAGTTGCGGCGCGCGGTGAGAAATCCGCTTTCCTTTTCCCAGATCGACCACTTCACGTTTTCGAAATTGATCTGCGGGAAACGCTTGCGCGCCTCGGCGTCGTGCAGTTCCTCAAATTCGATACCGGCTTCGCGCAGCAGTGGCAGTGACGCTTTCTCGTAGGCGCCATCGGGGCTAGCCATCCACAGCACGCCGGTACGGTGAAACAGCTTTTGGTTCCAGCGCCTTTCGTTTTCCTTCCAGAGTTGGAGCGCCCGGGCCGCCATGTGGACATATGGCGCCCTTGGGCCGTAAGTACCGCGAATGATGCGCGTCTCGCCTCCGGAACTGGCGCGCGAGTTTCCCGGCCCCCAGGCGTCCACTAGCGTAACGTTGGCGCCGCTTCGCAGCAGGTGGAGCGCTGTCCAGCCGCCAAAAGCGCCGGCGCCGATGACCGCCACGCGAGGTTTTCTGCCGGGTGAAGCAAACGAAGTAGACATAGAAAGGGCCGCGGCTTGCAACAAGGAGCGTCGCTGGATCTGGCGGGACAAATCGGATTATAGCTGCTACCAGGAGGTGGCGCCGCTTATTCGATAGTTACCTTGACCGGCTGTTCGATCAGCTTGGGTTCCTTGCCGCCGGTCAACACCATCAGCGCGAACCGTCCGGGCGTCACCTTGTCCGGGACTTTAAACTTAATGGCAGTTGCAGCCTGCTCGGTTACCTGGACCTTCTGGTCCTTCTTCCCATCGGTCAGATACAACTCCATCACCTCGCCCTTGGCCAGGTGTTCCCCGTTCACCGTGATCGTGTCCCCGGCCTTGCCCGTGTCCGGCTCGACGCTCGTCATGCGCGGCATCGCCTGTTGCGCGTACAGAGCGATGGCAACTAGCGCGAATATGCATCCGATTACAGACAGTTTCATCTGATTCGCCGTCCTTTGTATCTGCATTCTATGCCTGAGGGTCTGGAATATCAAATGGCAACCGCCTGTGCATAGGGCGATAATGTCATCGTGAGAGTCCTCGTCGTCGACGTGGGCGGCACGCACGTGAAGGTGCTCGCTACCGGCAGAAAAATTCGCGTCGAAATTCCGTCCGGACCCGCCCTGACCCCCGCCAAAATGGTCAAGGCCCTGCGAGAGGCCACTAAAACCTGGGATTACACCGCCGTGTCGATGGGCTATCCCGGGCCTGTGGTGCATAACCAGCCAATTTCCGAGCCGCATAATCTCGGCCGCGGTTGGGTCGGTTTCGATTTCCGGAAGTCGTTCGGGCGCCCTGTGCGGGTCGTCAATGACGCTGCCATGCAGGCTCTCGGGAGTTACGAGGGCGGCCGCATGCTGTTCATCGGTCTGGGCACGGGGCTAGGTTCCGCGATGATTGTGGACGGCGTCCTGGAGCCGATGGAACTGGCGCATCTGCCGTACAAGAAGGGGCGTACTTACGAAGATTATGTAGGGCTCCGGGGCCTAAAGCGCTGGGGTAAGAAGAAGTGGAATCGCCATGTCATAGATGTGGTCGAGCGACTAAAAGCCGCGCTCGAGGCCGACTACGTTGTCCTTGGAGGCGGTAACGCCAAACTGTTGAAAAAGCTCCCTCCTGGCGCCAAACTGGGCGACAACAACAACGCCTTCCGCGGCGGCTTCCGCTTGTGGCAGCAGAGTGACGGGCCGTCGGGTCGGACAAAGACGGCTGTTGTAAGATAGTGTTTCGCACATGATCTCGAGCAACGAAGCCCTCGATCTGCTCCGCTCTGATGATTTGATCGGCATCGGCCTGGCCGCCGACGCCGTGCGCCGCAAGCTGCATCCGGAGGGCGTGGTTTCCTACATCATCGACCGCAACATCAATTACACCAATTTCTGCACCGAATATTGCAGTTTTTGTGCGTTTTACCGGCCGATGGGTCACGCCGAGGGCTACATCCTGCCCAAAGAGGTCATTTTCGACAAGATTCAGGAGACGATCGACCTGGGCGGCACCGGCATTTTGATGCAAGGCGGCCTGCATCCCGATCTCAAAATCGAGTGGTACGAGGATCTTCTGCGCTCCATCAAGCAGCGGTTCGAAATTCACTGCCACTGTTTTTCCGCGCCCGAGATCACCAATATCGCCGAGGTCAGCGGCCTGGCCTTGCGCGATACCATCGCGCGCCTTCGCGATGCTGGGCTCGATTCCATTCCCGGTGGTGGCGCCGAGATCCTCGATGACGCCGTGCGCCACCGCATCAGCCGCCTGAAGTGCTCGACGCAAGAGTGGATCGACGTGCACCGTACCGCCCATTCGCTCGGCATGCGCACCACCGCCACCATGATGTTCGGCTGCGGCGAGACTTTCGAGGAGCGCATCCACCATCTCGAGATCGTGCGCCAGATTCAGCAGGATACGGGCGGCTTCACGGCCTTTATCCCCTGGACTTTCCAGCGCGAGAACACTTCGCTCGGCCGCTTCGTCAAGGAAGAAGCCACGGCGGTCGAGTACCTGCAAATGCTGGCGCTCTCGCGCGTCTATCTCGACAACATCGACAACATCCAGTCTTCCTGGGTCACGCCGGGCTTGAAAACCTGCCAGCTCGGCCTGCGCTTCGGTGGCAATGACGTAGGCAGCATCATGATCGAGGAAAATGTGGTCTCCGCAGCCGGCGCTCACCACCGCGCTTCGGAGGAAGAACTGCGGCGCATGATCCGCGACGCCGGCTTCATCCCCAAGCAGCGCGATACTTTATATCGCACCTATTTCCTGAACTGACTGCAGAATTGCCGCCGGCCCTCCCGAAAGCAGCATTGTCGGTTGAGCCATTCCACAGCTAGTTTCCGCGTTTCATGGAGAGAGGCATTCAGAGCGACGAAGGGAATGGGCTACCCCCATGCAAAATTGACTAGTATAATCTCGGTCTTGGGCTCGTTCGAACCGTCCTCAAACATCACTATGATTGGGAGAATTCTGTGCCTACACAAACTGTAGATCAGTTGAAAAGTTCCTTCCGTGGGGAGCTTATCCAGCCTACGGACGCGGCCTATGAGTCTGCCCGCAAAGTCTACAACGGCATGATCGACAAACGCCCGCGTCTCATTGCGCGTTGCGTGGATGTCGCCGACGTCATGGCGGCAGTGGAATTTGGCCGGGAAAATGGCCTGCTGACGGCGATTCGCGGTGGCGGGCACAATGGAGCCGGCCTTGGGACTTGTGACGACGGTCTGGTAATCGACCTTTCGCGAATGAAAGGCATTCGGGTGGACCCCGCCGCCAAAACTGTCCGCGTCGAGGCCGGGTGCGTTTGGGGCGATGTGGATCATGCGACTCACGCCTTCGGCATGGCCACACCCTCCGGCTTCATCTCCACCACGGGAGTGGCCGGTCTCACGCTCGGCGGCGGTATCGGCTACCTGACCCGCCAGTTCGGCCTGACGATCGACAATCTCCTCGCCGTAGACATGGTTTTGGCGGATGGCAGCTTCGTGACGGCGAATAGCAAAGAGAATTCAGATCTGTTTTGGGCGGTACGTGGCGGCGGTGGAAACTTCGGAGTGATCACTTCCTTCGAGTTTCGGCTCCATCCGGTCAAGATGGTCCACTTCGGTCCGACGTTCTGGCCGCTCGACGAGGCCGCGAAGGTCCTCGGCGCCTATCGAGATTTCATTAAGGCAGCTCCCGAGAATATCAGCGGCTTTTTCGCTTTCCTCGTCGTCCCACCCGCGCCAATGTTCCCCGAGCATCTGCACCTGAAGAAAGTCTGTGGGGTAGTGTGGTGTTGCACCGGGTCGGCTGAAGAGGTGGAAAAATCTCTCAAACCGATGCGAACGCTTGGCAAGCCCCTTTTTGACCACGTCGGGCTTGCGCCATTTCCCGCCGTGCAGAGTTTGTTTGACCCGTTGTTTGTTCCTGGACTGCAATGGTATTGGCGGGCTGACAACTTCACCGAATTGAGCAACGAAGCTGTTGCCCGTCACGTCGAACACGGCTCCCAGATACCGACCATGCTCTCCACCATGCACCTCTATCCGGTCAACGGGGCAGCACAGCGGGTTGGCAAGAACGACACAGCATACAGTTTCCGCGAGGCAATGTTCGCCGAGGTGATCGTGGGCGTGGACGCCGACCCCGCTAACCGCGACAAGATTACCACCTGGTGCAAAAACTATTGGGAGGCGCTGCATCCTTATTCAGCCGGCGGCGCGTATGTCAACTTCATGATGGAAGAGGGCCAGGGACGTGTTCAGGCCACCTATCGAGACAACTATGCTCGTTTGGTTGCCATCAAGAAGAAGTACGATCCCAAGAACTTCTTCCGCGTAAATCAGAACATTCGGCCAACCGAGTAGCGCCCGGTCCGGCAATCGGATCGTCATTCCGTCAACACGTGGCTCGGCGCCAGCGCCTGTATTGCCTCTTCCGCGGTTTGCCCGTCGAGCGGGTGCTGCGTTAACGTGCGTAAAGTACAATAGCGCCTAAGGTTGACGAAGATGGTGGAATGCCCAATCTGCCACACTACGAATCCGCCTGGATCGCAAACATGCGTTAAGTGCAGTACTCCGTTTGAGATCGAAGGCGCCACTGTCGTCATCCAACCGGCCGGCGAGGCGGCCACCATTGTTGCCCCGGCTCCGGAACCCTCGGATCCCGAAGCCACCGTTGCCGGCGCAACCGGCTGGTCGGTTCCTCTTCAGAAGCTTGACGCCCGCGACCCCAACGCTGCCATCGAGCCTGGCGTCGTGCTGGGTGAGCGCTACGAGATCCTGAAACGCCTGGGTGAAGGCGGCATGGGCGCCGTCTATAAGGCCCGCGATCGCGAGCTCGATCGGCTGGTCGCGCTCAAAGTAATCCGGCCCGAGCTGGCCGGTCATCCTGACATTCTGCGCCGCTTTAAGCAGGAGCTGATTCTCGCGCGGCAGGTCACGCACAAGAACGTCATTCGCATTTTCGATCTGGGGATGGCGGATGGGCGCAAGTTCATCACCATGGACTACGTCGAGGGCCGCGACCTCAAGAGCATCATCGTGGAGCGCGGCAAGCTGCCGCCCGACGAAGCTGTGCCCATCATCCAGCAGATCTGCCGCGGCCTCGAAGCGGCGCACACCGAAGGCGTGGTCCACCGCGATCTGAAGCCGGAAAACATAATGGTCGACGCGTGTGGCCGCGTCTGGGTGATGGATTTCGGCCTGGCGCGCTCCATGGAGACGGCCGGCATGACGCGCACCGGTGTGTTGATGGGCACACCGGATTACATGTCCCCCGAGCAGGCGCGCGCCGAGAAAGTAGATGCACGGTCCGACCTGTTCAGCCTGGGAATCATCTTTTACGAAATGCTCACCGGCCGGCTGCCTTTCCTGGCCGACACCATGATGGCCGCATTGCTGAAGCGTGTGCAGGAAAAGGCCGCGCCGCCGAGCACCGTCGACTCTGGCATTCCCCAGCACTTGAATGATGTAGTGATGAAATGCCTGGAAGCCGATGTGGCAAAGCGCTATCAGACCACCGGCGAGATCCTGGCGGACCTCGGCGGCACGACCGCCCAAACCTTTGCGAGCGTGGCTCAGATGCCGGCCATTTCGCTTGCCGCGCTTGGCCCCGGTTCTCAATTCGGCCCGCGCTATGAAATTGAAGCGCTGATCGGCGAGGGCGGCATGGGCAAGGTTTACAAGGCCCATGACAAAGACCTCGACCGCACAGTGGCGCTCAAGCTGGTGCGGCACGAGCTGGCCAGCGATCCCAGCTCGCTGCAGCGCTTCAAACAGGAGCTGCTGCTCGCCAGCCGCATTTCGCACAAGAATATTTTGCGGATTCACGATCTGGGCGACGTAGGCGGCGTCAAATTCATTTCGATGGCGTATGTGCAGGGCAAGGATCTGCACGACGTCATCGCGGAGATCGGGCGCCTGCCGGTCGATCGCGCCGTAGACATCGCCAAGCAGCTCGCCGGTGCGCTCGAGGCCGCTCACGTGGAAGGCGTGGTGCATCGCGATCTGAAGCCGCGCAACGTCCTTATCGATCAGAACGACCAGATCTGCGTGTCGGATTTTGGCCTGGCGAAATCGCTCGAAGGTGAATCCGCCACCATGATGACGCGCGCCGGCGAAGTGCTCGGTACCCCGCGCTACATGTCGCCGGAGCAGGCCGAATCGAAGCCCGCCGATCACCGCAGCGACATTTATTCACTCGGCGTGATTCTCTACGAGATGTTGACCGGTGATGCGCCCTTCTCGGGCAATTCAACCGTTCAGGTGATGTACCAGCATGTCACCCAGAAACCCAAAGATCCCAAGGCCGCCAACCCGGAGCTGCCCGACTACCTGTCGAAGATCATTCTGAAGTGTCTGGAGAAGGATCCCGAACTCCGTTATCAGCATGCACGCGACGTTCTCCACGATCTCGAAGCGGCAACTCCCCCGGCCCGCGTCGTCCGCCTGCGGATCGCCGAGACGGGCTATCCCAAATGGCTCCTTGCTTCGATGGCCGCGCTGTTGCTTCTGGTGGGCGCGGCGTTGTCGGTTCCTTCCTGGCGAAACGCGATACTGGGTCGCCTGCAGAACGCTCCGGCCACCAATTCCAGTCCGCCGGCCCAGAAGTACCTCGCCGTGCTCCCATTCAAGGTGTTAGGTGATGAGGCGGCGCTCAAGTATGTCGCCGAAGGCGTAGTGGATTCGCTGACCACCCAGCTTTTCCCGCTGAAAGACATTCACGTCGCGCTGCCCAGTGCCGTCGAGGACGCCGTCAAGGAGCATGCGATCAAGAAGAGCTCGGTTGAAGACATCGCCAAGAGCCTGGGAGTCAATCTGGTGGTCACCGGTACCGTGCAGGGCGCCGGTGACAACGTGCGCATCGTGATCCAGGTGGCGGACGTAAAGAAGGGGCAGCGTTTGTGGGGCCAAGAGTTCACAGCGCTGCGGCGTGACCTGCTCACCACCGAGAATTCCATCTACAAACAGCTGGTCTCCGCGCTGGATCTCAAACCGAGCGACGAGGATCTGTCGCGTGGCGCTCTGCGCCAGACGGGAAATTACGGGGCTTACGAGCTATACCTGAAAGGCCGTGACATGATGCGGCGCCAGCCGAATATCAAGGGGTATAAGGAGGCGCTGAACTTCTATGACGAGGCCATAAGGAAGGACCCACGCTTCGCGCTCGCCTATACCGGCAGGGCCGACATCAGCATGGCTCTATACTTCTTGACGAAAGATGACTCCTGGGCGCAAAAAGCTCTGAGCGCCGCCGAACAAGCCAAGCAGCTCAACCAGGACCTGCCCGAGGTCCACTGGGTGCTCGCTACCATCTTTCTCGAAACCGGCAGGACCGAGGAGTCGATCGCTGAGGCCAAACTCGGATTGGAACTGGCGCCGAGCGCGGATGAGAGCTACCGCCGTCTGGGACAAGTCTATCTGTCGGCAGGCCGGAAGAACGAGGCCATCGCCGCCTATGAGAAGGCCGCTCAGATCAATCCGTACTACTGGTTTAACTTCAACTGGCTGGGTGTGGCTTGTGCCAGGCTCGGGGAGGGCGACAAGGCTGTAGAGGCGTTTCGCCGCGTTACGGAACTGACGCCGGATTGGGCGCCCGCCTATAACAATTTGGGTGGCGCCTCCTTTCAGCAAGGAAAGTGGAATGAAGCGGTCGCAGCTTACCAGAAATCTCTGTCACTTGAGCCCAACGGCGACGCTTATGCCAATCTCGGCGCGGCATTCTATTATCTCGGGCGCTACAGCGACGCCGCCGGGGCTCTGGAGAAGGCCGTGCAGATGGAACCCACCAGCCACGAGAACATTGGCGGGCTGGCCGACGCCTACCGTCAGCTGGGGCAGCGCGACAAAGCGAAATCCAACTACGATACGGCCATCAAGCTGGCGCTGAAAGCTTACCAGGTCAACACGCGGGATGCCATAACTCTCGCGGAGCTCGCGCTATATTATGCCAAGAACGGCGACTTGAGCCGGGCGCAGAATTTCATTGCCAAGGCGCGCGAAATTAACGCCAACAATAATGTCCTGATTTTTGACGACGCGGTAATTCAGCTTCTGTCTGGCAAGCCGGCGGATTCATTGAACCGCCTGCGCGAAGCCTTGCAAAAGGGCTTCCCTGTGGAGATGGTACGAAGCGAACCGGAACTCGCGGCCCTGCGGTCCATGCCGGAGTTCGCAAAGCTGATGAAAGACTTCAGCCGCAAAACTGGTTGACGGAATATCTAGCGGCGCCAGAGCTTGCGCTTCAACCCAAGCAGTCCGGCCGCACCGAATAACAGGACCAGAGATCCAGGCTCCGGGGCATCGGCGGTCAGCGTGAGCTCTCCATGCTCGTCCGGCTGCAGGCCATCGCAGCACGCTGGGGGGTCTGTGACCCCGGCGAATGTAGTGTCGATGGTGACGCTACTAAAGGGAACGAAGCCTATGGCAGTCGGGCACCCATCTCCCACGCACGGAATCGCCGGTAGAAAGGCCGATCCCGGGGTGCCCCCTTCCTCGATCCCGAAATAATCTACTTCCAGCGTTCCGTTACCGGGGCAAAACTCGCCGTCACATGAGAAATGCCTAATGATATCGACCGTTGTGAAATCGGTGGTGCTGGCCGTGAACGGCTGGTTGAGATTGTCGGTCTGGAAGAAGAAGTCCATCTCGATGGCGGCAAAATTGGTTTTGGGATTGTGAAGGTCGATGGTTCCGAAACCATCGCCTGCAATCGCGTCCGATATCGTCTGTGAACAAGTATCCGATCCCTTCTCGGGAGTGCAAAGGTCGATAGAGTGTCCTCCGGGAATAGTGAACTTGATGATCGGATCCGGGATAGAGTCGGCCATAAGCCAGCCCGCCGCCCCTAAAGCTATCGAAACAAGAATCAAAGCTCTCAAGTGCTTCACCCTACACCTCCGTTGACTTTGCTGCACACATCGAGGCGTCTGTCACGGCAGGTTTAGTGCCACTTTCATGTAGGATCAAGTATATTATTTATCAATTATTTACAGCCGAACGGCGGGCCGGCGAATCGTAATGTGTGCCGAAATCTAGGGTTTAGAACCAAATTCTGGTACTTGTCGGTGCTCGTGCCGATTAAAACCGCTTGAGTCGCGCGCGGATCCGTTTGGCGATCTTCTCTATTTCTTCGGTCTTCTTGAGGCTTGAAATCGAGAGCACGTGCGTGTCATCTTTCTCCAGTTCTGCTTTCAAACTCTCAGACAGTTCGATGAGTTGGGCGGCGTCCTTGACCGACTTTTCGTGCTCGGCCTTCAGGATTTCGTCCTGTTGGAGTTTGCCGCTGGGCAGCCGCGTGGGAGATTGTGTCTCTTCATCACGCGGGCGCCGATCCTGGGAGGGCATCGACGATGCCGCGAGCGTCCACACTGCTAAGGCCGCGCAGATAATGAACCATTTCTTCATCGGATTGGACCTTTCGGTATGACGCCCGGACCCATCACGCGTTACGGCCCAAGCGCGCGAAACCTGTTGTTATGATATCCAAGATGCAGCCGGTGAACGTGGGCGTGATTGGCTTGGGCAACGTAGGATCGGGCACGCTCGCGGTGCTCGCGGAAAATGCCGCTCAGATCGCGCTCAAACTGGGCTTCCCCCTCCAGGTGACGGCGGTATGCAGCCGGTCGGTGGAAAGCAAGAAACTGCCGGAGTCGCTCGGCCGGGTGTACCGCACCACCGACTGGCGCCAGGTCGTTTCGCGCCCAGACGTGGACATCGTGGCCGAATTGGTGGGCGGCACGGGCGTTGCGGCGGAGATGATCGACGGGGCCATCGCCAACAAGAAGTCCATTGTTACCGCCAACAAAGAGCTAATGGCGACCTGCGGCTCGGAGATCTGGGACCGGGCCATCGGGGCCGGGATTAATCTGGCCATGGAAGCCAGCGTGGCCGGCGGCATTCCAATCCACGCCGTGCTGCGCGAAGGCATCTCGGGCGATCGCGTGGTGGCGCTCTACGGCATCCTGAACGGAACCAGCAACTACATCCTCACTGAAATGGAGAAGCACGGGACGGCATTCGACGCGGTGCTGGCCGAGGCGCAGCGGCTAGGCTATGCCGAGGCCGATCCCAGCGCAGACGTAGATGGCTACGACGCCCGCTCGAAGCTGGCCATTCTGGCGGCTCTGGCGTTCGGAGAAAAAATCACACCCGCGGATATTTTTGTCGAGGGAATCCGCCGCATCTCGCCCATGGACTTCGAGTACGCGCACCAGTTGGGACACACCATCCGGCTGATCTGCGGGGCGCGGCAGACGGCCGACGGCTTGATCCTCTCGGTTCGTCCGGCACTCATCGGATCCGGGACCATCATCGCCAGCGTGCAAGGCGCGTACAACGCAGTATGGGTGAAAGGCCGCTTCGGCGAGGACACGTTTTACTACGGCCGCGGCGCCGGCTCGCTGCCCACCGGAGTCGCCGTGGTGAGCGACCTGATGCGCGTGGCGCGCGAGATCCGCTACGGGCGGCCGGAGCGCGTCTCGCCATTCGCGCACGAGCGGCTGGGCGAGTACAAACCGCTCTCAGTCACACGCGAGAAGTGCGCGTACTATCTGCGCTTCCGCGTGGATGACCGACCAGGGATCATTGCCGCCCTCGCCGGTATACTTGCGGAACAGCGCATCAGCCTGGAAGCCGTGCTGCAATTGCCGAGCGACACCAAGCGCGACTTGCCGTTCGTGATCACAGTAGAGCCCACTTACGAGGACGCCGTGCGTCAGGCTGTCGAGAAGATGTCGCACCTGGAATTCCTGCGCGAGCCGCCACTGGCGTTACCGATGGAGCCGCCGTTATGAGAAAGCGCTTGTCAGGGTTCGCCCTGCTGTTGTTGGCATCCCTTCTGTGTGGGCAGGTAGCCAAAGACGCCAATGAACGGTATCAGACCAAGGAAGGCCGCGAGTCTCTGGCGAAAACCCTCTCGGCGGCGGACCGCGATCAGAAACAAAAGCCAAAGGAACTAGTGGCGGCGATGTCGCTCCAGCCGGGCATGACGGTGGCGGATATCGGGACGGGCACGGGTTTCATGCTGCCGTACTTGAGCCCGGCCGTAGGTTCGGGCGGCAGCGTGCTCAGCGAAGATATTTTCCCTGATTTTCTGGAGAAGGCTCAGAACACTGCGAAAGAGCACAAGCTCACGAATGTGAGATTCATCAAAGGCTCCGAGACCGACCCCAGCCTTCCTGAAAACGCCGTGGACGTGGTGCTTGCGCTCGATACCTATCATCACTGGAATTATCCGGATAAAATGCTGGCGGCCTTGCATCGCGGGCTACGCGCCGGAGGCCGGCTGGTGGTGGTGGACTATTACAAGCGGCCCGACGCCATGCCCGGTGGCGGGGCAATGCAACACATCCGCCTGGATGATGCGGACGTTATCAAAGAGATCCAAGCCAACCATTTCCGGCTGATCTCGGAGCACGAGCACACCAAGGGCAGCCAGTACATGGCGATTTTCGAAAAGAATTAAGGACGATCACCTAGATGCGGAGCCGGTGGCGTGCGCTTCAGCGCGCCGCGACGAACTTCAGTTCGCCGTCACAGCCGCAAACGGACTACCGGCTGAAGCCGGCAGCGGCACGCTGAAGCATGCGCCACAAGCGGACTAGTAAGTCAGCATACGAGTCCTTCCAGAGTGTCTCCTTCGCTAGCCGGCGTATTTCGGGGCGGCGGAAATCAGCGCCAGGCCACAGACGAACAGGACTAGCATGACGACGACCAGCGCGCGTACGCGGCCGCTGGCGCGGGCGAATTCCTTCCAGACGAGGAGTCCCCAAAGCGCGCTGACCATGGTCGCGCCCTGACCAAGGGCGTAGCTGATGGCCGGACCGACTTGCACGGATTCGGGCGCGCTGGCGGCGACGAAATTGGCGATCGTGCCGGTGGCCCAGATCAGACCGCCGATGACGCCCAGCAAGTGCTGCCCACCGGTCCCTTTGAAATATGCGGACATGGCGACGGGCGGGCCTTCGACCGGCAGGTTCAAAAAGAACAGATTGAAGACGAAAGTCGAGAGGAACACACCCACAGCGAAAACGAATCCAATAGCGTACGGGCCCAGGCCGAGCGGGCCGGCTTTTCCCATTTCGACCAGGGGAAAGAACGACCCCATCAGCACGCCGCTCAACAGACTCAACGCAATTCCCTTCCCGGATACCCGGCGGGCGGCCTGCGCGGCTTTCCCGGCTTCGAGCGCGCGGTAAGCGAAGGCGTCGACAACGATGGCGGCCACCACGATCGCGGCGCCGGTAAAAAGCAGCACCGGATTGCCTTGCGGCTTCAGAATATAGTTCCAGACGACGCCGATGACGAGCGCCAGTCCGATGCCGACAGGGAATGCGACCGACAGCCCGGCCAGCGAGATGGCCGCCACCAGGAGCATGTTGGCCAGGTTAAACACGATGCCGCCCACCGCCCCGAACAGGATCTGCCGTTTGCCGGCGTGCACCAGGTCGTCAGCGAAGGCGAAGCCATCGGAACCGAGGTTGCCGAAGGTCAGGGCATAAATCGTGGCGGCGATCAAAAGTCCCAGCGAGTAGTCGTAGTAGAACAGCTCAAAGCGCCACTTTCCGGCGAGTTTGAATGTATTGGCCCAGGAACCCCAGCAAAGCATGCTCACGAGGGTGAGCAGAAGAGCGGCGCCATAAGTCTGGGGCAGAATCATGGCTGCGAGGGTACAACGCGGTCGCGACGACGGTCAAGTACGCCGCCGCGGCTGGCACGAGATTCGAGCGTTTATGCGGTACGCTAGTGAAACCTCCACTTCGATACGAGACCGACATGCCTGACTGGGTATTCGCACAAAATCAACCGTCCGAACAGCTATGCAAGCTGGAGCATTTCTCGATGAAGAAGCAGCAGGCGTCGGGCGAGATCGAGTTCCTGATTACGGTCAAGGAATACGTGACGCCTCCCGACCCGACGATGAGATTCTTCGCGCAAGCCGACAAGCAGACCAATCAGAATTCGGCGCCGTTCACGCCCTGCGGCTGGGGGCACACGATTTATGAAGCGCTCAGCCAGTGCCTGAAAGCCATCAACAAGTTTCCATACGAAGGCGACGTGAAGTAGGCGCTCGTTATGGTCTCGCCTCGCCGATTGCGTGCAGCAATTCCCCACTGAGAACCGTCGGCGCCCAATACTTCTCGATGTGCTCGATCACCAGCTCAGTGCCCCGGTCGTGAGCGACAAAGGGCCGGTCCTTGGGGTTGTACATGGAGTCTGTGAGATCGCGGACCAGGATCGCGCGCTCTCCCCACTTTGTCATCTGCTTGATGGCGAAGGTCCGGTTCAGCACGCACATATTAGTGTGGACGCCCATAACCAGCAAATGGTCGATGCCGCGGCTGCGGAGAAAGCCATAGACTTCCATGCCATTGTCCGAGATCACATCCTCCGGCGCAACGCGGAGCCCGCTGTTTTCGCGCGTCCAGGCTTTATAGAATTGATCGGGAGTATCGCAGCCGCCATTGGAATCGTCGATCGGCAGCGGGGGGTCGGCGAGAGCGAGGTTGGCCGACGGATTGACCTTGGGCAGGGCGATGATGCGCAGCCGCTGCGGCGCATCCTTGTAGAAGTCCATGGTCTCGGACGGCGCGTGGATGATCTGGATGCCAGCGGCACGCGCTTTCTCGATCACCGGATTCATGCGCGCGGCCAGGGCGTCGACGCGGCGGCTCGCGCCCGAGCACCAGTGCTTGTCCCACATGTCGCAGATCAGGATGGCCGTATGCGCGACCGGAAGATTTTGGGTGACATGCACCTCCTGCCAGTCGCCCGTTCCCTTGAAGGCCTCAACGCGAGTGCGCAGGTTCAGCCGCAGACTGGGGGCGTCGGCGGCCATGGCGGCGACGCATGTGACGATCGTGCAGAAAAATAGACGACACCTCATTTTTCTATGGTCGCTTTCTTGATGTAATCGAGCTTCGGAAACTCGCGCTCGAGGTAGGCGTTGCCCTCGGCTTCGGCTTGTGGCTGCGCCGGGCCAGATCCGTTGGGCGCGCCTTCGCCGTAGCCGCTATAAAGCTGTTCCACGACGTCCATTCCCTGCGTCACCGATCCAAAGGGCGAGAAGCCGCTGCTGTCGAGGCGTGCATTATCGGCAAGATTGATGAAGACCTGAGTGGTGCGCGTGTTTGGGCCGCCAGTGGCAAACGTGATCGTTCCGGGCCGGTTGCTCTGGCTAACCGGATCATCCGGCAAGTTGGCGTTGCGCCACTTTGCGGAAACGGCGGGATCGGCGGCAATGCCGAACTGCACGACGAAGCCTGGCAGCACGCGGAAAAACCTCGCGCCGTCGTAGAAGCCGCTCTTCACGAGGGTGTAAAAGCGGTCCGCGCCCAGCGGCGCCCAACTGCGGTTCACCTGCAGGACGAACGCGCCCTTACTGGTATCAAAATGAACTTTGTAGGAATCCGGCGCCTGCGCTTCAGCCGCGGCAGGAGCCGGCTGCCCTGCCTGCCGCGAACATCCGCAAAGAACGATCGCGCCGAGGGCCAGTGCGGTCAGCTTCATGCGGCACCATATTTCTTGAACCACTGCTGGAGGCGCTTCCAGCCGTCTTCGGCCGCCTGTTTGTTGTAGCTCGGCCGGTAATCGGCGTTGAAGGCGTGGCCGGCATCGGGATTGGTCACGAGAAACTGGCGGCGGTCCACGCCGGCAAGCTGCGATTGCATAATTGGAATTTTATCGCATGCACCGCGGCGCGTGGCCGGCGTTATAGTAGTTGGGACGTGAACCGACGATCGTTTTTCGGAATGATGGGAGGAATGGGAATGCTGGCAGCCGCGCGCCCCGCTGGGGCGGCCGGTGAGAAGCGCACCGGATTTTACGTTCTCGAGACATTCTATTTGCAGCAGGGCGCACAGGTGGCGCGCATGCATGAATACTTCGGCAAGGTCGCGCTGCCGGCATTACAGCGCGTGCGACATACCGGGCCGGTGATCTATCTGGAATCGCTTGTCGCGCCACACATGCCGCAGATGATCGCGATCTACGGCTTTCAGTCGCTCGACGAGATGTGGGGCGTGCACACGCGCATCAGGCAGGACCCGGAGCTCGCGAAGAATTTTGAGCAGTGGGACTCAGGCGACGCACCGTTCGATCAGCAGTCGAGTGTTCTGCTCGAAGCCGCCGACTACAGCCCGGAAATCGTCACGCCCGCCGAACCGCCGAAAACGCCGCGCATTTTCGAGCTGCGCGTGTACCATTCGCCCACCTGGCGGCAGCTCAAGGCGCTGCACGAGCGTTTTGCCGGACCCGAGATCAAGATCTTTCACGGCGTGGGCGTCCATCCCGTTCTCTACAGCTCGACGCTTATCGGACCGAACATGCCGAACCTCACGTACCTGATTCCGTTCGAGAATCTCGCGGCCCGCGAAAAGGCGTGGGATGCTTTCGGAGCGGACCCCGATTGGATTAAGGCGCGTAAAGAGTCGATCGAGAAGCACGGGCAGATCTCGAGCGTGATTCAGATTTCGCTGTTCAAAGCCACGGCTTATTCGCCAGTTCGCTAGGATCGTTCAATATGGCCAAGCGGTATCGTCGGCGCGGCGGATGGTGGGGCGCAGGCGGCGCAAGTAGGGATACTTGGCCGCGGCGGCTTCGTTTATTTCCACGCCAAGTCCCGGCTTGTCGGCGATGTTGACGTATCCGTCGTCGAAAGTTGGCATCGCGGAAAAGACTTCGTGGACCGCCGGATGCCATTCGACCGCGCACTCCTGAATGCCGAAGTTCGGAACCGACAGGCTCACGTGGCAGTTGGCCATGTGCGAGGGAGGCGCGATGTTGCCCGGACCGTGCCACGCCGTCAGAATGCCCTTGGGCTCGCAAGCGGTGGCGATCTTCTTGCCGGTGGTGATGCCTCCGCAGTGCGCGAGATCGTTGCGGACGTAATCCACGAGGTGCTCTTCGATCAGGTTTAGACCCTCCCACGGTCCTACGTAGACCTCTCCCATGGCGATGGGCGTCGTGGCGTGCTGGCGGATCAAGCGAAAAGTGTCGAGATGCTCCGGGCGCAGCGGATCTTCTAGGTAGAACAGCTTGTACGCTTGCAGATCCTGCGCCAGAGCCACGGCCTGGTTGGGCGTGATGCGCTCATGGACGTCGTGAAGGAGGCCGATGTCGTCGCCGAGGGTCTTGCGCAAGTGCTCGAAAAGGCGCGGTACGTTGCGCACGTACGCACCGGGCTCCCAGACTTCCGCGGGCGGCAACCCTTCTTCATACGCCTTCTCAGAAGCAGCGCGCTGCCGTTCCGATTGAGGGACGGAGTAGCCGCTTTCCATCCCCGGCGTCAATACCTGGACCTTGATGACCTTGTATCCGTGAGCCATCAGCTGGCGGGCGTTATCTTCGACCTCCTGGAAATTGCGTCCGCTGGCCGTCGAGTATGTCAGCAAATGTCTGCGTGCACGGCCGCCCAGCAGCTCGTAAACGGGCAGATCCGCCACCTTGCCTTTGATGTCCCACAACGCCATGTCGATGCCGCTGATGGCCGACATGTGGACGGAGCCCGAACGGTAATACGGCAGGAAGAAGAGCGTCTGCCACAGGTCTTCGAGCTGCATGGGATTGCGGCCCATGAGGCCGGGCGTCATATGCTCTTCCAGGAACTTCGCCACGCCGAGCTCGCTGCCCGTGCAGGTGCAGTCGCCCCATCCCCACAGGCCGGGTTGATTGGTCTCGATCTTGACCAGGACGTAATTGGCCAGCGCGGCGCGCGCGGGATTGGTGACGATCACTTTGACGGAGGTGATCTTCAGGTTGCGCGGCGCCGCGGCCCACACTGCCGGCGCCAGTCCCGATAAGAGAAAAGCGCGGCGTTGCATCAGCGGTGTCAGAAGTGCAATTTTAGCGCGAACTGCAGCTGCCGTTGCGGTATTACCGTCGATGTAATCACGCCGGCGGCGCCTGGGCCGTCGGTGATGTAGGGATCGGGCTGGGCGAAAACGGCATGATTGAACGCGTTGAAAAACTCTGCCCTGAACTCCAGATTGGTGCGGTCGGTGATGGTGAACAGCTTGCGGATCGATATGTCAGACGTCACTCCGCCAGGCCCATCAAGAATGTTTTTGCCGGCGTTGCCGAAAGCGTAACCGGTCGGGACGGGAAAAGCGTTGATGTCAAACCATAGATCGGGAGTGCGCTTGCCAGGGGAGAAGTTGCCATTGGCGATGCGGTCGGTGCGCAGCAGTCCGTTCGATCCGGTATTGGAGGGATCGTAACCCATGAGCGGCGAGAAGGGGAAGCCAGAGCGCAAAGTGAAGATCCCGCCCACGTGCCAGCCGCCAAGTACCAGGTCGGCCGTACGATTGCTGTTCAGATAGCGTCTTCCCTTCCCGACGGGTAATTCGTAATCGAAGCTGGAAACCCAACGAAATCTATTGTCAAAATCCGACAGGCCTTTTTCCGATGCCAGATTGAACGAGTTTTGGGGCCACGGGGCGTTGCAACAGATCTCGGGCTGATCGTTGATGGATTTGCTGTAAGTGAAGGCGCTCAGGAACATCAAACCGCCGGACAGCCGCTTTTCGGCCTTTAACTGCAAGGAGTGGTAGCTGGAGTTGCCGTGGTTCTCGATGGAAGTGAACGGCCCGTATTGCGGGTAGGGCCGCCGTGACTGGACGTCGCCTGGGCCGGGCGTGGGATCCTGATTGTGGTCCACCAGGACCTGCAGGTGCGTGCCCTTGGCGCCGACGTAAGCCGCCTCGATCAGAATATTCCCGGGCAGTTGATCCTGAATGTTGAGATTCCACTCATCGGTCACGGGTGCATGCAGGCGGCTGTCATTGCTGGTAACGCCGGCGAATTTAGCTTGGCTGATGTCGAGCGACGGGAAACCGCCCGCGACGGTCACCACGGGCGTGATGCCATCGCTGACGAAACTGGGTTCAAAGAAAAACGGAAGGTTGTAGCCCAGTTGCAGCGGATCGCCGGTACGGATTTCCTGGTAGCTGAAGAACCTCCCGTAGCCCGCGCGCACTACGATCTTGCGGCTCTTGAACGGACTCCAGGCGAGGCCCAGGCGCGGGGAGAAATCATTTTTGTCGGTCGTGACCAGGCCGTCGGATGCCCCGTTCCGCCCGGCGACGATGATCTGTCCGGTGGCGAAATCAAAGTTGCTCTGGCGATTATGCGCTTCGGTGATGGGAGTGGTGTAGTCGTAGCGAAGCCCAATATTCAGAGTCAACGAGGAGGAGAGCTTATAGTCGTCCTGAACGAAGCCGCCATAGGTCTGCTGGCGGTTACCAAAGTAAGTGAGGGTCGAGATTACAGAGGACGAGGGCAGGCCCACCAGCATGTCGGCCAGACCATTGCCGCTGCCGTCGCCGGAGGAGGGATTATCGGCCGTAAACTCGCCGCTGAAACTGAAGCGCCCGCGGGGCTGTCCCACCTGGAAAAGATTGAACTGGCTGAACCGGACCTGGGGACCCAATTTGATGACATGCTTTCCGCGAACGATGTTCAAGGTGTCGCCATACTGGAATTCCTGGCTGGTGCTGAAAGTGGGGGTATAGCCGGGTTCGCCGATTCGTCGGTATCCGCTCGGCTGGAACAGCGTCAAGCCGTTGACCGTGGCGTTATCCGGCACGCCCGGCACCGCGAAACCTGGGCCAGGATATTTTTGGTCGTATGCCGGGATGTTATCCCGATAATGGTTTCTGTTGAAACCGATCCGGACTTCGTTGACCATCGTCGGGCTGATGGTGAAGGTGTGGGCCAGCACGGCGCCGCGCGTGCCTTCGAAATAATTCCCCGTGCTGTAACTCCCGCCATCGGCAAGGCCCGGTAGCGGGGGCGCCTGGAAGCGCGTCCGCTGGCTTAACGAGAACCGGCCAAAGATCTGTTGCCTGGTGGACAGGTTGTAATCAGCGCGGGCGTCCATTTGATCGATTGTGTCTTGGCCCGGGGCGTTGACGTTGTAGTTGTTGGCCAGAGCGCCTGCTACGTTGGGCGCGGGGTAAAGCCCGGCGATATTGTGGGCGATGGTGTTGAGTCGTGACTGAGGAATGATGTTGGCCTGCCCCGCGATCGGCAGTCCGGTCGTAGGATCGAAACCAAAGCCATCCCGGACGACTGATCCGTTGACGGTGCGCGTCGAGTTGGGATCGAAAATCTCGCCCTGGTAGACTGGCCGGCCCAACGCGTCGGTCCCCACCTGTGAACCGAGGATGGCGCCAAAATTACCATTGACTTCTTCGGGCGTTGGCACGCTGACGATGCTGGTAGTGGCGGCGCTTACACGCGTGCCCTGGTAGTCGCCAAAAAAGAACAGCTTGTTTTTCTTGATCGGTCCGCCCAGAGTGCCGCCGAACTGGTTCTGCTTGAACGGCGCCTTGGGCTGATCCGGCGCTTCGAAGAATCCACGCGCATCCAGCGCGGAGTTGCGCAGGAACTCGAAGGCCGTGCCATGAAATTCGTTGGTTCCGGACTTGATGGTGGCGTTGATGACGGCTCCACCGCTGCGCCCGAATTCCGCCGAGTAATTGCTCGTCTGGACCTTGAATTCCTCGATGGCGTCCACGCTGGTCTTAAGAATGTTCCCGGCGTTGTCGTTGGAGTTATTGTCAACGCCATCCAGCATGAAATTGTTCAGATTGCCCCTGGTCCCGTTGACCGCGAAAGCCCCGCCCGCGTTTCCGTTGGTGGCGGAAGTGGCTCCGTTAATGCCGCCTCCGTTTTCGGTGATCTTGGCGACTCCGGTCGTCAGAGTAGCCAGTTGCGTGTAGTCGCGGCCGTTCAAGGGGAGATCGGTGATCTGGCGGCTCCCGATCACATCACCGAGCGCAGACGATTCTGTCTGCACCACGGGCACTTCCGCCGCGATGTTGACTGATTCGGCGATGGACCCCACCTCCAAGGTGAAATCAACGCGAACGCGGTCCTGGACCTGCAGAACGATGCCGGAACGCGTTTCCTTTTTAAACCCCTGGGCTTCCACGGCGACGGTGTAACCGCCGATTTTTAGGGGCGTGATTACATAATTGCCCGAGGAGTCGGTCTTGGTGGAAATCTTGCTGTTGGTATTGACTACCGTCGCGGTAACCGATGCGGACGGCACCACGGCGCCGCTCGAATCCTGGACCGTCCCAACAATCGTCGCGGTATCTACCTGCGCACGAGCGACATCAACTGCAGTCCCGGCAAGCGCCAGGCAACCTATGAGAACGAGTATACGCTTCATGAAGACCTCCTCCTTGAAAATGCAATGTGCAAAACCCCAGATCTCTGGACGTTAACATACGGTTACGCGATGGTCAACAAAGCCGCACAAACGGCGGTGGTCCTAGCAGCTACAATATTCACTTGACCGTACTGGATCTCATCTCACCCGCTGTTCGCGAACGCATCGAAATCCTTGCACGCGAATTTCAATCGGCCAAGCCTTTCCGTCACGTCGTGATCGACGATTTTCTATCACCGGAGGCCTCCCGGCAACTGATGGCCGAGTTTCCGGCATTCGATCGCGAGCACGCGCGCAACGAACTGGGCGAGGTGGGCGGGAAGGCCGTGTTTACGAACCTGCCGCAACTGGGGCCCGCATACGGGCGCCTCGACGCTATGCTGCGGAGTCGCGAGTTTCTATCGCTAGTGGGGCAGATTACAAGCATTCCCGACCTGCTCTACGACCCTGAGTACATTGGCGGCGGCACGCACGAAAACCTTCATGGCCAGGAGCTCGATCCTCATGTGGATTTTAATTACCACCCGAAGGCGCACCTGCACCGCAGGCTCAATCTGATCGTCTTTCTGAATCCGGAATGGCGGGAAGAATGGGGCGGCGCGCTCGAGTTGCACGTAAATCCCTGGCTGCCGCCGGAAGAGAACCCCATCAAGACCATTGTGCCGATCGCGAATCGCTGCGTGGTGTTTGAGACGTCGGAAATTTCATGGCACGGCTTCAAGCGAATTCAACTTTCCGACGAGAAGAAAAACATTTCGCGCCGGTCCATCGCGGTCTATTACTACACCCGGAAGCGCCCGGCGGATGAAGCGGCCCCGCCGCATTCCACCGTCTATGTCCAGCGGCCGCTGCCGGAGTACTTTCGTGCCGGATACACACTGCGCCCCGAGGATATTGACGCACTTCGCATTCTGCTGGTACGGCGCGACAGTCAGATCCGCTTCCTCTACGAGCGGGAGAAGGAGTTTTCCGAGGTAGTACACGGCATTGTGTACTCAAAGATGTTCCGGCTTTACCGCGCCCTTATCTGGCCGGTGCGCAAACCGTGGTCCTGGTATAGAAGCCGGCAGATTGGTTAGAGCGCAATCTCCCGGCCTATGCCCCGTTCTCGAGCGCGAACGTATGCTAGTTGCGCGGCGGCTACAT
>JACXTT010001927.1_pt1 | contig 33833 bp, 49 predicted proteins | sample 9270951 | NCBI WGS metagenome assembly JACXTT01 (sample SAMN15532306, study PRJNA645909) | rock metagenome | isolation source: weathered quartz diorite | place: Puerto Rico | collected 2017-06-21 | reverse complement strand
GCAATGGTGTCGCCCACACCGACGAAGAAATCCGCGATCGCCTTCTTGTTCGCCTCCGCGTCCGTGGTGATGGTGACGTTCAGGGACTGCGTGCGGCTGGCGATGTTCGACGCGTCAATCCCCAGCACGCTGGCGAAGTCTGTCGACGCCATTTTGATTTGGTCGTAGGCATCGCTCAACGCTTTCGATGCAGTGCCGTCCAGGGCGGTGGAGCGCACCCCGTTATAGTCGCTGCGGAACCAGCCACCATCCTGGTGGATGTTCTCGTTCGCGGTTCCCGAGAAGCCCGACGCGCTCAACGTGCCTGTCAGGCTCCGACCGGTCACTTGCTCTGGGCCACGTCCGAAGGCTCGATTCAGCAGGCCCCCGATGGCGCCGCCGATCGCCGCGCCCACGGGTCCGCCGAAAAAGGCACCGGCGACCGCCCCGATGTTGACGATAGCGCTGCCGTGATCTCCAATACCGAACTGGCCAGAGATAGTGCTGCCAATCACCTTGCCTGCGGCCAGCCCGCCGGCGTAGCCCGCAGCGGTACCGGCGGCCGTCGCAGCAGCACCATTCGTGAGAATGTTGCCGCTCAGGCCGGTGGCGTAGAGTCCGGCTTGCACGGTATCAGCGACTGTCGTGGAGAGTGCAGCGAAGCCTCCAGTGATCGCTTCATAGGCTGCCTTGGCCGATTGTGCAACCCCAAGATAGCCGCCGGCGCCTGCTGCTGCGCTGGTCGAGCCGCTTGCTGCCTGCACCAGGTTAGTGGTGGCATCGGACGAAACCCCGAGGAGACTGGCTACGAGGCGCACGACGAACGGTTGCGCAAACATTTTGTAAATCTGGTCGGCCACCGTCGTCTTGAACGTGGTGACCAGAGACTTGGTGAAGGAATGCCATCCGTCGCGGCCGTTGTTGAGCATGTCGGCAAAGCCGCTGCGGAAGACGTCGCTGTATTGGTCGACCGCCTTCTTCCACTCGTCGAATTGCTGTTCCTTGTTGGCGCCGGCCAAGGCGGCAGTCGCTCGGTCTCGCAGGAGCTGGGCCTGCTCGCGGTAGAGTTGGGAAAGCTGTCCCGTCTGGTCAACGACATCCAGGGTGGCGGCAGCTTGGTCCTTAAGGGCCGCCGCGTCATTCAATCGCTTCGCCGACAGTTCGGCCAGTTGCACTTTCGTCAGGCCGATCTGGGAGTTGTAGTCCTGCTGGTCGACCAGCTGCTGGCGGAGCGCGTCACGGTCGCCAGTGGTTTTATCGACGAGATTAGCGAAGTTTTCAGCGGATAGGCGAGCAAGCTTTTGCTGTAGAGCGAACAAGTCATTCTCGCCTTTGATCTTGCGAGAGATAACTTCTTGATCAAGCGCGTCAATCTCACCCTGTTTATCAGCTGCAGCGGTCTTGCTCTGCATCTTTTCCTGGATGAGCCTCTTCTCCTGTACCAGTGCTTCACGCCGCTTCGCAAAGGCTGCCAGCTCAGCGGCCGTGGTTTGCTCGATTGCTTGTTCTTCATTGATGGCACCGCTGGCGCGCGAAAAGCCGATCTGGTCGACCGCGCGCTTGGCCAGGATGTCCTCGACTGCGGAGCGGCGCTTGAGCGCGGCGATGTTGGAGTCAATACCGTCGTTGTAGATGTCGCTGTATTTTTTACGGACCGCGATCAGGGCGTCATCGATTTCCTTTTCCGACGCATGCGCGGCGCGGCCCTTGTTTTCGACGCTCTGCAGCTCCAACGTCAGCTGCTGCTGGCGGGTCAGGAACTGCTCTTTCGTCTTCGACCAGGCCAGATCGTCGTCTTTGCGTCGGGCGCTTTCGGCCTCGTAAGCGGCGATCGCATCCATGTCGTCGATCTGTGCTTTGAGACTTTGCTCCTGGAGCTGGTCGGCGGCGCGCTGGGCGGCATAGACCTGGTTGCGGCCGGCAGCGCCAGCGGTCAGGCCGTTGGGCAGGGCGCCGGATGGGTTTGCGTTCAGCCGCTGCTGCACCTTGTCCAGCTGCTGGGCCAGCGTCTCCTCCCGGCCCACGTTGAGCATCGCATCCCAGGCGCTTTTCGCGCCGTCGGTGACGTGTTTCCAGCCGCGCTCCATGAGGCCGAGGTTGGCGGTGACCTTGGTCGTCACGCCGTCGAAAGCTGTGGCATAGGCCTTCTGCGCCACCTGGCCAGCATCGAAGGTGCGGCCCTGCTGCTCCAGGGCGCGCACCTGGTCATACGTGGCGCCGGTCAAAAAGTGATACTGATCGTTCAGCTTTTCAAGGGATGCCGATGGCGCTTTTGCCAAGTCGGCGAACTCTTTGGCCGTGTCGCCCACACTCTGGCCGAGGGCGCGCTGGGCGCGGATCGCGACGGTGCTGAACTGTTCCAGGTTGCTGGCAGAGACCTTGCCGGTGGCGACAAGGGCGTTCAGCGCTTCGGCCGCGGCGCCCTGGGTGCCGATGGTCTGGCTGACGCTGCGGGCCATGTCGGAGAGCTGGCCAGCCGTGGTGCCGGCTGCATTGCCCGATAGGATGATCGCCTGATTGAATGCACGCGACTCGGCGGCGCCTTGGCTGTATGCCACAGCAAGAAGTGCGACAGCGCCAGCGCCCACGGTGAGCGGGGTGATCAGGCCCGCGACGAATGTGCCGAGCGCGCGCGCGGCCGCGCCAACGCCACCGAACATGTCCTTGAGCTGGCCGCCCTGCTGCAGCAGTACCGTCAGCACCGGTTGGCCGCCCTGGATGCTGGTCACAATGTCCGTGAACTGCGCGGGCACGCCTCGCATGGCGGCCGCGGTCTGCGCTGCGGAGACGCCAAGACGGTTGATCGAGGTGACGCCGGCCGCGGTGGCGGTGCTGGCCCTGGTCTGGGCGGATTCGATTTCACGCAGGCGGGCGAGATAGGGCGCGAGGGCCGCTGGGTCAACGCCACGCTGGCGCGCCAACACCTCGTAGTAGGCGGCGCCGGTGCGGGATCCTGCCTCCATTGCGGCCGTCGTGCGCTGAATCGAGCCGATGAGGTTGCGCTGGGCATCGGCCACCTGGGAGGCTGAACGTGTGGCCGCTGGGCCCACACCGCCTACGGAGCGCTCAGCCTGTTCGCCGGCGCGGGCGACGGCGGCAGCCATTGTCCCGGCATCGCGCGTCATGGCGGTGAAGCCCGCACGCGCGCCGGTCGTATCGACGCGCGTGGTTAGCGCAACTTCGCGTTCATTGCTCATCGTGATCCTCAGGTTTTCTTCTGCATCGCGGACAGGGCTTCCAGCTCCATCGCGCGAATGTCGTCCTCAAGCCCCTCGTATTCCTCGGTGCTGAGGTTCATGCGGTCCATCTTGTGAAAGAGGACGTTGTAGTCCAGGCCGACCAGACCGACGGCGCCGGCCCGCCACTGCGTCTGCACCTGGTGGAAAAGCTGGAAGGCGGGCCAGTTATCCGGCCAGACCTCGAATACTTCGTGCTCGTAATCGGCTGGTGTGACGCCGTTGGCCTCCATCTCCGCGGCGCTGGGCGCAGGCGTGTACATAGCCTGCGCCGCGCCTTCTAGTTTCCCCGGCGGCCTTCCTGGATCGCGTCACGGTAGTTGGAGATGATGGCGATGATGGCGCCCGGGATTTCGTCGGCCAGTTGCAGCACAGCCTCGCGGTCCATCGGAATGTCCAAGTTCCAGCCGGACGCGGCATCCATGATGAAATCAGCATTGCGCTCGTTTTCCGTCCGGGTGGCGCGCGCAGCGGTGAAGACCGTGCTGATTTCCTCGCCCGCCTCCTGGAGGCGCTTCATTTCGGCCGTATCGTCGTCAGCCTGCTTACGCTGGCGCGCCATGAATTCGTCGGTCAGGGTGGCCAGCTCGCTGCGCGTGCGATAGGTGTAGGTCATGACGATTTCGCCGTCGGGGCCATCGACCATTGGGAATTTGACGGTGCGCAGGAAGGTTTTGGGGCGGCTGCCCAGTTTAATTTTTGCCATGATGTTTTAGCTTTCGAAGGGTAAAAAAACCGGCGGGAATGACCCGCCGGCGAGGAAGACCCGGGAAACGGGCCAGGCAACTTTTACGAGGCGTAGCGGACCACGCGGCCTTGGAGCGCCAGGCCAGCCTTCACGGCCATCACCTGGCCCTTCGTCATCGATGGCGATTCATCGAAGGAGACGATGCCGTTGTAGAGGATGAAGCCGCCTGCGGGCAGCGCGGCCTTCACGCAGCTGATGGTGCCGGGGACGTCCGCAGCGGCCTTCAAAGCAGCGTGGTGCGGCAGGGACGGGTCGTCCGCGATCGACATCGCGACGTTCTGGGCGTTGTAGCCGTCGGGCAGGCTGATGTCGACGGCGCTCTCGATGGGGCTGACCGTGACATATTTGGCATCGCCGCCGGAGACTTCGAAGGTCAGCATGCCGCTGATTGGCACGAAGGAGGAGATCTTGCGCAGGCTGCCCACGCCGCCACCGACAGGGAAAGCCGTAGTCAAGGTGGTGTCGAAGCCTTCGAGCGTGACCGAGGTGGCGCCAGCGGCCTTGACACGGAACACGCGTTTGTTGGCTTTGGCCCAGGCGCAGCTGTATTCGACATAGTCACCGATCGCGTAGGTGTTGTTCGCGGTGGTGAGCACGGCCTCGGTCGCATTGGTGGCTGCGGAAACGGCGATGATGGCTGCATAGACGCTCGCCAGGGCGTAGGTGGTACCGGTAGGGAGTTGCATGGTTATTGCCTTTCTTGCCCCTGTAGGGCGTTAATCAGTCCGGGAACGGACAAGAAAAAAGCCGCCGGGATTGCTCCGCGGCGGCTTCATGGGGTTCGGCTTTCGCCGGAAATCTACCTATCGCACCAGATCGACCAGTCCTGCGTGCTGCCGTACACCGGCACGTCGGCGTCGAAGTCGCCGTGCCGCGTGCTTGCCGGCTGCGCCTGAAAATCTGTGCACTCGATCATCAGCACCTCGATCTGCTTGATCAGGTCGATGGCCTCAGCGCGCGTGTCGGACCAGACATTGATCTGCACCAGCGCGTTTTCCTTGCCCGGCACCGTGCGGTCGATGAAGCTGAACGGCTCGCCACCAATCTGTTGGTAGGTGATGTAGGGCCGCGGCGTGTCGACAGGGGCGAAGTCCGTGAAGGTGTTTTCGCAAACCGACGTGAGCAGGGCGGTCAGGATCGTTTCAACGGCCATTGATAAACCTCAAAAGGGTGGCTTCGCCAGCGGCCTGGGCTTCGCCGAATTTTGACGTCGAGCGTCTCACGAACGACCTGGCCGGTACCTGCTTCGGCGCGGGTAGAGGCACGAAATAGGCGTCCTTCACGGCCTGAGAAGCATTGCGCGACGGCTTGCGCGTCCCCCGCGCCTCCGGGCGGACAGCGGTATGCCAATGGCCGTCGGCGCCGACGTACACCTTGTAACGCTGGATGTAGCCGTTCTCCACCAGCTGGCCGTGCGGGGCCTTGACGTGATTCCACGTGATCCGGTAGCCGGCGAAGCCGGGCCCGCTTTCCTTGTCGCGAAACGCTTGGTAGATTGATCTATCCAGGTTGCCCGTGACGCGGCCCAAGGCAGCGACGTTTCGCTTCATTTCGTCGTACAGCACCTGGGCCATGGCCTGCGCCGCCGGGCGCGCCGCTTCCTCAGCATCGTCGCCCAGCTGTTGCATCAAGTCGTCGAAGGCGCTCAGGTCCACGTCGACGATGCTCACTTGACCGCCTCGCATACCAAATCAACGAAAGCGCGGTTTGCGTGCGGAAGGATCGCGTGGACGTTGAACGCCACACCGTCGTGCACGGCCCGCAGCGCGGTGGTCAGGTCGTCGCGCATGCGGATTCGGATCGAGGCCATGGTGGTGGCTGACACGGCGCCATTGCGAATAGTCTCCAATCCGCCCGGGAAGGCCACGTTCGCCCACAGCATGCCGTCGCCATCCTGCACCAGGTTGACGAAGCCGGTCAGCGGCTGGCCATGGTCGTCCTTCCCGGTCTGTGGCAGCTGCAACAGCACGCGCTGGTTCAAGGTGTAGGAGACGGCGGGCATCAGAAGGTCACTTTCAGGGACAGCGCCAGGCCTTCAATGAATTTTGCCTGCGGGGAATCTGGCTCCGGCCTGGCCGCCGGGTCGAACTGCTCGAGCAATTTGGCCAGGATGTAGAGCCGAGCTTTCTTGGGCACCGTCGCAGGGGTTTCGCCGTAGCCTGCGATATATTCGATGTTCACCGCGTTCGCGCGGCAGAAGGTGGTCGGCCAGGTCTTTCCCGGCGCCGGCATTGCGAATCCTGGCTCCGATACCTGGTCGAGGAAATAATCTTGGGGATCGAGCGTCTGCTCCACGCCCGATGCGTCCAGAAACTTGAACGAAGTGACTTCGGCCAGAGGAGGGTGGTCAAATGCGATATCGCCGCAGAGGGCATCAAGGGTCAGCCGGCACGGCCGGTTGATGAACGCGCGGCCCGTGCGGTGCTCCAGCTCCTCGACAATACCCTCCAGCCAGGTGGTGACCTGGGCATCCATGGCAGTGCCATCGATGCGCAGCGCCTGGCGCGCCTCGGCCAGGGTCACAGGGAGCGTAGCCGGCGGTGCAATTTGTCGTGTCGTCATTTCGTGAATCCGTTAATTTGCGGTCGGCCGCACGCTTTCTACCTGCATGGGGCGGAGAACTGGTTCGTCGCGCGGCGCCCAGCAACCGCCAGCCAATGGTGCCCGGGCAAAAACGATCAGGCTGGCGTTTTGCTCGTCGAGCACGGCGTGGCCGGCACGCAGCAGGGTGTCCAGGATCCGGTTCATCACGTCGCCGTCGCAACGCCGAACCAGGAGATCAGGCCTGCCTGCGCGGGATCGCCGTTTTGGTTGGTGAAGCCGACCAGGACGGGCGCGCCAGGCAGCACCGAAGTCTGGCCGGTGATGTCGAGCAAGGCCACGCCGGCGCTGTCGGTAGACTCCGCCACGCCCTGGGCGATGGGCGCCTCCAAGGGGGTGCTGCCGACCTGAGCCCAGACATACCACTTCATGCCGGTCAGGTTGGCGCGCAGCGCGCCGGTGCGCGATTCGAAGGTGATTGAAACCTGGGTGGCGTAGGTCGTGCCGCCCTGATCCGGCGGCGCTGAGTTCTGCTGGTCAAATGCGCTGATTGGCGCGCTGGAGATTGGGCCGAATGAAGGCATGGATTATTTCCTCAGCCGCTTGAGCGTGTCCGCCACATAGCCGGCAATAATTCCCTTGCCGGTGTTATTTGGGTGCGTTTTGTCCAGCCACAGCGACGAAGGGAAGTTGGCCGCATTGGTTGAATCAGTGAAGTCGAACGGCCCGCCGGGCTGCCGAACCTCGACGAACGCCTCGGCGCCCATTGCTTTGTAATTCGCGCGGATATAGGCATTGGCCGCCTGGAGTTCAACCTCTCCGGTTACTGCCGTATATTTCGTGCCGAGGTTGTCGCCCCGCGGGAGCGCAGTCATCAGAATAACGCGCCAAGGGTGCACGCCCTTGAAGCGGTTGATGCACATGACGGCTGCATCGCAGGCCTCCAATCCGGTCTTCTGCGCGCTGAAAATAGTGTTCGTCACCTCCCACAACAGCAGAAAGTTTTCTTTTCCTGCCTGGTAGTCGGCGTCGACCTGATCCGCATCGTAGTTGATCATGTCGTAAAAGTTGAACCCCGAGATAGCGTGGTTTGGGATCGTAAAGCGGCCGCTGATGGGCGGCAGCGCTGCCAGCTGAAGGATAAGGTTGCCTGCGTTCGGGTCGAGCAGACTATTGCCGTGCGCGCTCATCGCATATTTCGTGGGGTCGAAGCTGGCCCGCGCTGGAGCACCCCCCAGGATGGGCCCGATCATGCCAGCCCCGAACTGGACACTGTCGTCCAGCCGCCCGCTTTGTTCGGGATGACCTGGATGTTATATGCGGAAGCTGTGGCGGTGAACTGCCATGCGGTGGTGAATGTCGCGCCGCCGTCCTTCGAAATATCAAGAGTGTGGGTGGTGCCGGTACGACGGAACCACATGATGTCACCCACTGCTGGCACAACGTCATTTACCTTAGCGCCATTCGATCCGGTATAGATGCCGGCCGAGGAGTTGGTGTAGACGTAGAATGCGAGGCTGCTGAAGCCGACAGGTGTTGCCGAATTGGTCAGGCCGATCATTACGAAGTTGCCGGCGCCAGCGCTGTAGGCATCGAGGCGGATCTTGATGCCGCCGTCGGTGTCGAGAACGAATTTCTTCTGGTAAATGCCGCCCTTGGCATTGTCCCACGGGCCGGTGGCATCGCCCACATAGCTGTAGGGCCCGGTCCCGGATTCGGTGGTCAGGACCAGCGCACCAAAGCGATCGGCGCTGGCCACTGCGGGGGTGACGTTGTTCGATGCGGCTGACTGCGCGCCGGGGCCCACGCTGTTGATCGCGTCCACCTTGCCATACACTGCAACGTTGTTGGTGAGGCCAGTGGCACCGATCGGGCTCGATGCACCCGTGAACGTGTTGACCAGGCTGTTGTCGCTGACCTTGTAGACCTTCAGCTCGTAGCCGGTGATGGCCGCGCCACCATTGGATGCGGGCGCGGTGAACGGGAAGCTGGCGGTGGTATCGCCAGCGGTCGCGGCCCCAATCGTTGGCGCGCCTGGCACCGTCGCCACGACGCCGACATTATTGGTGATAGGCTTGTTGCTGAAATCGGCCAGGGCGTTGCCTGCCGCATCGCGGAAATAGTCGCTGCCGGAGGCCGCGTAAGCGAGTGTGCGGGCGGCCTCGCCGTTCACGAAGGCCGCAGAAACAGTAGCGCGGGCGACAATCGCACTGATGAATGCCAGGGCGGTGACCGCATGGCCGCTGATAGTGATTGTTGACGCGGGCGGCGTGTGGTTGGTGTCCATTGCCTCCGAAAACTGGATGTCGACATAGGTCGGCGTAGAGTTTGCGACCAGGGCGCTAACCTCGGTCGGCGGGGTGAGATCCACTGGTTGTGCATCAAGCTCTTGGCTGATGGAGTACCAAGCATAGCGACCATCGTAAAAAAGCTGCAGTTGGTTCTCGATGCCTGCTCGGTTGTCGAAATCCATGGAGAAGTTGAGTTTTTTTGCGCCTGAGACGGTCAACGAGGAGGACCCGTCGCCGATAATAGGTGCCCAGGCCTGCGCCCCGGCGACCGGATTGGCTGCGATCGTGATCGCCAGGTTGCCAGTCATGGCTTTGGGCGCCATAAGGGTCAACCCCGGCGCGGTCAATGGAACCGCCGCGGCAAAAGCAATCTGCCGAACAGCCTGGAATTTGTTGTACTCGGCGGCCGTGACGACGTGCTCAACGTCCTTGGAGCCAGCGCCGAAATTGATTGGCGATGCGCCGCCGGCGGGTGCACGAGAAAACTGGAACGGCGCGAGAGCGACGACGGTACCGATGCCGACCTCAACCTGGTTTCCCATCGAAAGCTTGTAACCGAAGGCTGCGCCAACCGGTCCGATAGTCGAGAAATCGCGGTATGGCGGCGTCGGAGATCCGGACGTGACAATGTTACCGGCCCCCACGGAGGTCGACGTGTCTTTTACTAGGTCAGCAGCGTTCATTCGGTCAATCCTTTGGTTTCAATAGCGCGATCGCGTGGGGCGACTAATCACCCCAGCGCACCGTGCCGCGAAAAAGCAGCGGCGGGCAGGCGCGGACGATTGGGTGCGTCGGCTTGTAGCTGATCAAGCGCACACCGGAGAACGGCGCGTGCTCGACGTAAAGAAAATGGGGGAAGCGGCCGGCGTCGGAACGCCGGGCCGCGATGTAATGCCGCCGCGCCGGACCAAGCCGACGGTGACGACGCAGAAACAGGGCCACCGCGAAGAGCAGGCAATTCGTGAGTGGCCGGGGCATTGCTTTATGCCAGCGATTCAGCGTAGGAGACTGCTGCCGGATCGGCGTCGACGACGCCAACCAGCCCTTTCAATGCCGCTTCGTCGACCACAACCACTTCGTTGATTTTGCCCAGGTCGCAGTCGACGAGAATGCGAGCTTTAACTTGGCCTTCACCAGCTTTTTGTTTCGTTGCCATAATTTTTCCTTGGAGTGAATGGAGCGGGCCGAAGCCCGCGAGTGCTGCTTAGGTGGCCGAATTGCTGTAGTTCTTGACGGCGCCACCGACGTCAATCAGGTTGCCGCCGGAGCGCTGCATTGCCAGGAAGCCGATCTGGCCCTTGCGGGTGTAGGCAGAGTCGGTCATGCGGAACAAAGTCAGGTCCATCACATCGCGGATCAGGTACTTGTTCAACTGGCCGAACAGCACCGACTTGGCATTGGCTGCCATGACAGGCATGTGCTGGTTGATGGTGATCGACCGGCCCATGATGCGATCAGGCGCGCCGCCGGGATTGCCGGTCTCGTAGCCAGGAACAAAGATGGGGCGACCTTGGTTATCTTTCAGCTTACGCAGGACCTTCAGCGTCGTGTCGTGGAACATGTAGCCGACGCCAGGAGCATTGCGGTAGGCCGGGTCCACCGAGTGCTCCAGGTCGACCAGGTCGTCGTAGATGATCGTGGTCGTCTGGCCGGTGGTGCCGACTTTGCCCGCCACCGAGGCGGTAACCAGGCCCATCGGCTGGGCGGAGCCGGTGCCGACGGTGAAGTGGCGATTTTGGATCCGGCCCAGGCGCATCGCCAGCAGCGCCTGGATATAGGCCTCGATATCGATGAAGGAATCTTGGATCAGCTCGAACGGCAGGGCGATGTCCTTGGACGAGTATTTGTAGACGTCCATGGTTGCGTTGCCGAACGTGGTGTCACCGGTATTCGACTGCGTGTTTTGACCGATGATCTCGCCTTCTTCGGCAGTCGCATCCGCGGTCGGGAAGTTCATGGTCGTGCCGCTCGCGGTGCGGATCGTCTGCGAGACAGCGCGCATCCCGCCGTAGGCCTTGATCGCGGCTTCGAGCGCCTTTTGCCATTCCGGGGCAGTGGTGTAGCCGCCCTCGCTGGTGGTGGTCGTGCTCATGGCGTTGCGAATGTCGGGCGTTTGGCGGGCCATCATGCGGGCGCGGTCGGCGTCGGCCATGTTGGTCACGCCACCGGCCATGAAGGCGCGCAGCGCGTTGGATTCGTCGCCGTGGGCGCCTGGGACGCGCGTCGCTGCGTTCAGCGCAGCCTCGTGTTGCGCGGCTGGATTGTCGGCGGCGATCTGGGTGAAACGTTGCTCGCGCGCGATCTCGGAATCGATCGACTCGACCTCTGCGAGGATATTGTCGAGCTGGGCCGCGTCGGCAGCGGACATGCGCTGATCGGCGGGGAACTTGGCATTGATTTCGGCAGCCTTTTTGGCGGCGACGTTGCGCTGTTCGCGCAGTTGGGCAAGCTTGGTCATGGAAAAACCTTTCAGTGGTGGTCCGCTCTCGCGGCCGGTTGGGGCAAAAAAATAGCCACCCGGGGGTGGCTTGTTTAGTGGCGCGAGAGCGTCAGCTAATCTGGAGTCGCGCCAGCATGGCGATACGCTGCTGCTGGCGGGCGCGGTGTTCTTCGGTGGCGCAGTCTTCGATAACGGGTGTATCGGGCGCGGGGGCGTTCGCGTAAGCCGATAAGTCCCACTCGGCTTTGACCTTCGGGCTCTCTGAAACCGCGTCGACAAACTTCGCGGCAACCGCCTCCGCGGCCGTGTACCAGGTTTCAGCCTGCATGATGGCCAGCACTTCATCTGCGGTCATCCCCGTCTTGCGCGCATACTGATTCACGATCGTCGTGTCGACCTTGTCCAGCAAGTCGGCAGTGGCGCGCATCTCGACAGCGTTGCCCATGGCGAAGGTCCAGCCGCAATGGACCATGTACATGCCGCCTTCCGAAATGCGGATCTCGTCGGCTGCCGTCGCGATGACCGTTGCGGCGCTGGCCGCAAAGCCGTCGACGTGGGCGATGACGCGCGCCGATGTGTCGCGGATCGCCTGGCAGATTGCTTGCGCGGCGAAGACATCGCCGCCTGGGCTGTTGATCCGTAGGTTGATCGTCCCGTCCTTGATTGCGCGAATTTGCGGTACCAGGGATTGCGCGGAGACTCCGCCCCACCATTCGGCGGTAATGTCGTCGCTGACGATCGAATCGTAGATGTAGATGGTAGTTTCACCACTTTCGGAGACCAGCGCCCGGGGTGCCGCGCGCCCCTTATTCTTGGCCAGCAGCTGCAGCAGTTTTGTCATTTCCGTCGTCCTTCTGATTGGCCTCTTCGGCGGGTGTGATTGCTTCGGTGACGCGAGTGCCCTCATTCAACGTGGCAGCATTGCCGCCCATGGGCGCCAGGTTTTTCTCGCGGCGCACTTCGTCAGGGGTCATCCAGCCAGGCTCACCGGCCCGGCCAATGGCGATACGCAGCGCTTCGTTCTCACTCTTAAGGTCGCCACGCTCAATGTCTGCAAGGTCGAAACGCACGAACAGGCGCTCACGGATCGGCCACAGCTTGCGGTTGAATTCCTGCTCGAATTTGACCAGGTCGCGCTTGAGCGTAAATTTCACAAAGCCGCGGCCCATGTTTTCCACGCCCGCGCCCCAGCTCGTGGACTTGTCGGTGTGGCCGATCATGTGGGGCGGTACTCCCATCACCCTGGCGATCTGCTCAACCTGGAACATGCTGGTCGCCAGAATTTGGGAGTCGACCGCCGACAAGCTGAGCTGCTCGACTTCCAGGCCACCGGTCAGCACCGCCGGAAGGTGGGAATTGGCGACGCCACCATGGCGGTTCGCCCACGTGGAGCGCAGCAGCTCAGCCTGTTCCTTCGAAATGTCGCCTGGCGCCTTGAGTGCGAAGTCGGGGCGCGCTCCGTTGGTGAAAAAGCGCGAGTTGTATTCGTCGGCTGACAGCGCGGTTCCCACAGCCTGACGCGCTGCATGCGTGATCGGCGATGGGCTGCGCAGGCCGTCAAATCCCAGGCTCGGCACATGAATCATGTCCGCGGGGTGGACGGTCCGGACAGTGCCGTTCAGGTCTGTCACTCGGTACCACAGGGCCATCCGCTGGTCCCGGAATGGGAGCACGCGGTAGGGGTGGTGCGGCATAAAGCCGGTGACCGACGAACTGCGGAACGAGGGGCGGAGAATCTCGGCAAAGCAATCTCCGTAGAACAGGCGTGAGCTTACGAGGTATTCCCAGAAGACGGCCGCCGATATTTCATCGTTGGGCGACTCGTTCAGCAGCCAGAAATACGGGTGGCTCGTTCGCTCGCGCCCTTGCTCGGTTCGCTGATAGACCGGCATGGGTAGCGTCGAAATGGCGCCGGCAATCAGCGCGACGCAGGCGTACACGGCACTGACGCGCATTGCGGTGGCTTCGGTCACGGCTGGCGTCGCGGAGGGTCCGCCGGTCAACATGTTCGCGAGCTCCTGCGCCGACAGGTTCTGCTGGCTCGTGTTGGAGGCCTGCACACGGTCCGCGCGCCATGCATTCAGGATGACGCTTCCAGGCTGGCTTACTCGCTCAGCGTTATACCAGGTGGCCTGCGTCATAGAATGAAAATCCCGGGTGTGCATTTCTTCGGTGCGGCTGGATTCAACGACATCAGCGAAATCGCATTGAGGCCAGCCATGAGGGGGTCGATCTTGGCGGTGCCAGAAACTTGCTTGGTAATCATCGTTGCATTGCCTTTTTGCTCTGGCTTGGCGTTGCCGACGCACCAGGCCATCATTTTCTGAGCACCGTGCCACAGCGCCTTCTCGGCCAGCTTTCGTTCAGCAGTCTTCACCGCGCCGCTCATCTTCCAGCCCTGGCTGATACCGATGATCTTGTCAGCGGGAATCCCCGCGCCGTCCAGCGCGTCGAGGATCGCCCCAATGCCGGCCGGGTCACAGCCCACCTTATCCAGCAGGCCGGCGAGCTCGACGCGCGCCACCATCTCCGCCATCTCGGCGACGTCTTCGCCCATGTTCTCGACGATCGTCAGGTCGCCATCCGCTTCGAAATCGAGCAGCCGCGGTGCGATTTCCTTCCGCAGGTCCAGCACGCTCGAATGGCACCAGGCGTGTGTCCACAGCAGCCAGTCGCCTGTCTCGCGGCAGCGCCCGACCACGCCGAGGCCCAGCAGGTCGTCCAGGCCGCCTCCGTCGATGCCTATGTCGATGACTTCACAGCGGATCAGGATCTCGTCGAGGTCGCATTTCGCGATCGCCTGCTGTTCCCAGAAATTCGCGCCCGCCCAGCGTCCGCTGGCCAGCGCCAGGCCGATCTCGATGTTCAAGTGCTGCGATGCCCAGGCGCGGAATTCCTCGATGCTGGTCTTCTCCGCCGTCGCCGCTTCCTCGACCAGGCGTTCGATCGTGATGGACCGGCCAGCGTTCGGGGTCACCATCGGCCAGTTGGTCGGGTCTTTCCACAGCTCGGGCTTGCGCTGCATTTCCTCCGGCATTTCGTAGATCACCGGCAGCATGGCACCTTCCTGCTGGCCGTCGCGGATCGCCCGGGCTTTCACCAGCTCGGCGCGGAACACGCCGGCCGGCACGTCCTCGCTCTGGGTCGTGATGAAAGCCATGAAGGCCTCCGGGTAGGGCAGCATGCCGCCCCGCAGCTGCCGGATCGCGCTGGCCGCCTTCGCCATCTTCGCCACCACGTGCAATTCATCGATCAGCACGCCCACCGGCTTCTGGCCGGTCAGCGCCGCCGGATCGAACGACATAATCTGCAATTCGGCCTTCGTCTCGCGGTGCACGATCGTCTTGAGGTGCTCGCGCACATGCAACTTCTTCTCCAGCACTGGGTCCAGGGCGATGGCGCCGGCGGCGGCGTCGAACGCCAGCTGGGCGACGTCCTGCACCGGCGCAGTCATGATCAGCGAGGCGCGCGGCCGTTCGTTCAGCAGCAGGGCGGTCAACATCAGCAGCGCCCCGTTCGTCGTCTTGCTGTTCTTTTTCGGCACCAGCAGGAACAGCTCGCGGATCGCGCGCGCTCGAGTGACCGGATCGAGCGAACCGAACAGCGCCCTGACAATCGCGCGGAACCAGTCTCCCCCGGCGTCGGCCAGTGTCGGGGTGCCGGGCACGTCGGCCAGGCGCAACTTGTTGTAGATCGCCACCGCCCGGTCGCCCTGCACCAGGTCGAGGGGCAGGTCCGGCACCAGAGAGCGGCCAGTGCGCAGCCGATCAGCCCAATCCGGGCAGCTTAGGTTCCAGGCCATCAGTGGCGCGCAGTCGGCGCCAGCAGGTCGCCCCATTCACCGCCCGCACCAGCTGCCACGGCATCAGCCTGCTGCTGCTCCTTCTTCCCGACTTTCGCTGGCTTGGGCGGTTCCGCCGGCGGCGGGGCCAGGCGGGGCGTCATCGCCATGTAAGCGCGCTGCGCGGTCACGTTGCCCTTCTTCGCGGCGGCGAACATGGCGCCCAGCACCTCCAGGCGGCGCTTGCACGCGCCGGCGGACAGCTCCTCGCTGAAATGCTTGTCCAGGGTGTTGCGGGCAATGCCCAACCCCATGGCGATTTCCTCGTGGGGCATGCCGGCGCCAGCCGCAACCGCTACCTGCCGGCGCTGGGTCGCCGTGGGTTTGAAGGTCGGTCGGGCCATTTTCTCAATTTTGCTCAAAAACCCCCGGGACCAGCACCCCAGGGTGGGGCGGCTGAAATTCCGGCGGCGTATAAAAAACCTGCGGATGAGGAACCATGCGGTCTAGACTCGGGAGGGCGGCAGACTTTCACCCCCCCCCTTGGTCCGACGGCGATACCACTGGCGCTCGACCAGCAGTCCGCCACGCCTCAATCGATCAGCCAACGACGTATCGGGCATCCAGATCGGCGCGCTGCTCCTCGCGTTGTTTGGTGCTGCTGTGGCACGGGCTGCACAGGCCCTGCCAGTTCTTCCGATCCCAGAACAGCTTCTGGTCGCCGCGGTGCGGCATGCGGTGGTCGACCACGTTCGCCCGGGTGGGCATGCCGCCGCTGGCCAGGGCCTGCTCCAGCTGATGCTCGGGGTTGGTGGTGGTGATGCCCCGCTTCGCGAGGCAGTACACACACCAGGGGTTCGCGGCCAGGTATTCTGCTCTGGCCTTCTGCCACTTGTAGCCGTAGCCGCGTTGTGTGCTACTGGCGTCGGGCTGTCGCCAGCTCCCAGCGGGCTTGGCCGTGGCCAGACGCTGGGGCGCGGCGCTGAGTCGGGGCTTGAGGGTGGACAGCGCCACCTATGCGGCCGATCGTGCCTGCTTCATACGCCACTCGTGGCCGATGTACGCGCAGGCGAAGCGCACTTGCATGGTGGTCAGTTTCGTTTTCATGTTGCGGCTCATGGTGGTGATGGGTGTCCCGGTTACAGCGTCGCGGGGTCGTTTGCCTGTGGCAGCACGCTTTTGGGCGCCGACTGGAGAGCGGTTCACGCCAGGGCTACCTGCTTGCGGCAGGGCAGGTCGAGGGCGCCCTTGATGTCGCGGATCGCCCAGCCCGTGACGTCGTGGATCTTGAGCACCATGCCATCGCTGACGGGGCGGTGGCCATGGCGCAGGCGAGACAGGTTCGGTGGGTCGATATCGAGGGCGGCAGCCAGCGCGGCGTCGTTCTTGAAATCGTTCTGGTGCAGGATTGCGTCGAACAGCTGGGCAGCCTTGGTCATGTCCGATCTCCAAAAGCAAGAAAGCCCCGACACATCGCTGTGGCAGGGCTTTCGAAAAGGTTCCGGAGACGCCGCTGGCTCCCATTGGGAACCGGCCACGTCGTAATGCTTGACGGAATTAAGTTGTAGATGCGCAATTTACGCTCGGAAATTTCGTAAGTCAATACGGCTGAGAAAATATTCCTGAGTTGTTGCGCGGATGGCCTACTGCGGGAAGCGCGCGTTGAATTCGTCGACGACCTGGTTGGCGTCGGCCAGCGTCGAGCGGACGCGCATGTCGCACCAGAGCGAGCGTTCGAAGTACGCATGGTCGGCTGGGACCAATGCGACGGGCACGTTGGCCACGCCAGTGCCGGTGGTTGGCGCAGGCGTGGTGGAGGCTGGCGCAGCGGCATCCGTTGATGATTGGCCAGGCGCAGGGTCGGCCGCTGGCGTGGTGGAGCTGGGTGATGTGGTTTCCGCAGGCGCTGCATCGGTGGTCGGCTGCGCCGGCGCGGTCGAAATGTCGGGCGGGACGCGGATGGGCTGTTCCTGGGTCGTGCCGATCTCGGTGTGGATCGCGCGGGTCGCCGCCTCGATGCCGACTTCGAGGAGGAAGGCGCGGAACTGGTCGAGTGCTTCGGGTTTCAGGATGTCGATCATGGGTTGCTTTCGATGTGACGCCCGGTGAACGCGGGGCGGCTTCGCGTTATCGGTTGCCGGTGTCGGTTGCGTCCTCAATCGCGTCCTGCGCATCGCGGAAGCGATCGACGAATTCCTTGATCGGGATGGAGAGCTTGCGGCAGACCACTTCCGGCCTGGCCTGTTGGATGTAGCACCAGTCGAGCAGCAAGCGGTGCAGGGTGGACAGCTTGCGCATGCCCAGCTCGATGGTCATGGCGTCTTGCTCGTCGGTCGGGTCGCGCACGTCATGGCCCGACCAGACGTTGCCCAGTGCTGCCTTGCGCATGCTTTCGCAGATGGCGCCCGTCATCGAGTCAGCACCGCGCGCCGCGCGTGCAGTCGCCCAGCGGGCCCAGTTTTCCAGCCGTTCGCCAATGGTCTTGCGGATGATGCTATCGGTCAAAGGTGCTCCACTTCCGCTTTACTGCGATCCGGCGCGCGCGATGGCGCCGAAGGCGACTGCGACCAGGATGGAGACGGCGATGCAGATGATCGTGATGATGGCCATGCTATTTCCCCTCGATGTGCCGCGCCAGCGCCAGGATGGCAAGGGCGTCGGCGTGGTTGTCGTCGACCGGCGTGAAGCCCTTGGCGCGAGCGGTGGCCACCATCATTTCCTTGTTGGCGTTGCCTTTGCCGGTCCAGTGCTTTTTGATCTCGCCTACGCCGACGGGATTCATTGCGACGTGGTTGGTCACGCACCAGGCCTGCAGCATGGCGAGGAATCCGCCGTATGCGTGGGCGGCGAGCACGCCCTCGTGGCGCTTCACGTGTTCGAAATAGACGGTGTGCACGCCGCCGGCAGCGCGGGCTTTCTCGGTCAGGAACTGACGGAAGGCCAGCCAGCGGTGGCCGTAGCTGCCGTGCTTTGACGGGGCGAAGTTTTCGCTACCGCCTGCGACGGCGCCGGCGGCGCTGATGGCCCAGCCGCACTGTGTGCCGAGGTCGATTGCCAGGATGTTCATGCGGTAGCTCCAAGGGGTAGGGCGTCTTGCGTCGGTGGCGCCGGCTCAGCCAGCATGGCGGTCAGCTCGCGCTCGAGGCGGACCAGCCATTCGTCCTCGGTCTCGGGGGCGGTCCAGATCAGGTCGCCGCGCTGGGCGAGCCGGAAGTCGTGGCAGATGCGCTCGTAGGCAGCGTCGTAGTTCGGGTGCCGGGCGCGCAGGCGCACGTCGCTGATGGCCTGGAGCAGCCACTTCACGCGGTGCAGGTTGTGCGTGATGCGCTGCAGACTGCCGGGGTCCTTGCCGTGGTGGGCGAAGCACCACCATTCGCCGCCGCCGGTGCTGGTCGACATCGTGCCCAGGAGCGGGCAGCCGTAGGCGGCGCAGGCGCCAGCTGGGCGAGGGGCCCGGGATGGAAGCATTTTGCTCATGGCTGTCCTTTGCGTCGGGTCTGTTCGGCCTGTATCCGGATGGCGTAATCTCGAAGCAGCTCGGTCGCGCCCTGCTGCATACCCAGAGACTTGCCCTTGGCTTCGATGGCCTTGGCGCTCTGCTGCCAGTGGCCTGGGTCGCCCTTCTGTGGTTCCGCGATCTTGCTGGCGGGCGCGGCCAGGGCCTTGAGCTCGGACTCGACCACGCGCAGCAGGTAGGCCAGCGGAATCTTCTGGCCAGGCTTCGCCTCCTTCGATTTCAGGATCGCGACATTCAGCAGGTCATCGGTGACGCGCTGGTCCTGGGCGAAGGTGACGGCGACGATGGGGTTGTCGGCGGTGGTGGTGATGCCCTGGGCGCGCAGCAGCAGGGTGATCTGCACCTTGCGGGGCATCTTCTCGACCAGGTCGTTGGGTGCTTCGGGCGCGTCCGGTGTTGGCGGTTGAGGAGACGAGATGTCTGCCTTTGATGTTAACTGTCCACTGTCCACTGTCCACTGTCCACTGTCCACTGTCTCTTTCAGAGCGTTTTCCGGCGGATTTCCATGGCTCGTCTGCTGGACATTGCCGGTTTGTCCGGCGGACATGTCAGGATTGTCCGGCGGACTATTGCGGCGCAATGCTGCCTCCTCAGCTTCCTTCTTGAGGCGCCGCTCCTCGGCTTTGCGGACGCGCTCGGCCTCTTTGCGCTCGGCGTATTTGACGCGGCCGGCCCAGGCCTCGGCGGCTTTCTCGGCCACGACAGGATGGTAGAGACGGCCGTCCTGGCACTTGTACCAGTTGCGCATCGATCCCTCGCGGACCTTTTGCCATTCTTTGACGGCGCGGCCAAAGCCGGCGAGCTGGGACAGCACGATGTCGTCGTCGGGCAGGCTGCCGGCGGGGACCTGGTGCCAAGCCGCGCACCAAAGCAGCACGGCGCACCGGAACTCGTCACCTGACGAGCGGGCGGCCACCTCGCTGTCGCGCAGGCGCAGGACGTCGAGCGGCATGAAGGCGAACTCGCGCAGGTCAGCGTCGGCCGGGGTGGGCGGTGGTGGAAGCTGGTTCACGCAGTTACCTCGATTTCAGCGAACAGCGTCGATTCGCCATGGATGCGCCGGCGCGCCATCTCCGCATAATTCGGGTTCAGCTCGATCCCGATGCAGTTGCGTTGCAGGCGATCGGCGACGAGGCCTGTGGTGCCGGCGCCGAAGAATGGATCGAGCACAGTCCCGCCAGGTGGGCAGCCGGCCTTGATGCAGGTTTCGGGAAGCTCGGTAGGGAAGGTGGCGAAGTGGGCATCCTTGAAGGACTGGGTGGCCATCGTCCAGACGCTGCGCTTGTTGCGGGTATCGACCGCACCCTGGATTGCTTCGGCCATGCTGATATTGCTTTTGACACCACTACCCGCATCGGCCAGCTTTCGTTTTTCGCCAAAGCGCCCGCCGAGCTCGACATGGGAGCGATCAGTCCCGGTTGCCCATCCGGCGGGAATATTAGCTTTCGGCTTACGGCCGACCGCCTTCATGTTCCCATTTGTCTTAGCGCCACCGTTCGCGCGTGTACTGCCAATCTGATTTTGCACATCCTGTGCAAGGCGGGCGTGTGTACCTGGTGAGCAGGGTTCCGCAATCGCATCCTGGTCGAAGTAATAGCGCTCGCCCTTGGTCAGCAAGAAGATGTATTCGTGGGCCTTCGTACAACGGTCCCGCACTGACTCTGGCATCGGGTTCGGCTTTGACCAGACGATGTCCTGGCGCACCCACCAGCCTGCGTCCTGCAGGGCGATGGCCAGTCGGTGCGGCATCATCACCAAGTCCTTGGGCTTTAAGCCAGGCGCTCGGACGTCGGACCGGGGGATCATGGCGTTGTCGCGCCGGCGAGATTCGACCATTTTTGCCTGCGCCATTCGGCTTTGCGCTTGCGCGTCCCGTGAACCTTCAAGGCCAGAGCCGACGTCGGGGCCGCGGCGGCCGCCTGCATAGCTGTCGCCCATATTCACCCAGCAGGTGCCGTCCGGCCGCAGCACGCGGCGCAGCTCCTCGAAGACATCGACCATGGTGGCGATGAATTCAGCCGGTGAGGCCTCCAGGCCAATCTGGCCGTCGACGCCGTAGTCGCGCAGCCCCCAATATGGCGGGCTGGTGACGATGCAGTGCACGGAATCGCTGGCCAGGGTGCGCAGCTTGTCCCGGACGTCGCCGACGAGAATTGTCACGCTCATACCGTCGCTGCCTCGCGCGTGCGGGTGGACTCGATACGCTGCAGCGCAGCGGCGTCGCGCCAGCCCTGCTGCCATTCCTCGATGGCTGCCGAGCCAGGGTTCATGCCGTGGTCGTTGATGCCCTTGCGGGCGGCGTATGCAGCCGCGCCGCGTGCGCGCATGGTTTCGCGGGAAAAGATGGGTTCGTTCATTTCTCGGCCATCCCACGCAGGCGCTCCAGGAGCTGGAAGATCGGCCGCACGGCAGTGAAGGCTGCGGACTCGATTGCAACAACTTCATGCTGCTCGATGCGGTGGTCGGCCAGCGCCTTGTGCACCTCGGCGCCCAGCTCGCCCATCTTCGTCCAGATATCCGTGACGGATTCCAAGACGGCGATATCGCTGCTGCCGGCCGACTCCAGCTTGGTGCACACGAAGCCGTGCGCGGCGGCCAGCGCATGCAGCACACTGTGGTCGCCCGTCAGGCTCATGACGCGATCCGCGTCGTCCAGGTTGATGACGTTGCTGGTGTTGGTCGGGCAGGCCTTGTTGCGCAGCAGGCTGGGCGACATGTCCATGCGGGTGGCCAGCGCCGCGCACCCGCCAGGGTAGGCGTGCACGGTGTGATGAAAGGCATCTTTCGGTGTCATGTGTTTTTCTCAACTAAAAATGATGCGGCTTTGATAGCGGGGCGCGAGAATGGCAGCGCTGGAGGGTCGGGCGCCTACATTCGCTTTCGTTTCTGAATTGCAAGAATGCGGGCGCACGTTTTCAGCACGGCGTGAGCGACGCTTACGACGTCGAGGGCGAGGTGGTGAACACTTCCGGCCTGGTCAGCTTGAGAATTTTTCGCTGGTGGCTTGGGATGCCGTTGTAGCGCCACTGCGAGACGGCCGCGGGCGTCACCTCGCAAATTTCGGCCGCCTTGGCATTGCCGCCAAGCTGGCGGATCACTTCAATGGCTTCTGGGTCGGTAGGGCGCGCATCGGACATGGGTAATCTCGGGTTGGATTGATGTGCCTCAAAGATTAAGGCAACTTAATATCAATGTCAAGACAACTTAACGGTCGATTAGTTAAGCTGTCTAAATGGAGAATTTCAACTTGTTGTCAGAGCGACTAAAGTGGGCCGTCGAGCGTCGGCTCGGCCTTGAGCCGAAGATCACGCGCATCACGAAGGGGAAGTTGGCACTCGAGGCGGGGGTGTCGCCCCCAGCAGTGGGGTACTGGTTTTCGGATACGAACGGTATCCAGGCCACACAGGCCCGGCCGCTCGCTAAGTTTTTGATGGTCGACCCGGTGTGGCTCGAAAACGGCACTGGCACGCCTGAGGCTAAGGAATCAGCTGCGGCGGCGTCCTTTGAATGGATGAATGAGGGTTTGGACAGCTATATCCCGATCCCGCTTGTAGAGTTCCGCCTCACTGCGGGGATTTCAGGGTATCAAACGGTACCGCTTGGGGGAGACGCCACCAGCTTCCTGGTGCGCAGTGCAAGGATTCGCAAGCTCGGCCTCAATCCCGCAAATCTCGTTGCGACCGAGGTGAAGGGCGACAGTATGGAGACGACATTATTTAATGGCGATATCGCCGTGGTCGACACTTCCAAAACGCAGCCGATCGATGACGTAGTGTTCGCAGTGAATTACGAGGGCGAGGCGGTCGTGAAGCGCCTGGCGCGCAACGCGGGAGAGTGGTGGCTGACGTCCGACAACGAGAGCCCGGGGCGCCATCAGAAAAAGGTTTGCCGAGGGGATCACTGCATCATTGTCGGACAAGTGGTGATCAAGGAAAGCGACAGGATCTGATGAAGGTCAAAGTTTCGCCGGTACGGCTCGAGCAGGCGAATCTGCTGATCGCGCTCGTCGATGAAGAGCACTTTGGCCCACCGGGGGACGAGATCCTGAAAAAGCTCAGCCTTTTCTATCCGGAGTTGGCTGGCATGTTGGTATGCGTCGTGGGTAACGGCTTCAAAGCATACGCGCATTTCCAAACAGCCCGTTTTCTGGCCCTGCTGCAGCTGGAGGCGCTAGATCTAGTCGAGATCGATCTGAATAAGCCGCCGCAAAAAGATGAAGAACCTCCTTTTTAAACCGCAGTAGCTGACAACATTTTCACATTGACCCGATAGCGAGACTCCAACCAATGAAACTCATTTTTGCTGCAGCAGTTGCCGCTTTGATTACCGGATGTGCGATGCCAGTTGTGCAGCCTGGCAGCACCAGCACGGTTACGCTGCAGGACGGTAAAATCCCAGAGGTCGGGAAGACGGCGACCGCATCAGTCGGCAATCCTGTTTTCACGCAGTTTCGGTACTGGAGCCGCGTCGGTACACGTCTAGATTCCGGTGTCAGCGCTCGGGTCGCGTTAGGGCGAATTGAGGCGCCCAGCGGTAGTTTCCTCTTCAAGTCTCAGGTCGAAGGCGAAGACGTCTTTTGCACCGAATCCATGAGCTACATCGACCCGCTTACGGGGCCGTTCAAGCCAGCCTGCTTTGTAGACCGTGATAGAGACGGCCGGTTCGAAATCGTAAAGGCGGCACCAGGCGCCATTTGGTTCGAAACCAAATTGCCAGTACCAGTAGGTTATGCAACTGGAGAGGATATACGGCCGACGCCAGATTCCAAAAAAATGGAGTTGCTGTACCAGGGGTTTGCCAGCAAGACCGTCAAGCTTTCATATCGTGAATACATAAACGACATGGCCAGACCAGCCTTCTTTCAAGACGCTTCGTACGAGATAGAATCCTTCCCTAGTGAGATTTCCTTTAAAGGCCTTCGGCTACGGTTGCTGAGTGCAGGAAACTCAGGGATCGAGTACATGGTGTTAAGTCCCTTCTAGAAGGCGCGCGCCAGCGCCTGTGGCGTCGCCGGTAAAGCTCCGCAAGTCGGGGCTTTTTTTTTCACCAGGCTCATGGGCCGAACAGCCAGCTTAATTTTTTCAGCATCAGACGTTAAGACAGCTTGACATCGAATATTAAGCTGACTTAATATTGTCCTCATCGAACCGGTCTCAGCACATCCCGTGCAGACCTGCCACCGAAGGGGACAAGCATGCGTCATCTGGAATTTCCATATCTCGCCGTCGACCGCGCCGAAGAGCAGCGGGCCGAAGCGGACGAGGCCTACGAAGCAGCATTGGCCGCCGAGACTGCGCGCCATGAAAAAGCAATCCGCGCCAACGCGCTGACGGGCCACGAGCAGACCCTTGGCCATTTGGCTGAACGCCTGCAAGATCGCCTCGTGGGCGAGGGCGTCACCGAATACCTGATCCGCGCCGCGCTCTCGTGCGGCACCTGGACTGCTGGCCAGCTGCTGCTCGACCTGGTCGGCAAGTGCATCGAGGACTACGCCGAAGCGGGTGCCACCGTCGAAATGGCCGGCGGCATGGACTTCAATGCGATGCGCGCCGCGGCGCCGGTCGGATGCGTGGTGCCAGCATGAGCAAAGTCACCTTCGAAACCAAGCTGTGGGCCAGCGAATATTGCAGCTTGACTCCGGAGCAGATGATGACACCGGATGGCGCGGCGCATTTAACAACATCGCATTGCAATTTGGCGCTGCACGGCTATGTGCTGGTCGGCAAGGCGACGATCACCGCCGATATCCTCCCCGTCAAGGAAATGGTCGACAACAAGATTGCCGCGCTACGCCAGCAGGCCGCCAACACGCGCGCCGAGGCCACGGCCAAGTGCACGCAGATCGAAGCGCAGATTCAGCAGCTGCTGGCGATCGAGAACAAGCCGAGCGAGGTGGAAGCGTGATCCGCCGCGCCCGCCGCGCCGCCATGCGCATCTATCAGCGTCTCACCCGTCGCATGCGCCTGCGTGCCGTCGAGTGGCGGCTGCACCAGTCCCGGGAGGAGCTGGCACACCTGCATGACCTGCGCAACTACCTGGTTCTGCTGGAGCGCAAGCAGGTGAACACCCAGGTTTCCCTCTCCATCCGTCGTCAACAAATCGAGCGTGAACTGTGATCCGTTTCCTCATTAATCAGTACCGGCTGTCCTGCCGGGTCGGCTTCGGCCGGCGCAAATCCTTCCTGCGCGCCCTGCGCGCGTACCGCCACGGTTTCTAACAGCAAAGGCTCCAGCAATGAACGAACTTACCACCCAGGGCGACAACACTTTTTCGCTGTCGCCGCGCAGCCTGGCCGAGGCGATGGAATTCGCCAAGATCATCGCCTCTTCGGACATGGTCCCGAAGGACTACATCAATAAGCCTGGCAATGTCCTGGTGGCGGTGCAGACGGGCGCCGAGCTTGGCCTCAAGCCGATGCAGTCGCTCCAGGGCATTTCGGTCATCAACGGCCGCCCGAGTGTGTGGGGCGACGCGATGCGAGCGCTGGTCATCAGCCACCCGGAGTTCGAGGACCTGATCGAGGACAAGCAGGACACTTACTGCACCGTCACCTTGAAGCGGCGCGGCCGCAGTGCCGTCATCACCACCTTCAACCTGGAGGACGCGAAGAAAGCTGGGCTGGCCAGCAAGTCAGGGCCATGGCAGACCGCCCCAAAGCGGATGCTCCAGATGCGCGCGTTTGCCTTCGCCGCCCGCGACCTGTTCGCCGACGCGCTCAAGGGCATCAAATCCACCGAGGAATTGCGCGACTACCCTGCGGACGATGAAGGCCGTGCCGAGCGCGACATCACGCCAGCGCGCACGGCGGCTATCGCTGCCGCAGTCACGGACCAGGCAGGGATTCCAGCAACTCTGCCCGAATGCACACCCGAGAAGTTCGCCGAGATGACGCCCACCTGGCGCGACATGATCACCACCAAGAAAAAGACGCCCGCCGCGCTGATCGCAATGCTCAGCACCAAGGCGATCTTCACCGAAGACCAGAAGCTGACCATCGACAGCTGGTCCCACGAAGCCTAATAAGGAGCCAACATGCAAATCCACGATCTTATCCAGGGCAGCCCCGAGTGGGACCAATTCCGCCTCGAACACTTCGGCGCCAGCGAAGCCGCGGCGATGCTGGGCCTGTCGTCGAAGGTCAGCCGCACCGAGCTGCTGCACATGAAGTTCACCAGCACCGCGAAGGAGTTTAGCGACTGGGTTCAAATCAACATCCTCGACTATGGTCATGAGGTGGAAGCGATGGCGCGCCCGCTGGCAGAAGAATTGGTCGGCGCCGAGCTGTATCCGGTGACTTGTTCCGCTGGGCCGCTCTCCGCATCTTGCGACGGCCTCACGATGGCTGAAGACGTCGCCTTCGAGCACAAGCAGTGGAACGAGGCGCTGGCGGCGTCCGTGGCCGCCGGCGTGCTGCCGGACGAGCACCAGCCCCAGTGCCAGCAGATCATGATGGTCACGAAGTGCGAAAAAGTGCTTTTCGTCGTCTCGGACGGTACCAGTGAGCACTTCGTGTCCATGCTGGTTGATCCCGATCCAGCCTGGGCCGCGCGAATCAGCGCCGGCTGGGACCAGTTCTGGGCTGACTTGGCTGTGTACGAGCCGAAGAACTTCACTGCGCCGCCGCCGGCCGAGGCCCTGATGCAGCTGCCTGCGCTGGCGATCCAGATCAAGGGCGAGGTCACCGTCAGCAACCTGCCAGTGTTCAAGGCGAAAGCTGACCGCTTCATCGCCAGCATCAAGACCACACTGGTCACCGACGAAGATTTCGTCAATGCCGACGCCACCGTGAAGTTTTGCGATGAGACGGAGAAGAAGCTCGAATTGGCGAAAGCGGCCGCAATTGCACAGACTTCGTCAATTGACGAGTTGATGCGCACGGTCGACCACATCCAAGATCAACTGCGCGAGAAGCGTCTCTTCCTCGAAAAACTGGTGGTGCGCCGCAAGAAGGAAATCAAGGACGATATCTTGATCGCCGCGAAAAAGAAGTTCGACGATCACGTGGTCGCCCTGGAGCAGGAGCTGGCACCGCTGCACCTGGTATTCCAAGCCCGGGACTTCGCCGGCGCGATGAAGAACAAGCGCACGCTGGCCAGCCTGCACGATGCCGTCGACACCGAGCTGGCGGCCGGCAAGATCAGCGTCGACGCGCTGGCCAAGGCTGTGCGCGGTCGCCTGGCCTGGTACAAGGAGAACGCCGCCGGCTTCGAGTTCCTGTTTGCCGATCTCCAGCAGGTGATCCAGAAGCCAGACGACGACTTCAAGCTGGCCGTGACCGCCCGCATCGACGCTCACAAGCTGGCCCAGGAGAAGGAGCGGGCCCGCATCCAGGCGGAGGCCGACGCCGAGGCCGCGCGCAAGGCTGCGCCGCTGGCGGCCGTGGCGCCGGCAGAAGCGCCTGCAGCGAACGAGCATATCCCAGCCCGCGCTGGATCCAGCCTGATGGGGGCGGCAGCTTGGCCGCTCTCCCCCGAGCACGCCCCTTCGGCGCCCACCACGGCCGCCAGCCTGCGCCTCGGCCAGATCGTTGACCGCCTCGGCTTCACTGTCACGGCCGACTTTCTGCGCACCCTGGGCTTCGAGCCGGCCGCCCGTGAGCGCGCCGCCATGCTGTACCACGAGCAGGACTTCCCCAACATGTGCGCTGCTCTCGTGCGCCACATCACCAACGTGCGCGCCGGCTTGGCCGTAGCAGCGTAAGCAAGGAGTAGAGCCATGTTGTTTTATCAAATTCAGCACCAGCGCGAACTGTCCGAGAAGCAGGCGATCGCTAAATATTGGGGTGACGAAATCGAATCCATCCCGCATCCGAAATATCGGTATGGGTGTGATGCTTACCCGCGCGGATGGACCGAAATTACCCAAGAAGAGTTCGCTCAATCTAACTTTTTCCGCTACACGGCATTGGCAACAGGCTGGTCCCGCACCTTGGCCGGTGACGCCCGACTTTTCTTCATGAATGAAGACAACGGCTTCGCGATCATCGGCGACTACTGGGGCAAAAAGATCAGCATTTTTAAATTCGGCTGCCAGCACGATTCGACGAGCGAGGAAGTAGGGCGCTGCCTGACGAAATACACCTGCAAGAAATGTGGCTTCACTCAAACCATTGATTCATCAGATTAAACCCCACCACCAGGAGAGCAGCATGGAAACAGCAGTCAGCATCCCATTGAACCAGGTCGAGTCCTCCCAAATCGCCGCCATCGGCCACGACCCCGAGACCAGCACGCTGGCGATCCAGTTCAAGGGCAAGGGCGATGCTCCCGGCAGCGTCTACCACTACCAGAACGTGAACTCCGACCAGTTCCGCCTGTTCGCGGGCGCCGAGTCGATCGGCTCCCACTTTTACAAGCACATCAAGCCGTTCGCCGACCGTTTCCCTTACCAAAAGATCAGCTAAGCATGCCTATCACGCGCCTTTCCGCTTGGGTCGCGCTGCGCTGCAAGGAGCCTCTGTTCTGGAAGTTCCTCAAGGTGCAGAACGAGGCCAGCGCCGCCCACCAGGTGCGCACGTTGTGCCAGGTGACGTCGCGGGCTGAGTTCGACCGCGACCCAGGTGCGAAGGCGCGCCTCGATCAGATCATTCGCCATCCATTTATTGAATTCGCCCAGGAGTACCAATGTTCGACCTCGACCAAACCGTAAAACTCGCCAACGTGAACCCGCGCGCTGAGAAGCATGGCGAAGACACCAAGCCCGCCCTCGACCTCAAGATCGAAGCCACGTGCGCCAGCACCGCGCTGATCCATTTCCACAGCGAGCTGCGCCAGCACCTGTTCAAGAAGGACGAGAATCCCGACCTGGTGGACCAGGTGGTGGAGAACGACGGCCTCACCCAGCTGCGCTACCCGAAGATGGGCGCCATCAAGTGGGACATCGAAATGACCGGGTACACGGCCGAAGTGGACTATGGCATGGGCGGCGACAGCAACATCGTCCTGACCGATGTGAAGCTCGACCACTTCACCATCGAAGCGCTCAACGGCGGGTCCGTGACGATCACCTTCCGCATCATCGCCCACCCCGAAGCGGGCGACGTCGGCAAGCTGTGCGAATTCATCCAGCGCGATATCGAACTGGTACTGACGCCGCCGGAAGCGACGACGCCGGCCGACCTGTTCCCCGATGACATGCGCAAGGCAGCCTGATCATGAAGACGACGCACACCAATTACTGGACGGCCAAGTCGCAGGCAGTGCTTGACCTGGTGCGCGAGCGCCTGCGCCAGGGCCCGGCCACCACTGCAGACCTGATGAACGCCACCGGCAAATCATACGGCCGCGCCCGCGACTACCTGATGCACATGCGTCTGACGGGTGAAGTCCTCCAGCACAAGGCGTCGGTTACCTCTATCGTCAACGGATGCTCGCCAGCTGAGTGGGTGCTCGATCCCGACTATGTGCCGATGACCGGTCCGGACGATGACGAATTTGACCGCTTCCCGCGCCGGGTGGTGGTGCGAAAGCAGTGGGAGCCGCTGCACATGCGCATGCCGATGGACTGCCTGCTGTTCGGCGTGCCGGCGGTGCTGCAGGGGCCGACGGCGTGACCAAGTCTCGTGGCATCAACGCGCCGAAAGCCGAGTGGACGGACGACCAGGTCGAAACCCTGCGCCAGCTATATCCCCATTACAGAACGGAGGACATTGCGTTCATGATTGGCCAGCGCTTGTTTGCCGTCTACCGGAAAGCCATGGCCATGGGATTGAAAAAAACGGCAGAGTTTGTGGCGGCCGACTCGGCGCGCCAGATGAATCGGCCCGATCACCCGGCGCGCGAGAAGCGCTTTCAAAAAGGATTGGTGCCATGGAACAAGGGTGTCAAAGGCGTCGCCGGGGTGCAGGAAGCATGCCGCGCCACGCACTTCAAGCCCGGCCAGGCGCCCCATAACACGCGCCCGATCGGCAGCACCAAATTCGATAAGGCGGGTGTGCTGCTACAGAAAGTCAGCGAGGCCAAGGGCAACAACAGCAAGCGCTGGCGCGCCGTGCACGAGCTGGTGTGGGTGGCCGCCCACGGCCCGGTACCCGCAAAGCACATCGTGGTGTTCAAGCCAGGCATGCGCACCAACGTCCTGCAGGAGATCACGGTCGACCGCGTCGAGTGCATCAGCCTGGCTGAAAACATGCAACGCAATACCCGTCACCGCTATCCGAAAGAAGTGGCCAACCTGATCGCCCTGAAAGCGGCGCTCACCCGACAAATCAACAAGAGAGAACGAAATGCCACAGCAGAAAACAATTGAAGACCTGCGCGCCGTGCTATTTGAGACCATCGCCTCCGTGCGCGACGGCTCGATGCCGCTCGATCGGGCCAAGACCGTTTCCGACCTGGCGCAGGTGATGGTGAACTCGGCAAAGGTCGAGGTGGAATTCGTGAAGGCCACTAGCAGCGATGGCAGTGGCTTTATGGAGAAGCAGCTTGACACGCTGCCATTGCCGGCCGGGATCACCGGCACTACCGTCCACCGGATGCGTTAATGAGCCTGACAAAGAGTGCAGTTGCGGCAAGCGTAAACGCTGGAAAGGGTGCGCGCCTATTTGCCCAACAGGAGCGCCCTTGCTTCCAAATTACATATTTTGATCGCTTGATTTATGAAATCTTGCTGTCCTCTGATTACTTCCGCCGTTTGCTTCGCAAAGTCCATTCGACCTTCCACGGTATTAAGTCGGCCCACACGAGTGGCCTGTTCTATTTTCTTCGGCACGATAGCGATGCCATCGAAAGCTTGCGCGAGCAGCGTGGCCGCATTCCCAGGAAGGGCCGCAAGCGGAATGATCATTTCGAGAGGAATTATTTCGATGGCGGCCATCTGGCCCGAGCAGTTGAGGAAGGGAAGAGGGCTATTAGTATTCTCCGTTACGCCCTCCAATTCCAATGCAGGTCTATCAAGCGCATGGGAAATAGTCACCAGTCGCAGACGAATGGCGGACCCGTAGAGGCGCGACCGCAAAAGCTCTTGCCGGTCTTGGCGGCGTGTCTGATTAGTAGCAATGCGCAACGCAGCGATCACAGCAAGGACGGAGCCGACTGCGCCCGCCCATCCGGCGGCCTCCTGGCTCCACAAGAGTTTTCCGGACTGGTTCAGTATGGACAGTAACCCTACAAAACCGGCCAGTGCCATTTCGATCGCCAATATCAGATGCGTCCACCGTGCGAGCTTGTTTTGCATTTTTCCCCCGACCATATTATTGAATGAATACTAACATGATCACCCGCTCCATCTCCCGCTGCATCGCTTGCGGCCACCACCTTGGCCAGCCGCACGCTGCCCACTGCGCCTTTGCGCGATTCACCATCTGGAGAAATCAATGAAAGAACGAGGAATCCTTTTCTCGGCGCCCATGGTGCGCGCGCTGCTGGCCGGCACGAAGACCCAGACGCGGCGCGCGGCCAACACCGGGCTATACGCCATCGACGCCCGCTTCCACGGCGAGGAGACGGCCGCGCGCGAGCTGGCCGCCCTGTCGAAGAAATGTCCCTACGGGCAGCCCGGCGACCGCCTGTGGGTGCGCGAGACTTGGTGCTGCGACGATTACCGCGTGCAAGAGGGCCCTTACCTCGAAGTCGATGGCGCACGCGATGCGCTCTTCTACCGTGCCGACAACGAACACCCATTTGAATCGCCCGAGGGCAAGTTTTGGAAGCCAAGCATCCACATGCCGCGCTGGGCCAGCCGCATCCTCCTGGAGATCGTGTCGGTGCGCGTCGAACGGCTGCATGAGTGCAGCGAGGCGGACGCCAATGCCGAGGGCTGGCAGCGCCGGCCGGAAGTTTCGGCCGATCCTAAAGTGCACGCCGATGCCGCGCGCGACTGGTACATGGACCTGTGGGAGCAGATCAACGGCGCCGGGAGCTGGGCGGCTAATCCATGGGTATGGGTGGTCGAGTTCAAGCGGGTGACGCCATGATTGGCATCATCGCCCCGAAGCGCCCGGCCGGACCCGGGTGGATTCAATGCGCTGCGCCGCCGGAATGGGTGACCATGGGATACCGGGCCGAGGCCTGGGAGAACCGTGGCGCCCGCTTGTTCGTGATTTCCGCCGTCGAGGTGGCCACTGACAAGGATGGCCACACCAGCAAGGGGCCGGAATACCACATCAGCATCAGCGCGCGCAGTCAGTACGGCGGCGTGATCCGCTGCTCGAGCGCGGACGCGCTGTGGGTGCTGGCCCAGTTCGGTATCACCGAGGCCGAGGAAGACAACCACGTGCCGGGCGGCCAGGTGCGCAATTTCTGGCGCCCTGTGGCTGATCCGCTGGTGGGCCTCCTGTGTGAGTGCAAGGATGATGAGCCGGCCATGCGCGAGGACAAGGGCGATTACGTGTGGCGTGGAACATGAAACGGCCGTGGGACCGCGTGAAGTTGCGTGTCCTCTGGCATGAGGGCGAGTGGCCTGGCGCCGGCGACGAGCTACGCACGGCGCGCGGCCGGCGCTATCTGGTTTTGGATTGCACCGAAAAGCAGATCACCGCCCTGGTGCTGCCGCAGGACGAGCCGGTAACAGGCAAAGTCTTCCGCTGGACCTGGGGCAAACGATTTAAACAGACTGGAGCAGCAAATGGTAAATAACGAACTCGCCTTGGGCGAACTGCCAGCAATCGGCTTTGTGCGCGAGAAGATCTTGGTGAACCAGCCGAAGGGGCGCGCCGGCGTGCTGGGCATTTCTCGAACCACGCTGTGGCGCAAGGTGATGGCTCAAGAGTTCCCGCAGCCGGTGAAGCTGTCGGCCGGAGTCACCGCTTGGCGTGTCGAGGACGTCCGCAAATGGATTGCGGACCAGCACTAGCCGCGGCGCAGCGGCACGACCTCGGCACCCACGCGCAGCCGGTCGAGGTAATCCGCCCAGCGCTGCATCATCTCCCGGCGGGCGTCGAGGTGCGACGTCCGGTTGTAGGCACGGCCGTGCACGTCCTTCACCCGGTGCGCCAACTGGTGTTCGATCAGGTCGACGCGCTCACCCAGGACCTCGTCCAGCATCGTGCGCGCCATTGCGCGGAAGCCGTGGCCGACCATCACTTCCTTCCCGTATCCCAGTGACCGCAGCGCGGCATTGACGGTCATGTCGCTCATAGGGCGGTTGCCTGACCGAATGCTCGGGAACACATATTGGCAGTGTCCGGTGGCCTTTTTCAGCTCGCGCAGCACCGCCACCACTTGGTGCGCCAGCGGCACGATGTGATCCACCTTCATTTTCATCTTGGCGCCCGGGATGCGCCACTCGGCGGCGTCGAGGTCAATCTCCGACCATTCCGGGGTGCGCAGCTCCCCCGGGCGCAGGAACACGTACGGCGCCACTTTCAGCGCAGCCGTGCATGCCGGATGACCATCGTATGCCCAGATCGCGCGGAGGAGGGCGCCCGCCGCCGCAGGTTCGGTAATGGCAGCGTAGTGTTCCTGCTTTTTCTGCGTCATGGTAGCGCCGACGCCCACCGTCGGATCGCGGTCGACCAGCTCGGAGACCATGGCGAACTCGAACACCTGGCTGCAATATCCGCGCACGCGGTGGGCCGAGTCGATGGCACCACGCGCCTCGATGCGCGCCAGCATCGCCAGAATGTCACGCGGGCGCACGCTGGCGATCGGCATGGACCCGAAGGCGGGGAAGACGTCACGCGTGAACCAGCTGGCAACCCGCGCCTGCGTAGTCTCGGCGCGGCCCTCCCCAGATTTCTCCAGCCACTTACGAGCGACCATCTCGAAGGTGCTGCCGGCGGCCTGGGCTGCCGCGCGGCGCGCCTCCTGCTTTTCGGTGCTCGGGTCTTTGCCGCGGGCCAGCTGCTCGCGCGCCTTGTCGCGCAGCTTCCGCGCGGCCAGCAACGACACCGCCGGGTAGACGCCCAGGGCCAAGGTCTTCTGTTTGCCCAGAAAGCGATAGTTGAAGCGCCAGTATTTGCCGGCCGCTTTCACCAACAGATAAAGGCCGTCGCCGTCGCTGTGCTTCTCGCCGGCGGCGGAGCCTGCATGCTTGACTTGACGGACGAAGGTGTCGCTCAGCGCCATGAATTCTCCGGATGATGGTATCTCGATTCAGGGAATTGATAGATACCATCATTCGATACCATCAAATCCCAGGGATGGAATGGTACATCATGAGCAGCATGGGACAAGAAATGATGCCTTCCTCATTGGGCGGGGTCGAAAAATGGGGCGGGGCGGAACATGGCGGGACAGGCGGGTGGTCCCCCCGACTGGAATCGAACCAGTATCCCACGCTTAGGAGGCATGTGCACTATCCATTGTGCTACGGGGAGGACACGCATTCGGCGATCGTCACGGCGGGGCCGTGCGGTGTCGT
>JACXTT010001926.1_pt1 | contig 33845 bp, 22 predicted proteins | sample 9270951 | NCBI WGS metagenome assembly JACXTT01 (sample SAMN15532306, study PRJNA645909) | rock metagenome | isolation source: weathered quartz diorite | place: Puerto Rico | collected 2017-06-21 | reverse complement strand
CGAACCCTGCGCCGGAGTCCTCGAAAGATAGGAGGACCTGGTCCTCCTTCAACGAAGCGCTGATTTCAATGCGCCGCTCGTCGGCATTCTCCACGGCGTCCAGGGCGTTGCCAAGCAGGTTGAGAAGAACTTGCTTGAGCTCATCGCAGGAAATAGCCAGCTGGGGAAGGTCCGGCGCAACGTTCACGCTTACTTCAATGCCCCGGCTGCGGACGAAATATTCGCGGAGCTGCAGCGCATCCTGCAGAGCCGGCCCCAAGTCGCAAGACTGCTGCTGCGAATTATCCATCCGCGAAAAACGCAGCAAGCTATCAATGATGCGTTTCATGCGGCGCGCCTCGCCTCCTAGCTTGACCACACGCGAATGCACGGATCCTTGCTTCACTTCCTCGGCCACGATATCCGCGTAGCCGATAATACCGGTCAGTGGGTTATTGAGTTCATGGGCCACTCCTGCGACGAGCTGCCCGATACCTGCGAGCTTTTCCGCCCGAACGAGCTGCCGCTGCAGGCGCGTATTCTCAATCTGCGCGGAGAAATCCGCCGCGAAAAGCTCGATTCGAAAAATTTGTTGCAGGAGTGCGTCAGGCGCGCAGCCCTGCCCGGAGAGGAGAATCCAGCCGAGCTCCTGGCCCTGCAGGGAAAGAAGCGGCGTAATCAGATCCCCTTCCTCTGCTTGCCGTGGGCCTGCGGTCGGCACTTCCCCGCCGTTTTGCTCTGCGGCAATCGTTGTAATGTTCCCGCGAAAAGTTTTGCCGCCCACGGCAGCGGCCGTTCGACGCATCTCTTGGAGTCCGGCCAGAGTCGCGTGCGACACGCGCTCGCGCAGCTGTCCTTCCTCCTCCAGCGAATAACCGTGGGCACCAGCCACGAATACGCTGCCGTTCTCGCGCGCGATGAGAATGGCCACGCGGCGGAAACTGGCCGCGTCATGGATGGCTTGCGCTATTCTGGCGCTCAGCGCCAGCGGCTCCTTTTCGGCGAGAAGCTGGGAAGTGAGGCGCGAGAAGCGCTCCAGCAAAGTGTTGTCGTTGCGTTCGCGGACGTTGCTCTCCTCAATCTGTCGCGTCTTATCTTCGAGCAACGCAAGGATCATTCCGAAAGCAACAATGAACTTCGGCACATTCCAGATTTCAGGGTTTAGCTTCAGTTGCGGCAGAAGCAAGTCGGTAAGTGCGCCCACGGGGAAAACCGCGCCCCAGGCAACAAAGCCACCCACAACCGAGAGCACGCCCGGCGAAAGTCGCCCGTAACGCCTCCAAAAGAGAAGTCCGGGAATGGCAAAACTTGTGGCCAGAATGGCGGTAACGCCCGGATCTGCGTCTCCAGCCCACTGCGCCGAACTCACCCAGGCGCCCATGGCCAGGAACGCGCTGCCTAGGGCGGCTTTGAACAAAACATCCAGACGCGCCGCTAGGACATAGATGAGTGAAGTCGAGAAAAATGCGGCCAGGGAAAGCGCCAGCACATGAGGGTGCCGCCAGTCCACGGAAGCGCCCCAAGCGTGAAACACCGCGCTCCCGCCGAGGCTGAGCAGCGCCATCCAGCGCCGGATTTTCTGTTCCGTATTTTGTCCCAGGGAAACACAAAAGACGACGCCCGAGAGTTCCAGCGCCGCCAGGTCCACGGCTTCAATGTTCCTTTCCAGCGTACCCGTGCCGGTCTCAAGCGCTTGCACAAAAAAGTGCAGGAAGATGAGCAGCCAGGCAACGGTCCAAAGACGCGTGCGCGTGCTTGGAGCGTGGCGGCCCAAGCTCAGGAGGTCCCGACCAGGGCGGTTAGGGTCAGTATGGTAGGAAGTTTGTCGAGCAAAGAGGACAAGCCGCACCACGCGTGTTCAAAGTGGTCAAAGAATCGCAACTTTCGGCGCGGGACGACAACGGTTCAGAAGTACCGCCGTTTTGGTACTTTGGGAGCGGGTGGGCCAGTCGAACGCGAGCAGCGTTTTGTCTGTCGCCCTGCTGAAAGAGTCTGGCGCGCTCAGACGAATCGGCCGCAGCTAAATCGGTTTTCCTCCGATTTTCTGGATTCCGAGTTTCGCCGCTCGGCGAAGCTAGGCTTCTTCTTCCACCAAATGCTCGGCGTGCGGCTTGTGGGACGCGATCACTTTTTCCGCAAGCTCGTTTGGCACGTAATCGTAGTGTGAATATTCCATCGAGTAGGACGCACGAGCCTGCGTCTTGGACGTGAGGTCCGTAGCGTACGAAAGCATTTCGGCCAACGGCACTTGCGCCTTAATGATGACGGTGTGGCCGCGCACTTCGCTGCCGGAAATGCGGCCGCGGCGTGAACTCAAATCGCCCATCAAATCGCCGGAGTACTGATCCGGCGCGTACACCTCTACTTGCATGATGGGTTCGAGCAGCACTGGCCGTGCCTGCTTCATCGCTTCCTTGAAGGCGAGCGAGCCGGCAATCTGAAACGCGATGTCCGAGGAGTCGACGTCGTGATATTTGCCGTCGTAAAGCGTCGCGCGAAAATCCGTCATCGGAAATCCGGCGAGATGGCCGCGAACGGCGGTGTCGCGAATACCCTTTTCCACCGAGGGAATCCAGTTTCGTGGAATCGCGCCGCCAAAAACGTCATCCACAAATTCGATGCCTTTCCCTCGCTCGAGTGGTTCGAATTTCACGCGGCAGACGCCAAACTGGCCGTGGCCGCCGGACTGTTTCTTGTGTTTTCCTTCCGCGTCCGCTTTGCCTCGAATCGTTTCGCGGTAAGGAACTTTGGGCGGCTTGAGCGTGAGGTCCACATGGTAGCGCTTGTGGAGTTTTGCGACCACGACTTCGATGTGCTGCTGTCCGCTGCCTGCGAGTAGAAACTCCTTCGTCTGCGGGTCGCGCGAAAAACGCAGTGCGCAATCCTCTTCCATGATTTTATGAATGCCGACGCCGATTTTGTCTTCATCGGCGCGTGTTTTCGGTTCGACGGCAAACGTGATGGACGGTTCAGGAATTTGCGCGGGCTTGTAGAAGATGGGCGCAGATTTGTCCCCCAGCGTATCGCCTGTAAAAACTTCCTTCAGTTTTGCGATGGCTCCGATGTCGCCGGCGTGCAGCTCGCCGACTTCCGTGAGCTGTTTTCCCTGCACCACCTGAATGTGTTGAAAGCGCTCTGGCGTATTGCGGCTAAAGTTGGTCAGCGTCGCGTCATTCTTCAGGACGCCGCTCTTCACCTTGAAATAGTTGATACGCCCGGCGAAGGGATCCGCAAGCGTTTTGAAAACGAAAAGGGAAAGCGGCTGCGCATCTTCATATTTGCGCTCGACGCGATCTCCTTTTCCGCCTGGTTCTTTAAAACCCTCCTGCGCATGTTCATCGGGATGCGGAAAAACATCCGCAAGAAATGTAAGCAAACTTGCCGTGCCTACGTTTTGCGTGGAAGAAACCATCAGCACGGGAAAAATTTTCTCCGCCACAATGGCCTTGCGCACTCCTGGAATCAAATCTTCAATCGGAATCGTCCCTTCGCGGAAAAACTCCTCCATCAATTCGTCGTCGCCTTCCGCAACCATTTCCACAAGTTTTTCGTGCGCTTGCTTCGCGTCTTCTTCGAGCGCTTGCGGAATTGGCTCGATTTTTGGCTTGCCGTCGCCGCCCGGCGTGTACAAGTGCGCTTTCATCGCCACGAGGTCAATCACGCCGCGGAATCCCTTCTCGCTGCCGATCGGCAGTTGCAGCGGAACCACGTTGCGTCCGAAAGTTTGCTCCAGCGATTCCAACGAACGCTCGAAGCTTGCAAGTTCGCGATCCATCCAGGTGAGAACGAAAGCGCGGGGAATATCGTACTCCGTGCAAAAATCCCAAACTTTTTCCGTGGTGACCTGCGCACCAGAGTGCGCGTCCACGGTAATCACTGCGGCGTCCGCGGCGATGAGTGAAGCTTTTGTTTCGTTGATGAAAGTTCCGTAGCCGGGCAGGTCGATGAAATTTATTTTTACGTTGCTGCCGCCGCAAAGCGTGCAGGGCCATTCCGCGTACGCGAGGCCCGTTTGAATTGATATTTTCCGCGCGATTTCCTCTTCGTCCCAATCGGTCACTGCAGTTCCTTCCGCAACTTTTCCCCAGCGCGGAGTCATTCCCGCGGTGTGGAGCAACGACGACACCAGTTGCGTCTTTCCGGTGCCGCCGTGGCCTACAATGCCAACGTTTCGAATGTCCTTCGTGGGATAGATTTTCATACAGACCTCCAGTTGAGTTCACCGACTCGCGGCGAACAAGCGGAGGCTCCGGCATAACTTCCGGCGCCGGCCTGTGCGCCTTCTGCACCCCGGATGGTTTTTCGGGGAGCCGTTGGCGAGCTGGTGTTGAGGGAGGAGAGCGTGGCCTCGTTTGTCTGCCCTGCCCGCGGTAGGCAGGCGTGCGGCAAACACGCGCAGCCGAACAGCAGCCGACGGCCTGGGTCCCTCGAAATGGCGCGAGGGGCGAAGGACGAACGAAAAGTTCCCTGGTCCGTTCTCCTGACGACGCGGATGCTAGCACATCAATTGAGAAGCAGCAACGAATAGGGCTGACCTTAGCCTTTGCCTGCTCGGAAATCGTCGCGGCAAGCAAAAATTCCTAGAACTAGTACCGCTCCACCCGTGCCGAACCGCGACTATTGCGAATATTTGTCCCTCAATTTGTTGAATTTGCGGTTCCTCCGCGAGCTAATGGAATTTTTCATAGTGGAGATTGTCGTGCAGGGAATTGAGGCGTCGATTTGTATTTGCAGTCCCGCCAGCCCATCTCCAGCCCGAAGTTCGACTACCCGGCCAAAACTTTTAATTTCTTCTGGATGCGCAACGCGATCCGCGGTTGCCATCCGTTGGGAGGATTCACATGGATGCGAATTTCGACAAGTTTGACCGCGAGTCTGGCGAGAGTTCGCCTCCCACGCAGTCACGCTCATGGCTTGTAGTGGCGATTCTTGCGTCTCTTCTAACCACGGCCGTTGCTCTCGGGTATGGATTTCATCAGCAGTCTGTCGTGAGCCAGCTGACTTCGCGGAATCAGGACATGACGACCGCCATGAATGACATGCATTCGCAAATGGATGCGCTGGGAGCGAAGCTGAATGACGTTTCGAGTCAAGCTGCCGCCGCAACTGCGGCACTGCAACAGCAGCAAGGCCCGTCGACGCAAAACGGCGGGAAAGGCGTTTCCAGCAAGCAAAGATCGGCGGATTCGCGCCGGTGGAAACTGCTGCAGGCAAAAGTGGACGACCAGGGGAAGCAGCTGAAGGACACGCAGGATCTGGTGGCAAAAAACCGCACCGATCTTGAGGGCGCGCTGAGTTCGACAAAAGACGAACTGAGCGGCTCGATCGCCACAACGCACGAGGAACTCGTCGCTCTGCAAAAGCGAGGCGAGCGCAATTACTTCGAGTTTGATATCGCCAAGTCAAAGTCATTCCAGCGACAGGGCCCGGTCTCCATTTCGCTGCGCAAAGCCGACACCAAGCACAGAAATTACGACATCGCGATGATCGTGGACGACGATCAACTGATGAAGAAAAAGATCAATTTGTATGAGCCGGTATGGATCCATCGCACCGATGATCCGCAACCGGTGCAGATCGTGGTAAACAAAATTGGCAAGGACAACATTCACGGCTACGTGAGCGCGCCGAAATACCGCAACTCCGAACTGACTCCAGTTCTGAAAAATGTTTCGCAAAAGGAAGGCAATTCGGAGCCGAATCAGACTCCGGATAATTTCCTGCCAAACAAGCCGGACTAATTCGCCGGGAAAATCAGGGGGCCGCGTCAAGGACGGCCCTGAGTGTTGTTTTATTTCCTTTCAGCACCTCCAGGGTGCGGCGCCAGTCGGCACGGCCAGGAACTCTTAGCACAATGGAATGCGTGCCGGCTGGCAATCTTAGTGTGGCAGGCGCGTCGCCGAAGAATTTGTCATCCACAAAGATCTCCGCACCATCGGGATCGGATGTGATCACGATGGTTCCAGTGCCTTCTGGCTGTGGAGGCTGAGGTGGCGCGGGAAGCGCGCCAGGATCCTGCGCCGAGACTGGCGTTTCGGTTGAATTGTCAGCGGAAACGGCGACGGTTTCCTGCGGAGTTGCAAAACGGGCATCGGGATAGAAGCGACGGAGAACCGTCATGAGATCGGACGCGCTGAGCGCGAAACCGATGCCGCTCGTATTTTTCTTGACGAGCTTAAGCGTGCTGATGCCAATGACCTCGCCATACATATTGAGAAGCGGGCCACCGCTGTTACCGGGATTGATGGGCGCGTCGGTCTGAATCCAGGTGCCCGGCCCGACCGTAGGAAATCTTCCAACAGCGCTGACGATTCCTTTCGTAACACTGAAAAGCATGGCGTCGCCGGGATTGCCGATGGCGACAACGCTTTCGCCCTGGTGCGTTGCGTTCGCGTCCGCGAGGCCGAGCGTCGGGAAGTTTTCACCTTCGACCTTGAGAAGCGCGATGTCGAGATCCGCACCAAGAAAAACAACTTTGGCTTCCAGCTGCGCTCCAGTCGGCAAACGTGCGAGTAATGCGCCTTCGCCGCGGGCGACGTGAGCGTTTGTGGCGATGACGCCTGTGTCCGTAACGAAAAAGCCGGTGCCGGAACGATCGAGACCTTTCAAATAAATGACAGCAGGTTTGGCGCGCGCGACGAGCTCCTCGAGGCCAAGCTGCGGGCGAGGCGCTGCGGGAGCAGCGTTTGTGCGAGCGGTGCCGACTTCACCGGTGAAGGTCTGCGCGATGGAATCGAGCTGCACGTCGAAGTGAGCTGTTTTGAAGAGGAAATACTCGCCGTGCTTGCGGCCGTTGAGGGAGATCCACTCCATCGGGCCTTCGGTAAGGGGAATTTCTTTTGTGGCATAGCCGGCGAGATTGAGCCGGGCGACGAGCGGATGCTCGAGGCGCGAACCCAGTGAAGTGCGCGTGCGGTGGAAATATCCACCGGGGAAATCCTTTTCAAAAGGAGTGGTGCCGACGACGATGCCGTTGATTTCGACGGTAGCACCGGGTGGGGTGCTGGTGATGACGAGTTTTTCGGCGGAGACACTGAGAGTGAGAAAAAGAACGAATGGCCAAAGGTGAAGATAGCGGAGGCACATGGGGATGACCCGGCGGAAGTTTACTATAGCTGTAAATAAAGAAAATTAAAATAATAGACTGAAGAATGGCAGAGCTCTAGCGGCTGGGTTTGGCTGTCGGGACTGGTTCGTAGCCGGGGCAGGAGAGAACGGGAAGGCGCGGGTATTTGGGATAAGCCGGGTCCGTCGCGGAGCGCTGGCAGAGGAGGAACTGCGAGCCTTTAGCAGATTCGATAGTGCGGGCATGGACGCACGTCGCGCAAAGGCCGGAAGGACGCGCCGGGGTTTTGACGTCGGGCATGAGGATATTGTAGCCGTTGCGTGCCGCGCCCTGCTCTTTGGCGAAATAAAGCTACTTAGAGATTCGAAGGGCCGGATCGTGGTAGACAATTTGGCCGCGGAGGAGGGTGAGCTGGCATTTTAGATCTGCAAGTTCATCGGCGGGGATGGAGTAGAGGTCGCGATCCCAGACGGCGATGTCGGCGTCTTTGCCGGGCTCGAGCGAGCCAACCCGGGCTTCGAGGAAGAGCTGATGCGCCGCCCAGATGGTGTAGGCCTTGAGGGCGGTATGAATGTCGATGGATTGGGCGGTGCCGAAAGGTTGGGTACCGGTGAGGGTTTTGCGGACGATGGCGGACCAAAGGCCATAGCGAGCGGGATAGGGCGTGACGAAAAAGTCTGAGCCGGCCGCCCAAAGAATGTTTTTTTCGTTGTATGTCTTGTAGGGCATGAGGCGAGCTTCACGCTTGGGGCCGAAGCTCGCGGCGTAGAGATTGCCGATCCACCACATAAAGGGCGGCTGCGTTTCGGGGTAGCCGGAGTCGTAGTCGCGCTGGAGCCGTGCCATTAGGTCAATGGCATGGTCGGTGGGAATGTTGGCGTGAATGATGCCGTGGCGAAGACCTTTGGTGGGTTTTTCTTTTAGGAGAGCGGCGTAGGTGTCTACGACGGTATCAATGGCGCGATCGCCGACGGCGTGGGTGCTCACGTGATAGCCCGCGTCGTGAAAGAGTTTGACCATGTCGTGGTAAACGGACGGCTCGATGTTGGGATAGCCGGTGTTGGTGCCGTCGAGTTCTGTGGCGTTTTTGTACCAGGGCTCGTAAACCCAAGCGGTACGGCCGCCGCCGCTGCCGTCCATAAAAAGTTTTTCGCCGCCGGAGAAGAGCATGCCGTCACCGAGAGATTGCGGGGGCTTGGGTTGGGATTGGAGTTGGGCGAAGGCGGCGCGGGCGGAATCCATGGTGCGGCCGCCAAGGAAGAGAGCGAAGATGCGCACGGTGGATTTTTTCTCGTTGAGAAGCTCTTCGTAGAGTTTCCAGTCTTCGGGAGAGATGCCGGGATCTTTGGCGGCGGTCATGCCTTCCTTGTTGAAGTCGGCCATCATGCGGAGGAAGCCGTTGCGGCGTTGTTCGTGGGTGTACGGAGGAACGATCTTGGTAACGAGGTTCATGGCGGTTTCTTTGAGGACGCCAGTGGGGCGGCCTTGCGCGTCGCGCTCAATGATGCCGGCTTCGGGATTTTTTGTTTCGGCAGTGACTTTGGCGAGACGAAGCGCGTAGGAATTTGCGACGCCGTAGTGGCCGGTGGTGTGTTGGAGCCAGACGGGATTATCAGGGGCGGCCGCGTCGAGATCGGCAGCGGTGATGTAACGACGCTCGGCAAACTTGGCTTCGTCCCAACCGGCGCCGCGAATCCATTCGCCGGGTTTGAGAGTGGCGACTTTTTTGCGGACGAGGTCGACGGCGTCAGTGAGTTTCGTGACATCGCTGAGAGTGATGTCGTAGAGGACGGAAGTTTCGTCGAAATGGCAGTGGGAATCGATCAGGCCGGGAGTTGCGGTGAGGCCGTGGAGGTCGATAACCTTTGCCGATTTTGGAGCGAGCTTGCGGATTTCTTCGTTGTTGCCGACGGCGGTGATTTTGCCGTCGTGAATGGAGATGGCTTGCGCGATGGAGTCGCGAGAATCGACGGTAATGATTTTGCCGTTGATGAGGATGAGGTCGGAAGAGGATTGGGCGCAAGCGATTGAGGTGAGAAGGAAGAGTGAGGCGAAGGAAAGAATGAAACGAATCACGCAAGCACCTCTTAAGAATCGTCAAGATTTTGCGATGCAGTTTACACTGAGCGGGCGACAAGCATGGAAAAACATAAAGAAAAAGGAAAGAACCACCCTTAGAAACCAAGTGTGGGGCACGCAAGAGGGAAACATGGGACGAGGCCAAGTGGCGGCGCGACGGAGAAAAGCATGAACTCGACGGGCGAAGCAGCGACAGGGGCTGGAGCACAAGGCGGGCGGCTGGAGGCGGTTGATTTCTTGCGCGGGTTGGTGATGGTAATTATGGCCATTGACCACACGCGGGATTACTTCACGCGGCTTTGGTTTGAACCAGAGAATTTGCAGATGACATGGGGCGCACTGTTTTTTACGCGCTGGATCACGCATTTTTGCGCGCCGTTGTTTTTCTTTCTGGCGGGAACAGGCGCTTACTTTTATGGCGCGCGACGGACGCCTGCGGAGTTGCGGCGGTTTTTGTGGACGCGCGGTCTATGGCTGATTCTGCTGGAATTTACGGTGGTGGGTACGGCGTGGACGTTCAAATTTCCGTGGGGATTTTTCGGAGTGATTTGGGCGCTGGGCGCTTCGATGGTGATTCTGTCGGTGGCGGTGCGGCTGCCGATGAAATGGATCACGATATTGAGCGCGGGTGTGATTGTCTTGCACGACTTAGCTGACAAAATTCGACCCGCACAATTCGGCGAGTGGGCGTGGGTGTGGAACATTTTGCACGTGAAGGGCGGCGTGAACATTTTCGGGTGGAGAGAGTTTGTGTTGTTCCCGCTGGTGCCGTGGTGCGCCGTGATGGCGGCAGGTTATGCATTTGGAGCGCTATTGCAGCGAAGCGACCGACGGGTTTGGACAGCGCGGCTGGGCGTAGTGATGACGCTGGCGTTCTTGCTGCTGAGGCTAACGAATTTGTATGGCAATCCGCCCGCGTTGCCCGGAGGGGTGACGCCAGGAGATTGGCATGTACAGGCGACCTTTGGGAAGACGGTGATTTTGTTTTTTGACACCGAGAAATATCCGCCTTCGCTGCAATTCCTGTTGATGACACTGGGGCCGTCCTTGTTGTTGCTGGCATGGCTCGACCGCAAGAAGATCGCGCGGCAGTGGCAGCCGGTTACTGTGTTCGGGCGAGTACCGATGTTTTTCTATTTGTTGCACCTTTATCTGATTCACGCGATGGCAGTGGTTGTGGCACTTATTGTGCATCAACCGTATCAGTGGTTGTTGCACGGAGCCTTTTGGCTTAACGATTTGCCAGAAGAGTATGGGCACGATTTGCCGTTTATTTATGCAATGTGGGCGCTAGCCGTGGTGCTGCTGTATTTTCCGTGTGCGTGGTATGCGCGCATGAAACGAGAACAGGCGAAGTGGTGGATGAGTTATTTGTGATGTGGGCGAGAAGCAAACGCCAAAAGCAGGAAGAAAGGACCCACCCTTAGAACCCACGGGTAAGGCGCCCTCCGCAGGTTCCGCGGAGATCGCGGTCCGGTTAGACGCCGGTGATGAAAGAGCCGGAGGCGTCAACGTAGCCGTAGGCCATACGGGGCGTGTTGAAGGCGAAGGCGGGATTACCATCACGATCGAGAAGAATAAGGCCGCCCGTGCCCCGGCCGCGTTCGGCGAGCAAGCGGACGGCGGTTTCCGCGGCGCGACTTGCCACGTCAGAGCCGCCATGCGTGAGAAGATCCACGGTCGTTTTTGCCATGACGATTTTCATGATGGCTTCGCCGTAGCCGGTGCAGGAGACCCCACCGGCGGTTGAATCCGCGTAACAGCCGCAGCCGATGAGCGGAGAATCACCGACGCGGCCCGGGAGTTTGCAGCAGGTGCCGCCCGTGGAAGTTGCGGCGAAGAGGCGGCCGTCTTTATCAACAGCAACGGCACCGACGGTTCCCTGCTCGTGGCCGCGATGATGCTCGGCGGCGTGTTCATCTTTGCTGCAGCGAAGATAAGCTTCCCACTCGGCTTCGCTGACAAGTTCTTCGGGTTTGCAGAGCGGCACGCCTTTTTCTTTTGCGAAATTTTCTGCGCCTTCGCCGATTAACATCATGTGAGGACATCTTTCGAAGATGACGCGTGCAGCGCGGATGGGATTTTTTACACGCTGCAACCCTGCAGCGGCACCGGAGCGTAATGTGGCTCCGTCCATGACGATGGCGTCACATTCGACTTTGCCTTCGGCGTTGAGATGGGAACCGAAACCGGCGTCGAAGACAGGAGCGTTTTCAAGAACGACTATGGCCGCTTCGACGGCGTCGAGTGCCGAGCCACCGCTGGCGAGAATTTTCCAGCCTTCGCTGAGAGCTTCAAGACAGCCCTCCTTGCAAGCGTCTACTGCTTCGTCGGGAATATCCCACGCACCGCCATGAACAATGAGAGAAGGCTTCATGAAGCGAGAATCGCAAACCTGCGAGTGGATTGTCTAGCGTCGCGGGAGAATCGGTTGCGATTCGTTAGACGAGAAAGTCGAGAAAGAAGAGGAAGAAACCCGCGGTAAGGAGAATGGCGCCCCGATTGATGCGGCGACGGGGAAGGCGCCCCAAACGGCGAAGGAAACCGGTTGGCGCGAGCTTAAACCGTGTTTCTTCGCGGAGGCCGCTGAAACTCCCGATGGCCGCGTGACGAATCAAGCTGCGGCGAATCGCGCCCATTTCGTCATTCATCCAGATGGGAACATCCCAGCGGTGGTACCAGAGCAGGATGGAGCCGGAAGCAAACAGGAAATATCCGAAAACGGAAAGAAAACGCAAAGCGGAGCCCGGACCCCAAAACATGCATGCCCTCTCAGGCGGCCAACGACCGATACAGTTATGACGCCGCGACGAGCATCGGGGTTACTCGTCCTCGTGAATCGTCACGAGGCGAACGACTTCGAAAGCTTTTTTCCCAGCAGGTGTAGCGACGTGAACTTCATCGCCGACCTGCCGATTCAGAAGCGCCTTGCCGATGGGCGAAGTCGTTGAGATGTAACCCTTTTCGGCGTCCACTTCTTCGCTGCTGACGAGCTTGTATTCGATTTTGACGTCTTTATCCGTGTCCAGAACCAGGATGCGCGAGCCGTAGCCGGAGCGGTCTTTCGGAATGTTGGTGAGATTCAACATGCCGAGGTCGCCGAGGCGCTTCTTAAGCTGCCCAATGCGGGCATTGACGAAGCCTTGGCGCTCCTTCGCGAACTTGTATTCCGCGTTTTCAGACAGGTCGCCGTGCGCGCGGGCGACCGCAATTTCCTTGGGAAGCTCGACGTTGAGCTCGTGCTCGAGGTGGTCAATCTCTTCCTGAATCTTACGCTTGATCTTCGCGATGGGGTCGGGCATTTGCCACTCACCAAAAAAAGAGTCGCGCGGGAGGAAAGGTCCCGTTGGAGGAGCCGCCCCCGCGCAGACTAGCATTATAGATGCGGCGGAATGGTGGCTAACAGGTGGGAATGAGTTACAGGACTTTGATAGTGAAGGTCTGGGTGACAGAGTGGCCCGCGTCATCGGTGGCTGTTAGCGTGTAAGTAGTTGTTTTTACAGGGCTTACTTCAACGCACCGGGCGTAAGAAGGCCAGACAGAGCTGGATTGCGGCTCGAGCGTGACTTTCTTTGCGTTGGCTACGCCGTAGCAGAGCTCGGCCCTTTCGCCGCGATGGATTTGCGAATTGCCGTAAAACGATTGAATAGCGAGCTCGGAGCCACCCATTTGCTCAACGGTGGAGCGGTCCTGTTCACGCTGCTTTTGGGCGGCGGAGTCGCGGGCGCGCTGGTCAATTTGACGATTTTCGTTCCAGCGGGAAAAGACAATCCAGCCGACATAAATCCCGACGGCCAATATGATTGCGCCTGTATAGACGAAGGGATTTTTCCAGATGGATTTTTCGCTTGTTGTGGGCACCGAGTTCATGGGTCGTTACTCCGTTTTGGCGGGAGGACTCATCGTGCGGCCGATGTCCCTCCAACTAATTAGATGGATTTTATTGTCGCGGAGTAACTTTTGAAATTTCGGGCTGGAGAAGAAATCGAAGTCGCGCTGGCGCCAGTCCGCGCCCCATGTTTCGCGTTCGCGGGTGGCGGCCTTCATTTCGGCATCGGCGTAGGCAAGGTGGATGACAAATTCCGTGACGCCGGGCTCGAGGTGCTCGAGAGCATTTTCGTAAAAGTCAGACCATTTTGCGGGAGGGACGCCGGGTTCCATGGTGATGACGCGATCGATGACGACATCGTTGGGCCCAAGACTTTTTTCTAGATATGGAAAATCTGAAAACCAATTTCGCGGGACGAGGACCGGAAGGTTGTTTTCGTGAGCGACGCGGAGAATGACTTCGAAGAGATCCCTGTTTGTTTGGAATAGGCGATTCTGATGGGAATCGAGGTGCGTGGGCTTGACGCCCATGGCGATGGCGCGGGCGAGTTGCGCGCGGATTTCTGTTTCGACGTCTTTTGGATCAATGCGCGTTTCTGGCGACCAGTCATGATGAAAGTAACCGTTGGCGTCCACGAGTGACGGAACTCTGTCGCGAGGGGCTGCGGGGCCCCAACGATAGTAGACGCGTTCACTCGTAAGCGTGAGATGAAGGCCAAAATCGGCGGAAGGATGAGATTTTGCGTAATCGGCGATTTCAGGAAACCAGGGGCACGGAACCATGAGGCTGGTGGAATTGATGCCGCCGGATTCGAGGGCATGGATTGAGGCGGCATTCACGGAATGCGTCACGCCGAGATCGTCGGCGTGGACGATGAGGAGTTTTGCGTCGTGCGGGTAGCCGAGTTTTTCTTGAAGGGTCTTGGCTGGCTCTTGCGCAGGGGCTAACGCCGGCAGAAATCCGCAGACAAACACGAAGAAAAGTGCGGCGCGTGTCATGCGGAAAAGACCTTGCGGAAGAGAGCGATCATGTCCGCGAAGGCAAGGTCCGTGGATTCGGGATCGTACCGCGGACCTTCATCGCGCATGAAGGCATGCTCTGCGGGATAGAGTTTGATGCGGTAGTTTACATTCGCTGACCGCAATCCGCGTTCGACGATGTCACGGCCTTCGCCGGGAACGTGCGGATCGTTCGCACCGAAAATCATGAGCAATTCGCCACGGATTTTTCCGGCCTGTGCAAGCGAACCTGCGTCGGCATCCTTGCCGAGTTTTCCATTATGAATTCCGGTTCCGTAAAAGCAGACAGTGGCGCGGACGTCCGGCTGCAGCGCGGCGCGAAATGCGAGATGTCCGCCGATGCAAAAACCCATGGCGCCAATCTTTCCGGCGGCAACTTTGGGATGTGTGGCAAGCCAGCCGAGGCCTGCGCGGCAACTGCGGTCGGAGTCGGCGACGGGAGTTTTTGCGGCGTCTTCGAGGCCCCGGGTGCGCCCGGCATCGTCGAAAGGAATAACCGTCCTAGGCGGTTCGATGTGGTGATAAATTTCCGGGACAGCGGCGACAAATCCGTAACCAGCGAGGCGCACGCACGAGCGTAGCATCGGGCCGGTGAGCTGAAAAATATCCGAATAGCATAGGATCGCGGGAAAGCGACCATCCGCCCGAGGCGCGGCAACGAACGCGCGCATAGGGCCCGCGTCCGTGGGAATGTCTGCGTAAGAAGTCTCAACGACCATGTGCGGTATTCTTTCACAAAACAAATTGGCAAATGATTGCTTTTTGGAAAGAGGGAGAACGCTCTGGCAGAGTGCAATAAACGCCTTGACAGGGTACCGAGGAAATGAGGGAATTTTTGGCGGTTGGGAGTTGGAGGCAAGCGATGAGAGCCAGCATACGATGCATCGCGATGTTGAGTTTGTTCTTTATGCCGATTGCCGCTTTCGCACGGAGCACTCAGAGTAAACAGGCGGCGGGGACAACGAAACCAATGGAAAAGAAACCCTTTGGCGCGACTCCGGATGGGAAAGCTTCGGACCTTTACATACTCACGAACAAGAATGGTATGGAAGTTTCGATTACGAACTACGGCGGAATCGTGACGTCGATTAAAGTCCCGGATCGAAATGGAAAACTGGGCGACGTGGCGTTGGGATACGACACGCTCGACGGCTATGTGGGGGACAAGGTCTACATTGGCGCAACCGTCGGCCGGTATTGCAATCGCATCGGGCACGCGGAATTCAGCATTGACGGTGCGAAGTATACGCTGGCGAAGAACAACGGAGACAACACGCTGCACGGTGGAATCAAAGGCTTTAACAAAATGTTGTGGGAAGCGCGCGATGTTTCGAAGGAGGGTGAGCCGGCACTAGAATTGAAATACACCAGCAGGGACATGGAAGAAGGATTTCCTGGCAACTTGGCGGCGACAGTCGTTTTTACGCTAACAAACAAGAACGAATTGAAAATCGAATATACCGCGACGACCGACAAGAAGACTGTTGTGAATCTGACGAATCATTCATATTTCAACCTGGCCGGTCCGGGAAGCGGCGACGTGCTGAAGACTGTGATACGCATCGAAGCCGATAAATTTACGCCCGTGGATTCGGGACTGATTCCGACAGGGGACTTAAAAAAAGTGCAAGGGACGCCGTTTGATTTTCGAAAGCCGACGGAGATCGGCGCGCGAATCGAACAGGACGACGAGCAGCTGAATCTGGGAAAGGGCTACGACCACAATTTCGTGCTGATCAAGAACAAGCCGAACGGACTGACGCTTGCGGCTCGAGCAGAAGAACCTACGACCGGACGCGTGCTGGAGGTCTGGACGACGGAACCCGGAATACAACTCTACACGGGAAATTTTCTCGACGGCTCGATTCATGGCAAAGGCGGAATCGCATACACGAAGCGGGGGGCCTTTTGCCTGGAGACGCAGCATTTTCCGGATTCGCCGAACCATTCGAATTTCCCTTCCACGCTGCTGAGTCCCGGGCAGCGGTATCACACGACAACGGTTTACAAATTCTCCGCGAAGTAGAATGAGCAGGACTGGTTTTCGCCGCCAGGCCGAGGCGCTAGTTTTGCGCGCGATAGACTGTTTTGCCGGCCACCATGGTCCAGAGGATTTTGGCATCGCGCATTTCTTCGGGAGAAATCGTCAGAACGTCGCGGTCAATCAGGATGAGGTCGGCGCGCTTGCCCGGCTCAATCGTTCCCAGTTCGTTTTGCATGTTCATCGCGCGCGCGGCATTTCGCGTGTAGGCATAAAACATCGCCTCGCGCGGCATCGCTTGTGAAGCGTCGAGTATGCCTTCCTTGCCTTTGCGCGTTTCTGCCTGATAGATCGCATAAAAAACATTCGCCGTGGAGACCGGCCAGTCGCTCGCGCCGGCAATAATTCCTCCGTTGTCGAGAATCGAACGCGCGGGATACTGCCATTTGTAAACTTCGGGATCAAGATATGGCTTCAAGATGTCGATTGTGTCCGAGCCGGCGTCCGCCCAATAGAGTTGCAGGGCGCTAATCACGCCGAGTTCCCGCAATCTCGCAAAATCCGGCGGATCAACGAACTGTTCGTGCGTCAGCGTGTGCAGCAAGCCCGAGTTTCCGTTTGTTTTGCGCGCCGCGGCAATTCCGTCCAGCGAAGCTTTGACCGCGCCGTCCCCGAGTGCGTGGACGTGGATGATCAGCCCCATCTTGTCCGCCGCGATGCAAAGCTCGGCAAATTTCTTGGGGTCAAAAAGCAATTCACCGTTGCGTCCGCTGTTTTTGTACGGCTTGGTCAGATTTGCCGTTTGCGAGGGATATTCCGCAACGCCATCTGCAAAAATCTTTATGCCGGTCACATGCAGATTCGGAACATTCTTGTACGTCTCACGCGTCTTTTGCACTCCCGCAAGTTCGGCCGCGGGGTCTTTTGCGAAGACTTGAGGGAAAGCATCCACGTGGGACACGAGTTCGCCATGATCCGCCAGCAGCTTGTAGCTTTTCAAGACGGGATCTGCTGCAAGGGGATCAAGCCATGCTGTGATCCCCAGGCTGTAGTTATATTCGAGAGCCGCACGGCCCGCAGAGAGCAGCTGTTCGTCCGTCAGCTTCGGAACCAGCGCCAGAACTTTTTCCATTCCCGCGTCCACGAGAAATCCCGTTGGCTCAAATCCCTTTCCGACGCCGTAGTAGCTGCGCTGGTCGTCAGTCATTTTCTTGAGCGATTCGCTGGTGATGCCCACGCGTCCCAACAGAGCCCGATTTGCCCAGCCGGTGTGGCCGTCCATGCCGCGCAGGAGGACTGCTTCTTTCTCGTATGCACCGGCGCTGAATTGCGCATTGAGTTGGTCGGTGTGCGACCAGAATTCAAGAGGGAGGCCAAGAACTTGGACGATATCGCCGGCCATCCCGCGGCCGGATTTCTTCGCTTCCGCGACGAAGGGGGCGAGGTCGTCCAGCTTGCTAATTTTGCCGCTCGCGTCCGCCGAAATCAGACTAATGCCGCCGTCAATCGAGTGGCTGTGCGCGTCAATAAATCCCGGGAAAAGCGACTTGCCTTGCAAATTGATGCGTTCCGCGTTGGCCGGCGCGGCCTTGGCAACTTCAGAGAGATTTCCAACTGCAATGATTTTTGCGCCTTGAATTGCTACCGCGGAAGCGTACGGATGCTCAGGGTCGCCCGTAAAAACTTTCGCGTTGAAGAAAATTTGCGCCGGAAAGTCTTCCGCGCCACTCGCAACACACGGCACTCCAGCAAGAATGCACGCCACTGCCAAAAACCAAAACACTCGCCGAAAACGAAGATTTCGCAAGGAATTTCCCCCCGTCAGAATCGGCACACTATCACTGCGGCCAGGCATCTGCAATCAAAGCGAAACGGAAGAAAGAGGCGTGCTGCGTTAGCGCAAGGGTGGCGACGCCGGCTTGGCCTTGCTCCGTAGTTAGTCAATTCGCAGCTTGCGATTGTCTCGACGAAGCAGCCGCTGACGACGCGCGCTGGATAAACTCGGGCTCGATCGCAATTTCTGGCACATATTCTCCGTGCCCCTCGATTTGGTCCACGACCGTTTGTGCGGCAATTTGCCCCATCCGAATCAGCGGCTGCCGCACCGTGGATAGGGCGGGAATGGCATAGGCGGCGCCCGGAATGTCGTCAAATCCAATCACAGAAACATCCTCCGGAATGCGAAGCCCTGCTTCCTTAAACGCCCAGATTGAACCGATTGCGGAAATGTCGTTGTACGCAAAAAGCGCCGTGAATGGCTGGTTCCTCGCTAACAATTCTTTGCCTACCGGATAGCCAAGGCTCGGAGTCGAATCCGTTCCCTCAATTTGCACAGTCAACTCAGGGCGGATTTGAATTCCGAATTCCTGTGCTACCTCACAAATCGCCGCCCATCGCGTTGCCGAGTCGGAACTGAAGGGCTGCCCTTTCAAAAACGCGATTCGTTCATGGCCCAGCTCTTTCAAATGTCCCAGCGCCAGCCGAGCCGCTTTCTTGTGATCCAGAATAATGTTGGTCACGCCCGGCACGGACTGATGCCCGGCAACTGCCGCCGTCGGAATCGAAGGCGCTTCCGTCAGCGATGTATCCACGGTGATGAAGCCCTCCACGCCGCGCGACAGCAAGAGTTGAGAGTAGCTCGCGAGCAGTTTCGGGTCGTGCCGGTGCGCCACCGTAAAGAAAAAATAATTGTGTTGCTGCAAATACTGCTCGATCCCACTGATCACCTGCGAGCCGTAGTCGTCACCAATCTCTTCCGCAATCACGCCGATGGTAAACGTCCGCTTCAGCCGCAGTGTCCGCGCAAAAAAATTCGGGCGGTAGTTCAACTCCCGCGCGGCTTCCAAAATCCGTTGCTTGGTGTGTTCGGGTATGGACCGCGCCGCAGCGGAGTTATTCAGCGCCGCCGAAACCGTCCCCGGCGTCAACCCCAACTTTTCGGCAATCGTCTTCAGCGTGACGCGTTGCGATGCTTTTCTGCCATGCAGCGTCATGAATTTGGCTGCTCCTCGCGGCCGCCTTGCCCTCAAATCAATGGAACACACTCTTTATCATATTCAGACGGCCCAAGGACAAAAGTAGGTCCGGAAGCCTGCAAAAACAAGAAATTGCCCGGGAATGCCGTTCTGCCCCAAAAACAGGGGGTTCTTACGTTACAGCCGACGTAGAATAACATTATTTCTCAAGAACATGAATGTTTCTGCTTTCTTCCGGCGTTTGCCATTTTGCGGCGGCACTTTCATAAACAAACGTACGCCGCTCTTTTTGCAACAGCTCAATGTTCCCTCGTCTTGTGCGTCGCAAAACGATCTTCGCGTCAATTTCGGCCTGAACGCAGCGAAAAAAATTGATAGCGTCGAAATCCGCTGGCCTTCCGGAAAGGTGGAGCTGCTCAAAGATTTGGAAGTGGATGAGTTTTACGCCGTCCTTGAAGGACAAGGCATCGTGCCACCGGAAAAAATCCGTCCCAAGGTTCCAGTCAAACCCTAAGCAACAATTAGTTTTGCTGCGGCGCAGGGCGACGAGAAAGCCCCGGTGTCAGCTTGCGGAGAATAAATTCCTGAAAAATATTTGCTCCAGCGCTTTCGCCAATCCGAATCAGGGCTGTTTCAAACGTCAATTCCACGCCGCGATCTTTCGCGGGATAGTAAAGATTCGAGATCGCTCCCGTGGCCAGAGCGCCGCCGACATTCGAGTAATTCGGTCCCCAATGTTTGTTGTCGCTCCGACACATAAACGAACTTTTGACTGCATGCCATAGCCGCGAACGCGTACTTCCTGTTCCCTGATAGAAGTAGCGTGGATCCTGCTTGAACGCGGCGGGGAAAACGGCGCTGCCGAGAAATGTGCTGATCGCTATGTCGGCGTAGGCGGAACCAAACCGCTTCCCATAGCCCTGCGCCCCCTGCCCGTACCCGCTGAATGCATTTTGCGCCTGCTCTATCCCAGCAACGAAGCCGACGCCGGCAATAGTGAGCGGATCTAAGTTCGACCTCCACGCGAGTTTCATTTTCTGTTTTGTGTTAAGGGGGGCTGGGTTGGCCTGATATGTAACGTAAAAATTCGGAATGAGGCCGAAGACGCGCTGCTTTTCCTGTTCCTTGATTTCTTCCTCTGCAATTTCCACGGGTGAGACGGTGACGTGAACTTCGGTGGTTTCCGCTGAGAGCAAAAGAGCGATTTGCGGAACTTCGTAAGTCTCACCTGAATGCAGAGTTCCCGAAACCGATTTTGTAGCAAAGCCCTGCAAGGAAATCGTGAGCGCGAAATCACCGGGAGCTACGTTCGCGAAAGAAAATTGTCCGTCTTCGGTGGTTTGGTCTTCCTGATCGGAGCGATTTACCTGCGTCAGTTTCACATCCGCGCCGACGATGAAAGTGCCGGTTTGGTCTACGACTTTTCCTGTGATTGTTCCCGGCAATTGGTAAACGGGGGCTTGTTCATTTTCCCCCGGCGGCTGCGGTTGTTGCGTTTGCGCCATTGCCGGCAGAGAACAAAACAGAGCGAGCAAACAGACGGCGACGGAGCGGACGAAACCGGGAATTGGAATTACGACACGCACCTTCATCAAAAGTTTGCCGGGATCGTGGTTCTTGGAAAACACAGCGGTCAGTTGGGCCTTCCTGCTTGCACTGGGGAGCGAAGCGTTTTTCCGTGACAATATCAGCGTCTCACAGATTTTGTGCCGTGTGGCGGATCCAAAGTTCAGCTGCACTCTTATGATTAACCGGCAGCGTGTGGAATAGCAGACTGGAGCAAACAAATCCTCACATGCCTTTTACTTGGATTGGCGGGGCAATAAAACGGTTGCATTCAGCCTATTGTCATAGGAAGTTTTTGGTTTGACACTTGCTTTGGCGCGGTGCAAGACTCCTCCAAATGAAGTCGTCTGCGACGAGATCGGGCTGAGGAGTCTTCTTATGGGCGGACAGGGGATCGAACGACGAGAGATTTTGCGGTACATCGGGATCGCGTCCATCGCAGGAACCTTTCCGGGTTTCAATAAATGGGCGTTTGCCTGCGCGCAAAGCCATGTGCATGAAGCTGTTGTGGCGACAGCTCAACCTCCTGCCGGTCCTTACAAGCCATTATTCTTCAATCCGCAGCAATTTCAGATGATCGAACATTTGGCGGACATGATTCTTCCTGCTGACGACACGCCAGAGGCAAAAGAGGCGGGGGTCGCCGAGTTTATTGATTTCATGGTGGCGAACCGCGTTCCGGTGAGCGCGAGGCGCGACGTGCGCTGCACGCAGGACGCGATTGAGCTAGGGAATGAAGCTCAGAACCGGTTCGTCGCGGGACTTGATTGGATGAACGCACGAAGCAAGTCGGAGTTCGGCCAAATATTTATGGAATGCACAGCCGAGCAGCAGAAGAACTTGCTTGAAGAACTTGCATACAAATCGAAGTTCAAACCGACGACGGAGAGCGGCCGGCAGTTTTTTCAGTTGATGCGGGATTACACGGTGGTGGGGTACTACACGACGAAGATTGGACTCGAGAGTCTGGGCTATCCCGGCCTTCGCGTGGTTTGGCCGTCCATGCCGGGTTGCCCGCACACGAACGATCGAGAACACGCCCACTTGCAGGAACCGAGAACCGCGAACGCTGCAACTTCTGGCGCTTCGAATTAGAAAGAGATTCTTATGCCAACGAAAACATTCGACGTGATTGTCGTGGGAACCGGGGCGGGCGGCGGGACGGCGATGAAACTTTTGTGCGAGGCGGGGCTTTCGGTGTGCGCGATCAATTCCGGGCCGCGCACGGAACCAGCGAAAGACTACAAGCTGCACCGGCAGGTCTACGATTTGAAGTACCGGGGATATGGGAATCCGATGAGATTCGAAGGGAAAGCGCATCAGGAACCCTACTCTGTGGAAGAGTCCGAATATAGCGAGGCGAGCGATATTTTCGAACACGACGTGGCGTATTCGAACGGGCCGGGAACGGACTGGTATTGGAAGCGGTGTAAAGGGACAGGAGGGAAAGCGAATTTTTGGGGACGCTCTTCCGCGCGCTACGGAGATATTGATTTCAAGGCGGCTGATCTGGATGGATTCGGCGAAAACTGGCCGGTGGATTATGCGGAAATTGCGCCCTGGTTTACAAAGGCCGAGCGGTATATGGGCGTGGCGAGCACGGTTCAGAACCGGCCGAGCAATCCGGACGGAGAGTATTTGCCGCCAATGCCGTGGCGCTGCATCGACTACATTATTCAGAAGGGCGCGGAAAAAATCGGAGTGCCGTATTTGCCAGACCGGTGTGCGCAGCTCACGAAAGCGCACAACGGGCATCCAGCCTGTCACTACTGCGGGAATTGCAGCCGGGGCTGCGACGTGGGATCGTTCTTTTCACCGACGTGGTTCACGATTCCAGATGCCGAAGCGACGAAGAATCTGACGCTGCTGACGAACGCGCTAGTGCGGAACGTGCTTGTGGATGAAAGCGGCATGGCCACGGGTGTCGCGTACGTTGATCGAGTGACAAAGAGGGAGGTTGAAGTTTACGCAAAAGCAGTCGTGCTGGCCGCATCGTGTGTGGAGACGGCGCACATCATGCTGAATTCGAAATCGCGGCATTGGCCGACGGGTATTGCGAACTCGAGCGGGCAATTAGGACGCAACCTATGCGATCACCTCTATGGTTGTCCTGGATACGGCTATTTGCCGCAATTGCTGGGTCAGCCGGCGAATCCGGACAACATTGCTGATTCCACGGTTGCGTGGATGCCACGGTGGCAGAATTTGAAAAATCCGCGCGAGGAGAGATTTATCCGTGGATATTCGGTGTATATGGGTGGCGGATGCGGAGAATTTCCCGGGCATTACAGTCAGCTCGAGGGGTTTGGATCGGAATTCAAACGCAACATCAAGCGTTACTACCCGACGCCGGTGGGAGCGCTGATTCAGGCGCCGTCTTTGCCGAGTCCGACAAATTACGTGGACATCGATCCGAACAAAAAGGATATTTTTGGAATTCCGCAACTGCGATTCCATTTCCGGTGGGGAGAAAACGAACTGTTGATGTGGGAGCATTCGAAGCAGGTGATGATAGACCTGTTCAAAGCAATGGGAGCAGAGATGTGGGGCATGGACGACGAACCGAATCGTCCGGGCACGAGTCTACATGAGACAGGAGTTTGCCGTTTCGGAAAAGATCCCAAGACTTCGGTGACGAACAAGTGGGCGCAAGCACACGACGTTCCAAATCTTTATATTTGCGATGCCAGCATTTTTCCGAGCCCCACGGACAAAACGACGACAATGCCGATTGTGGCGTTCACCATGCGGACCTGCGACTACATGCTGAGCAATTTCAAGAAAGGCTTGCACAAGCGGACGTAGATTCGAAGGATCTAGGTCGTTAACCGGTAAAGCGAACGTATTCTGGCGAGTAATTATTTTTGCCAGCTTAGAGTGTTGGTTTCGAAATTAAAGTCGATCCGTCGCGCTTTCAGTGAAGCAGTTCCAAAGTATCCATCGATCCCTGCCAGCAGATTAGGGGGAGGTTCCTTCACCAAAAAAACAGTGCCTTCCAGGTTTGAACTCCCCAAGCGAGCGTTTGGGATAAATCCTCGTTTTGAGGGGAGCCAGCCTCCAATGGAACGGCCGGTCGTCTCGCGCTCCATCCTTAGTTGTGGGAGGCGACTTGCAACACGATCTTCGTACAGGACCATTGTCGGCGCTCCCGTGTCGACCAACAGGCGAACAGGTCTGTCCCCCATCATTAATTGCACCGTGATGCAGATGTCGTCTACTTCCATCGGAACGCCGAAATCCGCGTTCGTTGGCCCAAACGTCACTTTGTGTGCGTCATAGTCGATGGTGAAATTACTCAAGCGCAGAAGGTCGAGACCGATTACGGCATCCACATGTGCCCCGAACGATTGAAAATAGCGCAAATCGCCGATCATCATCGAAAAGTTGTTTACGTGGATGGGACCAAGTTCTATGTCTGGGACTTCAATCCACTCGGCGCTCATTGTTTTGTCAAAGTTAAGCACTTTCCCTGCGCGGCGGCGCGACTCCGGAATCTGAGCGGCCAGTTTGTCGCTGATTACGCTGTGGGTCACGCCGGTGTCCAGCGCGAGCTTCAGTCTCGCATGGTCCCCGACGCGACCTTCCAGCACGATTAGGAAACCGTCGAACAGCTTGAACGGGATTTCGGGCCGAGCGACTGCTGTATTTGACTGCACTTGTTGATTGGCCGCCCAACATGGGCCGGTATAAATGACCAAGATCAGTACTGCACAGCATTGAATAGGAATTTTCATGGCGTTCACCTCCGCGGGTTGCGTGATGACGCCGACCTTGATTCATGCCTTTCTGGACCTCAATGCAAGGAGCTTCAAAATGAAGTCATTTGGAGGTCATCAGGCCATGTCATTTGTTTTCATGAGGTTAAACAGCTAGATGATTCGAGTAGTCCGAAATATCAAAAGAGGACAGAGAGAGGCGCTTTGCAAGTTGGATGGTGCTACAATCCCGGAAACTTTGGGGTGTGCTGTGTCGCAAGTCAAGACGCGCCAGGGCGCATACCATTTCGACAAATTTGAGCTCGACCTCCGGGCTGGTGAACTGCGCCAGGACGATGGAAGAACTGTTCGCCTGCCTGAGCAACCCTTCCAAATCCTAGTGATGCTGCTTGAGCATTCCGGAGACGTCGTCACCCGGGAAGAACTTCGCAAGCGCCTTTGGCCAAACGACACGATTGTGGAGTTTGAGCACAGCATCAGCGCAGCCATGAACCGGCTGCGACAAGCGCTGGGTGACTCCGCCGAAAATCCTCGCTACATCGAGACTCTTTCGCGCCGAGGCTATCGTTGGATGGTACCGGTAACCTGGGAGGAGCGCCCTTCGCCGAACGTTCAAGCCGTCTTTGAACGTTCTGAGTCTGAGCCTTTTGGTCGGAACCTAGTCGGTAAGAAGGTTTCGCACTATCGCATGCTGGAAGTGCTGGGCGGCGGGGGCATGGGAATTGTTTACAAAGCCGAAGACATCAAACTAGGCCGCCGAGTCGCAGTAAAGTTTCTGCCCGAAGAATTGAGTACTGACCCCACCGCCTTGCAACGTTTCGAACGCGAAGCTCAAGCCGCATCGGCGCTAGACCATCCCAACATTTGCACCATCTATGAATTTGGCGAACACGAGGGGATGCCATTCATCGTGATGCAGTTGCTGGAAGGACAGACGGTCCGTGAATTCATTGCTGCATCGAGCCCCGGGAATTCGTTGATGCCAAACGACAAACTGCTCGACCTCGCGGCGCAAATCGCCGCGGGTTTGGACGCAGCGCACCGGCAGGGAATTATTCATCGGGATGTAAAGCCCGCAAATATTTTCATCACAAAGCGTGGGGAGGCCAAGATTTTGGATTTTGGCGTGGCCAAGCTCACCAATATTGGTGACTCGCTGGATGGTGCAACTGAAGCGGAGGGTGCGGGTTCTCAATCGCCGCGCGCGCCCGGACTGACCGTAACCGGGAAGACGATGGGAACGGCCTCCTACATGTCGCCAGAACAAGTGCGGGGTGAGAAGCTTGACGCGCGGACGGATCTTTTTTCCTTTGGGCTCGTGCTCTTTGAATTGGCGACTAGTCAACGCGCTTTTCCAGGTGAATCAGCGACTCGAGTGCATGAAGCCATTCTGCAGGAGGCGCCTCGCGCCTCAAAGGAACTGAATCCCGGCTTACCTTCCGGATTGCAGAAGGTCATCGGCAAATGTCTGGAGAAGGATCGCGAGTCACGCTATCAGACGGCTTCCGATCTGCTCGCAGATTTAAGACTTCTCCAACACGATGTGAAGCCCGCACGAATGGCGATCCGGACGAAGTTGACAATCGGCACGATGGCGGTTGCTGCGGCCGTCGTGCTGATCAGCGGCCGATGGATTTTGAGAAGGCGTGTGGACTCTGCAGTAGGTCCGATCAAGGTCGTACCGCTAATAACGAATTCAGGGACAGACGGTCGGCCAGCGTTTTCGCCGGACGGGAGCCAGATCGCCTTTATGTGGGACGGGGGCGAAGAGAACCAGTTCGACATCTACGTGAAATTGATCGGTGACGGTGGACCGCCGGTGCGCTTGACCAGGTCTTCCGGAGCTGCGGCGGGCTGGCCCGTCTGGTCACCGGACGGCCATCGTATTGCCTTTGTTCGCTGCTCTGATACGAGCCAAGCCATATTTGTCGTTCCGTCCGTTGGGGGCGCGGATCGCAAAATAACGGAAACGCACTCGTGCCCAATTAGCGTGGATTGGTCACCGGATGGAAGAGCGATAGCCTTCCGAGACAATGACTCCGGCCAGGAGTCCACCAGCATTTTCCTGGTATCCCTTGAGACTGGCAAAAGGGAGCGCCTGACAATGCCGACAAAACTGGGGGGAGATGCTGAACCTAGATTCTCACCCGACGGCAAGACGCTGGCATTTGTGCGCACTCACGATTTCCTGATCGGCGACATTTTCGTTGTTCCTATTGATGGGGGCGAGCCAAGGCAGCTGACGTTCATGGGCCACCAGACGTCTATCGGGAGCAATTTTTCCGGGTTGGCATGGACGGCGGATGGGAAGGAAATTGTTTTTTCCGCCGGGCCGATGGAGGGGTATAACAGTTCGCTTTGGCGGGTAAAGGTCCCCGGCGGTTCGCCTGAAAAGGTAAGTGAACTGGCCGGCGTCAATGCCGCGGAGCCAGCCATATCTCGTCAGGGTCACCGCCTCAGTTACAGAATGATCATAAGTAACACCAACATCTGGCAGACTCGCTTGTCAGGCTCAAACGGCCGAGCAACTGCCCCTGTGAAATTCATTTCGTCGACGCGGTACCAAGACGCCCCGCAGTATTCTCCGGATGGCGGGAAGATAGTTTTTGTCTCGGACCGTTCCGGAAGTTCGCAGATTTGGACCTGTGATAGTTCCGGGTCTAATCCCACTCAGCTTACGTTCACGAACGCTTCCACCGTGGGGACGCCTCGCTGGTCGGCGGACGGTCGATCGATCCTTTTTGATTCGACGGCCTCGGGCAAAATCGGGATCTACAGGATTAGCGTCGACGGGGGCACTCCGGAACCCTTGGTGGTCAACTCACATATTAATGTGACACCTAGCGCATCCCGCGACGGCCGCTGGATTTACTTCGGCTCCGACCGCAGCGGCGAATATGAGGTTTGGAAGCTGCCCTCTGGTGGAGGACCACCGGTTCAAGTCACACTTCACTCGGGCTGGTATCCTATGGAATCTACGGATGGCAAACTCCTTTATTACGTGAAAACGAATCTGCCAGTTGATCCCAGCAGCGCTCCCGCCACACTCTGGGCCATGCCAGTGGCAGGCGGAGAAGAACAACCCGTGACCTCGCAACTGATCCATAGTCACTGGGCGGTCGCGTCGAATGGCATCTATTTCACGGATCCAGATACCAAGCCCCTTGCCACACTGAAGTTTTTGGATGTCCGCACGGGCCGGATCAGCACGATCGCAACTCTGGAAAGGCACCTTAGCGACGGCGGCCAGTCGCTAGCCGTCTCGCCTGACGACCGCTCCGTCCTTTATAGTCAACAGGACAGCTACACCACAGACCTCATGCTCGTCGAGAACTTCCGATGAAAATTTCCGAACTCAATCAAGGTGGTGCGATGACCGGATCCTGAATGCAGCCTCTAGCCTCTTGACAGTTATCCGTCAATCGGAGAGCAAATGCGACTCCGTCTCCTATGGTTGAAGCTTCTCACTCTTTCTTTGGCAATTTCTGCGCGCGTTTTCGCACAGGATACGGCATCGATCACGGGAACGGTTATAGATCCCGCTGGAGCAAGCGTTCCTAATGCCCATGTCGCTTTAGAAAATCGAGAGCACGGCGTTCACCGCGAGACATCGACAAACACTGCAGGTGAATTTCTCGTGCCTGGTTTGCCTCTGGGTTCTTACAACCTTTCCATCTCAGCTCCTGGATTCAAAAAATATGAAGCCAGCAAGATTGTCTTGCGCGTGGCGCAGAGCGCTCGCGTCAATGTGACCCTGCAAGTTGGCGCTGCGTCCGAAGAAATCACGGTATCGGGAGAAAACACGGCCCAAGTGGATACTCAGTCTTCCGAGCTTGCTGGGACTATCACCGGGAAACAGATTAGCCAACTCGAGCTGAATGGCCGCAACTTTACTCAGTTGGTCACGCTCGTTCCCGGTGTCAGCGGTGGACAGGACGAAGGATTCGTTGGAATTCAATTCCTTCCCTACAGCTTCAATGGTGGCCGCTTGGAATACAACAACTGGGAGGTCGATGGCGGCGACATCCTGGATAACGGCAGCAATCAAACGCTGAACGTCTATCCGAGCATCGATGCCATTGCGGAGGTGCGCGTCCTGACCTCCAACTACGGCGCGCAGTACGGCCGCAATGGCTCCGGTACAGTCGAGGCAGAGACCAAGTCTGGCAGCAACGAATTCCACGGCGATGCGTATGAGTTCGCGCGCAACGAACTATTTAACGCGCGCAACTACTTTGATCCACCCGGTCAGCCTCCGGCCTACAAGAAAAACGACTTCGGCTACACACTCGGCGGGCCAATTTACGTTCCGGGCGTCTACAACAAAAAGAAGGACAAGAGCTTCTTCTTCTGGTCGCAAGAATGGCGCATTGACCGCGTACCGCAGGTATTCAATGTCCCGGTTCCCTCTGAAGCTGAGCGCTCAGGTAACTTCTCCGATCTTTGCCCCAACGCGTTTACTGGATCCTTCGCTGATTGCCCAATTGACCCAAATACGAAAGCGTCCTTCCAGAACAACCAAGTGCCAGTCGATCCTAATGCTCAGTATCTGCTGCCTATGATCCCGGTGCCGAACGCCGGAGCCCCCGGAGCGGAATTCTTCAATGCATCGCCCACGCAACTGTCAAACGGGCGCGAGGAGTTGATCCGGATTGACCATAACTTTGGCTCCAAGCTACGCGCCATGTTCCGATTCATCCACGATTCTGTGGACCTGATGAATGCAACTTCTTTCGCTGGTGCCAGGAGTTTCCCCACGATTCAATCGAGGATTCAGGACCCAGGCCTCAGCCTTGTGGCGCGGCTGGCCGAGAATCCCTCCGCCAAATTGCTGAACGAGTTTGTCTTCAGTTATACGACCGACCATCTCCTTCTTACAGATCAAGGAGCCTGGCAGCGTCCACCCGCTATGACTATGACCGGTTTGTTCGACAACGGCTTTGGCGGCAAGCTGCCCGGCATTTTCCTGTTTGGTAGTTCGGCCTACGGCGGTGGTTTCGCGCAAGATCCGGGTCCAGTTCCATGGAGTAACGCCAACCCGACCTGCACCTTCCGCGACAATGTGGTCAGAATCGCCGGCAAGCACAATCTTCAATTCGGCGCTTACGCTGTGGCGGCACAAAAGAACGAACTGGATTTGGCCGCTTTTGTTCAGGGCCTTCTTGTGTTTAGCGGTTCCTCTCCGCTTTCGACGGGAAACCCCTTCGCCGACTTGCTAATGGGCAGAATCACCCTCTTTGGACAGACGAATCTACAGAGGAGGTATTACAACCGCTACAAAATACTAGAGCCGTATTTCCAAGACGATTGGCGAGTCAGCAAACGCCTGACTCTCAATTTGGGGCTGCGCATCAGTCTCTTCGGAACCTATCGCGAGCGCTATAAGCGGGTTTTCAACTTCGATCCGACCGCATATAACCTTGTGAAGGCACCTTCCATTGACCTGAACACCGGAGCGTTGGTATTTCCACCAGGGCAGAATATCAACACGGTAACAGGCATGGTTCAGTGTGGAGCGCCGGGAGTTCCTCCTGGCTGCGTGAAGGGTCACCCATTCAATCCGGCCCCCCGTATTGGTTTTGCCTTTGACCCGACGGGAGATGGCAAGACGGCCATCCGCGGTGGCTACGGAATTTTTTGGGAGCACACAAACGGCGGTGAAGCCAACACGGAATCGTTGACAGGTTCACCGCCCCTCGTGCTGGCATCCGAAGCGAGCAATATCCTGGGATATACGACCATAGGTGGCCAAGGCTTATTTTTCCCCCTGTTTGTGACCTCTATTCCCAATAAGGTGGTCTGGCCTTACGTGCAGCAGTGGCATTTGGACTTTCAGCGGCAGATCTCTGGAAACGCGGTCGCAACCATCTCGTATGTCGGTAGCAAAGGCACCCACCTCACCCGTCAGCGTGACCTCAACCAGGTACAGCCACTCCCGCTCTCGCAGAATCCTTATAGGCCCGGTGAGCCAATTGGAGGACTTGACAATCGGCAAGACGACTGCAATACGATGACTACACCCAGCGGATCGCCTGTTACGGGGCAAGCGGCCACTAACTTGGCGATTGCTTGCCTGGCGGATGCCAATCCTTTCCGCCCTTTTGTCGGTTTCGCCCCCATCAACCGCTTGGAAGCGGAAGCCAGCTCCACGTATCACGCTTTTCAAGCATCCCTGCGGAGAAGTGTGGGCGGCCTGCAATTCAGCTTTGCCTACACCTACAGTCACGCCATCGATAATTCTTCGGACCGTTTCGATTTCAACTTCGTAGACTCCTACAATTCGGCTTCTAACCGTGCAAGCTCAAACTTGGACCAACGGCACGTTCTGAACGTTAGTTATGTGTGCGACCTGCCATTTCCCAGAGGAACGAGGATGGCGCATAGGGTTCTGGGAGGGTGGCAAGTTTCCGGAATCACGACTTTCCAAACGGGAACTCCATTTAGCGTGGTCAATCAAGCGTTTTACGGCGACAACGCCGGGGTGGGCAACTTCTACGGAAGCGGATCGTTTGCTGACTTGATCGGAGATCCCAAATCACCTCCACCGGTCAAGTTCGTGGATAGCATCCCCGGCCCGCTACTTTTCAATCCGGGGGCATGCGCTGCGCCGCGTGGGCTGACGTTTGGCAATTCTGGTCGCAACAGCCTTCGAAACCCTCGTCGCACCAATTTTGATATGGCGCTCCTCAAGCATCTCCAACTTTCCGAGGAAAAAGAATTTGAGTTTCGCGCCGAGGCGTTTAACGTTTTCAACCACACACAGTGGGCCGGCATCAACAATGGGCTCAACTGCTATGGCGGTTCTTCCAATTCCGCCGGAGATTCGGGTTGCATAGCGGCAAGCAATTTCCTGCACCCAGGTTCAGCTCACCGCTCTCGTGTCCTCCAGTTGGGTTTGAAACTTATGTTCTAGATTGAGTTTGCCCGGCAGCTGCAGTTCAGCGTCTGCAGTTCAATGCGGCGAAAGCGGTTCCCGGCGTGAACATGATTGTCACAATAGATTGACAGGCCAATCACGAAAAAACCGGCACCAAGAGGGCAAAATTTGAATGTAGGAGCTGAGTTGCAATGGCTGGTTCAAGACATACAATTTCGGGTCGAAAGAAGCTGTGCGGAAACGATGGAGCGCGGCAGTCAAGGCGGGAGCGGATTACATTGCCACCGATCAGTACGAAGAGCTTGGCGCCTTTCTGAGAAGGCCGCAGTGAAGACGTCTAGCGGTTCAGATGAACTTCACCCCGAATAAAGAGGGCAGGTATGACAAACTCCGTGAAAGGGCCACGCTGGACCGGAGTCAGGTACTGACGTCCTTCCTCGGGCGATTCATAGCGAATCGATGAGAAGCGACCCTTGATTTGTACCTGAACGGGTTCGACCTCCAAAGCGTAATTCACCAGGTTCACGATCGTTTCGTCGTTGGAGTCTTGACGATCAGCAATAGCCACGCTCGTCAAAGAATTCCACAAACCAAGCGTGGTCCGCTGAAAGCCCATCAGTCTTCGAAGATCCCGCGAAAATGCCTCCGGATCGATGACCGGTTCCGCGAGTTCGACGACTTGCCCGGCGCCTACGTTGTAGGCCGTCGCCTGCTTGTCTTTGTGAGCCGGTTCCAGAGAATGCCAAGGGAATTCTCCGTGTAGATTCACAAGAACGACGATTCCGCCGTGCTTCGCGAAGTCACCCACTACCGTAGCCGCAGCATTGTTCGCAGCGCTGAAGACAACTAGAGTGTCGAACGCTTCCAAGTGTTTTGGGTCCAAATCTCCGGGCCTTAGCACCGCAAACGGAATATTGTGCCGAGCCATCAGATTGAGTCCTTCATAGCTCGTGGCCAGCGTGTCCATAACGACCGCTGTATTCGCCACAGGCCGCAGCTTGTTCGACGCGTTCTCTGACGGCTGAAAGGCAATGTAGCGTTTTACATTGTTCCAGACAGCCCATGCCGAAGGTTCCTTGCGGACCAAGCCCTGTTGCAGTTTTTCGTGCAGATCGAGAATCACATCGGCGTGAAACGCGCCGGCTTCGGAGATGGCAAGGCAATAGTCTTCGGCGACCGGCCCCAGTTTGCTGCGCAGCACGTCGGATAAGTCCCAATGGAAAGTGTAGAGGGGCGTCACATCAGGACGAAAAGCGCGCGCAACTTTGACCAAAGCGAGATTCGTATCCACCCAGGGTTGGGAAGTCGGACTGGAAACCTGCAAGATTCCGTTGTGCTCAACGACCAACCGTCCTTTCATTTGAGGCTCTTTCCCGCCTGGATTTAGTAGCAGAAATGAGAGGCCAGGGTGGGTTGTTGCTAGGCGTCGGAACAGTTCCTTATCGCCAGGTCCGTCTACATTCTCCATTGCAAGAATGACTCCAGCAATGTTCATCCTCTCCGCAGTCTCGGCAACGGCTGAAAGGTCGCCAGGCACGGCCTCGAGAAATACTTGATAACCTTGTGCCTGAACCTTACGTACCGCGGACACGTCTGCAATTGGCCAGGTAAAAACCAAGTTTTTCACACCCATGTCCTGCACGGGAGGTAATTCGATCGCCGAAATCCGCAGGAAAACCGCCGCTGAGGCGAGTTGCGGTACCAGCAAACCACCAAGAATCAATGACAGAAGACAGTTTCTGGTTTTCATCCGATTCATCTCTGGTTTGGACTTGCGGAAGTTTTCGTTCCGACGCTGTGCTCATCCGCTCTTGTGTGGGAGAGGTTTTCCCGAAAGACGTGTGCGCCGTTGTCAGCAACTGTTCTATCGCCGCCCCTGGAAATCCACATTGCGGCCACGTCTTTCAGCTCTTTGATCATCGCCCTGCCATTCTCCGGCCCAACCAGCAACAAGGTCGTCGAAAGTGCGTCCGATTGCGTCGCCGACGTTGCAACGACGTTTACCACATATTTGGTCTTCAAGGGCCTGCCGCTTGCTGGCAGAACGATGTGTCCAGGCGAGTCTACTCCAAGCGCGCTGGCAGCTGTTTGCTCCGACGTGGACACGCTGTTGTCGATCAAAACCACTTCGGGATTCAGGCTGTTGGAAGGATCTCTGAGATGCACTGTCCAGCCCTTTTGACCGGGCGGCGTCCCGATTCCATACATGGTGCTGCCGCCCGCGTTGATGTAGGCGCTCCGCACACCTTCCGCTCGCAAAATCTCTGCCATGCGGTCGACGGCATAACCCTTTCCGATAGAACCCAAGTCAAGGCGCATGCAGGCCGAATGAAATTCGATTCGATCCGGAGGAGTCAATTCGATTTTCAGATAGCCAACGCAATCCCGGGCCTTTGCTTCCTCCTCCACGGTCGGCATCGGTCCTCCTTGCATGGCTGCCTTCCATAAGTCCACGAGGGGCCCGACGCTAATATCGAAGCGCCCGTTAGAAAGTCGCGAGTACGGCAGGGATTCCTCGATGACCCTGTACAAATCAGGGGGAATTTGCATGGTCTGAAAATGTGCGGTGCGGTTCATCCGGCTCAAGTCGCTGTCGTCTTTGTAATTGCTCATCACATGATCGAGCCTCACCGCTTCGTCGAGGGCTTTGTCGCTCGCCGCGGAAGCGCGATCAATCGAGAGTCCGTAAACGACAACTTCAAATACCGTTCCCATGGCGTAACGCTTCTTGTGGACAGGTGGCACCGTCTGTGCGCAC
>JACXTT010001925.1_pt1 | contig 33851 bp, 28 predicted proteins | sample 9270951 | NCBI WGS metagenome assembly JACXTT01 (sample SAMN15532306, study PRJNA645909) | rock metagenome | isolation source: weathered quartz diorite | place: Puerto Rico | collected 2017-06-21 | reverse complement strand
CGTGGCGCAGTCGGGCGCAGGCAGCAAGACCGCTTCCGGGATGACCAGCATGGTTGGCTCTTGCTCTTTGAGCAGGGCCGTAATGCCGTCGTTCATTTTCTTGCCATCGATACTGTCGCCGTACTTGCCGATCGACACGATGTAGCAATTGCCGCCACCGTTCTGGTAGAACATGCGCATTGCGTAGTACAGCAGGTAGGCATTGCCTGCCTTGTTGACGACATACTCGTCGCCGCCAGCGCGGAAGTCCGATTCGAGGTCCTTGTCGGACTTCTTGTCGATCGAGAATTGGGTCGGAGGCTCGCCGCCAAAGAACTGCTCGAACTCGGCCATGGACGTGATGCGCCATGGCTTGCCCGTCAGTGAAGAGCCTTTATTGTCGGCGACTGCCGTATAGCCGATGAACGCAGGAACCGCAGTGGCGACTTCCACCACTGAATTCGGGAATGCGTTCTTCTCGACGATATATACCCCTGGTGTTTTATATTGCGCCATGGTGCGTCCTTAAGAAAAAAAGTAGCCTCAGTTGATATAAATTTCCGACACGAGTACTGCAACTGCACTTCCCTCAAGCATTTCCTTCCCAATGGCGTTCACATTGGCATTGGGAAGCCGCTTAACGAGAATTCTTTCGCCCATTTCTCCCTTTTCACGTAACTGGAAGCGCTGGGTGTACGTCTTTTGCATGGCAATCGCCTGGTCGCTGACAAAGGTGACAGCATCACGTTGCTGGCCTGGCAGGGCGGTGGTGCCGCGCCGCGAGAACCGCGTCCGTCCATCCAAATCGACGATGGCGATGTCTTTACTGCCTACATCATTCAAGAAATAGTATTTCCACACGCTTGTGCGTGCGGCAAACCGCAGGACGAACCGGGGTGCCGCAGCCACGCCGGGGGGCGCGTCTTGCAAAAAGCTTACAAGATCACAAAGTTGGATATTAGCAAAGAAATTTGGTTTCACAGGGTCAAAATTTCTTCCCAACATCCCGGCAATCACGGGACTGTCGTTTTTTAGCAAGTTTGCTTCAGTAACAAACTCGCCCTCATGCAAGCACAGCCTCCCATCCGCCCCCACCCTGGCGCCCTTGGCATCGAGGAATACCGTCTCGTCCATGACACGCCGGCCCAGCTCGGTGAAGGTGGAAAAATTGGCGTCCAGCGCAAAGCCCTTGAAGGCCAGGGCCATGCCCTCTTCCAGTCCCAGGCCGGCCAGCAGGTCAGCCCGCTCGTCTTCCTGGATGAACAGGTCCACCCCATTCGGGCTGGGGCGCACCAACATGCCGAACTTGTCGATCAGCTTGCTTGTCTGCGCTGTCGGTACGAGGCGGAAATGGCTGCCGGGGCCAGGCGCAAAAAACGCATGGTCGACCTCAATGCTCAACAAGGATTGGTATGGCGAATTCATCCTCGGCCCAGGCTGCCCAATGGGTTGGCAATATTCGGAATCGATCGGGTCAGGTCGTGCGAATCGAAGGCGATCATGCGTACCTTGTACATGATCGATGGCAAGTACTTACCAGAGAGCACGGTCCACAAATTGGACAGCTCATGGGTTTTGAGATTTTCGATGTCGAGCACCAGCTTTTCGATACGGTTATCGAGGTCGGGCGTGGTGGAATGGTCGAACACGGGCAGGCGCTGGAAATAGCTGATCGTGCTTGAAATGAACTTCAACGCTTCCGGGTAATTGGGGCCGCTGAAATTGGCCGCAAAAATCACATACAAGTTCAGGTAGATCGGCGGGCTGTACACCGCAGAATGCATCATCGCCACCGAGCCATGGGCGCGGTTGACGGTGGTGTCTTTTTCTACATTGACCAGGCTGACGACGACTTTGTTGTTGATATGGGGAGCAACCTGCCCATCCTGTGCCAATAAATTGGACACTGCCACGATATCCTCCGCCAGCTGGTATTGATACCGGAGGTACTGGTTAAGGTGGTTGGCGAGATGGGTGATGCTGGCGTGAATCATACGCGTTCCCAGTGGAAAGTCTTTTCCACGGCTAAACTTGTCAGCCGGAAAATGACTTTACCATAAGCGATTCTGCGAATGTTAAATTAATTAATCTTAGGGGGAAGTCTACCTTTTTTGCCACAGTCCCTTAAGGGAAGGGCTTGACAAAAACCGCCAGAATTCTTTACTCAATCGACAAGAATGTTAAATGAGTTTGTCGAAAAAAAAAGCCGCTTCGCCATGGCGCAGATGCGCTCGGGCAGAAACGGCTCTTGTGTGACCCCACAGGGCCAGCAGCGCTAATTAGTTACGAACAACGCGCTTGTATTCGTTGGTGCGGGTGTCGATTTCGATAACGTCGTCGGTCGAAACGAACAGTGGCACTTGCACGGTGAAGCTGTGGGCTTCGATCGCGTTTTCGATCTTGGCGTCCTTCAGCACGTTACCCGAGGTATTGCCTTTGACTGCAGGCTCCGAGTACGCCACTTTACGGGCGATGGTGGTTGGCAGTTCCACGGAGATGGCCTTGCCATCGTAGAACACCGCTTCGCATTCCATACCGTCTTTCAGGTAGTTCAGTGCTTCGCCCAAGTTTTCTTCTTCGATTTCGTACTGGTTGTATTCTTCGTCCATGAAGACGTACAGCGGGTCAGCGAAATACGAGTAGGTCACTGGCTTCTTGTCCAGCACCACCACGTCGAACTTGTCGTCGCCGCGGAACACGTTTTCCATTGGGCTGTTGGTCAGCAGGTTCTTCAGCTTCCACTTGTAGGTAAAGCCGGTACGGGACGAACCGTTGACGTCCGAACGCAGGACGATCCATGGCTTGGCGTCAACCATAATGATATTGCCAACGCGGACTTCTTTTGCAGGTTTCATAATTACTCTAAAAAAATGGGTTGCTTAAAAATTATCTGAAGCCTGCAGCAAGGTGCGCCGTCAGCTCACGAACCGAGCATTATACTCGAAAACGCGAGCAAATTGCTGGCTAAATCTCCGTTTTCCTGCATTTGGCGCTCCCATTGGCCTGCCCTTGCCGTGATTGTTGGAATCTCGTCATACAAGGCCGACCACTGCGCCGCCCAATCGACCGCCGGCTGAACGCCATTCCAGGCCAGCGACAGGGCCGACCAGGCGGGCAAGGAAGAAACGGGCGCTGGCACCGAAGCCTGCTTTGGCACGCCCGCATAGCATTCCAGGAATGCGCGCAGTTTCTTGTGGTGCAGGTTCTCATCCTGCGGATAAATATGCCAGACAAATGGCTTGCCGGCCCACTGGGCACGCACCCACGAATCCTCGCCGCGCACAACATTCAGGTCGCACGCCCATAACAGCTTGTCGTAGTCATCCTGGGGCAAGAAAGGCAGCACGCGCAGGGTCAGATTGCCCTTCCAGGCAACCATCTCATCGTGGACGACTGCTCCTTCATCGCTTACAGCATTGCTGATCGCCGGATGCTGGATCTTACCGTCGGCGCGGGCGAAGAAGGCACTGACCGCTGCACTCGCCACGCCTTCCGGCACCAGGCAAGTCACGGGCGTGCTGCCCAGTTCCCACGCTGCCAGCAATGGCTCCACCGGCGCATGGGGATAGCAGAACAGGGACACTTTGAAGCCATTGATTTCCGAGGCGCTGAGTCCGCACAGCACGAGGAAGGCCTCCTGGGCAGCCGCATCTGACTGAAAGGCATCGCGCCGGGACAGCAAATCTTCCTCAAGCAACAGCCCGCCGGTCTTCTGATTGAAGCCAGGGAAAAAGAAATGCTTCACCAGGCCAAGACTCGGATGCGTTGACGGAAACTTGTGGCAGCCTTCGACCCAATCTTCTGCCGTCAGTCCTTCCAGGTTGAGCCAGACGGGGCGCGGACTGCGTTGCGCCATGGCGGCAATGTAGTTCGGCGGGATATCGACGGCAAAAAATTCAATGACGATGTCGGCCACGTCATCGGGCGTGAACGCCCCCTGCTGGTCGCGCCAATGGAGGACATCAACGCCGGCAATCGTTTGCTGCTCCGCGCCCACATCCACTTGCGGGCAGATGCGCTGAAAACTGGGCAGGTCATCGACCCACAGGCGCACAGCAATGCCATGTTCGCCGCCCAGCTGCCTCGCCAGGCGCCAGCAAATGCCAATGTCGCCGTAGTTGTCGACAACACGGCAGAACAAGTCAAGGCGGCGGGCAGCGGGCATGGGCGCAACAGGCAGGATTCCAAAGGCCGCCATGATAGCTGATTTGCCTGACAGCGCCCGTATCGATTGGCGCAATGCCCAGCAAATATTGGGCTTGCGTTGGCAAACTTATCTCCCCTACTCCACTCCAATGCTCTGCATGCGCAGCTGGATCGTCCAGACCTGCCTGCCCTTTCACATTTCAATATGGAGAGCGTTATGAATGAATTCCAGCAAGTGAATCCCTATGCTTATGGCATCAGCAATCCCAATGCCCTTGTACCGCAGGGCCTCTTCGGCAGCCTCGGTGGTGGCGCCCTGGGCGGTCTGATCGGCCGCGGCATCGGTGGCATCTTCAACAATCCCAGCCTGGGTGGCCGCATCGGGCAGACTGTCGGCGGCATTGGCGGTGCCATCCTGCCCTTCGGGGCCGACCCGGTCTCGGCGGCTTACGCCCAACAATGCCAGCAACAATTGCAGCAGCAAATGCAGCAAGGCCAGTTGGCCCCGCAAGGCTGGTTTGGCAACCTGATCGGCCAGGTGGGCCAACCACTGGGCAGCGCCATCGGCGGCATCTTTGGCCATTCGGGCCTGGGCGGCAGCATCGGCAATGTGGCCGGCCAAATTGGCGGCCTGCTGCCCTTTGGCGCAGACCCGGTCAGCGCAGCGAATGCACAACAACAAGTGCCATTACAGCATTTGCAGCACCTCCAGATCCAGCAACAACTGCAGCAACTGCTCGATATGCAGCAGCAACAGCAACAACAGCTGCAGCAGCTGGCCCAGCAAGGTCAACTGGGTGCACAAGGCCAACTGGCGCCGCAGGGCCTGTTCGGCAATATCCTTGGCCAGGTGGGGCGGCCGCTGGGCGGGGCCATTGGCGGCCTGTTTGGCCAGTCTGGCATTGGGCAAACCATCGGCGGCGTTGCTGGCGGCCTGGGCCGCTTCCTACCTTTCCAGGCCGATCCGGCATCGCAACTGCTTGCCCAGCAGGCGCAGCAGCAGCAACTGGCCCATTTGGCGCAGCAGGCGCAACAACAGCAACTTGCCCAGCTGGCACAACAGCAATGGATCCAGCAACAACTGGCGCAACAACAGCTCGCCCAGCAACAAGGCCAGTTCGGCCAGCAACAAGGCCAGTTCGGCCAGCAAGGCAATAGCTACATCCCAGCCTTCCAGGGCGCATCCGGGATCGGCCAGCAAGCTGGCCTGTATGGCGGCCAGCAAACGGTGCACTAATGCTCGCTGCATCGTGAGCACATAGTCCGCAGACGACATGGGGCTGGCTGCACTGGCGCTGAGTCGCGCGGTGCTGGCCAGCCACCTTTGAAGGAGATGCACATGCCGCAGACCGCCCCTGGGGCCGACAAGGTCCGCTTCATCATTCGCGCCACCGGTGATATCGCGCCGCTGGCCAGTTTTCTCGACGCCGCCCGCTTCGACCCTGCCATGGTGGTCGTCGACACCATTGGCCCGACGGGTTTTCCGCACACCGCCATCATCGAGATGTCCCCTGCCACAGCCCACCTGCTGGAGCAGCGTTTTCGCGCGAGCAAACAACTGACGATCGAACCCGACCGCCCCCTGTCGCTATTCAATTAAACTGAAAGGAAACCAGATGGCTAAGTCTCAAAACGGCGGGGCCGAGAATCCCGTTGAAGATAGCAGCGCGCCCGCGACGGGCAGCGCCAATCCGGAAGAAGGCCGCAGCGGCCGCAGCGGCACGCGCAGCAGCGCCATGGGCAGCGCTGGCACCAGTCCAGGCAGCGGCAGTGTGGGCAGCGGCAGTGCGGTCCCGGGCACCGGCTCAAGGGCTGATGGCAAAGGGCGCAGCATTGCTGAGCGCAAGCGCCAGTTCCTCGTCGCGCCACGCCACGCGCCGGGTGCCTTGCAGTCGCTGGGTTTGCAGCCCTTGCAATTTTCCGCCATCGAAGAGGCAATGCGCAACAGCCCGGACATTGAAGTGATCGACACGGTCGGCCCAAAAAATATTGTCGGCGCTTTGTCGGACGGCATGGGCACCGCACCCAGCGTGCTGGTCGCCCGCATGACGGACCAAAAGGCCAATGCGCTGTACCAGCAAGCGCAAGGCCGCCTTGTGGTCGAACAGGACCAGCACCTGCACCTGATGGAGCCCGCTTTCCGTGCGCCCCCCATGGTGACGGGCGTGATCCCCACGACGGGCCCCGTACTGTCTACCGTCATCACGGTACTGGGTCGCGACAACCAGCCCATACCCGATGCCGAGGTGTACCTGTTTGGCAGCATGCTGCCAGCCAATGGCAACACCGATGGCGCGGGCCAGGTCAGCCTGTCCCTATTCGGCGAAACCCCGGATTCCATCCGCGGCCTGTACGTCAAACCCAAGGCGGACTACTGGAGTTTCTACCAGGCCGACCCCGACATCACGACCGACGAGGCCAATGTCGTCGTGCTGCGCCCCCTGTCCGACTGGCCCCAGCTGGCCAACCTGCCTAAACAACAGAACTATGGCTGGGGCCAAAAGGCAATGCGGCTTGACCAACTACCGTCCAATTACCGTGGCCAGGGCATCAAAGTCGCTGTCATTGATTCCGGTGCCGCCACCACCCACCAGGACCTGAACCGCATCCACAATGGCTTCGACATCATCAACAAGAAAACCAGCCCCGACACCTGGAACGATGACAGCCTTGGCCACGGTTCCCACTGCGCCGGTGTGATCGGCGCGGCCGACAACCGCTTTGGCATGCGCGGCTTTGTACCCGACGCAGAAATCCATGTCTGCAAGCTTTTCCCCGGCGGGCAGGTCAGCCAACTGATCGATGCGCTGGAGTACTGCATTGAACAGCAGATCGACGTCGTCAACCTGAGCCTGGGCGGGGCAGAACCCTCAGAAGCCCTGGAGCAGCAGCTGCTGCGCGCCAAACGGGCCGGCATCGCCTGCATCGTCGCCGCGGGTAATTCAGGTGGCCCAGTGCAATACCCAGCCACATCGCCCCATGTGCTGGCCGTGTCCGCCATCGGCAAACTCAATGAATTCCCGCCAGACAGCTACCACGCGCAAACGATGACGCCGATGACCGACGCCAATGGCTTCTTCTTTGCCAAATTTAGCTGCTATGGTCCGCAAGTTGCCGTGTGCGCGCCGGGCGTGGCCATACCATCTGCTGTGCCACCGAATAATTTTGCAGCCTGGGATGGCACATCGATGGCGGCGCCCCACATTACGGGCTTGGCGGCACTGGTGTTTGCCCACCACCCAGACTTCCAAAACGTGTTCAAAATGCGCAGCGCAGAACGGGTCGAACGCCTGTTCCAGGTCATTAAAATGTCGAGCCGCCGCATCTATCTGGGCGATCCCAACCGCACTGGCTATGGTTTGCCTGACGTAGTTGTGGCCGTTGGCCTGCAGGCCATGGCACCGCAGATGGCCCTGGGGCCGCAGATGGCACTTGGACCGCAAATGGCATTGGCAACGCAGCTGTCCAATCCAAACCTGGGCGGCATGCAGTTCACGCCGGCCGCGGCATTCGGCGATACGGCCCATTTCCCCCTCGATCCCTATGTGCTGTTCGCACAGCAGCAGCTGAATGCGACCCAGTCTTATCCATATGGAGGGGGATTCGGCCGATACAATTGATCGCGACCCGGAAAAGCAAAAAGCCGCACAAGGCGGCTTTTTGTTTCAACTGGCGTCCCCACGGGGATTCGAACCCCGGTACCCACCGTGAAAGGGTGGTGTCCTAGGCCTCTAGACGATGGGGACAGAAATCTGTCCTGGATGGATTATTGCACATCCTGGCCTGTTTGTTACTGCACCAACAAAAAACCCTGACAAGTCAGGGCTGATGTGATGTTCAAAATTTTGGCGTCCCCACGGGGATTCGAACCCCGGTACCCACCGTGAAAGGGTGGTGTCCTAGGCCTCTAGACGATGGGGACCTTGAACTAAAACCAACTACTTAACTCTTCAACGTGGTGGAGGTAAGCGGGATCGAACCGCTGACCTCTTGCATGCCATGCAAGCGCTCTCCCAGCTGAGCTATACCCCCGTCCGGTGAAGAAGCAGTATTATAGACTATGCCCTTGGGAAATGCCAAGGGCAATTTGGAAAAAACTTAAATAAATTTCGAAACGCGGGACAAAATGGCCTCGCGGCCGAAAATTTGCAACACGGCGTCGATGGCCGGGGTCTGCAGCTGACCCGTCACCATCAGGCGCAAAGGCATGGCAATCTGCGGCATCTTCAGGCCATGTGCCGCCAGCACTTCCTTGATCATGGCGGCCAGCGCTTCCTTGGTCCACTCCACCTCTTTGCAGCGTTCAGCGAACTGGGCGATGGCCGGTTTGACGGCATCCGTGTAGTGTTGCGTCATCAATGCGGCGTCAGGCGCCGGCGTGCGGAAGAACAACATCGACGACTCCGCCAATTCATCGATTGTGTTGGCGCGTTCTTTCATCAGGCCCAGCACAGTAGCGACATCAGGTGCACCATCGATCTGGGCGCCCTTGGCGGCCAGGAAAGGCTTGGCCAGCTCGGCCAGCACGGCATTATCGGTCTGCTTGATGTAGTGGTTGTTCAGCCAGGCCAGCTTTTCATTATTGAACTGTGCCGCCGAGTTCGACAGGTGGTCCAGGTTGAACCATTCGCAGAACTGCTGCATCGAGAAGATCTCGTCGTCGCCATGGCTCCAGCCCAGGCGCGCCAGGTAATTGAGCATTGCTTCGGGCAGGAAGCCCTTAGCCGGGTAGTCCATCACGCTGACGGCGCCATGGCGCTTGGACAGCTTTTCGCCATCGGCGCCGAGGATCATTGGCAGGTGGCCGTAGATCGGCAAGGGCGCACCAATGGCGCGCAGGATATTGATCTGGCGTGGCGTGTTATTGACGTGGTCATCCCCGCGCAGTACATGGGTAATCTTCATGTCCCAGTCGTCGACGGCGACGCAGAAGTTGTAGGTCGGCGTGCCGTCCGGGCGCGCGATGACCAGGTCGTCCAGTTCCTTATTGGCGATCGTGATCGTGCCCTTGACGCAGTCGTCCCAGGTCACCTCGCCATCGAGCGGGTTCTTGAAGCGCACCACCGGCTTGCGGTCCGCCGGCACGGCCGGCAAGGTCTTGCCCGGTTCAGGGCGCCAGGTACCGTCATAGCGTGGCTTTTCGCCGGCGGCGCGCATGCGCTCGCGCATCGCTTCCACTTCTTCCGGAGAGGAATAGCACAGGTAGGCCGTGCCTGCTTCCAGCATCTGCGCCACCACTTCGCGATAGCGGTCCATGCGCTTCATCTGGAAAAACGGGCCTTCGTCGTGGTTCAGGCCCAGCCACTGCATGCCATCGATAATGGCTTGCACGGCTTCCGGCGTTGAACGTTCGAGGTCGGTGTCTTCAATGCGCAGGATAAAGGTGCCGCCGTGGTGGCGCGCAAAGGCCCACGAATACAGGGCGGTGCGGGCGCCACCAAGGTGGAGGAAGCCGGTCGGGCTGGGGGCGAATCGGGTGCGTACGGTCATGGCTCAATGCTCGGGCTGTGGCGGCCACAGCCTAGTGGGAAAAGGGCTATTTTACTCCGTCTGCCCTGTCCCCGGCTATGCGCAGCAGGCCCAGCCGGTTAGAAATCAACCCGAATCAGGCCGTTGGCCAGTGCCACGAGCACACTGCCCTTGGCGTCGAGGGCAAAGCCGCCGATGGTCGATAAGCTCCCGGGCAATGCGCCAAGTTGCAACGCGTTGCGGCCGGCAGTGCCAACGACCGTGGTGACAGTGCCGTCGGGCTGGATGCGGCGAATCGTCACATTGCCGCTGTCGAGAACAAATACATTGCCGCTGGCATCGACCTGCAATTTGCTCGGTGACGAAAACCGCGCTGCCCCGCCCTGCCCGTCCGCCGAGCCCGCCGCGCCTGCACTGCCGGCCAGGATGCTCACTGTGCCCTCAGGCGTAACGCGCAAGATGGTGTGCTTGGGCGTGTCTGCAATATAGACATTGCCCGCTTTGTCGACCGCCATTCCGCCCGGCGACTGTAGTGAAGGTAATTGCCCGCTCGGATACAGGTCGGTCGGCGTCGAGGCCAGCGTGCTCGCAACGCCTGCCATATTCACCTTGCGCAGCACCGTCTGCGACGCCGCAATGCAGGGGAATTTGGGAATGCATTCAGCCGAGGCGAAAACGGACGCAATGAAATAGAAATTGCCCGCCGCGTCTGCGGCAATGGCCAGCGGCGCCGCACCGCGTGAAATGGCAACGGCGCCTTGCGGCAAGTTCAATGGATCGACTGGCATCGTGTAGGTCGCGACCTCACCCAGTTGCGAAATGCGGCGGATTGCCCGGGTGGTGGCGTAGCTCATCACGAAATTGTCAATCGTATAGAGAATGCCTGCACCATCCACAGCGAGCGCGTCAGGACCGTGGAAAGTAGCGATCACGCCGACGCCGTCCTTGTCCCCTTCCGCATGGGCACTGCCCGCCAAGGTCGACACTTGGCCTGAGGGGCTAATTTTGCGGATGGTCCGGTTGGCGTAGTCGGCCACGAACATCGTGCCCTTCGCATCGATCGCCACGCCGCGCGGATCGTAGAAGCGTGCATCGGCCAGTGCGCCGTCGATCGATCCGCTTGAACGCGGCAATACCGCCGTGCCTGCAAAGGTGCTGACCTCCCCAGCGGGCGTGACCTTGCGGATGGTGCCGTTAAAGGTATCGGCAACATAAATATTGGCGTCGTCGCCGATGGTCAGGTTAAACGGATAATAGAAACCGGCCTTGTCGCCCAGTCCGTCTGTTGAACCCTTTTGCCATGGGCTACCTGCCAAGGTCGTCACCTGGCCACCAGGCGTCATCTTGCGAATGACGTTGTTATCCGTATCGGCGATATAGACATTGCTCGCCCGGTCCGTCGCCAGTCCCTTAGGCAGATTCAGGCGCACTGCGCTGCCAGCACCGTCGGCCCAGCCAGGCACACCGGCCTGTCCTGCCAGCGTACGCACCGCACCAAGGGGTGAAACGCTGCGGACGGTGTGGTTGTCGGTCACGAAGAGCGTGCCATCGGCCACAATAGCGAGCCCCTCGGGTAAAGAGAACCTGGCAGCAGCACCCAAGCCATCGATCACTTCGCGCGGCGCATTGGCATTTCCAGCCAGCGTGGACACCATGCCATCGGGCGCGATCTTGCGCAGCACACCGTTGGCATAGTCAGTCAGGATCAAGTTGCCTTGCGCATCGAGCACAATATTGCCTGCTCCGCCAAAGCGGGCTGACAGGCCAGGACCATCGACATAGCCATAACTGGGGTCGACCGTCGCTTCCGCACCGGCCAGCAAAGTGAGCACGCCATTGACGGGCAAGCGATAGACAGCATTGCCACAGGTGGCAAACAAAGTCCCGTTGGCTGCCCGGACCACGCCCTGGAACAGGCAAGCACCGGGGCCAGTGGCAATGGTGCTCGTCTGCCCGGTTGCAGAAATGGCGATGAGTTGCTGGTAGGCAGAAGAATACAATCCTCCCCTGCCATCGGACACCAGGCCATTGCCTGCGCCGCCACTCATTGGAGGCGGCAGCTTTTCCCCGACTTGCCCCGCATAGGCGCGCAAGCCGGGGCCCAAAACATCGGGGGGCGTCAGCGCTGTTGGCGGAATGACTGCGACTGGCGGTGTGACCGCAGTCGCCGCACCGGATCCGCCTCCGCCACACGCGCCTAAGGCGAGCACGCCCAGCAGCAGGGCAAAACATTGGCGCAAGCGAAACAGCGCAATCCGTGAAGTCATGTATTTACAGTCAACATTAAATAAATGACATCATAACACGCTGCCCCGGCGCGGGGTTTGGCCGGACCAACTGTGCGCGACCGGTCCTTGATCCGGCCGTTCGCCGGATCGAACGATAAGGATTACTTGACGGTGACCTTGATGGTCTTGCTCATTGGCAGGCCATAGGATTGGTGGGCGCCATTGGCAAATTGCAGGGTCAGCGTATAGGTGCCAGGCACCAGCGTGACCTCAGTTTCTGTCTGGCCTTTGCCAAAATGGATATGCTGGGCATCAACGGGAACCGCCTCGCCCGCAGCGATGGGAGCAGCGTTGATCAGCAAATGGTGGTGGCCCGTATTGGCCGACATATCACCGGCCGGCTTGATGTCCATGCCGGCCACGCCGAACTTGACCTTGAATGGACTACTGACGGTGGCACCGTCGGCCGGTTCAACAAACGATACCGATTGCGCCATCGACATTGAGGCCGCGCCACCCAGCAGGGCCGCCAGCATCCAGTGCTTCATTGCTACTTTCATGTGTCACTCCTTGTTTTTAATCGTTCTTGATCACAATGCTAGGGAACTTGCTCGTCATGTCCTTGGCTTTTTCAGCGATCTTCACCGCCACCTTGCGCGCGATCTCCTTGTAGATGGCCGCAACGGGACCATCCGGCTCGGCCACCACGGTTGGCTTGCCCGAATCGGTCTGCTCGCGAATGGCCATGGTCAGCGGCAAAGCGCCGAGGAACTCCGCGCCGAAGTCGGCGCACATTTTGGCCCCGCCGCCCTGGCCGAAAATGGCTTCGGTGTGGCCGCAGTTCGAGCAAATATGGGTGCTCATATTTTCCACCACGCCGAGGATCGGGATACCGACTTTCTCAAACATTTTCAGGCCCTTGCGCGCGTCCAGCAAGGCAATGTCCTGCGGCGTCGTCACGATCACGGCGCCCGTGACCGGCACCTTTTGCGACAAGGTCAGCTGGATGTCGCCCGTACCCGGTGGCATATCGACCACCAGGTAATCGAGCTCGCGCCAGTTGGTTTGTTCCAGCAGCTGCTGCAGGGCCTGGGTCACCATCGGGCCACGCCATACCATCGGCTCGTCCGGATCAATCATGAAACCGATCGACGATACTTGCAGGCCGTGGTTTTCCAGCGGCTCCATGGTCTTGCCATCGGTCGTCTCCGGCTGGCCCTTAATGCCCAACATCATCGGCTGCGACGGGCCATAAATATCGGCATCCAGCACACCAACTTTGGCGCCTTCGCTTGCTAACGCCAGCGCCAGGTTGACGGCCGTGGTTGACTTGCCCACCCCGCCCTTGCCCGAGGCAACGGCAATAATATTTTTCACATTCGGCATGATCTTCAAGCCGCGCTGCACCGTATGGGAAATGATCTTGGAGTGCACATTGGCGCTGACCTTGCCCACGCCCGGAATGGCCTTGACGGCCGCCTCGACACTAGCGCGGATGGCCTCAACCTGGCTCTTGGCCGGATAGCCCAGCTCGATATCGAAGCGGACATCGGTCCCTTCGACCTGGATATTCTTGACGGATTTGGAAGAAACGAAGTCCTTCTGGGTGTTTGGGTCAATAACCGGCGCCAAGGCTGCTTTGACGTCTTCTGCTGTGATACTCATAACAATCTCCGTAGTGAAGCGCGCAGTGTAGCGCAAAACAGCCCCTGCCACGGCCCAAAGTGGCGCCCGGGGAGGGTTTCCCGGCCCGTCGAGGCGCTGCTGGAGCGTGCGCAGAGGCCGCTGGGACTGGTAAAATGCTCTTTCTCTTATAAACACATTCACTTTTTGACCATGACCCGCAAGCTGTTCGTCACCACTGCACTACCCTACGCAAACGCTGCCTTCCACATCGGCCATATGATGGAATACATCCAGGCCGACATCTGGGTCCGTTTCCAGCGAATGCAGGGCAAAGGTGACGTGCACTTCGTGTGCGCCGACGACACCCACGGCACGCCGATCATGATCGCCGCTGAAAAAGAAGGCATCACGCCGCAGGAATTCGTGGCCAAAATCGCTGCCGGCCGCCAGCAATACCTGGACGGCTTCCATATCGCCTTCGACAACTGGTACTCGACCGATTCGCCAGAAAACGTGGAGCTGTCCCAGGGCATCTACCGCAAGCTGCGCGACGCTGGCCTGATCGTCACCAAGACGGTGGACCGATTCTACGATCCCGTCAAAGGCATGTTCTTGGCCGACCGCAACATCAAGGGTGAATGCCCGAACTGCCATGCCAAGGACCAATATGGCGACAACTGCGAAGTGTGCGGCTCGGCCTACCAGCCTACCGAACTGATCAACCCGACCTCGGTCTTCACGGGCTCGACCCCGATCCTGAAACCGTCGGAACAGTATTTCTTCGCCCTGTCCGACCCGCGCTGCTACACCTTCCTGAAAGAATGGCTGAACACGCCGGGCCGCCTGCAGTCCGAGATGGTCAACAAAGTGTCCGAATGGCTCGGCGAATCCGGCGAAAAGCTGGCTGACTGGGATATTTCGCGCGATTCGCCCTACTTCGGCATCCCGATTCCCGATGCACCGGGCAAGTTCTTCTATGTATGGCTGGACGCGCCGGTTGGCTACCTGGCCAGCCTGAAAAACTACTGCGGCAAGAAAGGCATCGACTTCGACGCCCTGCTGAACGATCCGGGCACGGAACAAATCCACTTCATCGGCAAGGACATCGTGTCCTTCCACCTGCTGTTCTGGCCGGCGATGCTGAACTTTGCCAAGCACCCGATCATCGACAAGCTGAAAGTGGCCGTGCACGGCCACCTGACGGTCAACAACGAGAAAATGTCCAAATCGCGCGGCACCGGCATTTCGCCGCTGCGCTACCTGAACTTGGGCATGAATCCGGAATGGCTGCGCTACTACATCGCCTTCAAGCTCAATGCCAAGGTGGAAGACCTGGATTTCAACGGCGACGACTTCGTGGCCCGCGTCAACAGCGACTTGATCGGGAAGTACGTCAATATCGCCAGCCGCTGCGCCGGCTTTATCGCCAAAAAGTTTGATGGCAAGCTGGCCGCCGACCTGTCGCCAACCGCAAAGCAGTGGATCGCGCGCGCCATGACGGCCGACGGCAAGGAACGCCAGGCCAGCATCGCCGCCAACTTCGATAGCCGCGAATTTGGCAAGGCCCTGCGCGAAATCATGGAAGTGGCCGACATCACCAACCAGTACGTCGACGAGAACAAGCCGTGGCTGCTGGCCAAGGAAGAAGGCAAGACGGCCGAACTGCATGAGGTGTGCACCACCGCATTGATCCTGTTCCGCCAGCTGACCATCTTGCTCTCGCCGGTGCTGCCACAGGTGGCGGCGCGCGTGGCAGACATGCTGGGCGACAAGGGCTTCAACTGGGCAGACACCCAGGGCGAGGCCGTCTATTCCAATATGTTGGGCCGCACGATTGGCGCTTACAGCCACTTGATGACCCGCGTCGACGCCAAAATGGTGGAAGACCTGTTCGACAAGCCAGTGCTGGAAGGCGCGGGCACATCGTCCGCAACGCCAGCGAAAGCAGGTGGCGCGGCTGCAGGCGGCGCCGCGGATGCCGCCACGGCGTCCGACATCGAAGCGCTGGCACCAGAGATCAAGATCGACGACTTCACCAAGATCGACCTGCGCATCGCCAAGATCGTCAACTGCGAGCACGTGGAAGGCTCCGACAGGCTGCTGCGCCTGACTCTGGATGTGGGTGAAGGCCGCCACCGCAATGTCTTCTCCGGCATCAAATCGGCCTACCAGCCCGAACAGCTGATCGGCAAACTGACCGTGCTAGTGGCCAACCTGGCGCCACGCAAAATGAAGTTTGGTGTCTCCGAAGGTATGGTGTTGTGCGCCTCGGCCGCCGACGAAAAGGCCAATCCTGGCCTCTATGTGCTGGAACCTTGGCCAGGCGCCACGCCTGGCATGCGCATCCGTTAAGCCCAGGCTGCCCATGCAAATCGTGGTGCGCGCTGCAACGGACGACGATGCCCAGTTAATGGCAGACCTGACCCGTGCATGCTGGGCAGGCAAAGTCGCCGTCAGTTCCAGTGGTCACCGCGAAACCGCCGTCGTCGTCCTCGAGCATTTGAGGGCGGGCGGCGGTTTTGTTTTGCTGGCCGACGACAGACCCGTCGGTTCCGTGCGCTGGGCGCCCAATGATGTGGACGCCGATATCTGGGAAATCCTGCGCATGGGCGTGCTGCCCGCTTACCGCGGACAGAACTTGTCCCAGTACCTACTCGAAGCAGTCATCCACCACGCCCTGGCCGAAGGCGCCGATGAGCTGCGCCTGGCCGTGCGCGCCGACCAGCCCAAGCTGCTCGACTTCTACGCGGCGTTTGAATTCGAGCTGGCCGAAGAACTCGAATACAGCCACGCCAACTCCGCCGAACCGCCTCCCGCCGTGATGCGCCGCTTCCTGCGCAATTGGTCGTGATGAATTGTGAATTTCTATCAAATATTTACTGATAGGATGCCTTTTTTGCCATCACTCGAAGGAGGCAATATGTTGCGCCTTGCCCTGACCCGTCCTGCTCTTCCAGCCCTGTCCGTATCAGCCATTACGCTTGCCATTGCCTTCACCCCGATATCAGCCTACTGTGCCCTGCCAGCACCCCTGAATGAAGGGGCCATTCGCGCCGCTGCCGTCGCCTCCTTCCCAGACTACCTGCAATTGCTGGCCATGCCCAATGTCTCGCTGGGCAAAGGCGAAGAATTGCCAGCCAATGCGGATGTGCTGCAAAAGCATTTCGAAAAACGCGGCTTCAAGGTCGAACAGATCGCCAATGAGGGCAAACCACTGGTCATCGCACGCGGCACTGTCACTGCGGGCAAGAAAACTGTGCTGTTCTATTTGCATTACGACGGCCAGCCTGTCGTACCGGCGCAATGGGCACAGGAAAGCCCATGGAAACCTGTGCTCAAGCGTAAAGGCAGCGACGGCAAATGGACCAGTGTCGACATGGGTGAGCTGATGCGTGCTGACTTCGACCCCGAGCTACGCGTGTTCGCGCGCGCGGCGGCGGACGACAAGGGCCCCATCATGATGTTCCTCGCCTCGCTCGACCTGATGAAGCAGCAAGGCATCGAACCTGCCGTCAATATCAAGGTCATGCTCGACGGCGAAGAGGAAATCAATTCACCCGGAGTCAGCAAAGCCGTCGCCCAACATGGCGAGGCGCTGAAAGCCGATGCCCTCGTCATCCTCGATGCCGCCACCCATCCCAGCGGCCGCCCCACTGCCATGTTTGGCAACCGCGGTGTGCAAACGGTCGAACTGAAGGTCTATGGCGCCAACGCGCCTTTGCACAGCGGGCACTACGGCAATTTCGCGCCGAACCCCGCCTTCCGCCTGGCGCGCCTGCTGGCGGCCATGAAGGACGACAATGGCCGCGTGACCATTCCCGGCTATTACGCGCGCACCAAGATCAGCCCGCAAGAAAAAGCCCTGCTCGCCAATAGCGGTTACGACGAAGCTGCGCTACGCAAGCGCTTCGGCGTGGCCAGCAATGACAAAGTGGGCAGCAATTATGCCGAGTCGATCCAGTACCCGAGCTTGAATATCCGTGGCCTATCCTCGGCCGACGTGGGCGCCAAGGCGGCCAATATTGTGCCCAAAGATGCCGTGGCGGAGCTCGACATTCGCACCACCAGCGAAGCCGACGCGGCCTACTTGACTGGCCTGCTGCGCAGCTTTATCCAGAAACAAGGCTACACCCTGCTCGACCATGAGCCCACGGCCGAAGAACGCGAGCGCCACCCCAAACTGGCGCGGATGACGGAAGGCCTGGCTGCCCAGGCGGCACGCCAGCCGATGGACGCGCCAATCCGGCATTGGGTGCAGCGCTCGCTCAGTTCAGCTTATGAGGGCGACGGCGGCAAGTTGCAGCCCATCCTACTGCGCGCCATGGGTGGCACGGTGCCGACGTGGGAAATCAGCGCACCACTCAAACTGCCCTTTGTGCTGGTTCCCGTCGTCAATCCAGACAACAACCAGCATGCCTACGACGAAAACTTACGCATGGGCCACTACTTGACTGGCATGCGTACCATGCTGGGCTTGCTGACAACGGCCATGCCTTGAGGCTGCGCCGTCTTTAGTTGGCCATCGTCCAGAACATGGCCAACACGGCCAACGCCATCGCGACCGTAGCCCCCCAGGCAAGGATGCGCAGCCGGCGGCTGATGACAAAGCGACCCATCACGCCAGGGTTGCCCGCCATAAGCATCATCACGACCATGATGGGTACCGAGATGACGCCATTGACCACGGCACTCCAGTACAGGGCCTTGATCGGGTCAATCGGCGCAAACCCCAGCGCAATGCCGACTAAGGTGGATATGGCAATGATGCTGTAGAAGCGTTTGGCCTGCGAGGCCTTCTTTTCCAGGCCCTTGCGCCAACCGAATGCACCAGCCATGGCATAGGCCGCCGAACCGGCCAACACCGGCACGGCCAGCATGCCCGTACCAATAATGCCCGCGCTGAACATTTCAAAGGCAAACTCGCCCGCCAGCGGGCGCAAGGCGGCCGCCGCCTGTGCCGAGGTGTCGATGGCCGTGATGCCATGGGCGTGCAGGGTCACAGCGGCCGTCAAGATAATGAAGAAGGCCACCAGGTTGGAGAACGCCATGCCAATGCCTGTATCGACCTTGATGCGGTGGAAATTGGCGCGTGCCTGGTCCGGCGCATCGCGCAGCGGCTGCGAATTGGGGCAAGCCTCTAGCTCTTCCACTTCCTGCGAGGCCTGCCAGAAGAACAGGTAGGGGCTAATGGTCGTGCCAAACACGGCCACCATGGTCGTCATAAAGGCTGGCGACCAGTCGACTTGCGGCAGCAGCGTCGACCCAATCACGTCCAGCCAGGACACATTGACCGTGAATACCGTCGCCACATAGGCCAGCAAGGCCAGGGTCAACCATTTGAGGAGGCGGACATAGCTGCTGTAAGGGATCAGCACTTGCAGCAACAGGGAAACGACGCCAAACACGGCGGCATACACACGAGAATTGCCTCCGACAATCAAAGTCATCGCCTCACCCATGGCCGACACGTCCGCCGCAATATTGATGGTATTGGCGACGAGCAGCAGCACCACGATGACGCTCACCAGCCAGGCAGGGAAATGCTCGCGGATATTGGCGGACAAGCCTTTGCCGCTGACACGGCCAATTTGCGCACTGACCACCTGGATACCCACCATCATCGGATAGGTGAACAAAACCGTCCACAGCATCTGGTAGCCAAACTGGGCGCCCGCCTGCGAATAAGTGGCGATGCCGCTTGGATCGTCGTCGGCGGCCCCCGTGATCAGGCCGGGGCCCAGTTTTTTCAGCCAGTCGGCCAAGGAAGCGCGCGCAGGCGCCGAGCTAGTTAGGAACTCTTTAACCATGATTCATCCAACAACAATGCGCCCGGGGATGGACGGTTGACGCGAACGCGACGGCCCAAACGCTTGTTGGGTCACGACGCAATAAAGGTGTGGATGGGTGGAGCGAGGAGGAAAGCCCGCAACGACGCCATCATCCGCTTGGGGCAAGATGACGGCAGCAGCAGCTGGTTATCTTGCCGAGGCGGTGCCAGGACGGACCTGGCTACAACTATCACTCGAACAAGTACCCATGAGGGGCCCCTAGAATTGGAAACACGCGGAATATAGCGGGAAATCCTTATATGGTCAACATAAAAGGCAGATTAGGCAGTCAGGTGCTCCACCATATGATCGAGATCGAGCAGGCAGACGCTGCGCCCATCAGGCAGTTCAAGCACTTCACGCGCCTCACACTCCAGTCCGGTGCAGTCGCGTTTCTTCATCAGCGAAGGCGTGCCATAGTGGTGGGCGTCGTCGACCATGACAATATCGTTGACGCCGTCGACGATCAGGCCGTAGTGCTGGTCAGCGCGGTCGATCACGAGCACCTTGGGCATGCCCGCGTCGGCTGCTTCCATCCCGTAGAAACTGCGCAGGTCGACCAAGGTGATCAATTGCTGGCGCAAATTGAGCAGGCCACGCAGGTGCTGCGCCATGCCTGGCGGGTGGCTGATATCGCCGGCCATATCGATGATCTCGCGCACCTGTTTGAGTTCCAAGGCGAACAGCTCGCCGACACGGAAGGTCAAGTAACCCTTGCGCTGGCCGTGATGCAGCGACTTGCCCGCTTCGGCTGCGCCTTCGGCTGGATACAGGTTGCGGTGCCCCTGGTCAATCTCGGCAATTTCGCTGCTCGACAGGATACCGTTATGGTCGAGCAAGATCACATCGTCCAGCTCCTCGCGCGCTACGCAGCCGGCAAACATGGCATGCCGGTGTTGGTTGAGCAAGGGAATGGGCAACAACTCGTCGCTGGTGAAGTGGACAATGCTCTCGACAGCATCGACCTGGAAGCCCACCGTGGCCGAACCAATATGGGCCACGAGGATGCGCTGCTCATCCCCGGACTGGGTAGCCGCGCCGCCCGCCAGGGCAGCGAAATCAACCACCGGCACTTGCTGGCCGCGGAAATGCATATGCCCGATGCACAGGTCGCCATCCAAAATTGAAGGATGCAGTTCAGGCACCCGCACGATTTCCTGGATCGCTTTCATTTCTATGGCAAACAAAGCGCCCGCAGCACGAAAACCGATCGCATGGCGGCGTTCACCGACAACGCGTAGCTGCCTGCGCGTCTCGGCACCTGCAGCCCGCAGGGACTGCACATGGGGCACGTTTTCGATCCGGATCAACTGTTCGATATCAAGTACCTGGATCAGGCGGCGACCTTCATCGAGCAGGATGGTGCCGGCCACGACGCCCGGCTTTTCTCCATCGGCATAGCGCAGCTGGCTGCGCTGTTCTGGCCGCACACGCAGGATCTCCCCAGTGCCATGCACCAGGAAGCCAAGCTGCACGTCCATATGGTCGACGATGGCAACTTTATCGCCCGGCTTGGCGCCAGCGGCCTTGGGATCGAACAAGCGGCACAGGTTGACCACGGGGATCACGCTGCCCCGCAGCGTGAACATGCCTTCCAAGTAGGCCGGGCCAAGCGGCACCACGGTCAGTCGCTCCGGCAAGTTGACCACTTCACGAATGCACAAGGCCGGCAAGGCAAATTCGTCGCTGCCAAGCAGGAAGGAGCCGAAGAGTTCGACCTCTGGTGCCGCACTGCCCTGCTGGGGCGGCGACACAACGCGCAGCGCGTCCATGCCTTACACCACGAAACCGGCGACCGTCTTGTTCAAGTCCCCTGCGCGCGCGTTCAGGCTCGACGTCGACGAGGCAATGCTGTCGCAGCTACCAGCCGACTCTTCCGCCGCTTCGGCAATATGGCTGATGGCGATGCCCACTTCGCGGGCGGCCAGCAATTGCTCTTTGGCCTCGTTTGAAATCTCGGCAATGGCCTGGCTGGTCTTGTCGACGCCCTGCACAATGCGGGCAAACGCTTCGCTGGCCTGCTGTGACACGCTGGCGCCAGCCGCAACGCGCTTCATCGACTCGGTAATGAGCTTGGAAATTTCCTTGGTGGCCAGGGACGAGCGCTCCGCCAGCTTGCGCACTTCATCGGCCACCACCGAAAAGCCCAAGCCATGCTCACCTGCCCGCGCTGCTTCGATCGCCGCGTTGAAGGCCAGCATATTGGTTTGATTGGCGATATCACTGATGACCTTGACGATCTCGCCGATGTCTTCCGAAGAGCGGTTGATCAGGTCCATCGCCTCGATCGAGCGGCTAACCGCCTTGGCACCGACTTCCGCTTCGTCCTGGGCGGCCTTGGCAAGGCTGTTGGCATTGGCCGTATTGCTGGCGATGGTATCGATGGAACGGGTCAGGTTTTCGATCGAAGCGTTCATTTCTTCGACCGTCGCGCCCAGCTCCTGGGTGCCGCTGGCCACCACCATGGCGCGGCCGGAAATCGAATGCGCATCGTCGGCAAACGAGGTGGCCGACATCACCACCTGGCCGATCACGCTGCGCAGGTCGCCCATCATTTTGCCGATGCCGCCGCCAAGCTGGTCCAGCGGCTCTTCGCCCTGGACCGGGATCTGGGCGGTTAGGTCGCCTTTGGCGGCACGCGCCACGGCGTCGAGCAGCACGCTGATCTTGGCCGCATCGGCCGCGGCTTTGTCCTTGACGGCTTGCTCCAGCAATACCTGCTCGGTAATGTCGGTGGCAAATTTAACAATTTTGAAGGGCTTGCCATTGAGGTCAAATATGGGGTTATAGGTGGCCTGGATCCAGATCGCCTGCCCGCCATTGGTCAGGCGCTTGTAGCGGCCGCTGTCAAATTCGCCCCGGTTCAACTTTTGCCAGAAACGTTTGTAGTCGACGCTATTGGCATAATCGGCTTCACAAAACATGCGGTGATGTTCGCCTTTGATGTCCTCCAGCGTATAGCCGGTGACCTGCAGGAAATTGCTGTTGGCGGTGAGCACATGGCCATTCATATCGAATTCGATCACCGCTTGGGCTTTGTCCATGGCGCTGACTTTGCCCTCGTACTCGGTATTACGCAATTTGGAAGCGGTGATGTCGGTGGCGAATTTGATCACCTTGAATGGCTTGCCCTCGGTGTCGAACACGGGGTTATATGATGCGTTTATCCAGATTTCACGGCCTCCCTTGGCCAGGCGCTTGAATTCACCTTCTTCAAACTGGCCCGCATGCAGGCGCTCCCAAAAGGCCTTGTAGGCAGCACCGGCCACATAGGCCGCATCACAAAACATGGAATGGTGCTGACCGACTACCTCATCGAGGCGATAGCCCATCGCTTTAAGGAAATTCTCATTGGCGTGCAGTATAGTTCCGTCCAACTGAAACTCGATCACCGCCTGGACGCGGTTCAATGCAGTATTAATCGCTTGTAACTCAATTTCCTGCGACTGCCGTTGTTTGGTAGCGGGACTATTCATTGCGGACTCCATGACACGGTTAAAGTGATTGATGGGATCAGTGAAAAGCTTGCCTTCAGGGATTTGAGTATAGGACGCGAAATGGCGAAGATCTTCTCCATTTGTCACATCTGACATTCAAGAGTGCAAAATTCTGTTAAATTGTTGTTTCCATGCAGTAATGAAATTGAACAAATATCGAACGAATAACAATAAGCTTGGTATGTAGCTAACTCGGTCTTCAGCCTCGTCACCACCAGAGCCCTAGGCGCGGTAAAATAGCCGGGTTCCCCATCCTTGCTTACACCATGAAACTCTCCAAACAATTCAGCCTGTACGAATCCGATCACACCCTGTTCATCAAGTCGCTGAAAGAAAAGAATCCGGCCCTGGACGAGCAGCAGCGTGCCGGCCGTGCCCTGCTGTGGGACAAGACGCCAACGACGCTGGCTGACCAGCAGCGCAGCAAGGAGTCGGCCATCAAGCAGCAAGCCTACGTTTATCAAAACAAGCTGTAAGTACGGAACCTGAGCATGTTGCCAGACGACGAGGCAGCGCAAGCTACCCTGGAAGATCCAGTTGTGGACGCGGCGTCTGAGGACGGCAGCGGCGAACTCGCCTTGGCGCAAGCAACGACAGTCATGGCCGACGAAAACGGCAATGTCACCGAAGCGGGTGCCGGCGAAGCGGTCGACGGCGGCGCCAGCAGCGATGCCCCTGAAGCCGCTGCAATTGGCGAATCGGTCGACGATGCAACGGGCGCCGCGCCCGCTGTCGAGACGCCTCATGCCCGCCTGTATGGCGAACCCCTGCTGCGCCTGCCAACCGACCTGTACATCCCCCCCGATGCACTGGAAGTTTTCCTCGACGCCTTCGAAGGCCCGCTCGACCTGCTGCTCTATCTGATTCGCAAGCAGAACTTCAATATCCTCGACATCCCGATGGCGCAGGTCACCCTGCAATACCTGCAGTATGTCGACCAGATCCGCAAACACAACCTCGAGCTGGCTGCCGAATACCTGCTGATGGCGGCCATGCTGATCGAGATTAAGTCGCGCATGTTACTGCCGCAACGTAAAGCGGACGAAGAAGAAGCCGGCGACCCGCGCGCCGAACTGGTGCGCCGCCTGCTCGAATATGAACAGATCAAGCTGGCCGCCTACGACCTGAACGCGGTCCCGCAGCTGGACCGCGACTTTGTGCGCCCCCAACTGTTTATCGAACAAAGCAATACCCCGAATTACCCGGACGTGTCCGCCTTCGACCTGCAAGCAGCCTGGATCGATGTGCTCAAGCGCGCCAAGCTGACCGCCCACCACCACATCTCGCGTGAAGAGTTGTCGGTGCGCGAGCACATGTCGAGCATCCTGCGCCAGCTGCAGTCGAGCCGCTTCGTCGAATTCGGTGACTTGTTCCTGGGCTTGCACGGCGTGCCCATCGTCGTGGTCCACTTCGTCGCCATGCTGGAGCTGGCCAAAGAAACCCTGATTGAAATCACGCAGGCTGAGCCCTTCGCGCCCATCTATGTGCGCCTGGCTTACTCGCCTGCCTGACCAACTTCCCTTCCCCGAAAGCATTGCATGAAAATTGTTTCCTCTATCGAAGAACTGCGCGACCAGCTCAGCGGCCAGTTGCGCACGGCCTTCGTACCCACCATGGGCAACTTGCATGAAGGCCACCTGTCGCTGATGCGCCTGGCGCGCAAGCACGGTGACCCTGTGGTGGCCTCGATCTTCGTCAACCGCCTGCAGTTCGGCCCGAACGAAGACTTCGAAAAATACCCGCGCACTTTCCACGCCGATGTGGAGAAGCTGGAAAAGGAAGGCGTTTATGTACTGTTTGCGCCGACGGAAAAAGACCTGTATCCGGAGCCGCAAGAATTCCGCGTCAAGCCGCCTGACGGCCTGGGCAATACGCTCGAAGGTGAGTTCCGCCCCGGCTTTTTTGGTGGTGTGACCACGGTGGTGATGAAGTTGTTTGCCTGCGTGCAGCCCAAGGTGGCCGTGTTCGGCAAAAAGGATTACCAGCAGCTGATGATTGTGCGGAATATGGCGCGCCAGTTTGCGCTGCCCACCCAGATCATCGCGGCAGAAACCTGGCGTGCTGATGACGGCTTGGCCCTGTCTTCACGCAATATGTATCTGTCGGAGAAGGAACGCGCTGAAGCCCCATTGCTGTTCCAGACATTGAACCATGTCGCCAATGCCATGCGCGATGGCCACCAGGATGTGTTCCAGGTTGAGCAGCAAGCCATGCAGACCCTGGCTGGCCGCGGCTGGCAGCCGGACTATATTTCGATCCGCAAGCGCGTTGACCTGCAGCCGCCGTCGGCTGGCGACCTGGCCCAGGGTGAGCCGCTGGTTGTGTTGGCTGCGGCCAAGCTGGGCACGACCCGCCTGATCGACAACCTGGAAATTTAACGTTCGGTGGGCAAAGATTGCCCACCCTACGGAAGCTGGAAATCTGACGTAGGGTGGGTAACTTGTTACCCACCGAGCAGCGTAAGAAATGGTGGGTAACTTGTTACCCGCCGAGCAGCGCAAGAAATGGTGGATAACTTGGTATCCACCGAGCAGCGCAAGAAATGGTGGGTAACTTGTTATCCACCGAGCAGCGCAAGAAATGGTGGGTAACAAGTTACCCACCCTACAAAAAAGGGCAGCGTCAGCTGCCCTTTTTGCATTTCTATTTACTGCGGATTAAGCGGCGGAGCCGACGTTTTGCGCCCAGGCCAGCGCGCTCAGGTGGGCTTTGTTGACGTCCGTCGGTGTCAGGTTTAGCGATGCCGCCAGCGAGGACACCAGGTTGGAGTTCAGTTCGCACGCTTCGGCCAGGGCCAGGTAAGGGCCATACATGCCGCCACGCGTCAGCAGGGCCGCCACCACCTCTTCGGGCAGTTGGATGGTGTCGAGCACTTCCTGCATCGGCAGGCCCAGCAGGCGGTCCAGCAGCGAGAACATGCCCGTCACGAAGACGTTTTCGCCCTCGCCTTTCGGCAGGAACTTCACCGCCAGCAGCTCGGCCAGGCGGCCGCGCACCACTGCCGTTTCCATCAGCACCGGCGAATAGCCGCTGGTGCTGGCCGTGGCCAGCAGCAGGGTCAGCCAGCGGTACATAGGCGCATAGCCCAGCATGGCGATGGCCTGGCGCAGCGACTGGATCTCGCGCGCGGCGCCAAAGCCGGCCGAGTTGATGAAGCGCAGCAGCTTGTACGACAGCGCCGGGTCGCGCTTGAGCACGGCTTCAATCTTGGGAATGTCTTCGTTCTTTTGCACCATCTGCATCAGTTGCAGGATGATGGTCTGGGCCGGGTTCATGCCCTTGACGGGAGCGCCAGGGCGCGGCGTCAGGTGCAGTTTGCCGACAAACGCGTCCAGGCCGAGGGCGGCGCAGGCGTCAAAGTCCGGCCAGGTCGTCACGGGACGGCCCACCATACGCACATTCGATTGCTTCAGGGCCGAATAGGCCTTGGCCTGGGCGGCCACATCGGCGCCGGTGAATTTCACTTCCACGTAGGACGCCGAACTGCCCGTGTATTTGTTCAGGCTGGCCAGTTCACCATCGCGGATCGAGATGCCCACGCCGCCAGCGCGCAGGCCTTGCACGGCGGCCAGCGTGTCTGCGTCAGCCAAGGTGTCGGCGCGCATCGTCAATACCGTGTGCTGGGGTGGCATGGCGTGCAGGTTGTCGGACGAGAGCATGTCCGGCACGGCGTCGAGGAACAGCAATTTGTCCTTGAGCAGCCAGCCGTCATCCTCGTGGACGACGTGTTCGGCCACAAAGCCGATCAGGTCATCGAGGGCGGCGCGGGTGCCTGTCATGGAACCTTGGGCTTGCCACGACAACTCGTAGCCGATGACCCTTTGTTTGGGGTCCAGCAGCGGTTCGCGGACAATGAAATTTGTATCGTGCATGGTTCTTGTCTGGTTGATTGGGCAGCGCGGGGTCTGGGCGCTGCCTGGTCAGAAGCCCAGGCTGTCGAGCAAGTCGTCTACCTGGCCTTGATTGGCAACAACGTCATTGCCAGTCGGATTAATCTGCGGTCCGTTGAGCAAGCCATTATCGTACTCGCGTTTGATCTGTTCTGGCGCAAAGTCCACCAGCATCTGCACCAGTTGCTGTTCCAGCTTCTGGGCAATCTCGGTGACCTTTTTGATCACCTGGCCCGTCAAGTCCTGGAAGTCCTGGGCCATCATAATGTCCATCAGGTGGGCCTTGGTGGCGCTGGTGGCCTGGCCTGTACTGCCCAGGCTGGCAATGGTCTGTTCGGCCAGGGCACGCCACTGGGCCTCGCTGGCACCTTGGTCCAGCAGCGTCTGCCAGGACTGGCTCAGTTGTTTGGCGGTGGAATCGATGTCGTCCTGCAGGGGGCTGGCGGCATCGGTGGCATTGAGCACGCGCTGGGCGGCTTGTTCGCTCATGCGGGCGACATAATCAAGCCGGTCGCGCGCATCGGGAATGTCGCTGGCGGCTTTTTCAATCAGTTTGTCCAGACCAAGGCCGCGCAGGCTGTCGTGCAGCGTGCGCGTCATTTGGCCAATACGGCTCAGGAACTCGTCATTGGATGCTGGCGCTGCCGATGGTCCACCCGCTTGGGCGGCGCCATCGGTGAGTTGCTCACCCATTTCAGCCCCCGTTCAGCTTTTCAAAGATCTTATTGAGCTTTTCATCGAGGGTAGCGGCCGTGAAAGGCTTGACCACATAACCATTGGCGCCTGCCTGGGCGGCGGCGATGATGTTTTCCTTCTTGGCTTCTGCCGTCACCATCAGCACAGGCAGTTTGGCCAGCTGGGGATCGGCACGGATATTTTGCAACATGGTCAAGCCGTCCATATTCGGCATATTCCAGTCGGACACCACGAAATCAAATGGCTCGCTGCGCAGCTTGGCAAGGGCCATCACGCCGTCTTCGGCCTCGTCTACATTGGCGTAACCCAGTTCTTTCAGCAGATTTCGGACAATGCGGCGCATCGTCGAGAAATCGTCAACTACTAAAAATCGCATCTTTGGATCAGCCATGAATTACTCCGTCGTTCTTCTACTGTGGTGGTTATGGATAATACTGGGCACTACGGTTGGCACTGCCAAAATAAACTCAAGGATAGCATTTTCGTTGCTACAAAGGGAACAAAGTCGCGGTAAACACACATATCTTGCTCTCAAACACGCAGCGCGCGGCCGCCCTGGCTGGCCAGGTGGCCCAGCACCATGCCGGGCAGGCTTTGCAGGGGCCCCTGCTCCTGGCAGGCGCCCAAGGCAACGGCTTCGCGCGGCATGCCGTACACGACGCAAGTTGCTTCGTCCTGAGCAAAATTATACGCTCCCGCCTCCTTCATCTCCAACATGCCCTGGGCGCCATCTTTGCCCATGCCGGTCAGGATGACGCCGACGCAGTTTTTACCGGCCGCCTGGGCCGCCGAACGGAACAGCACGTCCACCGAGGGGCGGTGGCGGTTGACCGGTGGCGACTGGTCGATCTTGGTCACATAGTTGGCGCCGGAACGGGCCAGGGTCATATGGGAGTGGCCCGGGGCGATAAAGGCATGGCCGGGCAGCACACGCTCGTCGCCTTGTGCTTCGCGTACGGAAATCTTGCACAAAGAATCAAGGCGGCGGGCAAACGAGGTGGTGAAGCCTTCCGGCATGTGCTGGGCGATCAAGATACCGGGGCTGTCCGATGGCATTTGCATCAGGAATTCGCGGATGGCTTCGGTGCCGCCCGTGGAGGCGCCGATGATGATCAGCTTTTCCGAGGAAATCAAGGGATTGCGCAGGGCCGACAGCTGGGCTGTCGGCTTGTCGCCCGGCTGGGGCAGCGTGCGCTGCTTGACGCGGGCGCGGGCAGCGGCGCGGATCTTGTCGGCGATCAGCTCGGCGTACTCGCGCATGCCGCTCTGGATCGAAATTTTGGGCTTGGTGACAAAGTCGACCGCCCCCAGTTCCAGCGCCCGCATGGTGATTTCCGAGCCCCGCTCCGTCAGCGAGGACACCATGACGACCGGCATGGGGCGCAGGCGCATCAGCTTTTCGAGGAAGTCGAGGCCGTCCATCTTGGGCATTTCGACGTCCAACGTCAATACATCGGGATTGGTCTGTTTGATCAGCTCGCGCGCCACCAGCGGGTCCGGGGCCACGCCGACCACTTCCATATCGCTGTGGCTGGTCACAATCTCGCTCATGACGCTGCGGATCAGCGCCGAATCGTCTACGATCAATACTTTGATCTTGCTCATGATAAATACTGCTTTCCGTATCAGTTCTTAGTGTATTTTTATTAAAACAGATCGATATCGCCGCTGACCGGTTCGACCTTGAGGCGGCTGGCGTAGTCCTGTTCGCGTTTGGCCAGCGTATCGTTATGGGTTTGCGTTAATTTCTTGACAAGCACTTTGCCCGTGCGGGGGAAGAAATACACCTTGCGTGGGTACACATCATTCAAGTCTTCGGCCACCACCCGCATTTTCTCTGTTTTCAGGAAATTGATGACAAAGGCGGCATTGCGTTCCCCCACATTGATCGCGGTAAAACCCTTCAACACCGCACCGCCGCCAAAGACCTTGGCTTCCATGTTCTCGCGGCGCGCGCCAGCCTTGAGCAGATCGTTGATCAGGATCTCCATGGCGTAAGTGCCGTAACGGGCCGAGGCCGACACCGGACTATTTGGGTCGCCACCATCGGGCAACATGAAATGGTTCATGCCGCCCAAGCCAGAAACGCGGTCGCGAATGCAGGCCGACACGCAAGAGCCCAGCACTGTGACGATCAGCATGTCCTTGGGCGTGTAGTAATACTCACCCGGCAGGATCTTGGCCGCTTCACAGTCGAAGGTCCGGTCGTAATAGACGTTGGTGGCGAAATGCTCTTTATTTTCGAAGCTCATGATGGGCTCTCATCCCAGCGCACTAGGCCGTCTTCGCGACTTTTTGCCGCGTGTCGAGTTCGTACACTGTCTTTCCGCGCAATTTCAACGATTCGGAGACATAGAGAAAGTTTTCCGAGTGGCCTGCAAACAGCAAGGCATCCGGCTTCATCAGCGGTACAAAGCGCGACAAGATCTTGCGCTGGGTCGCCTTATCAAAATAAATCATCACGTTACGACAAAAAATCACGTCAAACGGGCCCGTCACGGGCCACTGGTCGGCCAGCAAGTTCAGCTGTTTGAAGGTGATCAGCTTGGACAGCTCGGGGCGCACCCGCACCATGCCGGACTGTTCGCCCTTGCCGCGCAAGAAAAAGCGCTTGGCGCGGGCCGGGTCCATCTTGTCGATGCGGTCGATGCTGTAGACCCCGCGCTCGCCCGTAGCCAGTACATTGGTGTCGATGTCGGTGGCGACGATGTCGACCGGCGGCGTCATGGTATTGAAGGCTTCGCACACCGTCATCGCGATCGAATACGGTTCTTCGCCCGTCGAGGCGGCCGAACACCAGATCGAGATGCGGCCATTGTGCTTCTTGATATGGTCAGCCAGGATGGGGAAGTGGTGGGCTTCGCGGAAGAAGGATGTCAGGTTGGTCGTCAGCGCATTGGTGAATGACTCCCACTCGTCGTTCATGCGCCCCGCTTCCAGCTCGTCCAGGTAGCGGGCAAAGGAGTCGATGCCGGTGGCGCGCAGGCGGCGCGCCAGGCGGCTGTAGACCATCTCCTGCTTGCTGTCGGCCAGCGCGATGCCAGCCTTCTTGTAGATCATGGCGCGCACGCGTTCAAAATCACTGGACGTGAAGTTGAATTCTTTGCTCGATTCCGATTTCATGTGCGCTGTTACCTTATTTGTATAAACCTACTACCGACTGCTCTGCTGCCCTACTCGCTGTCCTTGCATCAAAACTCTTCCCAATCGTCGCTGCTGGCTGGCGGTGCTGCCTTCTTTGCCTTGGCGCCGCCACCCGCTGGTGCTGCCGCAGCAGGTGCAGCAGCAGGTGCAGCCGCGGCCGGCGCTGGCGAACGCAGGGCCGGACGAGCCGGTGCCGCTTTGACGGCGCTACGCGCTGGCGCGCGGCGTGCCGCATCCCCCGACAGCTTGAAGATTGCGACCGCCTTGGCCAGCATTTCAGCTTGCTCTTCCATGCTTTCGGCTGCGGCGGCAGCCTGCTCGACCAGGGCGGCATTTTGTTGGGTCATTTCGTCCATCTGGGTGATGGCCTGGTTGACTTCCTCGATGCCGTTGCTTTGTTCCTGGGTCGCTGCGGTGATTTCGCCCATGATGTCGGCCACCTGCTTGATCGAGGTGACGATCAGGTCCATTGTCTGGCCTGCTTCATCAACCAGCTTGGAGCCGGCATCGACCTTGTCGACCGAGTCGCCGATCAGGGCTTTGATTTCTTTTGCCGCACCGGCCGAACGCTGGGCCAGGTTGCGCACCTCGGAGGCCACCACGGCAAAGCCGCGGCCTTGTTCGCCGGCGCGCGCTGCTTCCACCGCTGCATTCAGGGCCAGGATATTGGTCTGGAAGGCGATGCCATCGATCACGCCGATGATGTCGACGATCTTGCGCGAGGAATCCTTGATCGAGCCCATGGTGTCGACCACCTGGGCCACGACGGTGCCACCCTTCTCTGCCACCGACGAAGCGGACACGGCCAACTGGTTGGCCTGGCGGGCATTGTCAGCATTCTGTTTGACGGTCGAGGTCAGCTCTTCCATCGAACTGGCCGTCTCTTCCAGCGAGCTGGCCTGCGACTCGGTGCGCGAGGACAAGTCGGCATTGCCGGAGGCGATTTCCTGGGCAGCGATGGTGATGGTCTCGGTACCGGTGCGCACATCGCCCACCGTTTTGGACAGGCTGTCGTTCATGTCTTTCAGTGCCCCCAGCAGTTCGCTGGTTTCATCGCGCCCTTCACTGTAGATCTGCGAGGTCAGTTCCCCGTTCGCCACTTTTTTGGCGATCTCCACGGCGCCATGCAGGGGCTGGGTGATCGAGCGGGTGATGATGGTGGCACCCACCATGCCAATGGCAACGGCTGCCAAGCCCAGGCCCAGCATCAACAGCATCAAGGTCTTGTCGGCCTTTTCCGACGCCTCCATGAATTCGGCCGAAGCCTTGATCTGGATGTCCACCAGCTTGTTCAGGTGGCCCAGGGCCTGCTGGTTCAGCGGGTCGATTTTTCCGGCGATGATTTTGGTGGCGCCTTCGGCATTGAAGGCCATGACCTGGCCGATCGCTTCCTTGAAGGCCGCTTCCACATCTTTGTCGATGGCGGCGATGTCGTCGAGGATTTTCTTCTCGGCGTCATTCAGGCCCAGGTTCTTGATGGCGCTGCGAGCATCTTCATAGCGCTTCGACTGCGCCTTGACCTTGGCTTCTTCTTTCTGCATCAGGGCGACGTCGGACTGCAGGCCGATATTGCGCATCGCAATGCCAGTTTCGAGCATCGCGCTTTTCATGGTAGCGGCCTGCAGGCTCTTGCCGTTGGTCAGGTTCAGCCCACGCGTCAGGTTGCCCTTGTTTTGCGCGTTGAGGAAGTTGGCAAGCAAGATCATGGCCACCAGGATGGCCAGCACGCTGCCGAAGCCGATATACAGGCGAACACCGATTCTGAAGTCACGCAAGTTCATTCTCATCTCCCTTTTTTGTCGCCATCCTGTGCGGCGCCACCGAGCTGGCGGCGCCTGCTGTTGACCTCTAGCTGGGTCGCGCTTGATGCAAAAACTGTTGTCGGCTTATGCGGCGAGTTTGTCGATCAGGCCCATCTCGCCGGAGGACATCAGTTTCTCGATGTCGACCAGGATCAGCATGCGCTCGTCGATCGTGCCCAGGCCCATCATGTATTGCGAGTCAAAGGCAGCGCCCATGTCCGGGGCGGGCTTGATCTGCTCGGGCGTCAGGGTCGTCACGTCGGACACGCTATCGACCACCATGCCCATGATGCGGCCGCTGATATTGAGGATGATGACCACCGTGAACTGGTCATAGGTCGGCGTGCCCAGGTTGAACTTGATGCGCATGTCCACCACCGGGATGATGATGCCGCGCAGGTTGATGACACCCTTGATGAATTCCGGCGCATTGGCGATGCGGGTCACCGCTTCGTAGCCACGGATTTCTTGCACCTTTAGGATGTCAATGCCGTACTCTTCGGAGCCCAGCGTAAAGGCCAGGAATTCCTTGCCGGTGCCGTCGACGGCCTTGGTTGCGGTTGGATTGGCAGACATGTTGGTCTTCCTCTGGTTAAGTAAAGATGGTTTCGTCGGTCAGCTGGCGCGACGAGCGCAGCAGGGCTGACACGTCCAGGATCAACGACACGCCGCCGTCGCCCAGGATGGTGGCGCCGGAGATGCCGGTCACCTTGCGGTAATTCGATTCGAGGTTCTTGACCACGACTTGCTGCTGGCCCACCAGGTCGTCAACGAACAGGCCGGCTTTGCGGCCTTCCGATTCAAGGATGACGATGATGCCATCGGAAGGCTCAGTATGGATCGGCACGATGTCGAACATCTGGTACAGCGGGATCAAAGGCAGGTAGTCGCCGCGCACCTTGATGACGCGGCCCTTGCCACTGATCTCCTTGATGTCGGCCGGATCGGGCTTGAGCGATTCGACCACAAAGCCCAGCGGCAGGATATACACTTCTTCGCCGCAACGGATCGACATGCCGTCCAAAATGGCCAGGGTCAGTGGCAGCGAAATCGAGATGGTCGTGCCATAGCCCTTGGCTGAACGGATGTCCACCGCGCCGCCCATGGCGGTGATGTTACGCTTGACGACGTCCATACCGACACCGCGGCCGGACACGTCGGTGATGGTCTCGGCCGTCGAGAAGCCGGGCGCAAAAATCAGCTGCCAGACGTCGGCGTCGCTCATATTGTCCGACACAGGCAGGCCGTTCTGGGCCGCCTTTGCCAGGATGCGTTCGCGGTTCAGGCCACCGCCGTCGTCCGACACTTCGATGATGATGTTGCCGCCCTGGTGGGCCGCAGAAAGGAACAGCCGGCCCGTTTCGCTCTTGCCGGCAGCAACGCGGGCGGCCGGCATTTCAACACCGTGGTCGATACTGTTACGCACCAAGTGGGTCAGCGGATCAACGATGCGTTCGATCAGGCCCTTGTCCAATTCGGTGGAGGCGCCATTGGTGATGAAGTCGATCTTCTTACCCAGCTTGGCGGCCAGGTCGCGCACCATGCG
>JACXTT010001924.1_pt1 | contig 33851 bp, 40 predicted proteins | sample 9270951 | NCBI WGS metagenome assembly JACXTT01 (sample SAMN15532306, study PRJNA645909) | rock metagenome | isolation source: weathered quartz diorite | place: Puerto Rico | collected 2017-06-21 | reverse complement strand
CACCCGAGGCTCGCCGCCACCGGTTGCTGCGTCCAGGGGCGGCGTGCACGAGGGTCAAGACCCCCACGATGAAGAAGCCCGTCGTGTAGAGGGCCAGGAACGGGACGGCCGCGTAGCTTCGATGGCCGTAGTAGAGCCAAGTGCTCCAGGCACAATAGAGTGCCAGCACGACCTCGATGACCCCACCCCAGGGACGCCACTCTGCGTAGGCCTTGTGGCGCCAGTCGCCTCCGGCCGGACCGATCCCGAACTTCGGCGTGCGCACGAATTCGAGATCTCTCCCCCACAGCCCGTCCAGCACCGCCAGGCTCGTGCTCCACGCCACACCAACGCCGATGATCATGGTGGCGGGCAGCCGCCACAGGCGACACCATTGGCCTGGCTCGAGGACTTGCTGGGCGTAGACGAGCAGGAATCCCGGGCCGAGGACACCGAGCGCGAAAGTCAGGCTCACGCCGAGTGGGATGTCTGCCTCCGGCGCGACCTCCGTGGCGCCGAGCAAGGGCACCGAGAGGACCACCACGGTCAGCATGGCGGGATGAATCATGTAGTAGGTTAGGTGGATGAAGGCCTGATACTTCGCCCATAGCGACAGGCGAGCCCGCGCGACGGCGGGCATGAGCTTGCGGGCCGTCTGGATCGAGCCTTTTGCCCAGCGACGCTGCTGCGACTTGAATCCCGTGATCAGCACCGGGAGTTCCGCCGCGCAGACCACATCGGGACGATACACGATGCGCCAACCGCGCAGCTGCGCGCGATAGCTCAGGTCGAGGTCCTCGGTGAGCGTGTCGTGGGTCCAGCCCCCGGCGTCCTCGATGGCGGCCTTGCGCAACACACCAGCCGTCCCGTTGAAGTTCAGAAGCAAGTCGCCCCAGCAGCGGGCGGATTGCTCGACCGCGAAGTGACCGTCGATGCCATAGGCCTGGGCCACCGTCAGCAACGAGAAGTCGCGGTTCAGGTGACCCCAGCGAGTCTGAACCACGGCCACGCGGGCGTCGGTAAAATACGGGATCGTGCGTCGCAGGAAGTCGGGTTCGGGCACCGCATCGGCGTCGAAGATCGCCACGAACTCGCCCCGTGCCTCCTTGAGCCCGGCCGCGAGCGCCCCGGCCTTGAACCCTGTGCGCTCGCTGCGGTGGAGGTGGACGACGGTCAGGCCGCGCGCGCGCAGCTCGCTCGCCACCGCGGCGATGATCGCGCCTGTATCATCGGTGGAGTCGTCGAGCACCTGGATCTCGAGTCGATCGCTCGGGTAGTCGAGCCCGCCCACCGCTTCGAGGAGCCGACGCGCGACGTAGCGCTCGTTGTAAAGGGGCAGCTGTACGGTGACCGACGGCCACTCGGTTGGCGGGTCCGGGCACGTGGCCCGTCGAATGCGCCGGCGGTTCCACCAGTGGATGGCGAGGAGGTGATACGCGTTCAGCCCGTAGAGAAACAGCGCGACGACCGCGACAGTGTAGAGGATCGCCACGACAGCGCTCATGTCGCACTCGGCGTCAGCACCGCCGGGAGTCGGGCGCGCGCACGCCAGGCGGCGCCGATGAGAAGGGTGTAGAGCGGGCCGTACTCCGCGAGCCACACCCACCACGGCAGCGGCGCCGGCTTCACGACGTAGCTCATGTACGAGAGGGTCACGGCGCCGCTGAAGTAGAGCCAGGCCGGCCACGCCTGGAAACAGAGAAACGGCACCATCCACAGCGCATACCAGGGATGCATGCTGGTGGGCAGCAGGAGAAGGTACGCGGCGACGGCGAGGGCGCTCGCGCGTGTCAGGCCGTTGGCGCTCGTCTCTCTGCCCCGGCCAATCCAGGCCACGGCGACCGCCATCACCCCGAACAACAGGACCATGGCGACCACGCGCGCGCGATCACCAGTCAGCCCGAACGGATACGTCAGGAGCGCGCGGAGGCCGATGTTGTGGTCTTCGGCTCTCCCGAGATATTCAGGGAGGAATCCCAGGGCGCCGAAGCCGACCGTGGCCGCATGCGGCGCATAACCCAGGGCCACCATAACGGCAACGGCGGCCGGGAATCGCCAGTCATCTCGCCGCCACCAGGCGGGCAGCAGGGCGAGCGGATAGAGCTTCATCAGCACCGCTCCGCCGAGGGCGATCCCTGCGCCCACGGCGGACCCCGCTTGGCGCCAGGCCAGGGCCGCCAGGACCAACGGGATCATCGCCAGGTCGACGTGGCCCGCTTGAACGCCCTCGAACACCGCGAGCGGTGACCACGCGTAGACGATCACCGCCGTGCGGGTCATCCCCGCCCGGCGAAGCAGCATGAGCAGGAGTCCCACCGTCACGATCTCGCTAGCCAGCAGGAGCACGCGCCACCCGAAGAGGCTGTCGGGCGCCACGAGCGCGACCGCGGCGAAGACGACCTGGGCGCCGGGCGGATAGACCGTCGGCTTGTCGGGCCGGTTGATGTTGGGATGGATCGCCTGGTCACGCAACGGCGCGAGCTCGACCGCCGCCGGCGGATAACGGTACGGGTCGATCCCTGCCCATTGCACCCGTCCATCCCAGAGGTAGCGATAGACGTCGGAGGACAGCACCACCGGGCTGGCCAGCAGGCTCACGCGAAAGAGGAATGCGAAGCCGAGCACCGTGCCCAGCAGGAAGCGATCCTCCGCGCGCCGCCGCCCGACCACGGAGATCGCGAGGAGGTAGACGAGGAACAGGCCAGCGAAGAGCCCGATGTAGACGAGGTGAGTCCGCGGGCTTCCCGCGACGAGCCATGGAAAGCCCGCCGCGTAGCCGAGCAGGCTCACGGCCCCGAGACCGCCCACAAGGATCCGTGTTCCGATCTCGCGTGTCACGGCGCCGCCGCTCGGAGCGTCACACGGCGTATTGCAGCACCCGCGCCCACGCATGGCCGGCCACGGCACGACGGCGAAGCGCCGGCTCGAGGGCGTGATCGACGCCGAACACCCGCCCGGCGCCCGCGAAGGCGAAGCAGAAGAGGGGCAGTGCTTGCAGCGGCCAGATCCAGTACCACTCACCCGGCACGTTGAACGCGCCGAGGGCGATGTTCACTTGCCAGAGAAAGCCCGCAAGGCCCGCCAGGCGGGTGAGGGCCCCACACAGCAAGGCTACGCCCAGCGCAAGCTCGATCACGAACGTCTGCAGGCCGAAGACGGAGAAGTGCGGCAGGACGACGTGCTGCAGGAACGCCGTGTACCACCCGAAGGTTGGATTGGCGATCTCCTTCTGGATGAAGCCCTCGAGCCAGCCGTAGTTGTTCCACGGGGCCTTCTGTAGGGCCATGTCGAGGAAGAGCACGCCGTAGGCGATTCGAAACAGCGCGAGCGGCCATCCCGGCACCAGCCTCCTCAAGCCGAGAGCGTCGGCCACCATCGTCAGATGCTCCAGAGCAGGCCGCAGCCGCGACACGGATCCGGCGGGCGCTCGCTCTCGAAGTCGGTGCGGAACCGGCGATACCGCTCGCCGTTCCAGATGTCGGCGAAAGGTTCGACGAACGCCTTCCCCAGGATCAGGGCCTGATAGTCGCGGGCGACCCACGGCGAGATGCAGCACGGCAGGACGTTGCCGTTCGCCGTCACGTAGGCCAGCATCCACGGCCGCTGGCACCCGGCCCAGGGTCGCGCGTCCGCCGCTTGGCCGGTTAGGCTCGCCAGGGGTGTCATCAGCCCCGAGGCGTGGAGGGCGAGGCCGAGCGCCCGGGCCAGCTCCTCACTGTGCGCGAGCAACTCCTGCTCCTGCTGGCGCAGCCGCGCGTGCAGCGCGTTGGCCGCGGTGGCCAGGCCCAGCTCGTTGAACACGAGTCGCTGCACGTACACCTCCGCGACACCAAGGCTGGCGGCCAGTCGCACGAATCCCGGCAGCTCCGGGAGGTTGGCTCGAGAGGCCGTGAACCAGAGCGAGACACGGGGCGCGACCCGGCCCCGCTCCGTCTCCATCTCGACGAGCCGTCGCACGTTCGCCACCACGCGCTCGAACTGGTCGACACCACGGATCCGCCGGTAGGTCTCCGGCGTCGCCGCGTCCATCGAGACCCGGTACTCGTCGAGCCCGCTGTCCATCAGCTTGAGCGCTCGCGGGCGCGTGAGGCTGATCGCGTCCGAGTTGAAGAGCACAGTCGCCGCCCGGGACTTGAGGTAGGCAACGATCTCGAAGATCTCGCGGTTGAGCAGCGGCTCGCCGATGCCATGCAACACCACTCGCTCGAGCACCGGGAACTGCTCGGCGATGGCCTTCACCTGCGCCAGCGTGAGATCGGCTGGCGGCTCGAGACTCTTGAAGGTACGGATACACGTCTGGCATTTCGAATCGCAGCGATTCGTCGTCTCGAGATAGAGCGACCGCGGGAGCGAGGCGAGGACCGGCGGGCGGCGATCCGCAGCCATGGTCTTGCCAGCGTCAGCAAGCGGAAACGAGCGTGGTGCAGGCGCTGCTCATCTTGGGAAGATCCTCACGTTTCGCCCGCTCCCAATCGAGCACGATCCGCTCTCGACGCACGAAGGGACAGTACGGGTCCGGGGCGTCGAGCCCACCCGCCAGCGCACGGCGGCCGGCGCACCCGCCACGGCAGGGACAGTCCCGGCACGCGGCTGGCGCTCGTCGCGCCTCGACGAACTCGCGGCTCTCGACGATGGCCGCACCGAGCCGCGTCAGATCCGCCAGCGTGAGGCGACTCCCGGGCCAGTACGTGCACGGCAGGACTCTTCCGTCTGGCGCGACCCGAACCGTCGTGCGTCCGCAACCGGGCCCGACGAAATGGGGCAAGTCCAGCACGGCGGCCAGCACCGGCTCCGTCGTGGCGACGAGCCGCGTCATCGTCGAAAGCTCGCGGAAGCCTCGCCAGAACTGCTCGTAGCTCAAGGTGAAGCGGTCGGTCTTCGCCGGCTGATAGATATTGATGCGAAGGTAGGCGCCGAAGCCCGCTGCCACCCGCGCCAGCTCGGTCAGCCGGTCATAATTGATGCTCATCATGACCGACGTCACCGTGACCGCGACGCCGAGGCTGACGCAGCGCTCGAGGGCGCCCATGACCGTCCGCCAGTTGCCCTGGCCCCGGAAGGCGTCATGCTCTCGCTCCGACGGGAAGTCCAGTGAGAACTCGACACTGTGGAAGCGCTTGACTGCATCGTCGTCGAGCGCCTGGATGCTGAGGCCGTTCGAGGTGATGCTGGTTCGCAAGCCGCGGCTCCACAGATCGTCGAGGATCGCGCCGTACTCACCGTGGAGCCCGTTCTCGCCCACGCCCAGGTTCATCGAGCGCACCGGGATGCTCTGGCAGATCCGCTGCACGTCCCGTCGAGTCAGCCGTTGCACGACCCGATCTGGCCGATAGCAGTGCGGGCACTGGAGATTGCACTCGTTCGTGAGTCCGAGGCCCACGGAGAAAGCCATGACGCTACCTCCTCCAGGCATACCGCACGGTCGTCAGCAGCAGATGATAGCCCGCGAGCACGCTGCCTTTGAGAGTCCCGGCGACCTTCGAGCGGCCCAGGCGCTGGCGACAGCTCACGGGGACCTCGACGATCCGGTATCCGCGCCTCGCGGCTTTGACGACCATCTCCACGGGCCAGCCGTACGTCTTGTGCTCCATGCCGAGCTCGCGCAGGGCTCGGGCGGGAATCGCCCGGAACGGGCCGATGTCCGTGAGCGGGAGCCCGTACAGTACGCGCACCAGGGCCGTGACGACGCGGTTGCCGACCCGCTGTTGAAGGGTGAGCGCTCCCCGGACCGCGCCACCCACTCGCGAGCCCAGAACCAGGTCGGCCTCTCCAGCCAGCACGGGGCCCACTACACGCGGCAACTCGGTCGGATCTTCGTTGCGGTCGCCATCGAGAAAGACGAGGATGTCCGCGTCCTTGGCGGCCAGCGCGCCGGCGAGACAGGCAGCCCCGTAGCCGCGAGTTGGCTCGCGGACCACGCGGGCGCCCGCCGCGGCCGCCACCTCCGCAGTGCTGTCGGTGCTGCCGTTGTCGACGACGATGATCTCGTCGACCAGATCACGCGGGATCTCGCGGACGACACCGCCGATGGCCGCTTCCTCGTTCAACGCGGGAACGATGACGCTGACTCGCACGTCGCCTGTCCCGCGCTGGAGTATGGCCCCGAGAGGGGTGACTCAGTTGTCACAACAGTGTGAAATCATCGAAGTGGCCCCGCCGACTGGACTGGACGGCCGACGAGGGGACTCTACCCCTTCGATCCTCGACCAGCAACTCTGCTCTCGGTTCGAGTTACTACGCCGCCCGAGGGCGGTTGGACGAGACCAAGGGATGGACCGTCGAGGGCGATGGGTGGCGCGCCGGCAGATCAGCCCGTGGATCTCTCTCGTGCCCCGCCCTCACGAGGAGGAAGAAGACCTGGAGGCGGCTGAGATGCGCGAGCGCCCTGAAGGCCTCGGCGTACGTCTCATCCGCTAACAACTGCGCCAGCGGCAGAGGGCCTATTATCGAATCTTTGTCAGGGTACCCCTCCGCGAAGGTGTAGGACATCTGGCGGAGGCGGTTCAGATACCGCTGCGCGAGTCAGAACGCGTCGCGTGCGCGCGCGGTACGACAGCCGTTGGAGCACCAGCGGGCAGCGTCGGAACGAGCCAGCAGAACAGGGCCGTCGCGGCGGTCGCCCCGAGCAACTGGGCGACGATGAAGGCCGGCGCGTCGGAGGGCCGGATGCCCGCGAAGGTGTCGCTCGCCGCCCGCGCGAGGGTCACGGCTGGGTTAGCAAATGACGTCGAGGCCGTGAACCAGTAGGCGGCGGTGATGTAGGCGGCGACCGCGAAGGGTACGACTGATGTTCTCAGCCGCGCGCACCCCCAAATCACGGCAAGCAGGCCGAACGTCGCGACGAACTCGCTGAAGGCTTGCGCCGTCCCTGACCGGACATGCTGCGAGGCGAAAAATATCGGCAGCTCGAACATCGTGTGAGCGACTGCCACACCCGCGAAAGCTCCGATCACCTGTGCCGCGATGTAGGCGGGCACGTCGAACCACGCCAGACCGCCCTGCGAAGCGTCGGCCAATGTGACCGCCGGATTGAAGTGGGCCCCTGAGATCGGTCCAAAGGTCAGGATGAGTGCGACGAGCGCGGCGCCCGTGGCAAGGGTGTTCGCCAGCAGGGCGACAGCGACGTTGCCAACCGCCAACCGTTCCCCCATGATGCCCGACCCCACGACTGCCGCGAGAAGCATGGCCGTCCCAACTCCTTCGGCTGTCATCCTCTGGAGTCGGGTAAATTGTTGCGTTTCTGTTGCGCTCACGCTCCCTCCTCACTAACCTAAGGGTTGAATCGAGCGGATCGCCTGCCCGCTCGAAACTATATGCGAGGTACCGGTGTGGACAAGCCGCGCGTGCTATTTCTCTGCACTCACAACTCGGCCAGAAGCCAAATGGCGGAGGGATTCCTCCGCTCGATGGCCGGCGGTCGCTTCAAGGTTCAAAGTGCCGGTACAGAGAAGACCTCGGTACACCCGCTGGCCATTCGGGTGATGGCGGAGCGCGGTATCGACATCAGCGAGCACACTTCGAAGGTGCTGACCGAGTCAATGCAGGCGTCATGCGACTACCTCATCACGGTATGCGATGACGCAAACGAGCAGTGCCCGTTGGTGCCCGGGATTCGAAAGCGACTCCATTGGTCGTTCGAGGATCCCTCGCGCGCCATCGGAACAGAGGAGGAGCGGCTCGCCGTCTTCCGCCGAGTGCGGGACCAGATCGAGGCGCGGCTGTCTCAGTGGCTTAAGACGCAGTAGGCGGCATGCCGGGGGGAATCGATGACGCTGTCCGACCTTCTCCTTCCACTCATCCTCCTGGCGGCGTATCTCGCGTTCGTATGGTTTGTCTGGCGAGAGACTCTCGGCTTGCCGTGGGCTGCACGTGAGCCTGTATCAAGTCGTCGGCCAGTTTTGCCCCACGCACAGGAGCGTGTCCTGTTCGTCTGCACGCACAACTCTGCCCGCAGTCAGATGGCCGAAGCGCTGCTCCGAAGTGCAACGCCTGCGCGTTTCGTGGTAGCGAGTGCCTGGACCGCGCCAACACACGTTCATCCGCTAGCCATGGAAGTGATGACCGAAAAGGGATTGAGCCTGAACGGGCACCGTGCAAAGCCACTCGCCGAGGTCGCCACGGGGCTGGGACTACGTCATCACGGTTTGCGACGCCGCGTATGAACGGTGCCCCGACTTTTCTACGAAGACGAGCCGTCTCCACTGGAGTGTCAAGGATCCCGCTGGTGTTACAGCTTCCGTCGCCGAGCAACTCGAGGCGTTCCGGCAGGCTCGAGAAGACTTGAGCCAGCGGATCCAGCAGTGGCTTGTCGACCGGACTGAGCGTCCGTAGCCCGCGTTCGGAATCGGCTCAACGACCGATTCCCGCGGGTCCGCCATCGAGCAACACAAGCTTCACAAACCCGTCATCGGGTCGTAATACCCCGCCGTCATCCTCTGCTCGCGTAGCTCGCTCCCTGCACGATCGAGGAGGCGGCTCTTGAACGTATCAGCGATGGCGCGAGACGGGAAACGAACGGCCCGTCTCTTCCACGCGCTCGCCGATGAGACACGGCTTCGTATTCTTGACCAGCTCGCAGATGGTGAACAGTGTGTGTGCGACTTGTCCGGGGCGCTCGAGGCCAGTCAGTCGCGCCTCTCGTTCCATCTCAAGACTTTGAAGGACGCCGGTCTTCTCACCGATCGCCGCGAGGGTCGATGGATCTACTACGCGCTCGACCGCGACACGCTCGAGGAGCTTCGCGACCTCGTGGGGACAATAGGGATCCTTCAAGGTCACGGTCTCCGAATCGCCTCCCGTTGCTGTGAGTGACTCCCCTTTTTTCGGCTCATGCATCAAGAACCATCGATGCTTGATGTGTTCCACCGCGGACGAAGTCGGAGGGCCAGTCATGAGTGAGATCGAGGCTGCGCAGTTGTCACGGACACGAGCAAGCCGACGGGTCGCAGCGGCCATCGGCGTCGTGGCAACACTCGGGCTAGTGCTCGCACTCCACAGCCAAGGCAATAGCCAGACGAGCGTCTCGAGCAGCAAGGTACGGTTAGAGGGAGCCGGCGCGACATTTCCCGCCCTCCTGTACAAGAAGTGGATTGCTCTCTACTCCGAGCAGCACCCTGACGTCGTGATCGAATACAAGGACGTGGGTAGTGGTGAAGGTGTCCGACGCTTCCTCGACCGCGGCGTTGATTTCGGCGCTAGCGACGGGGCCCTGACCGACGAGCAGATGGCAACAGTGGTCGGAGGTGCCCGCCTCGTGCCCGTCACCGCCGGCATGGTCGTCCTCGCCTACAACATCCGTGGGCTCGGCGGCGAGCTCAGGCTCAGCCGGGATGTGTACCCAGACATCTTTCTCCACCGGATCTCGAAGTGGAACGATCCGCGGATCCAGGCCCTCAATCCAACTCTGAACCTCCCGAACCGGAGCATCGTCGTGGCCGCGCGTCAGGATGGCAGCGGGACCACATTCGCGATATCGAACCACCTGAGCGCCATCAACGAGGTCTGGCGGCGAGGACCTGGCACCGGGTACATCGTCGACTGGGGCCAGTCGATGCGGGCACGCGGGAACGAAGGAGTGGCGGCGCTCATCAAGCACGGTGATGGCGCCATCGGGTACGTCGAATATGCATTCGCCCTGCGGCTCGGGCTTCCCATGGCGCGATTGCAGAACAAGACTGGGCACTACGTGGCTCCAAACGATCGAACCGGTGAGGCCGCACTGGCAAGCAATGGCAGGCAGATGCCGGACAACCTCCGGCTGTTCCTCCCCGATCCCGACGGCGAGGAGTCCTACCCGATCGTGTCGTTCAGTTGGCTCCTGCTGTACCAGCATGCTCGAGACCAACACAAAAGCGCGGCGCTCAAGCAGTTCATCCGATGGGGGCTCTCGGATGGACAAGCCCTGAGTGCCAAGCTCGGGTACGTGCCGCTCCCGCCTGATGTCGCTGCACTATCACGGGCCGCGCTGGAGCGGATCGACTGACGGAAAGAGGTACCCATGACGACTCGCAGGGTCTACAACGTTCTCTTTCTGTGTACGGGGAATTCGGCGCGCAGCATCATGGCCGAGTGCTCGCTGAACCGTTGGGGCCGAGGACGGTTTCACGCGTTCAGCGCGGGCAGCCATCCACGGGGGCAGGTCCATCCGCTCACCCTCGAAGTGCTCGAGCGACACAACTTCCAGCTGGAGGGGCTCCGGTCGAAGAGCTGGGAGGAACTCGCTCAGCCGGACAGCCCCCCGCTGGACTTCGTTTTCACCGTGTGCGACCAGGCCGCCGGCGAAGCATGTCCCATCTGGCCGGGCCAGCCCATGACGGCGCACTGGGGCATCTCGGACCCGGCCGCGGTCGACGGGACGAAGGACGTCCAAATTCGCGCCTTCCAGCGCGCGTACCTCGAGCTCGACACGAGGATTCGACTCTTCACGAGCCTTCCCTTCGACCAACTCGATCAGTTGGGCCTGCAGCGCAGGTTGGATGACATCGGCGGCACCCGACTTTCGGACGCTCAGACCGGTTGACCCCTCGAGTGCGCCGAACGAGGGCGTGTCGGCATGGAAATCGGCGACCGTCGAACTAAGACCGGCGCGTTCGGACGGTCCCCAGCTGCCCTTTCACGACGAGGACGTCGGCTACGTCAGGTATCGGCCGACGAGGAAGTCTGCAAGTTCCTCGAGCGCGTCAAGGCCGAAGTGAGGAATCTCCACGTCCTAGACCGCGTCGGAGACGTGAGCAATAAGTCGATCTGATTTCGCGCACAGCAGGCCCAGTCAATGCGCTCGTCGCATGACCTCCACCCTTGGGTACAGCGAGTCCCGGTAGCCCCCGGCAAGAATCGAGGGCCGTGGCCGCAGCTCCGGCGCGCGCGTGACGCCAAGACTCCTTCCCCGGCTGGTCCGCCTCGAGTCGTCATGATGGTGATGCTTGACGGGAGCGAGTCGATAGCCCTTCGCAGACAAAACAGGGATGAGCCGCTCGATCAGGGTCGTCTTGCCACGGTTTGTCCGCCCGACGACGGGGAGGATAGGGAGAAAAGTTTCTTGACGGATGCTTCGGATCAAAGAGAAAGAAATCTGGCACCTGCCCAATCAGTCCGTGGCGCAAGAATTCGAGCACATCAATGCCTCGGCGCTTTCACCGAAGCGCTTTCTGCACGGCGTCAACCACGAGCTGAAGATCGTAGGGCTTGCCGATAATCTCTAATGCATCGGTAGGGCCCACCAAACTTTCCAGTGCTGGTTTGTTGGTCGTCGTGAGGACAAACTGAGTGCGCTTGGCAGCGTCCGAACTCCGGACGAGTCGGAGAAACGTCCAATTGGTCTCATAGGGCGGCGACATGTCGTAGATGATCACCGCTGGCCTGTGATGTTCGATGAAGCTGATGAAGTCAAGCTCCCCGCGCTTCAGATCTGGAATATTTCCGGGGACCGTGTGTATCCCCTCTTGTTCTAGCGCGGTCCGCAGCATCTCGACAGTGTCGGCGCTTGAATTGAACACGGCGACGATAGGCCTTTTCTGATGGTGCTCCTGCTCCTGCGCGACCATAACCGTCCTCCCCGCGAGCGCAGACAATTGCTCTCACGCAAAACGGCGCCACAGCCTAACGCATCTCACAGCATCGCGTCCAGCGTGGAGGCTCGCGGCGAGAATCTGTAGCGGCTCGGGCACAAGCCTCAGATCCTCAGCCATGACGGCCAGCGAGGCTGGCCACGATCGTGATCAACTCGCCGGGATCGACGGGCTTCGAGACATGAAAGTTGAATCCGGCGACAAGGCTGCGGACTCGATCCTCCGGCCTACTGAACGCAGACAACGCCACCGCTGGCGTTTTGCCACCGCGCTCCGGATCGAGCGCCCGCACTCTACGAATGAGCGAGTATCCGTCGAGGCCCGGCATCTCGATATCCGACACCAATACGTCAGGTCGCCACTGCTGGAGCACCTGGAACGCGTCGGTCCCGTCACGACAGGATCGCACTTCACCTCGAGCTTGAGCCAACATCTCCCGAGTCAGATCGACCGCCGACGCGTCATTATCGACAACGAGAATACGTAACCCTTCCAGGGACAGTGCCGGGGCTGTGGGAGTCTTGCCCGCCGCCGCCAACGCGACTCGCGACGCGATGGGTTGATCGGCGATCATCAGAGGCAATTTCACGACGAACGTCGCGCCTTGTCCCTCCCCCGCACTCTCGGCGAACACGCTGCCACCGTGCATCTCGACGAGCGTCCGAACCAAAGCCAAGCCGAGTCCGAGTCCACCGTGTGGCCGAGTAATCGTGCTGTCGCCCTGACGAAAGCGGTCGAAGACATACGGCAGGACGTCTGGGCGGATACCCTGGCCCGTATCACTGACGATGATCTCCACGTGAGAGTTCACGTGTTGTAGCTGAATCTGCACTCGCCCGCGCTTGGGCGTAAATTTCACCGCATTGCTCAGCAGATTCCACATGATCTGGAGCAACCGATCGGGATCGCCACTGACCGGGCCCCCTGGCGAAGCCAACACGGTCTGAATCCGGATGCTCTTAGCCTCCGCAGCGGGCCGGACCGCGTCGATCGATTGCTCGACGATCGCCAAGAGGTCGACCTGCTGCACCGCGAGACGAATGCGGCCGCCGACGATGCGCGAGCTGTCGAGCAGATCCTCGATGAGCCGTATCTGAGCATTGACATTTCGCATAATAATTTGAAGCGCTCGCTCCGCTTGCTCCGCGGACAGCCGCCCTTGCTGAAGCAGATTGGACCATCCAAATACAGCGTTGAGGGGCGTTCGCAACTCATGGGACAAGGTCAACAGGAACTCGTCCTTGTCCCTGCTTGCCGCCTCTGCCGCTTCACGGGCGGCGTTGGCCTCCCGATTGGTCCGTAGGCTGTCGCGAGCAAATGCCACCTGACTCGCCACAACCTGGGCGAGCATGAGATCGGTCTGCTGGTATTGACGGTCGGACTCGGTGATGGCGAACGTCAGCGCGCCCATCACCCGCTCGTGAGCAATCATCGGCGCAATCATCCAGGAGCGGATGCCGAGTTGCCGGAAGATCTCGAGCTGCTCGGGGTTTTGGGCCGCGTCCTCCAGGTCCGCCGACGTGGCCGGCGAGACAACGACGGGCTGGCGAGACTGGATCACGGCTGGTACGCCTCTCGGCGCGTTCGATCTGTAGCCGTGCCGGGCTCGCACTTCGAAAGCCAGACCCTCCTTGGTGAGGTCGACGTGCGCGCACGCATCACGCCGGATCCTTCCATCGTCACCCAAGAGATCGAAAGCGCAGAGATCACCGAGGATGGGAATGGCCAGCCGAGCGATGCGCGGAAGGGCTCGTGCTGGCTCCAGCGGTGAAGTCAGGACAGAATTCAGCTCGGCCAGAAAGGCCGTTTGTTGCGCCAGGGGGTCTGCAGTCATGGCGTTACTCTTTCCCGCGTGGGACGCTATGCGATCTTGAGCCTCAATTTGGGCATACACGATTCCATAAACGATGTTGGAAGGGAATCGAAAACACGTCCCAGTTCGGCCTCCGATACGGCGTCAGGCTCCATTTCCCTCAGGTCCGGTAACTTTTACACGATCCTTGAGGCGCGCGTTGTTCGCTGGGGATTCGGAAATCCGTGAAGGGCTATTTGACGTTTCATAGCTTAATAGACGAGTCGGTCGGCGCCGAACGATGAAGAATTCCACGGCTCGACAGGCAGCATCGCGCCGGCGACATGGCGAGTGTGGCTTCCGATGGGCGGTCAGATCGAGGATCAAGCCAGATGACTGACGGCCCATTGCCATACGAGAAAGCCCGAGCAAAGATTCTCGCGGGGACGCTGCCGGCTCGTCGTCCCGATCGTACCCTTGGTGGGCCCGGGCAGAGAGAGGCCGGTTCGGTATGCGGCGACCCGATCCCGCGAGATCATATGGAGCTCGAGCTTGAGTTCAATCGGCCCGGGGGAGAGCCGGCATCCGAGCGGTACCACTGTCATCCCCGGTGCGTGGCGGCCTGGGAGCTCGAGCTTCACAACCTTGGGCCAGTCCAGGGGGACTCCGACACGTCATCGGCGGTCGCGCCACAGTACGAGTCGATCGACCCCGAGGAGCCGCAACGGTTCACATCCGTTCCGGGAAGCTCCGGTATGGATCTGTTCTTCCTTTGAAGCCCAGATGAGTTCAGGACCATCTGAACACGACCGAGACTACACAGAGTTGGTCCTCTTGCACGCCGTCCAGGCCCTTCCGCCAAGCGAAATCTCAGTGCTGCAGGCTCATCTCTTCGTCTGCGTGGAATGCCGAGAGGAATTGGAGACGCTTCGTCCGATCATCAGCGCCTTTGTGTCGTGGCCAACCGATGTGCTGCGCCCATCGGTATCTCTGTGGGAGCGCCTCGCAGAGCGAATCGCGGTGGAGACGGGCCAGGAGCCAGTGGTGCCAATGCCACAACCACGAGCCGCAGCGGAGTGGGAAGAAGTCACGCCCGGCATCAGTTACCACCTCCTCGCAGAGGATACGGCGAGAGATCGCGTTAGCTTGCTGCTACGGCTCGCACCAGGAGCGGTGTATCCGTCTCACCGTCACTCCGGAGTCGAAGAGTTGTATCTGCTCCATGGCGCGTTGATGATCGACGACAAGAGACTCTATCCCGGCGACTACATCCGGGCGGAGCCCGGTACTGCCGATCAGAGAGTCTGGAGCGAAACTGGGTGCACATGCGTTTACCTCACGTCTTGCCGGGACGTATTCCGGTAGTTGTGTCGCACCGTCGAAGGGGATAAGACATGGACGAGAAGAGTATTCGTCTGATCATCGGGAAGCTGCTACAAACTGGCCGACTACCGTATGACGGGGGGTCGAACGTCTCTGGCCGCCCGGCGGCGGGCCAGGTCTGTGCCGCGTGCGGAACGGTCATCGCTGACAAGCAGCTCGTCATGGAAGCTACGGTCAGGAAGGCGAAGGGTGCAGACCCTATCAGTTTCCATGTCCTGTGCTTTGAGCTGTGGAACGATGAACGCCGCAAGCCGCGTGAGCAGATGGCGTAGCGCTCTCAGTCTTTACCCGTGTGCGCTGCTCCCACACCGCGCCCGCAGGAGCCTGGGCCACCGCGTGCGGTCTCGTGAACTGGCCGTGATGACGAGGCATGCGGGCGTGACGTCCCTGCGCGAGCGGTCGCAGAACGAAGAGACCCCACCGAATCGGGCGAGGCTTCGCAGTCCGTTCGAAATTTCGAAGTGACCGGTCTCCAAGGGGTTTGACCCGTCCGTACCAGCCTCCTACACTGGCAGCCACGACAACCGACATGAGCAATCGGACGACCATCTCGCGGCGCGGTCCTCTCGCTTCCCCTCATGCGCGGCGCTGCACGATCACGGTCAACGGTGTAGTCCAGGGCATCGGCTTCTGCCCGTCCGTGTACCCGCTGGCCGTCACACACGGCGTGGCCGGAACCGTCCGTAACTCGCGCGGCGGCGTCGTCATCGAGGCCGAAAGTACAGCCGGGTAAGATGATGCTCCGACGGTCATTTTGTCGGGCTCGATACCGTACACCAATGACGATCGAGGGGCGCCCGCGGGTGTTGCTGACCGACGATTACCCAGGAATTCTGGCCGCACTCCAATGTCTTCTGACGCCGGACTGTGACGTGGTGGGATCGGTCCGATATGGCGGGGCCGTCCTCGAGGCCTCGAGACGTCCGCAGCCAGATGTGATCGTGCTCGACTCGAACATGCCCGGCGCTAACGGCCCGACATCTGTCGCGAGTGTAGGAACACCGGCGACCCGCCGGGATACGACAGGCGGTCCCAGATGCGGCATGTCTCAAGGACCGAAATGCAGTCGCGGCCAACTGAAGGCCCAGATCATGCGCGAGACGGCAGAGCATGATCGAAGACGCGCGCGAAAGAAATCACTGTTTCGTCAGGTACGTGCGCAGGTCAGCCGGCCTGCCGGATCCCATCGAAGAAGGTCACCAACCCAGACTGCAGTGAGTACTCCGCACCGACGACGAGAAGTCCATCCATTCGGATCAGTCCCTCAAGGATCTCCGAGCCGCGGCGAAGCTGATCGGCTGACGCGCGTACGTTCGCCCGGATGGCATCGTGCATGAGTGCATGAATACCGATCTGTTCACGGCCCGAGACGATCGACGCTACCGAAGGTCGAATACGGTCGACAATCGACCGAAGATTTCTCGATTGCGTCGACGCGCGACCGAGAACGTCCTCAAGCGTCGCCATGACCGCGCCGCACTGAGAATGGCCCATCACAACTACCAAGCGCGTCCCGAATCGACTGGCCGCAAACTCCACGCTGCCCACCTGCGACGGCGCGACAATATTCCCGGCTACCCGAATGACAAAGAGATCGCCAAGCCCCTGATCAAAGATCAGTTCGGCTGGCACACGCGAGTCGGAGCAGCCAAGCACGACGGCAAACGGCTCCTGACCCTCGAGGAGCGCGGTCCGGCGCGCCTGATTCAAGGTTGCAGAAGCGCATGACTGGCTCTTGGCGAAGCGGAGGTTTCCTTCGCGCAGTCGAGCCAGGGCGTCAGGTGCCGATATCATCGCCACGAGAGTATTCGCCTCTTCGTACTAACCTGCTACGCAATTCTTCCCAATCATCATCCTTGAGCAGCTTATGCGCTTTGGTCAAACTGCCAGCTGCCCGACGGCCGCGATGGTCACAGTGTAACCAGAGCCACCTCCCATGACGGTGGAATCGGGCAAAGCGAAGCCGCCATCAGTGAAACGACGGTTGCGCGTGTCTGAATCAGAACCGCCCAAAGGCAGTGGGGCGCTAGTGCTCGGACCAGGCATGTAGGCGCTTTCGGCTGACCGCCAAGCAGCAGAAGCCTCTTGCTGCTGTACCAAGAGCCCCACGAGCGTCGTGCTCGCGACGGCGTGGTGGTCAGGGCAGCGGGTGCCTGAGAGGCCGCTGGCGCTTGCCTTCCCTGAGCTAAGGCTGCGCAAGAACACCAAGGGCCTCGGGTTGCTTCGCCGACGCCCTGGCCTCGGCGCATCTCAATCCGATCACGCCCGCTATTTGAACTGCCTCCGTTGTCCGTTCTCCGGACAAGGACGTGTCCTTCAGTGCGGACACGCTTCTCTCCTACATGCAGCTGATTTCTGCGAACTCTGCGGATCAGCGAACATGTCTCCTCAGCCCTCGTTCTGGCGTCGCTGAGCTCCCACAATGGGCGCACGCTTGACTCCGGCTTTCCAGGGTATCTCTTCGTCTCCCAGATATCAGGCGTACTCAAACAGTGCCATGAAGCCGTAGTCCATGTGCAGCTGCATGTGGCAGTGGAACAGGGTCGGGCCGGGATTGTCGGCGGTGAAGTCGATCTCCATCTCCTGGTAGCCGCCCAGCATGGCGACGTCCTTGATGATGCCGGCCGTGCTCTTGCCGGCGATCCGGGTCAGCTCGAAGCTGTGACGATGTAGATGCATCGGATGGATGTCGTCGCTGGCGTTCCTCATCCGCAGCCGATAACGCCGGCCCTGACGGACACGGAACAGGGGCTCCATCTTCTCCATGGAGAACGGCACGCCGTTGATGGCCCATTCGTTGAACCCGTGATCGGCCGCGTTACGCTTCTCGAAGGTCAGTTCGATCGTTTCGTCCGGCGTGGGCGCCAGACCACGTGACGCGGCGAATCGAGTGTAATCCCAACGGGACGGTCGTGGCTTCGTCCACTGCGGCTTACCCTTGCGACCTGCGTACTCGACGACGATCCCCATGCCACGGCCGCGATCGTCATCGGCGAGGTCGCCCAGCACCCAGATCCCCGGATGCTTCATTTGGACGATCGCGGAGATGCGCTCGGCGGTGCCGATCCAGAGAACCGGGATCTCGACCGGTGTCGGCACCGGGTTGCCGTCGAGCGCTACGACCCTGAAGGTGTGCCCGGGCAGCGCGAGACTCCGGATCTCGGTCGCACTTCCGTTGAGGACGTGGAGGAGCACCCGTTCGCCCGTCTTGACCCGGATCGGGTCGCCGTGCCCCAGCATGCGGCCGTTGATCGAGAACAGCTGGTACCCCACCTCGTAGCCGTGCGGCAGGCCTTTGGCCAGCGAGGCCCGCATGGCAGCTTCGCCCGCGTCCTCCAGCGCCTTGACCCGCGCGGCGGGCGCGAGGAAATCCTGGTCCATGTCGCCGCCACGGCTGAAGAACGGCTCGAACTCCTTCAGCACCAGGAACACCTCCCGGTCGTGGGCGCCTGGCTCGCGCTTCGGCTCGATGTAGACGGGTCCGACCTGACCGTTGTACTGCCCGAGGCGCAGGTCCCGGCCGCCGCGGAGATGGGTGTGATAGAAGCGAAAGCCCGCCGGGCCAGGTACGAAGGTGAGGCGCCGCATGCCGTGCGCCGGGATGTAGGGCGTCCCCTCCTCCGCCGCGCCATCCACGTCGGCCGGCACCCTCTGGCCGTGCCAATGCAACTGCTCGGGAGTATCCGTATCGTTGTGGACGTCCACCACGACACGCTGGCCTTCCTTGAACCGTAGCAGCGGCCCGGGAAACTGGCCGTTGTAGGTGGTCGTCGACACGACCCGGTCCCGCGCCAGCTCCACCAGACCGGTCCCGATACGGATCGTGTAATCGGCACGCGCGTCGGCAGAATCCGGTGGGCTCGTCTGGGCGCCAGCACGGGGCAAGATCCGCACGCCGCCCGCCAATGCGGCGAGGCCACCGAGCTTGAAGAACGCGCGGCGATTCATGACACACCTCCGACTCGATGCTTTCGCGTCAAGGCCTATGTGGGCGAAGCGGCCTGTCCCCTACTCGGCGGCGAAGAGGAGTTTCTTCAGGCCTCTCCACGAGGAACACACCACCGGCCAGTAACCGATTCAGCAGAACCACCGGCGATGCGTCGGTGGCAAGTCTTCCTGTGAACCGCCATCGATGACTTCTCACGTCTCGTTTCATATCGATATGCGATATCGCTTTGCAGTATACTGCGCGCCTCTAGCACGAGTCGCCGGCGCATGGGGGTAGAAGTGAGACGTTCCGAGCTCGCTCCGCCGCGCAATGTGGTTCGTGAGTTCTTTCTGGGCTTCATCAAGATCCACATTCTCCATCACGCGGGTGAGGAGCCTGTGTACGGGCTGGCCCTGATTGCGGAGCTCCGTCGCCACGGCTACGAGCTGAGCCCCGGGACGCTCTACCCCGTGCTTCACCAGCTCGAGCAGGCGGGCTACCTGCGCCGGCTCAACCGTGTGGTCAACGGCAAGGTGCGGAAGTACTACGTCCTCACCTCGCGTGGCGACCAGGCACTGAGCGATGCCCGCGCGAAGATCGCCGAGCTGGTGGGCGAGGTTCTCGAGACCAATCCTGCGAGGCGGGACGTCAAGGCCCGGAAGGCTTCGACGAGAGCCACGCGGATCCGCAGTTAATCTCGCATACGAAGGGACACGAGCGAGATGACCCGAGCTCAAGCGAAGGCATTGAAGGCGCTCGAGGGTGAGCTCAGGCGGCTTCGTGCACGGTGTCGGGTGCTCCGTGACCGAACGCGCTATGAGGATCTCGGGCACGGAGTGCTCGCACTCGAGATCGCCGAGCACGCCGTCGATGAAACCCTCGAGCATACGGGTCTGGGCGGAAAGATTCGGAGAACACCAAACCCTGCGGCTCACCGGCAAGCGCGACGCTGGCACCGGACAGTCAAAGACGTACGCGGCCAGGCTGGCAAGTTCCTCCGCGCGCACGCGAACGAAGATCTGAAGACCGCGCTCAAGGCACTGGAGATCGCATCAGGCTCACTCGAGGAGGTGGCCGAACACTATGAGTGACGGACCGACTCATGCCGCCGCAGTCGAAGTGGGAGGGACTCGCACGAGAGGTTCCGCTCTGGAAGTCCTCTGGGTGGCGACGAAGCCCGGATTGACCCCGTTCGGGGGGCCGATCGCGCATCCCGGGTACTTCCGCGACGAGTACGTGCAACGGCGGAAGTGGCTCGACGAGCACAGCTACGCCGACCTGATGGCGCTGTGCCAGTTCGCGCCAGGACCTACCAGCAGCAAGGTGGGTTTCTCCGTGGGACTCCTTCGCGCGGGCTACTGGGGCGGACTGGCCGCCTGGATCGGATTCACGTTGCCGTCGGCTTTGGCCTTGCTGCTGTTCGCTTACGGCGCGAGCGCTCTGAGCGGGCCCGTGGGCACGAGGCTGCTGCACGGCCTCAAGCTCGTCGCCGTGGCGATCGTGGCCCAAGCCGTGTGGGGCATGGCGCGAGCACTCTGCCCGGACCGCGAGCGTGCCTCGATTGCCGGCGTGTCGGCCCTGATCGTACTGCTCAGCACGTCAGCGTTCTCGCAGCTGGCCACCATCGTCTTCGGGGCTGTGGCCGGTGCCTGGCTCTGCCGCCACACCGGCGTGGTCCGTGCGGAGCACGCGCCCATCAAGGTTTCTCGCCGCGTGGGCGTGACGGCGCTGGCCGCCTTCTTCGGCTTGCTCTTCGGGCTGCCCCTGCTGCGCGGCCTCACCGGGTCCCAGGCGATCGCCATGATTGACGCGTTCTACTGTTCGGGCGCGCTGGTGTTCGGCGGAGGTCACGTGGTCCTGCCGTTGCTCCAGGGAGCGGTCGTCGCGCCCGGGTGGGTGAGCGACGACGCATTCCTGGCCGGCTACGGGGCGGCGCAGGCGGTGCCTGGTCCCCTGTTCACGTTTGCAGCCTACCTGGGCGCAGTGATGGAACCGGCTCCGAATGGCTTGCTCGGCGGAGTCCTAGGGCTGGCGGCCATCTTCCTGCCGGGTCTCCTGCTGCACCTCGGGACGCTGCCATTCTGGGAGACTTTCCGCCGGCGCCAGGGCACGCAGGCTGTCATGCGGGGGATCAACGCCGCCGTCGTCGGGCTGCTCGGCGCAGCGCTCTACTCGCCTATCTGGACGAGTGCTGTCCAGGGACCGCAGGACTTCGCCGTGGCGATGGTCGGCTTCATCTTGCTCATGGCCTGGAAGGCCCCACCGGTGGTCGTCGTCGCTGTGAGTGCGGCGGCCGGGGCCGCGTTTGCCCAGGTCTAGCTTTTCCGAGGCTCCGCTACTCACCTACTCACACCATAGAGTTCGTCTTCCCGGAGATGGCGGGAGGACATCGACAGGGAGGATCTCGAAATGAGCGGGATGGCGACTGGAGTGCTGGCAACCTTCGCAATCACCGCGCTTTCCTTCTGCCTCGCGTTGGTGGCATGGCCGGCGCCGGCGATTTCCGAAGACTCCGCGGCCGAGATCGCCCGGCTCAAAGCGGAGATCGAGCAGATCAAGGGTCGGCTTCCGAGCCAGTCTCACGCGATGATGGACGTCGACTACCACTTCACCAATCTGTGGTTCGCCGCTCGAATCATGAACTGGCCGCTCGCGCAGTTCTATCTCAACGAGACTCGCTCGCACCTGCGCTGGGCAGTGCGCATCATTCCAGTGCGCCGTGTCCCGGCCGGCGAGGTCGATCTCCGCGGCTTGCTGGAAGCCGTTGACAGCACAGGCTTGACAGATATTGGCAAGGCGATCACCGAGAAGAACAGCGAAGCATTCGGCCGTGCGTATCGCCGCACCCTCGAGGGCTGTTATACGTGCCACAAAGCGTCGGACAAGCCGTATCTTCGCCCACGCATTCCGGAGCTGCCGGCGTCGAGGATTATCAACTTTGACCCCACGGCAACGTGGCCATAAGGGATGGCGGCGGCAGACTGGGGAGGCCATCCGGGGCCGTGTTGAAGGGATTGGCGTTCGGGAATGGAGCCTTCGGCCAAGCGCCAGGGCCTAGCCTGGGATAGAACCGCTTGCCTGTTCGCCGCGGATCTCGTACCAAGGCCCCACGACGAGATCAACGAGATCGTCCGTGGTGGGAATTACGGAGAGCCATGCCCGCTTCGGGTCGAAATGATGCACATCGGTGATCACTGAGACCGCCGGAGGACAAACGATGCCGACCGTCCACGTACGCTACATGGTCAACGACGTCGAAGCCGCGATCGCCTTCTATACGACTCACCTCGGTTTCACAATCATCTCCAAGACGCTGCCGGCGTTTGCGGATGTCGCGCGAGGGGATCTGCGATTGCTGCTCAGCGGACCGGCAAGCTCGGCCGGGCGCCCGATGCCTGATGGTCGTCAGCCCGCTCCGGGTGGCTGGAATCGGATCCACCTGATCGTCGAAGACCTCGCGGCCGAGGTCCGCCGACTTCGCGTGGCCGGAGTCAATTTCCGCAACGACATTGTGACCGGCCCCGGCGGGTCACAGATTCTCCTCGACGATCCTTCCGGCAACCCGATCGAACTGTTCCAACCTCGGCGGGGGTGACGGGAGGAGAGAGGATGCAGTGATCTTAGAAGCGTCACAGGCATCGATACCATCTAGGCTGTTGCGCCAGTCGTCACGCATGATAGGCCCCTTCTCCTCTACCGACGAACCGGCTACGGCGCCGCGCGGGCTCACCCGGTATCCGGAACCGGCTCATTGGTCGTTCGAGGACCCCCTCGCGCGCGACCGGGACGGACGAAGCGCGGCTCGCCGTGTTCCGTCGGGTGCGCGACCAGATCGAAGCGCGGCTGTCCGAGTGGCTCAAGTCGCAGTAGGCCGCCCGGAAGGAGATGCCCTATGACGCTGTCCGATCTTTTCCTTCCGCTCGCCCTCCTTGCTGCATACCTTGCCTTCGTATGGTTTCTTTGGCGTGACACCTTCGGCTTGCCATGGACTGTGCGTGAATCGGCACCAGCTCGACCTCACGCTGCATTCCACGCACCGGAGCGAGTCTTGTTCGTCTGCACCCATAACTCTGCGCGCAGCCAGATGGCCGAAGCCCTGCTCCGACACGCCGCGCCGACTCGGTTCGTGGTCGCGAGTGCCGGAACAGCGCCAACACACATCCACCTTCTCGCAGCCCAGGTGATGACCCAGAAAGGATTGAGTCTAATCGGGCATTGCGCAAAATCGGTCGCCGAGGTTGGGACCGCTTGGGACTACGTCATCACGGTCTGCGACGCCGCGTATGAAAAGTGCCCCGACTCCCCGGCAAAGACGAGGCGCCTCCACTGGAGTGTCAAGGACCCCTCGGGTACGACAGGTTCCATCGACGAGCAACTCGAGGCGTTCCGGCATGCTCGAGAAGACTTGAGCGAGCGGATTGAGCAGTGGCTCGTCGATCGGGCTGAGCGCCCGTAGTCAGCGCTCGGATCCACTCGGCCACCGGGCTCCGCGGTCCCGCCACCGGGCAACACAAGCTTCACAAACACGTCATCCCGTCGTAATACCCGGCCGGCATCCTCTACCGGCGCCGTGCGCTCGTCGCGCGATCGAGGAGGCCGGTTCTTGAGCGTATCGGTGACGGCACGAGACGGGAAGCGAAGCGCCCGTCTGTTCCGCCCTGGCCGATGAGACTCGCCTTCGCATCCTTGACGAGCTGGCCGATGGCGAACAGTGCGTATGCGACTTGTCCGGTGCGCTCGAGACCGGCCAATCGCGCCTCTCGTTCCATCTCAAGACTTTGAAGGACGCCGGTCTTCTCACCGATCGCCGCGAGGGTCGATGGATCTATTACGCGCTTGACCTGGAAACGCTCGGAGAGCTCCGCGATCTCGTGGGAACGATAGGGCTCCCTGGGCGTCATGGCTTGAGAATGGCTTCTCGTTGTTGTGAGTGAGTCCCTTTTTTTCGGCTGATCCATCAAGAACCATCGATGCTTGATGCGTTCCAGCGCCGACGAAGTCGGAGGGCCAGTCATGAGCGAGATTGAGGCGGGACGGTCGTCACGGATACGAGGACGCCGGGTCGCCGCAGTCCTCGGCGCCGTTGCAACCCTCGGGTTAGTGCTCGCACTCCACAGCCAAGGCAGAGGCCAGACGAGCAGCTCCAGTAGCAAGGTACGGCTGGAGGGAGCCGGCGCGACGTTTCCTGCTCTCCTGTACAAGAAGTGGATTGATCTCTACACCATGCAGAATCCCGACGTTGTGATCGACTACAAGGACGTAGGCAGTGGCGAAGGCGTCCGACGCTTCCTCGACCGCGGCGTGGATCTCGGCCCCAGTGATGGGGCCCTGACCGACGAGCAGATGGCAACAGTGGCCGGAGGTGCCCGTCTCGTGCCCATCACCGCCGGCATGGTCGTCCTTGCCTACAACATCCGTGGTCTCGGTGGCGAACTCAAGCTCAGCCGAGATGTGTACTCAGACCTTTTTCTTCACAGGATCTCGAAGTGGAACGATCCTCGGATCCAGGCCCTCAATCCAACTCTGAACCTCCCGAACCGGAGCATCGTGGTGGCCGCGCGTCAGGATGGTAGCGGGACCACGTTCGCGATGTCGAACGACCTGAGCGCCATCAATGCGGACTGGCGGCGAGGACCTGGCGCCGGGTACGTCGTCGACTGGGGCCACGCGATGCGCGCACGAGGGAACGAAGGCGTCGCGGCGCTCATCAAGCAGAGTGATGGCGCCATCGGGTACGTCGAGTATGCATTCGCCTTGCGGCTCCTGCTTCCCATCGCGCGGCTGCAGAACAAGGCCGGGCGCTATGTGGCTCCGAGTGATCGGACCGGGGAGACCGCGCTGGCGAGCAATGTGAGGCAGATGCCAGACAACCTCAGGCTGTTCCTTCCCGATCCCGACTGCGAGGACTCCTACCCTATCGTCTCGTTCAGCTGGCTGCTGCTGTACCAGCAAGCTCGGGATCAACACAAGAGCGCGGCGCTCAAGGAGTTCATCCGATGGGGGCTGTCGGATGGACAATCGCTAAGTGCCAAGCTTGGGTACGTTCCCCTCCCGCCTGATGTCGCTGCGCTCTCACGGGCCGCGCTGGATCGGATCGACTGACTGGAAGAGGTGCATATGACGACTCGCAGGGTCTACAACGTTCTCTTTCTGTGCACCGGGAATTCGGCGCGCAGCATCATGGCCGAGTGCGCGCTGAACCGCTGGGGCCGAGGACGTTTTCACGCGTTCAGCGCGGGGAGCCATCCTCGGGGACAGGTCCATCCGCTCACGCTTGAAGTGCTTGAGCGTCACAATTTCCAGCTCGAGGGCTCCGGTCGAAGAGCTGGGAGGAGTTCGCTCAGCCGGACAGCCCACCGCTGGACTTCGTTTTCACCGTGTGCGACAAGGCCGCCGGCGAGGCATGTCCCATCTGGCCGGGCCAACCCATGACGGCGCACTGGGGCATCTCGGACCCGGCCCCGGTTGACTGGACGAAGGACGTCCAGCTTCGCGCCTTCCAGCGCGCATACCTCGAGCTCGACGCTAGGATTCGACTGTTCACGAGCCTTCCGCTAGACCAACTCGACGAGCTAAGCTTGAAGCGCCGGCTGGAGGACATTGGTAGCACCCGTCTTCCCGACGCTCAGACCGGTTGACGTCGCCTCGGACGCGCCGAAGCCGACTGTGTATTGGCGCCTGAACATCAGGGTGAACGTCGAGCCAAGACCGGCGCGATCAGACGGTCGCGCGCTGCGCCACCACGATGAGGATCCGGCTACAGCTGACGAGCGGGTTGACACCCGGCGCAAGGAACCATCGAAACGCCCTTTCCAGCCGAGTCGCAACCGGAATCATTGAACTGCCGAGGCTAGCGCTCACCGGCCACGTGTCCTCGTCTGGTTGCCGTCATGACCCATGGGCTGTATAAAGGACGATGGGTATGGCGGCATCCGCCGCCATAGGTGACTCCTTCGAGTGGTCGGGCCGCCACTCGTAAGACCAGAGACGGCTGTGCCGTCTCTGCCTCTCGCCCGGTGAACAGCGATTCACCCGCGCGCGGGAGGTGTATGGAGGAGCCGCCGTGCCGCCGACGAAGGCCCTGGACCCGCCGAAGCGCGTCGAGCGAAAGATTCCCTGCAGAGTCGCCCCGCTAGAGCAGCCCGGTGCGAAAGCGTCGCTAGCAGGCTCCGTCGCCCGGGTCTACTGGATGCTGGCTGGTAACGCAGCCCTGAGCCTCTTAGCGATCGGCATCGTGCAACATGGCCGAGAGCGGACATGGGTCACTGACGCCGCGTTCTGGGCGACCTTCGCCAGCCTTCTTCTAGTCCGCTACGTGGACATCACGCGGCTGCGCGGTACGACCGCGTCCGGGGAACCCGCCTCGATCGGTGACTGGTATCGGTACGCAGGTGGATTGCTCCTGCTTTGGCTGACCGTGGGGAGCCTCCCCCAGGCCGTGGCGCCAATGGTCTCTCGATCGCCTTCGCAATGACCGCCAGAAAGCGTGTGGGTCTTGAGGAAGCTCGAGCCAACTCACCGGAGGATAGCTATGCCGAAAGTCGGACGCGTCATCACCGACCCCCGAGCAGGCGCCTATTGCCAGATCACCCTCGACAGCGGCGAGAGGATCATCGTCGGTCACGATAAGGGCGGGTTCAACGGTGGGATGCTCACGATCGAGCTCTCGAAGCTCATGGGTTTGCCTCCGACCGGCTCTTTGTCTGCGACCTCGACAGCCCGCACGGCAAGGCGGTGCTCGATTGGCTGACCCGCGGTGCCGAACCCGGCAGCCTCGCGGCGACCGCGCTGGGCGCTGCAGTTGCGTTCGTCAAGGACGCGGGTACGCTCGCTGAGTTGAAGGCGCGATGCGGAGCCCTGATGTCGGAACGCTAGGCCGTGGAGCTCCGGGAGCTGCTGCTTGGGCTCGTTCTGGTCTGGCTCGCTGCGAAGGTTGCCGGCGAGACGCTGGAGCGGATCGGGCAGACCGCGGTCCTCGGCGAGCTGCTGGCGGGAGTGCTCATCGGCCCTGGCGTGCTGGGGCTCGTTCGCGAGTCGGAGGTCATCCACGCCCTCGCCGAGCTCGGCGTCCTCATCTTGCTCTTCGAGGTGGGGCTCGAATCCGACCTCGACGAGTTGCTCCAGGCGGGCCTTCAGGCCACCCTCGTCGCCGTGGTCGGAGTCGCACTGCCGTTCACTGCCGGCTTCGGTGTCATGTACTGGCTCGGCTATCCTCCCCTCCTCGCCGTCTTCGTTGGCGCCACTCTCACTGCCACAAGCGTGGGCATCACCGCGCGGGTGCTCGGTGACCTCGGGCGTCTCCAGGACTCCGCGGCGAACGTCGTGCTCGGTGCCGCGGTCGTGGACGACATCCTCGGGCTGATGATCCTCGCGGTTGTCACTGGCATCGCAGTCACTGGCAGCGTTTCGCTCGGGGGCATCGCCCTCCTTTCGAGCAAGGCTGTCATCTTCTTGGTGGTGGCACTGGTGGTTGGCCTTCGGTTGGCACCGACGCTCATGCGGTGGATCGGGCGCTTCCGGGCCAGGGGCAGTCTCGTGGTTTATTCGCTCGTGTTCGCGGTGGCGCTTGCTGTCCTCGCCGATGTAATCGGCCTGGCCACGATCATCGGGGCATTCGCGGCCGGCCTCGTGCTGGCGACCACAGAGCGTCGCAGCCACGTTGAGGAACGCATCAAGCCGGTCGCCGATCTGCTCGTGCCGGTCTTCTTCGTCACCGTGGGAATGAAGGTGCAGCCCGCAATGCTCAATCCGTTCGCAGAGAACGCGCAGTTTGGCATCGCGTTGCTGCTGACGGCAGTCGCCGTCGCCTCAAAGCTCGCGGCTGGGCTGGCAGTGTACAAGCAGGGGGTGCGTCGCTGGCCGGTCGGGGTTGGCATGGTGCCGCGCGGCGAAGTCGGCCTGATCTTCGCCGGAGCCGGGCTGTCGGCAGGCGTTATGAGCCAGGATCTCTACTCGGCCATCGTGGTCGTGATCATGCTAACGACGTTCGCGGCGCCGCCCTGGCTGAAAGCTCTGTATCGACATGAACGGTAGACCGCGGCACGGCGCAATCTGAGGCGTGGCGGGCGCGGGCGGTGCGACTGAAGGGTGAGGCGTATGCACTTTACTACGCGTCTACGGGCCCGCGTGTCCCCTGGTACGCGAAGATGGTTGCTGCCTGCTTCGTGGCTATGCTCTCAGTCCCATCCACCACATACCTGATCCGATCCCGACCGCCAATCCGCTAGCCTGCCGCGGAGTATCACGGCTTCCAGGGCAGCTGGCTCACTCATAAGAAATGGCGCGTCGTTCTGCAGCACCCCACGGCGTTCTGCATCGGGCCGTGGCCGCACGGAGAGACTTGTCGGTGACTCACCAGGGGTTCGCTGGTCAGAGTTTCTAGAGGCTTTCGAGTCACCGGCCCGATGAACTCGATTCTGGCACATCCCTCGCTCTGCACGCTGGGGACGCATGGCTCAGGCCGCGATTGACGCATGGCTCGTGCCCCGACATAATCCTCCGCGGCAAAAGCGTGCGGCGGATAGAAGGAGCAAAGCCATGCGTCTGTCCGCCTTGTTCGAGGAGTTCGCACAGTATCTGAAAGTCGAAAGGGGGGCGAGCCATCGGAGCATCGACACGTATCGGCGCTACTTCGGTTATTTCCAGAACTTCGCCAAGGAGCAGATCGGAGGCTCAGTACTGATCGCGCACTTCACGTCGGAGTTGTGCCGAAGCTACCAGTACTTCATGGCATCGAAGGACCTTCAGCCTGGCAGCATCCGGGTCCGCCTCGCGGTCCTCGGGAGCTTCGGGAAGTGGGCGGTCAAGTACAGTCGACTCGAGAAGAACCCCATGGAAATCATCACGCTGCCGGCGAAGCGAAGCAGGATCCCCGGCGTCCCGAAGTGGGAGGCCGTCGAACAGCTGCTCGCGCGGTGCTCTCGGCCTCGGGACAAGGCCATGCTGGCCTTGATGGTCTACGGCGGTCTGCGCCGCGCCGAGGTCGTGCGTCTCAACATCGGCGACTACCAGCCGCAGTTCGGTCTGCGCCGCGTACTGGGCAAGGGCGGGCACGAGACGACCGTGCCGCTGCCGGAGGTCGCGCGCACCATCGTGAACGAATACTTGGCGAAGGAGCGACCCGGCGCGGCGGCGAGCGAGCCGCTGTTCCAGGTCCAGTACAAATGGTACGGCGGCGAAAAGAAGGTCCGGCGCATGTCGGGTCAGCGCGTCTGGAAGATCATCAAGGATCTTGGCAAGCGCGTCGGCGTGGACACCATCCACCCGCACGCGTTCCGCCATGCGTGCGGCGTCGAGCTGCTCAAGCGCTCCGGCGGCAACCTCCGCGCGGTGCAGGAGCATCTCCGTCACGCCGACATCCAGACGACGACGATCTACACGCGCCTGGCGCCGCAGGATCTGCAGAAGGTCGTGAACCTGTTCGACGACGAGAATGGAGGTGGGGCGCGCTAGGGGTTTCCATCCCCTCTCACCCGGGACGGAAATCTTTTTGAGAAAACCTCAACGAAATCGAACTGGTGGCCCCAACGGGATTCGTGCGGTAGTGGGCCTCGACCTGGCCTTCTCGATTCGCGGCGTGGCCATCCGCCACTAGCGAATACCGCCCCAAGGGGAAACGCCCGTGCTTGCTGATCCACTTCGGGGCGCTAGCCGTCGCCGCCTGAGGCCCCTGCCCGCTCCAACGACTGAACGGTCGCGTCGCAACGGCCTGTATGGATCGGTTCTGGCGACTTTGAGCATATTCCGAACAAGCTCGACCTCACACCGGTGCAGCGGGCCATGGTGGGTTGACCTGCGACCTCCCGCGGGTAACCTCGCCCACATCTTGTCCACATCTCCACAGTTATCCCCAGACGCCAGAATTGCGCGGTGTGCTGCGGTCTCGCGGGAATAGTCGCCAAAAGCGACGGTCTACTCGTCCACCGCGAGCACCGGCGTAATAATTCGGCCATTCGATGGGGCCGCGGGCGCCTCGAGGCTCACGCATGCGCCCTTGATGCGGGCAAACGAAGCATTGACATCCCCGATGGCGTGATCTCTAAGATGGGCATCGCGATCGATCGATCGTTCTCGTAGGAAGGATTTACAGGTCTTCCCGAGACCGGGAACCCTGCTGGCGGGAGGAGCGGAGGCCTATGGAGGCGAGCCGGAAGCCGCTGGCAAAAGTCGAAGGGCGCCGTCGTATGCCGCTCAGCGGGCTCACCATTGCCTGGCGGGGCACGCCGAGCCTGGACGACTGGGTGGCCTACATCGTCCAGACGAAATCGAAGAAATTCCTCCTAGCCGAGCACGCGTCTGAGCGGAAGGTGAAAGCCCTTCTGTCGCGGCTGAGAACGATGTCGAAGAAGGAAGTCGAGCAGCTCGCAAAGGGCTAAGGGCAGAGAGGTCGAATGCTACACGCCCGGCCGGGGTTTGTGCGCTCTCTTGCCCTCCCGCGAGAGGGCGAGCATACTAGCCGCCTCTGCGAGACGCCAAAGCGGATGAAGCCCAAGCGAATCGGGGATCTCCTCGCCCGTATCGGGAGCCTGGAGCACCCGTGTGATCTCGATCTGCTGCTGTTCTTCTATCGACATCCGCAGGCCTTCCTCAAGAGTGAGCGCCTGGCCGAATACGTCGGGTATGACCTCCCACAAGTCGAGCGATCGCTCGAGACCCTGATGACCGCTGGGTTTCTGCGACAGTCCCCGGACTCGACCCGTCCCGCTCGACTCTATGTTCTCACGCGAAGCAGCAGCGCGCTCGGCGGATGGCTCTCGTCGCTCTTGCGAATCGCTGCAACACGAGAAGGTCGGCTGGCCGTCATCCACGCTCTCAAACAGCGCATACCGCCTAGGCTCTCGGGCGGTGGCGAGCCCGAACCGGTCGCGAACGGTCGACCATTTCGCGAATGCTAGAGGAGCCTCATGCCTGAACCGGATCTGGTCAAGACAGGGATCAAAGGGCTCGACGAAGTTCTCTTCGGCGGCATTCCGCGAGGGAATATCATCCTGGTCGCGGGAACGGCGGGAACGGGGAAGACGACGCTCGGGGTCGAGTTCGTGTATCGCGGTGTCAGCCAGTTCAACGAGCCGGGCGTGATCGTGCTGTTCGAAGTGGCCCCAGATAAGCTCATTCGCGACGCAGCCCTGTTCGGGTGGGACTTGCGTGCGCTCGAGCAGAATGGGCGATTGAAGGTAATCTTCACCACGCGGCAGCTCTTTCAGCAAGAGTTGCAGCAAGCCGACAGCCCGCTCCTTGGGGCGGCCGCAGAGATTGGCGCGCGGCGCATCTTCGTCGACGGCCTCGTCCGCCTCCAAGAGTCCGATGGCGGGGACTCTCGCGACGCGTTCCATCTCCTCTCCGAGGCTTTGCACCGTGAAAATCTGACGGCGATGCTCGCGCTCGAGTCGACGTTTGCCGACCCCGCGGCCGCCCGAGCGCCCGAGGAGTTCGTCGCGGACACGATCGTCCGGCTCAGCATCGAGCCGGTCCAGCGCGCCGTGCTGCGCTCACTCGAGGTCGTGAAGTCGCGTGGCCACGAGTACGCCCTGGGCCGCCACACGTTCCGGATCGTCAATGGCCAGGGGCTCGAGGTCTATCGTCGCGTCCAAGCGCCCCGCGGCCTGCGGCGCGAAGCCGGCGCCGCGTTCGACCCGACCACGCGGGTTACGACAGGCGTTCCGGGCCTGGACGACCTGGTGAACGGCGGGTATTTCGTCGCGAGCACGACGCTCGTCGTCGGCATCTCGGGCGTTGGGAAGAGCGTCATGGCCCTGCAGTACATCGCCGAAGGGGCTCGGCGCGGCGAGCGCAGCCTCATGATCACCCTGGACGAGCCGCCGGCCCAGGTCCTCCGTAACGCCCACAGCATCGGGATCGATCTCCAGGCGTTCATCGATAAGGGCCTGGTGCATCTGTGGTACGAACCGCCACAAGAGTTCGAGATCGACCGGCATTTCGCCCAGATCGAGGAGATCGTGGAGCACTTCAAGCCGCGTCGCGCGGTGATTGACAGCCTGTCGACCTACGGGTCAAGCCTGGGCCCGGCCGAGCGCAGTTTTCGCGACTTCTTCCACGCCATCGTCGCGCTGATGAAGGAGCATCAGGTCACCGCGGTCTACAACCACGAGAATCCCGAGATGCTCGGCATGTCGTCGATGATGGGGGAGTTCAAGGTCAGCTCGCTGGTGGACAATATCATCTTGATGAACTGGGTCGAGCTCGGCGATAGTTTTCGCCACGCGCTCACGGTCGCCAAGATGCGGGCGATGCCGACGAGCCGCACAACCCACGAGTGCGAGATCGTGAGTGGCCAGGGCATGAAGGTCCTCCCGCGGCCAATCAGAGCGGCACTCCCCGTGGTGCCCTTTGCCGGCTACCTTGGCCTCATCTCTCGCTCGCCCGAGCGCCGCTCGCCCCCGATGGTGTCCGAGACCCCGTAGGCCACGTTCGAGCGCCGCATTTTCGGGCCGAGGCGACCCACTTCCCTGCTCCTGGTGCGGTGCGTTCCAAGGGGATTCGACCCGTGTTTGAGCGGCGATCACCCGTCGCCTTCTCCTTTAGAGATGACGCGACTCAAACACGCACCCTGTTGAGCCGAGCTGAGCGAGGATCCTTGCCAGGACCCTAAGACCGTGACATCTTTTCCCCGAAAGTGAAACGGCCCGACACCTCACGGGCGAGCCCTTTCAAGTTCCGGGAAGGGGGTGACATGGATGTCTCTGATGTGTTCAATCACAGCATGTAAGGCAAAGGCGGGGATGTGCACGCATGAGAAGGTGACGGCCGGTGTGATCGCGGTGCTCGTCGTTGGCTTTGTCGTGGCGAAAAGCTTGAGCCTCTTCTAGGGATCCGCCACGGCCCTCCGCGGGAGACACCAGATCGAAAGCGCCAAGTTCTTGCTTGAAGTCGCTCTAGTCCTGCCCACAGAGCGCCAACCTCGGCGTCAGGCGAGGTATTGGGTGGGGCAGCGTGGGACCGGCGAGCTAGAAGGAGCGGATCAGGCGCTCGACCCGTTCGTCGTGGGACTGGAACGGGTCCTTGCAGACGATCGTCTCGCGTTCCGGGTGGTTCAGCTTCAGGTAGACCCAGCTTCAGGTAGACCCAGTCCACGCGGTAGTCCTTGCCCTTCAGCTTTGCCTGACGGATGAACTCGCCGCGCAGGCGGGCGCGCGTCGTCTGCGGCGGCCCGTGTTTGGCCTGCTCGATCGTCTCGTCGTCGGTGATCCGGTCCACCTGGTCGTTGAGCGCCAGCCGGTTGTAGACGCCCTTCTCAGGCCGGATGTCGTGGTACTGGAGGTCGAGCAGCGAGACCCTTCGGGTCGCGCCACGAAAGCCGGTGGCGGTCCATAAACTTGTCGATCCACGCCTTCTTGATCACCCAGTCGAGCCCGCGCGAGAGATCCATCGGGTCCGACTCGAGCTTCATGAGCACGTCGGTCCAGCGGGCAAGCACGTCCTTCGTCGCCGGGTCGGGGCTGATCGAGTCCACATAGCGCGTCGCATACTCGAGGTACTCGAGCTGCATCTGCAGCGCAGTCATCGTACACCCGTCCTTGAGCTTGATCGCCTCACTCAACGTCGGGTCGTGGGAGATGTCGCGTATCGCCTGCGCGGGTGATTGCAGCGAATAGTCTCGATCGAAGAATCCATCTTCGATCATGTCGAGCGCCAGGGCCGTTGTCCCGATCTTCAGATAGGTGGACACTTCCGACATGTTCGAGTCGCCCACGATGAGGTGCAGGCGGCGACGCCCCTGCGGTGGCGCTCCTCCTATTCCACGTGCTAACGGCGGGAAATCTACTCCCTTGCTTTTTGAGGAGAGCGATCCTCGAATCGCTCTGAGCATCACCGACGTCTAACGAAGTGACGAAATCTGGTTGCAAGGAGTTCTTTGTGCTGAATGGGCTGGAATGGATCGCTCTCATGGCGGCTGTTCTCGGGGTCTTTGTCGCGGGGGATCTCGTCCTCGGTGGCAGCCAAACCTGCAGGCAACGCAGCCGCCGGCAAAGGCAGCGACGGCCCTCCACGCTCGCTCGACCGCGCCAAGGATCGTGGCGATCACCACGCCGACCGCGCCGGCGATGCAAAGCGCTAGAACGTCATTTAGCATCGCGTTTCCGAACTAGAGCCTTCACCGCCGTCCTCCCTGTAGAGCGCTCGCGGGAGCGCCCGCGAGGGCGACGGGCTCACGCACGACGTCCCGTCGATGTCGATGAACACG
>JACXTT010001923.1_pt1 | contig 33861 bp, 28 predicted proteins | sample 9270951 | NCBI WGS metagenome assembly JACXTT01 (sample SAMN15532306, study PRJNA645909) | rock metagenome | isolation source: weathered quartz diorite | place: Puerto Rico | collected 2017-06-21 | reverse complement strand
CACGTTAGTGCGTATATTACGTGAGCCTAATTCTTTTGCTATGGATTTAGAAAAGCCGATGATACCGGCTTTAGAAGCAGCATAGTTGGATTGCCAGGCATTACCGTCGACACCTACTACCGAGCTCATGTTGATGAACACGCCTTCGCGGTTCTTCATCATGATCTTGGATGCGGCCTTGGTCACGTTGAAGATAGACTTCAGGTTTACTTCCAGGACGTCATCCCATTGCTCCTCAGTCATGCGCATCAGCAGGCCATCTTTGGTGATACCAGCATTGTTTACTACAATGTGCAGGGTACCGAAATCGGCAACAATGTCATTGATTAGTTTGTCAGCCTCGTCAAATTTGGAAGCATCAGAGCGATAGCCTTTTACTTTGGTGCCAAACTTTTGCAGTTCCTGCTCTAAAGCCTGTCCTTTTTCAACAGACGATAAGTAAGTAAAAGCTACGTTGGCGCCATGTTCGGCAAACTTTTCGGCTATTTTACGGCCTATACCTTTTGAAGCTCCGGTGATGAGTGCTGTTTTTCCTTCTAATAATTTCATTGTGTCGTAAATGATTTCGGGGGTCGAAGATACTTAATTAGTCGGAAAGTCGGAAAAGTCCGGAAGTCGGAAAGAAACAATTAATAATTTCGAATCTATTTTGATCATACAGCATGAGCTGTACGGCTTTTGTTTTATTAATATTTCAATGCCAGTGGACCATTTTTTATCACCAATACCGACCAACCGGGCGTGGAACCTGCTGTGATAGAAGCGATAAATTTGTCGCGGATATAAATGCCAACCTCTATCAATCCATCTTCTTTGGATTCTGTCCATTCGCACCTTACTTCGCTCTCATTTGCTATGGGCTTTATGGCTGCATCCTTGGCCAAGTATTCTGTTGGATTTAAAAAAGGCATATCCTCTGCCTGCCAAAAAGACGTTGTGGGTGCTTGCTGTTGGTTATAGAGCCAAACATCTCCTATGATGTCCTCTCCCTGATATAAATAAGCGTAAGAAACGCGGCCGTCATCTTCTATCGCTACAGAATAATAATCATCGAACTCGCAATGTACTTGTAAAAAAAATGTCGACATTTTGATCAATCTTATTACCTCACATCCTGCATCGGATAGTTTTTATCTACCCAGTCAGTCTGCAGATTCTTTTTCAAGTTAAGCACTTTGACGTTGGTGAAGCCTTCAGCGGCTAATTCCTTAAAAGCCGGGCGAATATTAGGGCATTTAAACAACGGGCAGCATCCGCAATAGATCACGATCAGCTTATCTTTTCTGATGCCTTTCAGCTGCTTTTTAAATTCAGCAAATCCTTCCGGCTCTGAAACTGCACCTGTAGTGATAGCGCCTTTTACGGATTCAACCGAGCCGATATTGAGTATCACCGGCAAAGCATTACCTTTATTAGCCCGGATAATCGTCACCAAAGCCTGTGGTTCCATCAACTGATCGGCAGTCCATGGGTCGCCATCTGCTGAAGCGTTAACAGTAAATGAAGTTGTAAAAAATAGCGCTATAAAAGCAACAAAGGCAAAAAAGTTCTTCCTGTTCATAATCGGTTTACGGCGGTAAATGTACAGAAAGAATTGATTATCTATTGAGAACTGATCATCGCCACATACTCCCGCTGCAACTCCAGCAGGCATTTTGCGCACAAACATCCATCATATTGCTCGCTGATGTATTGCGTTTCATTCAGCGTAAGTTGCACTGTGGTGCACTGGCATTTGGTGAATGAATTAGCCTTACATTCAAACGGCGACTGGCATCGCTCACAGCGAACTATTTCGTGCTTTTGATGGATCATTTTTCAAAATTACCAAATGTAGAGACGCGATCGCGTCTCTACGAATATTGTTTACGCGGAGCACGTCACACATCCCTCTTCCATCGAGCAGCTTGGACCGGCTGGGATCTCGTCGGCTACCTGCTCTACATGATCGGGGATTACCGGCTCCATATTTTTGCCGCCCTGGTTTTCAACGGTAAATTTCACCGCTTGCGAAGCAGCTTGTGTGCGCAGGTAATACATACCTGTTTTCAAGCCTTTTTTCCAGGCGTAGAAGTGCATCGAGGTGAGTTTGGATGCGTTTGGCGCATTGATAAACAGGTTCAGCGATTGCGATTGGCAGATATAAGCGCCCCTGTCGGCCGCCATATCGATGATGTTACGCATCTTGATCTCCCAAACGGTTTTGTACAGGTCTTTAATATCCTGCGGAATTTCCGGGATCTCTTGTATCGAGCCATTGGCAGAGATGATCTTATCTTTCATCGTGGTGTTCCACAAGCCAAGGTTCACCAGGTCGCGCAGCAGGAATTTGTTGACTACAATAAACTCACCGCTTAATACCCTGCGGGTATAGATGTTGGATGTATACGGCTCAAAGCATTCGTTATTGCCTAATATCTGCGAAGTAGAAGCTGTCGGCATTGGGGCTACCAACAGCGAGTTACGCACACCATGGTTCATCACATCCAAACGCAGATTTTCCCAATCCCATCTTCCGCTTTCGGGTTTTACACCCCACAGGTCGAATTGGAATTTCCCTTTTGATAATGGTGAATCTTTAAATGTTTCATAAGCGCCTTCTTTTATAGCCAGGTCCTTCGAAGCAGTCATTGCAGCAAAGTAGATGGTCTCGAATATCTCTTTATTTAATTGCTTAGCCTCATCGCTTTCAAATGGCAAACGCAATTGTATAAACGCATCTGCCAGACCCTGCACACCTAAACCAATTGGGCGATGGCGCAGGTTAGAATAACGCGCTTCTTCAACCGGATAATAGTTATAGTCGATGATGCGGTTCAGGTTCAGTGTTACCTGGTAAGTCACCTCATATAATTTCTGATGATCGAATACGCCATTGATGACGTATCTCGGTAAAGCCAGCGATGCCAGGTTACATACGGCTACTTCCTTATCAGAAGTGTACTCCATGATCTCTGTACACAGGTTAGAGCTTTTGATCGTACCTAAATTTTGCTGATTGGATTTACTGTTGGCTGCATCTTTGTACAACAGGTAAGGCGTACCGGTTTCCACCTGTGCATCCAGAATAGCGAACCATAGGTCCTGTGCTTTTACGGTTTTACGTGCACGGCCTTCACTTTCATATTGCTCATAGAGCGCTTCAAACTCCGCACCCCAGCATTCTGATAAGCCCGGTGCCTCATGAGGGCAAAACAAGCTCCAATCGCCGTTGGCCTCCACCCTCTTCATAAACAGGTCAGATACCCAAAGGGCATAAAACAGATCGCGTGCGCGCATTTCTTCCTTGCCGTGATTCTTGCGCAGATCTAAGAAGTCAAAAATATCCGCATGCCAAGGTTCCAAATAGATAGCGAATGCCCCTTTGCGCTTACCTCCGCCCTGGTCTACATAACGGGCGGTATCATTAAACACCTTCAGCATCGGAATAATTCCGTTACTTGTACCGTTTGTACCGCTGATGTAAGAACCTGTTGCCCTTACATTGTGAATGCTCAGACCAATACCGCCTGCGCTTTGCGATATCTTCGCAGTTTGTTTTAGCGTGTCGTAAATACCGTCGATGCTATCGTCCTTCATGGTCAGCAAAAAGCAGGATGACATTTGCGGCTTTGGTGTACCGGCGTTGAACAACGTTGGCGTTGCATGGGTAAACCAGCGCTCACTCATCAGGTTATAAGTTTTTATCACGCTGTCGATATCGCTTTTATGAATACCAACGGCCACACGCATAAACAAATGCTGTGGGCGTTCGGCTATCTTGCCGTCAATTTTTAACAAGTATGATTTTTCCAGCGTTTTAAAACCAAAGTAATCAAAGCCGAAATCACGGTCGTAAATGATGGTGCTATCAAGCAATTCGGCATTTTCTTGAATCACTTCCCAAACGTCATCAGCGATCAGCGAAGCATTTTTACCCGCTTTCAGGTCGATGTAGCCATGTAATCTCCGCATGGTTTCCGAAAATGACTTAATGGTATTTTTATGCAGATTGGATACCGCTATACGCGATGCCAGCAACGCATAATCCGGGTGCTTGGTGGTTAAGGATGCTGCCGTTTCTGCCGCCAGGTTATCTAGCTCGGATGTTGTTACGCCATCATACAAGCCTTCAATTACCTTTTTGGCTACATCTACAGGGTCGACCAAAGCATGATTTAAACCGTAGCACAGCTTTTCGATACGTGCTGTTATTTTATCAAATTTTACGGATTCTTTTTTTCCGTCTCTTTTTATTACATACATAGTGCCTTGTGATTAGTTAATCAGTGATCAGTTAAAAATCCTCATCCAAAGTAAATGCCTTTGATTCTGTTGTATTCAGGACTCCGCTTTTCTGGTAGTCGCCCACTCTTTTCTCGAAGAAGTTGGTTTTGCCTTGAAGCGATATCATCTCCATAAAGTCAAACGGATTGGTAGCGTTGTACACCTTGTCATACCCAAGTTCAACCAACCAGCGATCTGCTACGAACTCGATGTATTGGCTCATCAGCTTGGCGTTCATGCCGATAAGGTTTACGGGTAAGGCTTCCGTCACAAATTCTTTTTCTATATCTACCGCATCAGTGATGATATGGTTTACCTCCTGTTTGCTAAGTTTTTGACTGAGCATACTGTACAACAAACAAGCAAACTCACAGTGCAGACCTTCATCGCGTGAGATCAACTCATTGCTGAAAGTTAATCCCGGCATCAACCCGCGTTTTTTCATCCAGAAAATAGAGCAGAAACTACCTGAAAAGAAGATACCCTCCACCGCAGCAAAGGCTACCAATCGTTCTGCAAATGATCCGTTCTCTATCCAGCGCAGGGCCCATTCGGCTTTCTTTTTTACCGCCGGAACAGTATCTATCGCATGAAACAGGCGGTCTTTTTCAACAGGGTCTTTAACATAAGTGTCGATCAACAAAGCGTAGGTTTCCGAGTGGATATTCTCCATCATGATCTGGAAACCGTAAAAACATCGCGCTTCGGGTACCTGCACCTCGCTCATAAAGTTGACGGCAAGGTTCTCGTTCACAATGCCATCGCTGGCGGCAAAAAATGCCAGCACGTGCGATATAAAATGCTTTTCGCCGCTGGCCAAGTTTTCCCAATGTTTCAGATCATCGTGCAGATCGATTTCTTCGGCGGTCCAAAAGCTGGCCTCATGTTTTTTGTACATCTCCCAGATACGGGGATAATTGATAGGCAGGATCACAAACCGATCCTTGTTCTCGCGTAGTAGTACTTCGTTTTCCTGTTTCATGCTTTGTCAATTTTTATAGGAGCCGACAAAAGACGATGAACCAGGCGCCTTTACGGAAGCGCGGAACATGGCTTTTGCCAAAACCTTATGCGTGAAAGTCTTGACAAGCTATCCTGGCAGGTGTCTGGCTGGTGGTCAATGGTCATTAGTCATTGGTCAATGGTCATTAGTCAATGGATGGGGTGAATTCTTTTCACCATGATTCATTTGACTATTCACTATTGACTGCTCACTATTCACCATTCACCAATTCACAGTTGCACGTCAGCCCATGATTTGCACATGGTTCCCTTTTAATGCCGGCTTTTACCCCGGCGACCTTTGATAGCGTGTGTTTAAGAACTCGTAGGTGCAAAGATAGCGGATGATGGGGCTACGACGTTAGGGATAGTTTTTCACAGGTCGGCAGTTATAAACAAAAGTTTGCTAAAGTATTGTAAATGAGAAATAATTTATAATAACTTTAAAGAAACAACCCTATTAAATTATGAAAAAATATTTAGCCGAACTCATTGGAACATTTGCCTTAGTTTTATTTGGTTGCGGAGCAGCAGTTGTCGACGGAAAGACAATCCCTGCCGCGGTTCTCCCTGACGCCCCTTTGGGAGTGGGTATTTTAGGTATTGCCCTTGCCTTTGGGCTTGCCGTTGTTGCTATGGCTTATGCCATTGGCCCTATTTCGGGCTGTCATATTAACCCTGCTATTACCATCTCTATGCTGGTTGCAAAAAAGATAAGCGGGAAAGATGCTGTGGGATATATCATCGCCCAGTTTATTGGTGCTGTTATCGGCTCTGGGGTTTTGTATGCAATTATTCAGGGTAGTCCCGGGTTTAGCGGGCTTTCTGAATATGCGCTCGGCTCAAACGGCTGGGGACCAGGTTATCTTGGTGGATATTCTACCGCATCAGCATTCCTGGTTGAAGCCATCCTGACTTTCCTTTTCCTGTTTGTGATCTTTGCTACCACATCACGTTGGGGAAATTCCACTATGGCCGGATTAGCCATCGGGCTTACACTTGTACTTATCCATATGGTGGCCATACCTATTACCGGCACATCAGTAAACCCTGCCCGCAGCTTTGGTCCTGCTATATTTGCCGGCGGTAAAGCATTGTCGCAATTGTGGCTGTTTATCGTCGCCCCAATAGTTGGAGGCGTAGTGGCTGCCCTAGTATGGAATGGGTTGTTTGATAAGGAGGAGAAATAGTTGATTGAGTTAAGTGGTTGATTGAGTTGAATAAGTTATTATTGGTTTTCTAACCTAATCAACTTATTCAACTCAATCTAACTTAATCAACTCAGTCCTCAAGAGGCACAAACTTCAGCGAAACCGAATTCACACAATGCCGTGTATTCTTCGGTGTCATGTATTCGCCTTCGAAAACGTGACCTAAGTGCGCACCGCAATTGGCGCAAAGTATTTCGGTACGGCGACCGTCTGCATCGGTTTCCCGGCGTACTGCTCCGGGTATTTCATCGTCAAAACTGGGCCATCCGCAGAAGGATTCAAATTTATCATCCGATCGGTACAATGGCGTGTCGCAGCGCTTGCATACATACACCCCTTTGGCTTTATTATCTAATAATGATCCGGTAAATGGCCTTTCCGTTCCTTTGTATAGTATTACCCGTTCTTCTTCGGGTGTGAGCTTGTTGTATTCCATAATTTTAATGAGTGAATGAGTGAGTTAGTGAGTGAGCGATTTATTACTCCTTTCACTGGTTAGAACAAATATACGATAGCCTTGGTGTTTTGATTTTTGGAGGGAGTGCTTGTTTACATTGGGTTGACGAAGGCTCAAGATTCCCACCTAACAGATTCTTTATTGTCTGAAATGTATTTATATGATTGCTCAAAATACTTTCTTACTGTCTTGTTTAAATAATGCTTCCAGTTGACATCATCGTTGCGATAGTGTGCCAGCCAAGCCATTGCATAGGCGATGACAGGTTCAGGTAATCCCCCCCTTTTTCTCATTTGCCAGCCATGGTGAGTACTGCCCTGCCATTGCGTAAACTTGAAATAATCATTGCCTTTGAAAATCCCGAAACCGAATACAATAGCAGTAAAATGAGCCAGACTACTGATACCATCTTCTATTGCATATTCACTTATTAGTTTATACTTTGACAACTCATATGAGATTGTGACAATCAACCCCATCGGATCATTCATTTGTGCTAAGTCTATCCAAATCTCCTTGTCCCCGAAAGCTTTATTTACCAATTCGCTTTCCTTACTTGTCCAACTTCCTTTCAACTTTTCAGAAGACGTAGCTGTTATCCCTTCAGAAAACTCATTGGGCTGTTCCGAAAAGTACATTAAAGTTATTTCCCAGGGCTTAATGTTCATAATCGATGCCACCTTTTTCAGTATATACTCCGCATCATCCTCAGTTCCGTCAAAATTCCGATCAAAATATTCTCTATCAGGAGTAATAGTCATCAATGACTTGAAGTAGACCGGCTCAAGCAGCTCTGTAAGAAAAATAAGAGATTGCTCCACCCATTGTTTATCATTTTCGGTGACGGGAAGATTATCTTTCTTCTTTGAAAAAATTGAACTGAAAATTGATTTAGGTTTTTCGACTTCAATTTCCTCATACCAATCTTGATGATGGCTCATTTGACCACAACCGCCCCTTGATTTAAGACAGGATGTATCCTCATAAATTTTCCCGCATCCGGGACATTCTGCACGTGTTGTAAACGTATTCCATACCGTTTTACAAACAGTACATTGCCATTTGCAGGTATCATCCGGTTCCCAGCCACATTTAGGGCAACTTATACCAATTTTCTTCATGAGTTTACAATCACCCTAAAATAAAGAAATCCTCAAATAGTAAGGCACTCATTTGTTCTGTCCGTCCGTCACGAAGTAACTGTTGATGTGGGACAGAGTGTGACAAAATATCTCCACCACGTCATTGAGAAGAAAGAATATTGTATATTTATATTATGAAAATCCTAATCCTTATCTGCTCTCTTTTTATTTCAAATCCAGGAAATCAGGCTAAAGCCGATTTCTCAAATCATCCAATTCAAACTGATACACCCAGATATATTGTTCTGAAATTGGATAACATTCCTGATTATATTTTTGATAAAAGTTATAAACCCGCCAAACTAACACTTACCGATATAAACGAAATTGTTAACTTGATTAATACAGCTGTTAAAAAGCATAATAAAACAGCTAATAAATATTTTCAAATTGAAAATCCATCGGGCTATTATAAACAGTTTATTGCGGCAACTAATGCAAAGGGAGAAAAAGAGGTTTGGATAAATTGCCTGTGCTCTATTCAGAATGAGCCTGATTGGAAAAGTAGGATTATTGGAGTGGAGGATGGAGGGAGTTGTTATTTTCAGCTTAAAATCAATCTAACCAAGAAAATCGTTTATAATTTTGGTGTAAATGGAGTTGGGTAATTTATCTTAAATCAAAAAAATCCCGGCAATTTCTTACCAGGATTCTCATTTATCTTAACCGGCAAAAACCTTTCAGCTTTTACCTTTTAGCTTTCACCTCACTTAGAAAGTTCTTCCGCCATAGCAGCGCCTATATCGGCAGGTGATTTTACAACGCGGATACCGCATTCTGCCATGATCTTCATTTTAGCAGCAGCTGTATCATCTGCACCACCTACAATAGCACCAGCGTGACCCATACGGCGTCCCGGAGGGGCGGTTTGGCCTGCGATGAAACCTACTACAGGTTTTGTTCCGTTCTCTTTTATCCAGCGGGCAGCTTCGGCTTCCATGCCACCGCCAATTTCGCCTATCATGATGATGCCATGTGTATCGGGGTCTTTCATCAATAGTTCAACTGCTTCTTTGGTAGTCGTGCCAATGATCGGGTCGCCACCGATACCGATAGCTGTTGTGATACCCATTCCGGCTTTCACCACCTGGTCTACGGCTTCGTAAGTTAATGTTCCTGATTTTGATACCACGCCTACATTACCCTTACGGAAGATGAAGCCCGGCATGATACCGATCTTCGCCTCACCAGCAGTAATAATACCAGGACAGTTAGGACCGATCAAGCGGCTGTTTCTGCCTCTCAGGTATTCCTTCACCTGTATCATATCCTTGGTTGGGATACCTTCGGTGATACAAACAATCACACTGATACCTGCCTCAGCTGCTTCCATTATCGCATCGGCAGCAAATGGCGGCGGTACGAAGATGATAGAAACATTAGCGCCGGTTTTAGCAACTGCATCGGCTACGGTATTAAAAACAGGTCTGTCAAGGTGAGTGCTGCCGCCCTTGCCGGGAGTAACACCACCAACCACTTGTGTACCATACTCGATCATTTGCGATGCATGGTAAGTACCTTCCTGGCCGGTAAAACCCTGAACTATTACTTTGGAATCTTTGTTTACGAGAACGCTCATAGATTTTATTATGTGTGCGCAAAGCTAAAGTTATTCATGGTAATCTCAAAGTAAGATTAACCGCTTATTTTTAGCGTCATTGCGAGGAGTGAGCGACGAAGCAATCCCCGATTTGCAGGTCGGACATGCAAGTTCTGCACCTTTCTATTCGCTCTGTACAGTTTGGGATTGCTTCGTTCCTCGCAATGACGTGATGACGAGTGTCCGGCCGTCTCCTTGTGCCTATAGGTATGTGACAAGATCGAAATTATTTATGACCAATTATGATGAATTCAATTGCAGTAATTACAATTATCATCAGCCATGTAGAAAAGAAGGTAAGGCCTGCTTTTCTCATTTTGCGCCTGTCCTTATTTTTTATTGCTGGAAAAAAATAAAATGCAGTGAAGCCAAAGCCTGTTAAACAGATTAAAACTTTGAAAATTGTTAAAATTACGAGTATCATAAGACTATTTAATCAAACTTTTATTGCAAGTTGGCTACCGGTGTAAACTCCTTCTCACTCTTCGCGATCACAATACAGGCGATCCCATTGCCGATCATATTGGTAAGTGCCCTTGCAGTCGACAGAAACCTGTCGACGCCTAATAGTAAAGCTACGCCTTCCACCGGGATCCATTTGATGGCTGTTAAGGTAGATGTCAATACAATAAAACCACTGCCGGTTACACCTGCTGCTCCTTTAGAGGTGACCATCAGGATACCTATGATAACCAGCTCCTGCTCTAATGATACAGGTTTATTAAACACCTGTGCCAGGAAAATAACCGACATTGATAAATAGATCGATGTTCCATCCAAATTAAAAGAATACCCTGCCGGTATAACTAACCCTACAACCGATTTGGCACAGCCGAACTTCTCCATCTTCTCCATCATACTCGGCAGTACGGTTTCGGATGAAGAGGTTCCTAATACGATCAGTATCTCCTGCCTAATATATTTTAAATATTGCCACAAACTGAATTTGTAGATCAAACTCACAATAAACAGCACCACGAAGATGAACAGCAGCATAGTGAAAAAAACAGCTCCTAACAGCTTCACCAGCGGACCAAGTGTACTGATGCCATAAGTTGCCACAGTATAAGCCATCCCCGCAAATGCACCAATAGGCGCTACCTTCATCACTACACCCATAATGTTAAAGAAAACCTTGTTCAGCCTTTCAAAAAAATCAACTAAAGGTTTGCCTGTTTCCTTCAATAAACTCAGCCCGTAACCAAACAGGATAGCAAAGAATAGTATCTGTAAAATATCGCCCTTGGCAAAAGCGTCGAATACATTGAATGGGATGATATGTGCAAAAAACTCGCCCCATTTCATTTCAGAAGCTGCTTTTTGATACACCTGTAATTTAGCATTAGCTGCACCATGCGGAGCCTGTAAGCCGCTGCCGGGTTGTAACAGGTTGGCAAATCCTACACCCATAATGAGCGCAAAAGTGGTCACGATCTCGAAATATAAGATCGCCTTGCCCCCAACCCTGCCCACTTTCTTCATATCGCCCATGCCAGCTATGCCCAAAACGATGGTGATGAAGATGATAAAAGGGATCAGCATCTTTATCAGATCGATAAATTTATCGCTGATGAGCTTGGCCGTCGGACCAAAATCTTTAAAATACAGCCCCACCACTACGCCCAGCACTATGGCCACGATCACCTGGAAAGTTAAATTGGATAAGAGTTTCTTCATGCGAAAACAAGTATACGATTATTGGTGAATAGTTGATTGGGTTGGATGGGTTTGTCCGTCCCTAATGAATAATAACGACCATGAAACGGAGCGAACAAGTAATTCCCTTCTCCGGACCTACCGTGTACCCACAAGTTCTCCTTTCAACTTTTGGCTTTACCCTTTTTTGCTAACTTTGCAATCCAATTAAATAAGTAGCGATGAGCAAAGCAATAATCAAGACTGCAAAAGGCGACATGACCGTAGAATTCTACGACAAAGACGCTCCAAATACAGTTGCAAACTTCAAGAAACTGGCTAAAGAAGGCTTTTACGATGGTGTAACTTTTCACCGCGTGATCCCTAATTTCGTGGTACAAGGCGGATGCCCTTTTTCAAAAGATCCTGCAACAGCTTACAAGGCAGGATCAGGCGGTCCGGGTTACCACATCGATTGCGAACTGACAGGCGACAACCAATATCACGACCGTGGTGTGCTTTCAATGGCTCACGCAGGCCGTAATACCGGTGGTTCTCAGTTCTTTATCTGCCATAGCCGCGATAATACCGCTCACCTTGACAGAAACCACACTTGCTTTGGTAAAGTGATCGAGAACGTCGACGTGGTTGACAGCATTCGCCAGGGTGACAAGATTTTGGGTATTGAGGTGATTGAAGAGTAAATAAAAGTTGAAAATGTTGTGAAGGTTGTAGAAGTTGAAAGATTAACCTTTTTAACCACTACAACCATTACAACCACTACAACCATTACAAAAAGAAAAAATGAATTTACGTGGAATAGTATCGGTATCAGGCAAACCGGGTTTGTGGAAAGCATTGGCTCAAAACAAAACAGGTTTTATTTTAGAAAGCCTTGACGCTAATAAAACAAAGCTGGTAGCGAATTTATCGACAGCTAAGATCGCTGCTTTGGATGAGATCACCATTTTTGGCGATTATGAAGATATACGCCTGACTGATGTGTTTGGCCGTATGAAGGATGCTAAAAGCGTTCCGGATGCAAAAGCTGACGGGAAAGTATTACGTGACTTCTTTAGAGAAGTAGCACCCGGTCATGATGAGGAAAAGGTTTATGCTTCTGATATGAAGAAGATCGTTTCATGGTATCATATTCTGAAGGATATGCCTTTGTTCAGCGAACCTGAACCGAATGAAGAAGCAGCACCAGTAGCAGAAGCAGAGCCGGAATCTGTAGCTATTGAAGAGGCGAAGCCTGCTAAGAAAGCGAAAGCACCTGCAAAAGCTAAGGCTGAAGTAGCAGAAGAAACGGCTGCGCCGAAGGCTGCCAAAGCGAAGAAGAAATAAAGCTATCAAAATGTGGGTCATGCTGAACTTGTTTCAGCACCCCACTTGCTAAGTCTGCGCTCTGCTTAGGCAAAGTAGCAATAGAACCTTATAACTCCAATTGATCCTTCAAATCCTTCATTTCAGGATTCATTGACTTGATCAAATTGACTTTCCAGTCATGATGCCAGTTTTTTAATTGTTTTTCTCTATCAATGGCATCGGTTATTCTTTCAAAGTATTCATAAAATACCAGGTCATGTAATCTGTCTTTCTTTACAAATTTCGAGCCTTCGCCATTAATGTGTTGCCAGACTCTGCCATTTAGATCACTTGTAACACCAATATAGAACGTTGTTCGATATTTATTGGTCATGATATATACATAGCCTTGTTTGTGGAGCATGATAAGGTTTAATTGATTAGTGTATCAATTTAATCAATTCTTATCAATTTGTAGTGCGCGGTTGCTAAACAGGGCGGCTACCTTCCAAGCGGAATACCTTTCTGATGGGGTGCCGAAACAAGTTCGGCATGACGGAAAAGGTTTTTTTTAACAATCCACATGCAAACACTTCTCATCCGAAAACTCCGGTTCGAAAGTGCTGTGGGTGATGGATAAATGCTCCAGTCGGTGGCGCAGATCATGTTTGATGTTATCGAAAGAAGGTACTGAATTCTGATCGATCACCAGGTGTGCGGTTAGCGCGTTTTCGGTGGTGCTTAACGCCCATACGTGGATGTGATGAACATCTACAACACCTTTGGCTTTCATCAGCTCCTGTTTGATCTTTTCCAGGTCCATTTCCTTCGGAACGCCATCCATCTCCAAACGTAAACTATCAATCAGCAGGCTCCAGGTGCCGCGCAGGATAACGATTGCTACGATCAAACTCACAGCGCTGTCTATCCAGTATAGGTGAGTGAAATAGATAATAATACCTGATATCACGACACCAAACGACACGATAGCATCAACTGCCATATGCAGGTAAGCACCTTTTACGTTCAGGTCTTTGTCTTTATCTTTTACAAATAGCCATGCGGTAAAGCCATTGATACCTATACCAGCAAACGCCACCCATGCCATTGTCCCGCCTGCTATGGTTTCGGGATGGATGAAGCGCATTACGGCTTCGTAACCAATAAACCCAACGGCAACAAACAGCACAAGTGCATTAAAGAACGATACAATAATGGTAGAACGCTTGTACCCATATGTATAATCCTGGTTGGAGCTTACTTTGCTTAGTTTGAAAGCCAAAAGCGCTAAAGCAAGGCCGGCAACATCGCTTAGGTTGTGCCCTGCATCAGTCAATAAAGACAACGAGTGGCTCCATAACCCTGCAATCACTTCCAATACAACAAAAGCAGAGTTTAAAACGATGCCTATGATGAAGGCGCTGTTTAAATGATCCAGCTTGGGGGTATGGTCGTGATGATGATGACCGTGCCCATGCGAATGGGAATGTGAGTGCGAATGCGAATGATCGTGACCTGCTGACATGCAGGCAAAGTTAGTGTTTAAAAATCAGATTAATGATCCACCTGAAAAAAGCGAAGTACAATATGATCAATAATAACAGATATTTTACTGCATAATACAGCTTGATATTGTAAGCCTTAATCCGCTTGCCCAATAGCCTGATAGAGTAGATATACTTGAATACCTTATTAATGTTCCCCGTTTTATCATTGCCCATATTTGGCGAAGTCGCGGCAGCCATAATAAACCAACCGAAGAATTTGTTCCATCCGCGGCCAAACATGGTCTTTACCGGGCGCTCGATATCGCAGAATAATATAATACGGTCTACATCAGTTTTATTCTCCGCATGGTGGATGTAGGTTTCGTCAAAGATCACATCATCGCCGTCTTTCCAGTAATAGCTTTGTCCGTCCACTACGATGTAGCAATCTTCAGAGTTGGGAGTGATCAACCCTAAATGATAACGTAATGAACCGGCGTATGGGTCGCGGTGCTGCAATAGCTGACTGCCTGCGGGCAGCACCGCAAACATAGCCGCTTTGATAGAAGGTACGCTTTTTATGAGTTCGATGGTTTGCGGGCAATGTTTCTTGGCCGATTCGTGAAAATCATCATACCATTTCAGATAGAAACGTTTCCAGCCACGCCTGAAGAAGGAGTTGAAACCAACATCGTTATACTGGTCTGAGCCTTTGATCAATTCCTCCCGCTCCAATTGTAAGGCTTCATCACGTATTGTCTGCCAGTTGGCTTTCAGTACTGCCAGCTGTGGGAAATTAGCTGTATTGATATATGGCTTATTTTCCACTCCTGACAACGCATACATCGGCATATTGATAGGCGCCATAAAAGTGGAGTGGTCCGTAAGCTGCCTGAAAAACTTGTACCGAACCCTTCCCCTATAATGCACAACGATAGTAGAAATAATAAGAATGTAAAGGATGATGAACTTTACAGAGACTAATTCGGCTAATATCTGTTGCATGGGCCATTAGATTTAACACAAAATTAAGTAACCAATTCGTTACGATATATATCTGTTACCTACCCAATAAGCGTATTTTACAAAATGCTGACGATTTTGTCTTTTTGGTCAGGAGTGGTGATAAGGTTCTCCCTTGATAATGGTGAAAGCCCGGTAAAGTTGTTCGACAAAAAACAGTCGTACCATCTGATGCGAAAAAGTCATACGGGATAGCGACAATTTATCATTTGCGCGCTGGTAAACCGATTGATCGAACCCATATGGTCCGCCCACAATAAAAACCAGGTTAGTAACAGACCCGATCGCCTTATTATCAATGTAGGCTGCAAACTGGAGGGACGACAGCTCCATGCCTTTTTCGTCCAGCAAAATGACGTAATCGTTGACGGTTAGTTTTTTGAGGATCAGTTCAGCTTCCTTGCTTTTCTGCTGCGGCTCTGTAAGGGCTTTGGTATTTTTTAATTCGGCTATTTCGGCAATATCAACTTTGGCGTAATGCTTTAGCCGTTTCAGGTATTTATCAATCCCATCCTTTAAATAGGCATCTTCTGTTTTACCGACTATCAGCAGGGTGATTTTCATTTTTTTGTTGTAAAGTTGTAAACCTGAACAACAAAATTAAAATAAATCAGTGGAACAGCATATTATAGATGATTATCACAGTAGGGTTAAAGTAGCAGCAGAGCAGGCTACTAAATACCAGGAGCTACTAAACACTTATTCCCTTTATCGCCTTGGTATCTTCGGCCTGTTTATCTTAGCTGTATGCATCGGTGTTAGTTTGGACGATTTTACGATCATTATGCTTTCGATGGTGACACTGAGCCTTGGTTTTGCGTGGGTGATAAGCAAACAAAGCCGGTTTGAAGTGCTGAAAAACTACTATCAAAATGTAAAGACAGTCAATGAAAATGAATTAGGCAGCATATCAAAGCGGTCAAATATCTATCACAACGGAAGCTGGTTTGTAAATGATAAACACAGCTATACTTCGGATCTTGACATATTCGGTGAGGGTTCGTTATATCAACTGATCAATCGCGCCGCCACTTTTCCGGGCATATTCAAACTGGCGAAATGGCTGAATGGCTCCGAATCTAAGGATGTGATCTTACTACGCCAACGGGCGGTTAAAGAACTCGGCTCAAAAAATGACTGGCGGATAGACATGCAAGCCCACCTTGTATTCTCCATAAAGCAACAGAAAGAGCAAATAAAGAACCTGCTCAATTATTTGAAAATCCCAATTGAATTGGAAGACCGGAAATGGCTGGCTCTCTATAGCAAAATCGCTCCTTATTTATTATCTGTTATAATTATAGTTGCCATTTTTTATACTCCTGCACGTTACCTCGCCGGATTATTAGCTCTGGCCAATGTCAGGATAGTTCTTTCGAAAGCAAAAATTGTAAACAAGACTGACCTGATAGCGGGGAAAATCGGAGAGTCTCTAAAACACTTTGTATCGGCTTTTAAGAGTATCGAAAACGAAGAATGGGAATCTGAATATTTAAAGGTCCAGTCGGGAAGAATTAAGCGTATTGATGATGAAGCTATCTCTGTCCGTGTAGAGGAATTATCCAAACTAATCAATCAACTGAATTACCGCCTGAACGTCGTTGCAACTTTTATACTCAACACCTTTTTACTTTGGGATATCCGTATGGTGATCGCCATAGAAAACTGGAAACGCAACAACCAGCAAAACCTGGAAGAGGCTTTTGACGTGATCGCTGAATATGAGGCGCTCATCAGTCTTACAAGCCTGCGAATTAATTACCCGGATTGGTGTTTCCCTGAGATTGTTGAAAATGACACCTATACCATTGCTGCAAAGCAGATAGCTCATCCATTAATACCTGTAAGCCAACGCATCGCCAATGATTATGAGCTGACGGATACTTACAAGATCGATATCATCACCGGTTCTAACATGGCAGGGAAAAGTACGTTCCTGAGAACCATCGGTATCAATATAGTACTCGCCTTATGCGGTGCTCCGGTTTGTGCTGAGTCGATGCAAGTGTCTGTAATGACTGTGCTGAGTTATATGCGTATCAAGGATTCGTTGAATGAAAGCACATCAACCTTTAAAGCGGAGCTCGACCGCCTGCAGATGCTGCTTGCTGCAGTGGATAGCGATGCTAAAATATTCTTCCTGATCGATGAAATGCTGCGCGGAACTAATTCCGTCGACAAATACCTCGGTTCAAAGGCGGTTATTCAACAACTGATCGGTAAAAAAGGAGTCGGGATGGTAGCTACGCATGATCTGCAAATAGCTGAACTGGAAAAGCAATATCCCGATTATATCCGCAACTTCTATTTTGATATACAGGTAAAAGATGGCGAGATGCTGTTCGACTACAAAATCAAACACGGCGAATGCAAAACCTTTAATGCTTCGCTGTTATTGAAGCGGATAGGCATCAATGTGGAATCATAATTTGACATTATAGCGTACAAGCTGCCTAAATATCAAATCATTGCCGTTGACTTTAGTCAACGGTAAAGTAAAAACCTCCCTCTGGCTTTAGCCGAATTATTCAGCCGGATATTTAGGCTAAAGCCGATTGTTCTGCCCATTGTTCCGTTGACTAAAGTCAACGGCAATGAACTATTCCATTTTGATAAAATCAAATTTAGACAGCGTCTTAGAAGGTGTCGGTGTCCGTCCGTAACGGAGTGCCACTTTCCCGACAGGAATGGACGGACTCTTTGTTTCGTCATTGCGAGGAACGTTTCGCGTTCATTGCGAGGAATGAGCGACGAATCCGCTGGCTAGCGGACCGAACTGTACAGAGCGAATAGCAAGGTGTAGAACTTGTATAGCCGCTCTGTAGGTTGGGGATTGCTTCGTTCCTCGCAATGACGCATGGAGAGGGTGTAAATAAAATGTGCAGATGATTCCTCACCTGCACATCCAAATATAATTGACAATCTATTATTTATTACCTTGTACCGGGACTACCGCCAGGCTGATTTTGGTCGCCTTGTTTCATATCGTCGTTGTTAACACCTTTCTTCTGCTGCGGATTGCTGAAGGTAGTTTTACCGAAGCTATAGCTAAATGTTAAACCCACTGAACGGAATGGAAACGCAAACGTGGTTCTTTGACTAAGACCAGGACTCGATATATTGGTATCAAAGTTTTTGTATTTGTTAAACGGCTCCAATGTATTAATGCCAATAGACGCTTTCTTCTTCAAGATTTGTTTTCTCAAACCTGCGCCTAATATACTGAATGATGGATTTTTACCTTGTATCGTATAACGTGGGGAATTCTCTACCGCAAATGTTTCGAAGATAAATCCATTTGGAAGATTCAATGTAGCCGCAGCAAATGCATTGTATTGCACATGAGTTCCGGTATTTGAAAACAACCGTTCATATACAGAGTATGCTGTAGGATCATAGGTGTATACATTGATGCTGGCACGTAAGGTTAAGATTTTAATCGGATTTACCGATCCAAAAAAACTGCCGCCAATAGAATTATTTACTGCTGCGTTTTGGAAGGTACTTAAAGTACCCGGTAATCCTTCCAGCGGTTCAACTATGCTTTCAATTAAACCAGCAGTATGCTTATAATAAGCTGAGAGATTGATCACCGATGACCCGATAAAAGTGGTATAACCTAACTCAACAGTTTGTGAAACCTCGGGAGAAAGATTAGGGTTACCTTCTGTTTGTGCTAAAATGTTAGCTTTATTAACATACGGATTCAGGAACTGCAAACTTGGCCTGGTAATACGCTTGCTGTAAGTCAGCTTCAGTGTTTGGGTTGGTGTTAGTTGCTTCTGTAATGTTAAGCTTGGTATAAATGTATTATAGTTATTGTCAAATGGCAGCAAATCAGTTTGGCCAGCAGATTGCGGATCACCATGAATTGTTGTCACTTCGTCCCTTGCGCCGGCCAGTATGGAGTAACCTTTGGGAAGCGTGAAAGTAAGCACTGTATAGCCGGCAGTAACATTCTGGTTATACTTATAGTTGCTTGAGTTGATATTATCATAAATGAAGCTATTGGGGTCCTGCGGATCAGGTGCATAAAGCGCCGAATTACTGCTCAATCTCCTGAGAATCTCCTTACCACCCGCTTCTACCTTTAAAACCTTGCTCACTGGTAAGGTATAGTCTACCTGCAGGGTGTACTCATTATTTAAACCATCAATGTTACTTTTTTGATTTTGGTTGATAGGAGGAGCATTGAAATAAAGCGTAGTATAGTCAGTTACGATCTTGCTGTGGCTCCATTGGGTAGAAATATCAAGTTCCTCTCCCTCTTTTTTGAATTTACGGGTGTAGTCTAAATTCCAGTCAAAACCACCGAAGGTATTGTGACTGGTGGAGTTGCTATTGTATAATTTAGTTGTGTCAGGAGGTCCGAATTTGGTAAACGCAAACTGTGTATTGCTATTCGGATCAAATCCGCCCTGGTTCAAACGGATATTGGTATGCAGGTTATTATAAGCGTTAAAATCGTACCCGGCCGATATATTACCTATGGCACCATGTCTTTTCAGATAAGTTGAGCCACTGGAACTTGTTGCTGTATGGATAGGTTTTCCTGCAGTGTCAACGCCACGGATATCATTATCAAACGTAGTTAACGAAGTTTGGGGCCAGGTTAAGTTACCGCCTGCGTTGATTGACAGGTTAAAACGGTTCTTGTTGTAGTTCAGGTTGAAGTTACCGTTGTTTTGGCGGGTACCTATACCTCCACTAATAGAGCCGCTAATGCCCGACATGTTTTTTTGCTTGGTTACAATATTGATAATACCCGCTGAACCTTCTGCATCGTATTTAGCCGATGGAGAAGTAATTACCTCGATGCTTTTGATCTGGTCGGCAGGAATGGTTTTTAAAACATCCGATAAACTGGCTGATGTAGCGCCAGAAGGTTTACCGTTGATCAGAACACGAACATTCTGATCGCCTCTTAGCGATACGTTACCATTTATATCTACCGATACCAGCGGCACTTTTTGCAGTACGTCTGTTGCATTGCCACCGGCTGCGGTAAGGTCTTTTTCTGCATTGTAAACAATCTTGTCGATCTTGTTTTCAACCAATGCAGCTGTACCGGTAATCTCAACACCTTTCAGTGATTTGGTGCTTGGTGCAACTACGATGGTTCCCATGTTTTTATCGGGTTTTGAATCGGTAGTGACAACACCGGCAACGAACTTATCGGGATAGCCTACATAAGTAATTCTGAGTTTATAGCTGCCCGGGTGAAGGCCTTCGATCTTAAAGTTTCCTTTTTCGTCGGTGAGTACACCGTTAATTGGAGAGTTGCCGGTTGCACGGAAAATACTAACAGAAGCATAATCCAGGGGCTTCCTGGAAACCGAGTCGACCAGGGTACCCGAGACCTTTCCCACTATAGTTGATCCGCCTCCTACTCCGCCAAGCTGCGCCCTGGCCGTAAGTACGGTTGATAATATTGCAAAAAGTAAAAGTATTCGTTTCATTCTAAATCATTTTCGTAATTGGAGGCGAAATTAGTGTAAATGTTACAGCCAAATGTGCTTTTTTCGCTATTGCGGTGGTTTGTAACTTATTCGTTACGTAAGTTATAGGAGGTATAATTATGACGTGGTTTTCCTGTCCGTCCGTAACGGAGTAACCTATATCGTGAGACAGTTGCAGACGACTTTCCTTCACGTCATCGCGATCCGCTGGCTAGCGGAGAAGCAATCCCAAACTATACAGGGCGAATAGGACGGTGTAGAACTTGCATAGCCGCTCTGCTAATCGGGGATTATTGATGTTGTGTTTTTGTTTTTCAATGGTATCAAAGAGCTCCCTCTGGCGGTTGCTTCGTCGCTCACTCCTCGCAATGACGGGGATTTCGTAGAAACGCGATGCATCGCGTCTCTTAAACCACAATATTCACAATCCTGCCCTTCACAACGATCACCTTTTTAGGCGACTTACCATCCAGGTATTTCTGTACATCAGCATTGCCAACTACAACGCTTTCGATAGCAGGAGGATCGAGGCTTAATGAAATATTCAGGTTCATCTTCATTTTACCGTTGATGGAGATCGGGTAAGCAAACTCATCCTCAACCAAATATTCAGGATTGAACTTCGGATAAGCTGCATACGACAAAGTACCTGCCTCATTACCCAATAATACCCACAACTCTTCGCAGATGTGCGGCGCATAAGACGATAACACGATCACAAGGTCCTGAAGGATCACTTTCTTGGTGCATTTCAGGTCGGTCAATTCATTTACGGCGATCATGAAGCTGGATACCGAAGTATTGAACGAGAAACGCTCTACATCTTCTTCCACCTTGCGGATGATCTTATGTAATGATTTCAATTCAGCCTTAGTAGGTGCATCCTCTGATACACGGAAATTGAACTGCTCATCATGGAACAGCTTCCAGAACTTACGCAGGAATTTGAACACCCCTTCGATACCGTTGGTGTTCCATGGCTTGCTTTGCTCTAATGGGCCGAGGAACATTTCATACATACGCAGGGTATCTGCACCATAGCGAGCGATGAGGTCATCCGGGTTAACTACGTTGAACTTGGATTTCGACATCTTCTCGATCTCCACTCCGCATACGTATTTACCGTTTTCCAGTATAAACTCAGCATCCTTAAAGTCATCGCGCCATTGTTTAAACTTATTGATGTCGAGGATATCATTCTCTACGATGTTCACATCAACATGCAATTCGTATGTCTTGTATTCCTTGATCAACCCATGCGAAACAAAGGTATTGGTACCACGTCCCTCATCATCAATCAATCGATACACAAAGTTGCTCCTGCCCTGTATCATCCCCTGGTTGATGAGCTTCTTGAACGGCTCCTCTTCCACCACCAGGTTCATATCCTTCAAAAACTTGTTCCAGAAACGGCTGTATAACAGGTGACCGGTAGCATGCTCCGAACCACCGATATACAGATCGACATCCTTCCAGTATTCGATCGCTTTTTCAGATGCAAACTCTTGAGCGTTATGCGCATCCATGTAGCGGTACCAGTACCAGCTCGATCCAGCCCAGCCTGGCATGGTAGAATGCTCGTATGCACCTTCAGCGTGTTTCCAGTTAGTAGCACGTGCTAATGGCGGTTCACCTGTTTCGGTAGGTAAGTATTTATCTACTTCGGGTAATATTAATGGCAAGTCCTTCTCCTCTATCAAATGAGGCAGGTTATCCTTAAAGTAAACCGGCACCGGTTCGCCCCAATAACGCTGACGACCGAATATGGCATCCCGCATACGGAAGTTCACTTTTGCCTTGCCTGCACCTTTGCCTTCTAAAAATTCGATTACTTTGGCAGTGCCTTCTTTATAGTTCAACCCGTTCATAAAGTCGGAGTTGATATAAGTACCCTCTTTGGTCGGGTCGGCTTCGATTTCAATGTTTTGTATGTCGATGATCGGTACTATCGGTAAATTAAAATGCTTTGCAAACAGGTAGTCACGCTGATCGCCTGATGGTACTGCCATCACTGCGCCCGTGCCATATCCAGCCAAAACATAGTCGGCTATAAAAATAGGTACCAACTCATGGTTTACCGGGTTGATCACGTAGCTGCCGGTAAAAGCGCCCGATACCGTTTTGGTATCGGCCATGCGGTCCAGCTCCGATTTCTTTTTGCTTTGCGCCACGTAGGCATCTACCACAGCCTTTTGATCAGGAGTAGTTAATGCCGACACCAGCTCATGCTCGGGGGCGATTACTAAAAAGGTAACCCCGAAGATGGTGTCAACCCTTGTGGTAAATACTTCGATGTAGTCGTGAGTGGTGAACGGAGAGTGGTCAGCATTTTTATTTATCGGGAACTTAACACTCGCGCCAACGCTCTTGCCTATCCAGTTACGTTGCATTTCTTTGAGTGGTTCGGGCCAATCGATGGTATCCAAACCTTGCAGTAAACGCTCGGCATAGGCGGTGATGCGCATGCTCCATTGCATCATTTTCTTTTGCTCAACAGGATAACCACCGCGCTCGCTAAAGCCATCTTTCACCTCGTCGTTCGCCAATACGGTTCCCAGTGCGGCACACCAGTTTACGGTGCTTTCGCGCAGATAAGTAAGGCGGTATTTCAGTAATTCATTCTGCTGATCGTTATTGCTCATGGCTTTCCACTCAGCAGCGGTGAAAGTTTTAATATCCTCATCGCATACTGCGTTGATGCCCGATGAACCGTTCTGCTCAAAATGGGCAACCAGTTTTTCTATGGATTTAGCCTTATCCGCAGCCTTGTTATACCAGGAGTTGAACAGTTGCATAAATATCCACTGCGTCCACTTGTAGAAGTCGGGCGAGCTGGTGCGCACTTCGCGGCTCCAGTCGAACGAGAAGCCTATCTGGTCAAGCTGACGGCGGTAGGTAGCGATGTTAGTCTCCGTAGTAATGGCAGGATGCTGCCCGGTTTGGATGGCGTACTGCTCGGCAGGTAAGCCAAAGCTGTCGTAGCCCATAGGATGCAGCACGTTAAAGCCGCGCAAACGCTTATAACGCGCAAAAATATCAGAAGCGATATAACCCAGCGGATGCCCAACATGCAGCCCTGCACCTGACGGGTAGGGGAACATATCCAGCACATAATACTTGGGTTTGGCAGAGTCGTTATCAGCCTTAAAGGTTTGATTTTCGGCCCAAAACTGCTGCCACTTTTGCTCTATATCCTTAAATTGATAGTCCATTGCTTATAATCTCGCGTTTGAGGTTGCGAAATTAAGAAAAATGTGGGTTAGTTGATTAAGTTAGATTGAGTTGATTAGGTTAGATTGGGTTAATTAGGTTAAGTGGTTGGATTAAGTTGAATGGTAGATTGAATGTTTTGTCCGTCCTTTATTTTGTAATAGCGGTGAGTGGTACAAGAAGAATCGAAAGGGGATAACAATGAGCTCAGTAAAACTGCGGTGCGGTATGGCCGAGCCAACAATGCTTCGAGCGCCTCAATATAACATCTGCACGGTCAATTATGGATTATATTATACCTTGTCCTATCAATCAGTTACACTCCCTAACGGACGGACAAGAACAATATTTTGCAAAAAATAAACAAAATTCTTTATAAATAAATAATTGTTTGTATATTTGTATTATTCCAATCCTCTTACTAACTACGCTACACAGCAAGCCAATATCATAGTATGATGATATGGTGATGAGGGGGTATCAAATAACTCAATCAACCTAATCTAACCTAATCAACTCAATCTAACTTAATCCAACCCAATCAACCACTTAACTCAATCACTATTCAACCAAAGCACAGCGTCATCAATAAACTGCTGCCATATCCCATCAGGTTGCCATACACCTTCAATAAATTCCTGCATTTTATCCTGACTCAAAATATCAGCAGAAAAAAGGTATAAACCGGTAAAGGCAGATGCCCGATAGTTAGCAGCACAATGCACTAATGTTTTTTGATGACTATGCTCATTCATCAGCTTGATAAAATCAATCAATTCACTCAACTGCGGATCATCAAAAATAATTGGCAGGTGGTGATAAGCTAAACCAAGCGTAGCAACCGATGCAGCTTCATCAGCCAAAGCATATTTGCCATCTGACAGACCAAGATTGATAACCACCTGGTAACCATCATCGGCAATACCTTGCAACTGCCCTTCACGTGGCTGACCGGCACAGGCCAGTAGGGCAGATACCTGTTTGAAGTTGTAGATGTCGCTCATGATGTAAAGTTAGTTGATCGAGTTGGATTAAGTTAAGTGGTTGATTGGGTTGGTTTGAGTTGATCGCATTGCTAACTTAATCAACATTGAAAATTTAACTTCATCGTTCAAAATTCTTCATTCAACATTCTAAATAGGGTCTGTCCGTCCTTTATTTGGTAACAGTTGCTGATGGGACATGAAGAACAAAAGTTCATTAATGACGTGGCAGAGAATTGCCGGTGTCACACTAACCACTATTACTCTACAACGGACGGACAAAACGCCAATCTCCCTATAACCCGGCCACCGCTTTTTTCGTATAAGGCTGAAAACACTTAAATTACAAAAAATTAAATCTTATCATGAAACTAAAACGCATCGCATTAGTGGTGTTGGCCTGCGCAGCATTGGGCTATACATCATGCAAAAAATCAAGTTCATCACAAACCGTTGACACCAAGACTGTAACCAGCCAGATCGCTTTGAACCTGTCTCAAACCCTGTATTCGGGCTTTGGTGGCTTTAACATTACCAGCGGCCTTAACTCGCCGGCGCAATTCGGTTTAGACCGGAATTCACTTAAGCTGAAACTGGGCAGGAGCGGTATGGGAGTTAACAGCTTCGGAGATATTACCTGCGGTATGCACGCAGATACTACCTTTAGCGCTACCATTACTGCTGAGGGCGGACAGGCCACTGTAGCCGGCACTATCGGCTATACTTATAACTGTACCAATAATGTATTTTCTGGCTTTGTTGTTACCGACAACCTGAAAGTAACCGCAGCAACTGCAGAAGTGAATGGCACTTTCAACATCGCCGAAAACCTGACATTAGCAGAGGTAACTCCGGGTGTTGATACTTCAAATGTTTCATTGAACGGTACTGCCAGCTTTGCTGAAAATGCAAAAGTGAGCGGCAAAAGCACTGTTATTTCATTCAGCTATACCTTCAATAATGTGATCATTGACCAGATGGGTACTATCATTAGCGGTTCGGCTAACTTTACCACCACAGGCAGCGGAGCACAAGGTACATGGAATTATACCGGTACCATCACATTCTTAGGTAATAATTCAGCTAAGGTGGTTATCAACGGCGCAACTTACACCGTTAACCTGCAAAGCGGAACAGTAAGCTGATCAGTATAAAAAAAGACTTTTTATAAGGGCTCTCTTCGGATGAAGGGGGCTTTTTTTATTACTTATTTCAATTGTTAAAAATAGTTAAGATATGCTTTCATAGCACCTAAATCACAATACCTTCTGAAATATTTCGTTACTTTAGCGGGTATGATACGTGTTTTTCTGATTTCTATATTATTATTATTCATTGTCAATTTAAGTTTTGCGCAGGGGAATTTGACAGGGAGGGTTTACGAAAATAAAACGCGCATACCTATTGCCGGAGTTAGCGTACAGAACCTCAAATCGAATGTTTTTACTGTTACCGATAAGAACGGCCTTTTTTCTATACGTGCCCATGTTGGCGACCTGGTTACCTTTTCGTCATTCGCTTACGATACTGATACGCTATATGTGAAGGACCTGGGCACGACTGAAATTCTGATGGACCTAAAGGGTTCCAACCTAAAGGGTGTGACCATTAGGGACCAGCAAACAAGGCTTGGAAACCTGACCGCTCCCCCTACCCTGTCACCTTTTGGCGGGCAAACTGTAGTTTATTCGAAAGATGCGGATGGCAACTACAAGGGTGGTCTCACAATGAATTTGTTCGACTCGCACTCAGATGCAAAGAAAAGGGCGAAAGCCATACAATTAGGTAAAGACGAGGATATCAAACAAAAAATAGCAAATGAGTTTAGTCCAAACAACTTGAAAGATTATCTTCCGCTGAAGGGGCAGGAAATGACTAATTTCATCATCCTGTATACGCCGACCATTGAAACCTATACTGATCCGGCTTTCAATTTTATAATGTATCTTGACTCGAACTACAAGGAGTTTCTAAAAATTCCAAAAGAAAGGCGCGAATCAAAAGACCTTACTGACCTGAACGCAAAACCAAGAGAGTAACGATTCCGTTAAAATCATAATAGCCTCAACAATTATTCGTTACTTTTAACCGGGTAATTAAATGAATATGAGCATCAAACACCTTTCGCCTTTTAGCTTTCGCCTTGGGGTCATCCTGGGTTTGCTGCTTTTACCGTTCATTGGCAGGGCAGCCTCTATTCTTATACCCATGGATGAGGAGCAGAAGGACCACCTGAAATCTTACGGAATAGCATTCTGGACATTGAAGAATGGCGAAGAAGTTGATTGGTTGCTCAACTATCGCGGCGGCAGCTTTATGATGAAATATAATAAGGCCGTTGAAGACGAGTGCAAAATACGTGGCGTAAGTTATGAGGTATTGGCTGATGCAAAAGTAAGCGAAATCGTTACCCAAATAAGCGACCCGTCGGTTAATATGGACCTGGTGAAGCTGGAGAAAGCCCCTAAAATTGCAGTGTATTCGCCAAAAAACAAACTGCCATGGGATGATGCTGTAACCATGGTATTAAAATATGCCGAAATACCCTACGATGTGCTGTATGACGAAGAAGTAATACGCGGTGACCTGCCTAAATACGACTGGCTGCACCTTCACCACGAAGACTTTACGGGACAATACAGCAAATTCTATGGTTCGTTCCGCTACGCACAATGGTATAACGACGACGTGAAGATACAGGAAGCCACAGCGCACAAGCTGGGATTTAAGAAAGTATCCCAAATGAAACTGGCCGTGGCGGAGCATATCCGCGATTTTTGTTCAGGCGGAGGCTTCTTATTTGCCATGTGTTCAGGTACTGATACTTTTGATATCGCCCTTGCATCATCGAATACCGATATCTGCGAAAGCATGTTTGACGGTGATGCTGCCGATCCGGATGCACAATCCAAACTGGATTTTACACAAACCTTCGCTTTTCAGAACTTTACACTCGACATGAACCCCATGTCGCATCAGTTCAGCAATATTGATGTGACCACCACTCGCCAGGTAGAACGTACAAGAGATTTTTTCTCGCTGTTTGATTTCTCTGCTAAGTGGGATGTAGTGCCCAGTATGTTAACCCAAAATCATGATAAGGTGATCAAAGGCTTTATGGGGTTGACCACTGCCTTTAATGAAAAGCTAATTAAACCGGGCGTTACTATTATGGGCGAAATGAAGACCGGCAATGAGGCCCGCTATATCCATGGTGAATACGGCAAAGGGCAATGGACCTTCTATGGCGGCCACGACCCTGAAGATTACCAGCATGTAGTAGGCGACCCTCCTACTGATCTGAAACTGCACCCCAACTCTCCCGGATACCGTTTGATACTCAACAACGTATTATTCCCGGCAGCGCATAAGAAGAAACAGAAAACGTGATTGAGTTTGCAGTGGGCGGTTTGCAGTGGGCAGACTTTTATAATGAACAAGTTATGCAAGCAGATTTGCGTTATGCAAACTGGAAACTCAATTATAGAACGCCCAGGAAACCCCGATCTTCAGCAGCCTATCCGGACCGGGATAACGGTTAACCATATAATATCCTTTGCTGAATAAGCCCTGGTTAGCATAATCATACATCACAAAAATGTTGGTGCGGATCAAAGTTGCTTTGAAGAATACAGATGCTACGGGGTAGGATGAGAAAGTAAGATTAGGACTATTGTTATAAAACTGGCCAAGCCCCACGGCATATGACGGCGCTACATAAGGCGTATTATAACGAACATTGATACCCATATTACTGTTCAGCACACTGAAAAGCAACTTGGAATAATACAAACTGCTGTAAGTATACACCGACGGAGTGCGCAAGGTATTTTGATAGTCGCTCTTTTGATACACCACATAGTTATCAAAATGCCACCTGCGCCATCTTAAATTTTTACCTACGCTCAGTTTGATCAGGTTGATCGGACTATGCAATTGCGTTGGTGTTGCGTCTATACCATTAGGCTCGGCGGTGAAATACAGATAGTCGTTTATCATATAGTACTCGGCCTTCAGATCAAGCTGCAACAGGTCGTTAACATAATTGAATGACAGGTTGGTAGTTTTCTGGTTGCTGAAACTATTATGGAATATGTAATGATTAGATACCCAATCTGTATAAACCAGCGGCGGCGAGCTGTTTTGCTGATAAGCACCCAATATTATCCTTCCCGCTTTACGTCCTCCTGATACGCTCAACCTTGCTTCATAAAGGAAGTTACCAAAATCACGCCCTGCGGCTATTTGCTGCAAATCGACGTCGAGCAAGATTTTATCACTGAAACGATACCCTGCTTTTGCTTTCAAGGTGATGTCCTGGAAAGAATTGTTCTGTACCCGTTGATTGACCACCTGCCGAGCAAAATTGGCGTTGGTAATGGTATCGGTAACGTATTGCTGGTAAGTGTAATAGTCATGTACTAAGCCCAGGTCAACCTTAACTTCATTTTTTACGATCCCCGTAGATTTTCCACGCAGGTAGAAACTGTATGAGAACCCATTCTGCAAATGAAAAACGGAGAGCGAATCTCTTGAATAAGTTGAGCTATAATAATAATCAGGGAACACGCCATAAGTATCAGGCTCATTTTGCAAAAACTTATAAGTGCTTTTGTTATAAAGAAAACTCCAGGATACCCTCTGCGTGGGCAATATTTTGGATCTGTCAACGCTTTTTATCGTCGTATCAATTTTACCGATGTAGTAAAACTGCTTAATATAAAAACCATTGCTGCGAATATTATCACTGGAGCTATACAAACGAACCGGCTGATTTTGGGAAGTAACGTAAGTACTCGATGGCGGGGCAGTGAATATCGAATCATTTTGTACCGAACCATTTTCAGGTGCTTTCAGGTTATTATAAAAATAACTTCCCAGTAAATTATAGCGTTTGTTTTTTGATTCATGCCAGGTAAATATAGCCCCGGTCAGGTCGCTGGCACCCTGCTGCGGGTAGAAGCCACGGGACCCTATAAGGTTCATATTAAAGCCAACATTCCACTGCGGGTTGATGTTTTGTGTATGCAATACCTTAAAAACCTGTTCCTTTACCCCACTGGCAAAAAGCGAGAGATTGGTATATGGCACACGAGCCCTGTAATATTGTATATCCTGTGGCGTAAAAAGATACGCATCCAGAAAGTGCTGCCCAACATCAAACCCGATGGTTTTACCTGGCTCAAATAACAAACTGCGTTCAGCAAGACCCAGGTTGCCCAACCCTATTTTAGGACTGCGTGGCTGGTAAAGCGGACTATAGTTCTCAAAATTCATCAAGCCGGTATCGAGAGGAAAAACCTGTGTACTATCACTCAGCAAACGCTCATTCGTTACCCTGATAAACTTGGATGTGAAGATGACCGAGTCGCGTTTCTTTTCTTCTTTCTGCCTTTCAGCATCAATCTCCTGGTCGCCGGAAAGCTGCTTCCCTGGTTGTTTCGTGGTAGTATCGTTAAAATTATTTCTTCTGATGTTATTATTCGGATAACCGGGTATGGTTGGGGTTTGAGCCAGCGCCACGCCTGCCGAAAAACAGATCAGCATTACAAGAAGAATATGTCGGAGTCGGTTATACATTAAAGGCCGGCAATCAGTTTTTTAAGTATTAATGTCATTTTGGGCTCAGCTTCAAGTGCAACCGCCAGAATTTCTTCCAGGGATACCGGGTTAAGCGTTTCAGGAAATCCTTCATCAGTTAATACCGATATGGCAAAAACCGGCAGCCCCATGTGATTTGCGACGATCACTTCCGGAACGGTACTCATGCCAACCGCATCGCCGCCAATTATCCGCAGATAACGGTATTCGGCTTTGGTTTCGAGGTTTGGCCCTGTCACAGCTACATAAACACCTTTATGGCAGGTTATATTGTTTTCCTTAGCAATATTCAATGCGTTTTCGATCAGATCGCGACGGTAAGGCTGACTCATATCCGGGAAACGCGGACCCAGCTCTTCTTCATTTCTTCCGATCAACGGGTTATGCGGCTGAAGATTAATATGGTCTTCTATTACCATCAGATCACCTTTTTTGATGCCGGGATTAAGTGAACCGCTAGCATTGGATACAAATAGGGTTTTTATGCCCAGCATTTTCATCACCCTTACCGGGAACGTTATCTGCTGCATGCTATAGCCTTCGTAATAGTGCAAACGCCCCTGCATAGCCACCACCTTTTTACCGGCCAGTGTACCGAATATCAGCTTACCCGAATGAAATTCAAGTGTTGATATTGGAAAATCGGGAATATTGGAATACATCAGTTGCTTTTCAACTTCGATCTCGGTCACCAATCCGCCAAGGCCCGTACCTAGTATAATGCCTATTTCTGGCTCAAAATCGCCGATGCGATTTTTAATGTATAAGGTGGTTTGTTGTATGTTCTCTAACATAGTGTGTAACTAACTGATCGAATTGCTGCGCCTCGTTGTTTAAGAATTGTACCCCAATCGGTATAACTAAAACCGGTAACGATTGCACAAGCGGAAGCAGCTCGTGTTCAAGTAAACGCTGTGCATCCTTTTCTGTTGTAATGATCACTTTTTTTTGTGCATTACAGGCAGCAAATTCATCGGCAAGTTTACTGATATTTTTTAAGCTAAAACGATGATGATCGGGATAATTGTGATGTACCAGCTTTGAAGTGTACTTTTTGATATGCTGCACCAGTGGCTTGGCATTGGCGATGCCTGTCAGCAGGAATACTGTTGTATCCTTATCCAAAACTATATCCGACTTATTTCCACTTAAGTCCATTAATGGCATATAAACAATCGAAGTGAAGAATAAAGACTGATATGGAAGCGGTTCCATGTTATTAATGATCGCTTGCTGCTCCGCAGCACCTAATTGTTCAGGGCATTTACTGATCACGACAATATCTGCCCGCCAGCGCCCGCTGAAAGGCTCGCGCAAGTTACCTGCCGGTAAAAGCAGATGAGGCTCGTTAATTCGGCTATAATCGAACAGTAAAATACTTAATCCGGGTTTCACAGCACGATGCTGATAAGCATCATCCATAATCACCAGGTTGAACCGGTGAGTAAGCTCTTTTATCGCATCTACCCGTTTTTCGCATACCACAACTGTTATATCGGGGAACTTGTGCTTAAACTGCATGGGCTCATCCCCTACCTCTTCGGCGGTTGAATCAGATGTAACGGTTAAAAAACCTTTTGTTTTCCGCCCATAACCGCGGCTTAATGTTGCCAGTTTGTGATGATCTTTCAGCAGCCTTACCAGGTATTCAGTCATGGGTGATTTACCTGCCCCTCCTACATCCAGGTTACCCACCGAGATCACAGCCGTTTTGAACTTCCGGCTTTTCAGTATACCTCCGTCATAACACCAGTTGCGGATAGCTACAACGAGGCCATACAACAAGGCGAAAGGGAATAAGAGCCAGCGGAGTTTCATATAATCGGTAAAGATATAAAAAACGCCTCGATAGGATTTCGTGCTTAGTTTTTAAAACCATACCATGAAATTTAGAATAATGGCTCCTCCCCTGGAATCAGAGGAGGTCGGGAGGGGTAAAATCTGCGCGGTTTAACTGCCTAAAGTTTTACCCACTCTGTCGACGCTGCGCTGGACATCTCTCCCTAAGTGTAGGGAGAGAAATAGGTTCTTAAATCATCTATTTTGTGCTTAAGATATCAGTGAAGGCTATTTTTTCGCCATCCATTAATAGCATTTCTTGCTTGCTTTATGGTTTTTAATTGTTCAGCTGAAAATGTCGGGGCCGACATCAAGAACGCTTCCAAATCTGGTAACGAGATGTATTTTGAGTTATGCTTTTCAAGCTTTTCTTTAGGTTTAATATCCACCTGAATTTGCATAATCAAATTTACAAAATTTATTTAATTTAGACTTTCTGCACCGACCGAATCCTAACATTAACATGAAATACAAATTACTTATCCTTCTCTTAGCCTTTTGCGCTAACGCCTTTGCTCAAACCGACAACAAACTTACCGCTCAATTACAGGATGCCGTAAAAGACTTTAAAGGCCAAGTGGGTATCTATGTAAAAAATCTTAAAACAGGCAAAACAGCGGCCATTAATGCGGATACATTGTTTCCTACTGCCAGCATGATCAAGGTGAGCATACAATGCGGGGTGATGGATAAAATAGAAAAAGGTGAGTTGGCCTACAATCAGAAACTGGTCTACCGAGATTCGTTATTGTACCCCGGAGAAGACATTTTGGGTTCATTTAAAGACAAGGACACTATTGAATTAAGTAAAGTTGTTTTGCTGATGATCACCATGAGCGATAATACCGCCAGCACATGGCTGCAAAGGATAGTGACCGGCGAATATATCAACAACTGGCTGGATAAAAACGGTTTTAAAGTATTGCGTGTAAACTCACGGGTAAAGGGTCGCGAAGCTATCCGGTCTAAATATGGCTGGGGTGTTAGTACGCCGTATGAAATGTGCCGTTTGTTTACCATGATACGCAACGGCGAAGCAGTGAGCCCGGCAGCAAGTGAACGTATGTACCGCGACCTGGTGCGTATTTATTGGGATGACAGATCCTTATCGCAAATACCACCCTATGTACAGGCCGCCAGCAAGAGTGGTTCTTTGGATGAAGCAAAATCAGAGACTGTTTTGGTAAATGCCCCGCATGGCGATTACGTTTTCTCGGTTATGACCAATAATAACAAAGATCAGCGCTGGGTGCCGGATAATGCGGCCCATCAGCTCATTCGCAAGATATCGGCACTATTGTGGCACTATTACGAACCTAAAAGCGACTGGAAGCCAGCCCCCGGCATAGACAAACTGATGCTGAATGAATGACACTTTTCTGACAACCTGTCACGGATCCCATGCACCTTCCTGACGAAATATGAGGCGTTTTTGACGCACTGAAGCCTTTTTTACTGCCAAAGTGATATTGGCATAAGCCTTGTTGATACTGCATAGGTTTAATGTCAAAAAAGGAAAAATCAATCATATATGTCTAAAATAATTGGAATCGACTTAGGAACAACGAACTCTTGCGTTGCAGTAATGGAAGGTAACGAACCTGTAGTTATTGCCAACAGCGAGGGTAAACGTACTAC
>JACXTT010001922.1_pt1 | contig 33917 bp, 23 predicted proteins | sample 9270951 | NCBI WGS metagenome assembly JACXTT01 (sample SAMN15532306, study PRJNA645909) | rock metagenome | isolation source: weathered quartz diorite | place: Puerto Rico | collected 2017-06-21 | reverse complement strand
AAATTTCCGCGCCCCCCGACGGCTGTCAGCGTGCCCCCCATTCTGCACCGCGCGCCGCTTGGCAAACGGGCCCGCCCCCCGGGCCCCCCGGCGACTGAATCGACGTCCACGCCTGCGATGCAATATGCCAAAGGCATCATCGGCGCACGCTGGACCTCATCCGACGACAACGGCGATACCTTAATCTACACAGTCGAGATACGCGGGGTGAAGGAATCCGCCTGGAAGTTACTCAAAGACAAGGTCAAAGAAAGATACATCAGTTGGGACTCGACCGCGTTCCCGGACGGCGATTACAAGATTCGGGTGATCGCGTCCGACCTGCCGAGCAACACCAAAGAAGACGCGCTGACGGGCCGGCTCGATAGCGACGTGTTCACTATCGACAATACGCCGCCGCGCATCACGAGCCTCTCCGGCACGCGTTCGGGCACCGGCATTCAAACGCGGTGGCACGCCGCCGACGCGCTCAGCATCATCACACAAGCCGAGTACTCGGTGGATGGCGGTGATTGGACGGTGGTGGATCCGGTGACCAAGCTTTCCGATTCCCGCGAGTTGGACTACGATCTTGCGCTGCACGATGTCACCCCGGGCGAGCACACCATCGCGGTGCGCGTCGAAGACGAATACGACAACCAGGCCACCGAGAAGGTAGTGGTGCGGTAACCATGAACGGGGCGGACGAATCCGGTATTCGCCCCTACCTTGGTATCCACGCCATAAATGTTTTCGTGCACGATCAGGATCGCAGCCTGCGATTCTACCTGGATCAGCTTGGATTCAAGGTGGCTTTTGATGCACGCCTGCAATCCGGCCAGCGCTGGGTAGCGGTTTCCCCTCCTGATGGCACGGCGGTGCTGGCCCTGATCGCACCGAGTCCCGACTCCTTCGAGTACAAGCTCATCGGCCGGTCAACGCAAGTTGTCTTTGTCACCGAAGATGTCACCGCCAAGTACCGTGAATGGAGCAAGCGCGGCGTTCGTTTTCGCCATACCCCGCGGCTCAGGCGCGTGAAGTTCGAACGGCCGGAGCCGGCCCCGTCGACGCCGGACGCGGAGCAGACACCGATCTGGGGCGGAGTGTTCACGCGTTTCGAAGATGTCGATCGGAATACTTTTGCGCTGGTGAGCTTCGACGAGGTGAGCCATGCGGTCGAAGCGGAGCGCCGCGCGACCGCCGGGAAGCTGGAGGCGGAACGCCGCGCGGCCCAGGAACTGGAAATTGCAAAACAGGTGCAGGCCAGGCTTTTCCCCCAGACCCTGCCGCCCCTCGAAACCCTGGAGTACGCCGGGATCTGCATCCAGGCGCGCCAGGTGGGCGGCGATTATTACGATTTCCTGGATCTGGGCCGGGAGCGGCTTGGCCTCGTGATCGGCGATATTGCGGGCAAAGGAATCGCGGCCGCTCTTCTGATGGCCAACCTGCAGGCCAATCTGCGCAGCCAGTGCGCCATCGCATTGGACGAGCCGCAGCGTTTTTTGCAATCGGTGAACCAGCTCTTTTTCGAGAATACGATCGAGAGCGCCTACGCCACTCTGTTCTTCGCGGAATATGACGACCGGGCGCGGCGCTTGCGCTACGCCAATTGCGGGCACCTCTGCGCGCTTCTGCTACGGGGCGATGACACGCTGGAGCGGCTGGATTCCACGTGCACAATCCTCGGAATTTTTCCGGAATGGAGGTGCGCGATTGCCGAACGCCAGCTGTCCCCTGGTGACACGCTGGCGCTCTACACCGACGGCATCACGGAATCGTTCAATGACGCAGGCGAGGAATTCGGAGAACAGCGCCTGATCGAAGCGCTGCGCCGGCATCGGGAAAGGTCTTCAGAAGGCTTGCTCGAGTCGATTGTCGATACCGTCCGGCGGTTCAGCCCCGAGGAACAGCACGACGACATCACGCTGATTGTGGCGAAGTGCAGGGGGAATTAGTGAGTATCAGGCCGGACTCGTGTCCGGCCCCTACATTGTCTGACCGTGTTATAAACGGAAGTTTGAAAATTCAAGTCCAGAATCTGACGCGCAAAGTCGAACTTGCCGACCGGGCCGAGGTGGCCGACACCAGCGCCAAGCGGCGCACGGGCCTCCTGAAGCATACCGGCCTCGAGCCGGGCGAGGGGCTGTGGATCGTGCCCTGCGAATCGGTCCACAGCTTCTTTATGAAGTTCACGATCGACGTGCTGTATCTCGACCGCAAACACCGCGTGAAGAAAATACGGCCGGAGATGGCGCCGTGGCGGATCTCGGGGTGCCTGACGGCGCATTCGGTGCTCGAACTGCCGGCGGGCACCATCACGCGCACCGGAACAGTGCGCGGCGATCAACTCGAGATCAAGAATTTGAGCTGACCAGCATCCGGCGGTGTTCTTTGAGGATGCAACGGTCCATCACGACTTCAAGGCCGGCGGCGCGGGCTTTTGCCGCGGCTTCCTCGTGGACTACGCCCTCCTGCATCCAGATGGCGCGCGCGCCGATGCGGATGGCGGCCTCCACGATCTCCGGCACGAACTCCGACCGGCGGAAGATATCGACAATATCGACCGGCCCGGTGATGCTGTCAAGATCCGCGTAAGCCTTTTCGCCGAGCACCTGATTCTCGTTCGGATTTACGGGGATGATGCGATATCCGGCGTTCTGCATGTATTCCGCGACGCCGTAGCTCGGCCGGTGACGCTTGCTGGAAAGGCCGACCACGGCGATGGTGTGGGCGGAGCGGAGCAGTGGGGAGACGTTCGGCATGGGTTTTTAACGCCGAGACGCGGAGACGCGGAGAAGGACTTGTTTTTTGCTTTTCTCGGCGTCTCGGCGTTTAACCGCCTTTCGTAGCTGCTCGACCTCAGGCAAAGACAAATATCGAAACTCGCCGGGCTTCAGCGGACCTAAATCGAGCGGCCCGATCTTTACGCGCTTGAGTTTCTCGACCAGCCGGCCGAAGTGTTTGAACATGGTCCGAATCTGATTCTTGCGGCCTTCGTAGAGGCGCACTTCGTACCACGGATTCGGAGCGCGGTGCACGAGCTTCAAACCGGCCGGGGCCGTGCGCCTGCCTTCGAGGGGCACGCCATCGCGAAAAGACTGTTCCTGGCCGGACGTGAGCGCGCCGTTGATTTTCACGAGATACGTTTTTGGGAGATGGCTCGCGGCGGACGTGATGGCGTTCGCCAGATCGCCATCGTTGGTGAGCAGCAGCAGTCCTTCGCTGTGATAATCCAGGCGGCCAACGGGATACACGCGCTCTTTCACGCCGCGCAGCAGGTCCATCACGGTGGCGCGGCCTTGCGGGTCGGCGACCGTGGTCACGCAGTTATTGGGCTTGTGCAGCGCGATGTAGACCATGTGCCTCGGGCCGTGAAGCAGCTTGCCATCCACGCGGATGTGGTCGCGGTCCAAATCGGCTTTGCTGCCCATTTCGGTGACCGCGCTGCCGTTCACAGTAACCCGGCCTTCGAGAATCAGCTGCTCGGCTTTACGACGGGAAGCGGCGCCGGCGCGGGAGAGGATTTTCTGCAGCCGCTCCTCCGGCATTTCAGGACTCTTGGGCCGGTGTCTCTTCGGAGGAAGCGGCCGCGCTTTCCGCGGGCTCATCCGCCACCGCCAGACGGCGGATCTCCTCGAATTCCTTGAGCGTCGGCAGTTCGCTCAAGTCCTTCAGGCCGAATTGCACCATAAACTCGCGGGTGGTTTTGTAGAGAATCGGTTTGCCGATGACGTTCTTGCGGCCGGCGGTGGCGATGAGCTTGCGGTCGAGCAGCGTCTTGAGCACGCCCGCGCCCTGCACGCCGCGGATCTCGAGGATTTCGGGCGCGGTGACGGGCTGCTTGTAGGCGATGACCGCCAGGGTCTCGAGCGCCGGCAGCGAAAGCTTCAAGAGCGGGCGCAGGCTTTTGACGAACTCGCGGACGCGCTCGTGGTGCTCGGCTTTGGTGGCCATTTTGTAGCCGCCCGCCACTTCGCGGATGGTTACTCCGTGCTCGGGCCGGTCGAATTCCGCCACCAGATTTTCGAGCAACTTCTCGACCCGCTCGCGCGGTTCGCCGAGCGCGCCGGCAATCTGTTCGGCGGATAGCGGCTCCTCAGTGACATAGACGATGGCTTCGAGCACCGCCTTGAGCTGCGCGTCACTCGATGAGAGGGCCGCGGCTGGCGCGGCGCCTGAGCCCAGCAGTTCGTCGGCTGAAACGGTTTCGTGTGGTTCGGTTTGAATGGTGTCGTCCATGCCCGGTTACGTGTAGTCCTTCTCGACGCCTGATACGGCTGCCGCGGAAGCGAAAACCGTATCGAACTCCTTCTGGCGCCGGAGCGCGATTTCGCCGAAGAGGTCCTTCTGGCAGACTTCGACGGCCTGCATCCTGACCATCTCGAGAACGGCGAGGAACAGCGCAATCATGGCGCGCCGGCTGCGCTGCTGCTCGAAGATCTGCATGATGAATACCGGCTCATTATCGGGAGCCGCAATGAACAGGGACTTCAGATAGAGGATCATGTCCCCCACGCTGACATCTTCGCCCTCCACCTCGTAGAGCGGCCGGTTCTTGGTGCGCTCGAGCGCCTCGCCGAATGCCTTCACCAGGTCGAATAACGTAGCGGAGACGCCGGGATCATCGTCCTCGGAGAGGAAAGCCTTGAGCTGCGGATTGGACCAGACGTTCTCCTCGATCATGCGCTTCTGCTGGAGCATCTCGGCGGCGTTCTTGAACTTTTCGTGCTCGAGCAGCCGGTCCACCAGTTCCTGGCGGGGATCATCGGAGTCGCCTTCGGCGGCCAGCGCGGGGTCCTGCGGCAGAAGCATTTTGGACTTGATATAAATCAGGGTCGCCGCCATGTAGACGAACTCGGCGCTGAGATCGAAATCCATCTGCCGGGCGTGCTCCATGTACTCGAAGTACTGGGCGGTGATTTTGGCGATGGGGATGTCGCGGATGTCGAGCTTCTGGCTGCGAATCAAATCCAGAAGCAGGTCGAGCGGACCTTCATACTGAGGCAGATGAAAGTTCAGGGACGATGACACTGAGGACTACGATAACACGGGCGCGGAGCGGCAACACGGGGCTGACTTGACACGCGCCTCCGGACGCATCAAACTGATTGTTTTCAGGCTCTTGTTAACCTGTGACGCTTCACCCGCCCGCCGCTACTCATGCTGTTGTGTCCGAAGTCTTTCTTGCGAGTAGCAAAATAGGGTGAGCGGCGTCTAATATTCTAGCGGGACTATACCCGCGACAGTGCAATGCTATCTCGCATGAGCAGTGCCTCAGTTCCGAGCACACTGCCGGGGACGACCGTCCCGGCGCCGCCTCCCGTTGGCCCCGAGCTGCTTCGCCGACTTCCCCACAGACCGCGCCGCATCGGATCGTGGATGGCTGTTGTTATAGCGATCGTGGTGGCGGCCGCGGCGTGGATGGCCCGGAGAGAATCGGGGGCGGCCAAACCGGAAACCGCCGCGCTGCGGACGGCGACCATTACGACCGGCGACATCCAGCGAACCATCCGGTTGAGCGGCGTCGTAACCGCGGAACGGTTCGCCGCACTCATGGCGCCGCGTCTGCGTGGCAGCCGGCCGGCTTCGGGCTCGGGGGGAGCGGGCGGGGCCAGCACCTCGACAGCCGGGAAACCGAGCAGCAGCACAACGTCCACGACGTCTACGACGTCAACATCTTCCACCACGACGCCATTCACCACGAGTTCCACAAGCCAGAATGCCGCCCCCACCAGCACCAACACGGCTGTGACGGGCCAGGGGGCAACTTCCGGAGCGCCGGGCGCGCCGACATCCAGCCTGGGCGCGATTCGCGGGACAACCAACCGGTTCGGGGACCGCCAGGCGGCTCAAACCAGCGCGAACACCTCTGCGACGGCGAGCGGAACCGCCCCATCGAGCACGGCGCTTGGCGCGAGCGGGCTCGGATCAACCTCCAGCAACCTATTGGGAACTGGCACGCGCGGCGGCACCGGCGGCGGCGGAGGCGGCGACTTCAATCTGGTGTTGCTGCAGCTCGTCGCGCCGGGCACCCGCGTGAAGAAAGGCCAAATCGTAGCGGAGTTCGACCGGCAGTACCAGGTGAACCGTCTCGACGACTATAAGGCCACGGTGGTGCAGGAGGACGCGAACATCAAGAAGATGACCGCGGACCTGGCGGTCGCCAAGAAAGCGCACGATCAGCTGGTCGAGAGCGCGAAGGCGGACTGGGACAAAGCGCTGCTGGACCTGAAGACCGCCGAGGTGCGGTCGGCGATCGAGGCGGAAGACTTGAAGCTGGCGGTCAATGAAGCCGAAGCGCGCTACAAGCAGCTGGTAAAGGAAGTGGCGCTGGTGGAGGCGTCGCAGAGCGCTCAAATCCGGGCGGCGGAAATCCAGCGGGACCAGGCGAAGCTGGAACTTGACCGGGCGATGCTCAACGTGAATCGAATGGTGGTGAAGGCGCCCATGGACGGCATCGCGGTGATGCAGACCATCTGGCGCGGAGGCGATTTCGGGCAGGTGCAACTGGGAGATCAGATTCGTCCGGGACAGACGTTCATGCAGATTGTGGACCCCAGTTCCATGGTGCTGATGGGCAATCTCAATCAGGTGGATGCCGAGGAAATACGGCTGGGCCTGAAGGGGGTGGCGCGGCTGGATGCATACACAGGGGCAGAGTTTCCGGCGCGCGTGATCGGCGTGGGAGCCATCACCAAGCCGGGCGTGTGGCGGCCGACTTACATGCGCGAAATCGCGATCCGGCTGAAGTTCGAACAGGTGGACGAGCGCGTGATCCCGGATCTTTCAGCGAGCGCGGAAATCGTCCTGGCGGCCGAACCGCACGCGACTGTCGCGCCGCTCGGCGCCGTATTCCGGGACGGCGGAGCGAACGCTTTCGTATTTCTGCAAACGCCTTCGGGCTGGCAGCGCCGCGAGATTGCGGTTGGATTGCAAAATCACGTAGCGGTGGCGGTGCGCTCGGGGGTATCGCCGGGTGACGTGGTGGCGGCGGAGCGGCCATCAACGGGCAAGGCACCTTCGTAAGAGAAACACTACCGACTCGATGTCCAAAGATCTGAAACCGAAACAGCGGCTGGGCCAAACGCGCCTCTCCAAGCGCAAGCGGATTCTTATCTGGAGCCTGGTGGCGGCCTGCGGCATTGCGGGCGCCTACGCCGCTTTCCGGTATACCGGATCGACGGAAGTGGACGTGGCGGTAGCGCGCGTGCGGCGCGGCGATTTCGTGGTCAGCATCAAGACGCGCGGGGAGATCCGCAGCGTGCGCAGCGTGCTGCTGCGGGCGCCGCAAGTGCCCGATCCGCAGATCGTCAAGCTGGCTGAATCCGGCCGGCCCATCAAGAAGGGCGATGTGGTGGTGGCGTTCGACGGCGTGCAGCAGGAGCAGAACCTGATCGAAAAAAGCACCGACGTGCGCACCGCCGACAGCGAGATCGTCCAGACCAAGGCGCAGCACAAGATCGACGACGAGATGGACGGCATGAACCTGACGCAGTCCGAGTACAACGTGGAGCGCGCCAAGCTCGAAGCCAGCAAGGCGGAGATCCTTTCCGAGATCGAGGGAGCAAAAGACCGGATTGATGTGGGGGTTTCCGAGGGAGCGCTGGGGCAGGTCAAGACCCAGATCCAGTCGCGCAAGATTTCTCACTCGGCGGATATGGAGCGCCTGGACCAGAAGAAAGACAAGTCGGTCCGCGATACCGAGCTGGCTAGGGGCTATCTCTCGAAGATGGTGATTCGCGCGCCCAACGACGGGATTGTGAACATCCTGCCGAATTTCCGCGCGGGCGGATCCTTCGGCCAGTCGCCGCCGCCGTTCAAAGAGGGGGACCGGGTGTGGACGGGCGCCGCCATCGCCGAAATTCCCGACCTGTCGGAGATGCGCGTGGAGCTGAAGCTCGAGGAAGTGGAGCGCGGCAGGATCAAGTTGGGCGAGCCGGTGCACGTGCGCGTGGACGCGGTGCCCGAAAAAGAATTGCGCGCGGTAATGGACTGGATCAGCCCCATTGCCACGCTGGTGTTCCGCACTTTTCCGCCCGAGAAGCTGTTTCCGGCGCAGGCTACGCTCAAGAATCTGGACCCGCGGCTTCGTCCGGGCATGAGTGCCTCGGCGGAGATCATCGTGGAGAGGCAGCCCGGCGTGTTGCTGATCCCGTCGCGCGCCAGCTTCCTGAAAAACGGCAAGCCTACGGTGTACGTGCAAAAGGGCCAGCAGTTCCTCTCGCGCACCATCGAGGTCGGCAAGCGCAGCGACGAAGACCTGGTGGTGCTGAAGGGCCTGAAAGAGGGCGAACTGGTGACGCTCGAAAAACCCGAAGACGCGGCCAAGCGCGCCCGGAAAAAGCTGTGAGCGGTTCCATGCGGGCTCCCCGATTGTCATGAAAAAGATACTCCTTCGCCTGGTGATCCTGCTGTCGGTCCTCGGGGCGGCGTGGGGCGGGTATATGGTGGTGAAGCGATTGCCGGAGCGGCAGCAGCAGGTGCCCACCGCCAAGGTGCTGCGCGGCGACGTCGTGATCCGTGCCTACACCCGGGGGGAGATTCGCGCCGTCCGCTCAGCCACGCTCACGGCGCCCAACCTGTTCGGCACGGTGCAGGTGACGCGGATCGCGCCGCTGGGAGCTATGGCGCACGATAAAGATCTGATCGTTGAATTCGACGACTCCGAGCTCCGCGCCTCGCTCGAAGAGACCCAGCTCGAAGTGGACCAGATCGACGAGCAGATCAAAAAGGCGCAGGCGGACCTGTCGATCGGCGATAACCAGGACCAGGTAGACCTTTTGAAGGCGCGCTACGGCATACGCCGCGCGGAGCTGGAGGTGCAGCGCAACGAGCTGCTCGCGGCCATCGACGCCAAGAAGAACGTGCTGAACCTGGAAGAAGCCAGGCGGCGCCTCGAACAGCTTCAGAGCGACGTCAAATCGCGGCACGAGCAGGCGGTAGCACAGATCGCGGTGCTGCGCGAGCAGCGCAACAAAAGCGTAATCGACGTAAACCGCGAGAAGATGCGCATTGCGCAAACCAAGCTGCTTTCGCCCATGACGGGTCTGGTGGCCATCCGCCAGAACCGCGCGCAGGGTTTTTTCTTTCCCGGCATGCAGATCCCTGACATTCGCGAGGGCGACACGCTGCAGCCCGGCATGCCCGTGGCGGACGTGCTGGACCTTTCCGACTGTGAGGTGGTGGCTCGCGTGGGCGAGCTAGACCGCGCCAACCTGCACGAGGGCCAGGAGGTCTCCATACGGCTGGATGCCGTGCCCGACAAGCACTTCCACGGAAAGATCAAGAGCATGAGCGGCAGCGCCAGCGCCAACATCTTTTCCGGAGATCCGGGCAAGAAGTTCGACGTGGTGTTTTCCATCGACATGCAGCAACTGCTCACGGAGTTGGGGGCCAAACCTGAAGACGTACGGCGCATCATGGACACCGCCGCCCGCAATGCCAGGAAAACGCCCGCGGCACCGGTGGCCGCTCCGGCGGGTCCGAAAAATGCCGCCCCCGCGCCAGGCGCGCCGCCGATCCGGCAGATGGCCCAGGCTGCACCCGCGGGCGCGAGGCCATCTGCGACGGTCGCAGCACCGCCCGCCATGCCGGCGCCCACGCCCGCACCCGACGCCATGGATTTCACCAAGCTCTCGGCTATTCCCGCGGAGTTCGGGACCGACGACGAGCGCGAGCGCGCCCAGCTTCCTCCGCCGCCGGAAGAAGACTCGCAGCTGCAGGTCCTGCTGCGTCCCGGCCTGCTGGCGGACGTCGAAATTACGGTCGAGCGCATTCCCGACGCCATCCACGTACCGGCGCAAGGAATTTTTGAAAAGGACGGCCAGCCGGCCGTGTGGGTCCAGAGTGGCCATCGTTTTCAGCAGCGTATCGTAAAACTGGCGCGCCGCAGCGAATCCACCATGGTGATCGGAGAGGGTCTCAAGCCCGGTGAAGTGATCGCGCTTTCCGACCCCACCGCCAAGCCCAGCGACAAGAAGGGTGAGAAGAAGGGGGCCGCCATACCGGGCGTGCCCTCGGGCGGCGGAGGTGGAGGCAAATAAGTGAATCCGATTTCCGGATACCTGCCCGAACTCACGATGGGGCTTTCGAGCCTGCTGGCGCACAAGCTGCGCAGCCTGCTCACTATGCTGGGCATGATCTTCGGCGTGGGCGCGGTAGTAGCCATGCTCTCCATCACCGCCGGGGCCGCCAAGCAGATGATGAGCTTCATCGATCAGCTCGGCGTGAACAATATCATTGTGGAAGCGCACGAGGCAGTGGACCGTAATGAACTGCAGCAGGTGCGTGCCATTTCGCCGGGGCTCACGTTCCGCGATTTCCGCGCGATTTCCGAAAACGTGCAAGGCCTGGAAGCCATCACGCCGCGCAAACGGTTCAAGCCGCAGCATGTGCTGCCCAAGACCACGCAGGAAGCGCCGCAACTGATCGGGGTGCTGCCGAATTTTATCGAGATCAACAGCCTCAAGCTGATCGCCGGGCGCTTCTTCACCGTCGAAGAGAACTTGCGCTCCGAAGCAGTCTGCGTACTGGGCGAGTCCGCCAAACTGAATCTGCTGGGTTACGAGGATGCCATCGGAAAGTACGTCAAGATCAACGACGTCTGGCTGCAGGTGATCGGCGTGCTCACGCCCCAGGCGGCCGCGGACACAGATGTGGAGGGCGTGCAGGCGCTCAATCGCAACAATCTGGTGATCGCGCCGCTCAACACCGTGATGCGGCGGTTCGAAGACAACACCAGCTGGCTGAAGGACGAGATCGACGGCATTTACATGAAGGTCACGACGGGGACCGACTCCGTGGAGACGGCCAACGTGGTGCGCGCGATCCTTGCGGCGACGCACAAAGACGCCGGCGATTTCACCGTGATTGTCCCCGCCGGCCTTCTCGAAGAGAGGCGGCGCACGCAATTCATTTTCGAGGTGGTGATGATCTGCATCGCGGGGATCTCGCTCCTGGTGGGCGGCATCGGCATCATGAACATCATGCTGGCCACGGTGCTCGAGCGCACGCGCGAGATCGGCATCCGGCGGGCGATCGGCGCGCGGCAAAGCGACATCGTGCGCCAGTTTTTGATGGAGGCGGTCCTGATCTCGATCGTGGGCGGGCTGATCGGCATTGCGTTCGGATTTACGCTGTCGCGCCTGATCGCCACCGCCGCCGGCTGGTCCACTGTCGTGACAACGTCGTCCATCGCCATCGCTTTCGGCGTCTCGGTGTTCATCGGGCTGCTGTTCGGCATTTATCCCGCCGTGCAGGCCGCCCGCCTGGACCCGATCGAAGCCATCCGGTACGAATAGATGCAAAATATGTTATTCCGATTTCTGGCCGTCGTACTCTGCAGCGCGGCGGCCGCCAGCGCCCAGATAGCCTCATTCCCCAAGCCTTCCTACTTTCGGGAAACCTTTGCGCGGCCGGTGACCAAGGTGGAGCTGCAGCCGCCTGTCCGGCTTTCCGATTACCTGGTGCAGGAGAAGGAAGGCAAGAAGCTGGAACTTTCGCTGAAGTCGTACCTCGATCTGGTGATGGCCAACAACACCGATATCGCGGTCTCGCGGCTCACTGTGGATGTGGCGCACAATGCCATCACTCGGGCATTTGCTCCGTTCGACCCGTTCGCCACCGGGCAGTTCACCAGCACCAGATCCAGGACGCCCAGCACGAATGCCCTGGCGGGAGCCAACACTCTGGTCACGCTCACTCAGCCCACGCAGTTCACCTGGAACCAGTTGCTCCCGACCGGCACGAATTATGGCGTCTCTTTCTCCGGGTTGAAGACATCCACCAACAGCGACTTTTCGAATTTCAATCCCGCTGTCAATTCGGTGCTGCAGGTCAACTTCACCCAGCCTCTGATCCGCAACCGCGGGAGATATGTGAACCGGCTGCCCATCATGATCGCCCGAAGCCGCCTGCGAGTTACGGAATACAACCTGCGCGACACGGTGATGCAGCTCGTCATGAACGCGGAGAGCGCCTACTGGGACCTGGTGCAGGCCCGCGACAACCTCCGCGTGCAGGAGAAGGCGCTGGAGTTGACGAATGAGGCACTCAAGCGCGCGCAACGGGAGCTCGAGCTGGGCGCGATGTCGCCGCTGGACATCTACCAACCGCAGCAGGCCCAGGCGACGGCCGAAATCGCCGTGTCCCAGGCGCGTTACTCGCTGGCACAGGCGGAGGACGCCTTGCGCAAGCAGATGGGCGCGGATCTCGATCCGGCATTTCATGATGTCCCGATCGTGCTCACCGAGGCCACGGATGTGCCCGCCAATGGCAGCGGAATCGATGCCGAAGCCGAAATACAGAAGGCGCTCCTGAACCGCCCGGACTTGAAGGCCGCCAACCAGGTGCTGGACGTGGACGATCTGCAGATCAAGAGCGCCAAGAACAGCATACTTCCGGATCTGTCGCTGCTCGGTCTGTATAGCTCGCAAGGACAGGGTGGCAATTTCTTCCAGCGCCAGGATGTCTTCGGGGGCGGCTCCCAGATCGTCAGCGTGACACCGGGCGGGCTGGGCGACGCGCTTAGCCAGTTGTTCGGCTTCGGTTTCCCCATCTACGAATTCGGAGTGCAGTTGCGGCTTCCGATCCGCAATCGCGCCGCCGCCGCCGATCTGGCCGATGCGGTGGTGAACAAGAAGCATGACGCGCTGGTGGTGCGCAATGTCGCGCAGACGGTGCGGCTGGACGTGCTGACCGCGGTCAGCCAGGTGGAATCGAGCAGGGCCAGTGTAAAGCTCGCGCTGGTGGCGCTCGATTTCGGGCGCAAATACCTGGAAGCCGAGCAGAAAAAATACGAGCTAGGCACCAGCCAGATTTATTTCGTCCTACAGGCGCAACAATCGCTGGTGAACGCCGAATCGGCGCTGGTGCAAAACTCCATCGGCTACAAGCGCTCCATGCTGAACCTGCTGCGCCGCACCGGTGAACTGCTGGACGAGCGCGGCATCCAACTACAATAGGTGTCAGGTGAGCTAGCACGAAGCACCTGCACCTCTTATGGGCCGCATCCGCGTTCTTCCCGACCAAGTCGCCAACAAAATTGCCGCGGGCGAAGTGGTGGAGCGGCCCGCCTCGGTGGTCAAAGAGCTGCTCGAGAATTCGCTGGATGCCAGCGGCCAGTCTTTTCGCATCGAGATTGAAAGCGGGGGGCGGCGCCTGATTCGCGTGGCCGACGACGGCTGCGGCATGCTCCGCGACGACGCCATGCTGGCCTTCGAACGCCACGCCACCAGCAAGCTGCGCGACGTGAAGGACCTGCTCTCGATCGCGACGCTGGGCTTTCGCGGCGAAGCGCTGCCCTCCATCGCCTCGGTGTCGCGCCTCCTGCTGGAAACGCGGGCGGCGGAAGAGAATACCGGCACGCGCGTTGAAGTGGCGGGCGGAAAGATGCTGCGCTGCGAAGAGGACGCGCTGGCGCCCGGCACCACCATCACCGTGCGCGACCTGTTTTTTAACGTCCCGGCGCGAAAAAAATTTCTGCGCTCGGAGCAGACCGAACTGGCGCACGTCGCATCGCTGGTGACGCACTATAGCCTGGCCCATCCCGATAAAGCCTTCCGTCTGTCGAGCGGAGCGGGCGAACTGCTGCACGTGACGCCGGTCGAAACGTTGCGCGAGCGCGTGTTTCAGGTGTTCGGAACCGGGGCGCTGGATGAGCTGGTGGATCTGGGCGCATGCGAGAAGCAGCTCTTCATGCCGCCGCCGTCCGTGCCGCCATCGGAAGCCATTGCCGAGTTCCGCCGCGAACCTGAAGAGCCGTCCACCAGGATGTTCCGGCTGCGAGGTTTCGTTTCGCGGCCGCAGGTACAGAAGGGCAATCGAAACTCCATCTTCATTTTTGTGAATGGCAGGCTGATTCGCGACAGACTGCTGCTGCACGCGCTCTCCGCCGCGTATCACAACCTGATTCCGCCGGCATGCTTTCCGTTCGCGCTACTTTTTCTGGAATGCGACTACGAGGAAGTGGATGTCAACGTTCATCCGTCCAAAACCGAAGTGCGCTTCCGCCACCAGTCTTTCGTGCACGATTTCCTGCGCGATGCGATCCGCCAGCGGCTAATGGAATCGCGTCCGGCCCCGGCGTTTCCGGCGTCTCCCGCGCCCCAGCCCGCGGCGGCCATGCCCTATTCCGAGTTCTCCCAGATGGTCGAGAACCAGGCCGCCCTGGATGCGGGGATGGACGTTCCATCGCAACCGGCCGCCGAGCCGCAGCCTTTTCCCGAGGCGGCCGATGACACCGCGATCGACTCCGCGGCGCCTGAATTTTTCCTGCGCCCGGCCCTGGCGCCTGAGCCGCGATTCGATTTCAGCGGCGACCCGATTCCGCTCTCGACCGAGCCCGCGCCCACCGGCGTGCGCCTGCGCGTGCCCGACACCCATGGAAGTTTCCCCGCCGAAGCGCTGCCCGTATCGGCGTCGCTCGCGGCACTTTCAGATTTGCGGCCGCTCGGGCAAATTCACGAAAGCTTCATCATCGCCGCCGGGCGCGAGGGCCTGTGGATCATCGACCAGCACGTGGCGCACGAGCGCATCCTGTTCGAAAAAGTGCTCAAGCAGCGGGCTGCGGGCAACGTGGAAGTGCAGCACCTGTTGATGCCGCTCGTCGTGCAGTTGACCGCGGAGCAGCAGATTGAATACGCGCGCATCGCCGATGAACTGGCATCCATGGGTTTCGAAACCGAGCCGTTCGGCAATCGCACCATCGCGGTTAAGGCGGCGCCGGCGGCCCTTGGTCCCGCCGGTCTCGAAAAGGTCCTGTTCGAGGTGTTGGAGATCGCGGAAAATGAACTACGCCACACTTCCCTTGATGACGTGCGCCGCGCTATCGCCGCATCCATCGCCTGCCGCGCCGCCATCAAGATCAACACCCGGCTCGATCAGAACAAGATGGACTGGCTGCTGCGCGCGCTCGCGGCGACCGATTGCCCCATGAGCTGCCCACACGGCCGCCCCATCGCCCTGCAATATTCCATGCGCGAAATCCTGAAAGCGTTCCACAGGATCTGACAGACGCGGCGATGCATCATCGTGCATCACACCGATGCATTATGTTAAAATCAACCTGATGAAAGCGATTACGCTTCGTAATTTGCCTCCCCGGGTGGCCCGCATGGTGCACCAAAAGGCTGAGGCCGAGGGTGCCAGCATCAACAAGAGCGTCATTCGCCTGCTGGAGGAGCGGGAGGCATCCAGGCAAATCAAAGGCCGGAAGGTGCGGCACCGCGATCTGGACGCGCTTGCAGGCTCCTGGACCAAAAAAGATGCGGCCGTCTTTGAACGGCATCTGGCCTCACTGCGCACCATCGATCCCGAGTTGTGGAAGTGAGCGGCGTGATGCTCGACACTTCGGGATACGCCGCGTTCATGCGCGGTCACGCCGGCATCAAACTGGCTCTGGAAGAAGCGGACCAGATATCATTCAGTCCCATCGTGCTCGGCGAGTTGCATGCGGGTTTTCGCCTCGGAAACCGGCGCGCTCAAAATGAACGGGAACTGGCCCGATTTCTGCAGTCGCCGCGTGTTGTTGTGCTCGACATCGGAGATGAAACGGCGGTTCGCTACGCCGAGATCATCCATTTTCTCCGGCGTGCCGGGACACCGATACCCACGAACGACATCTGGATTGCCGCCGGAGCCATGGAACACGGGCTCCGTGTGGTTATAACTGATGCGCACTACGCGAGCGTCCCGCAAGTGTTGGCGGACGTTTGGCCGTCGTAGCTCCCGCTACACCATCAGAAACTCGATCGGCTTCCCCTGCGAAAGCTTGATCGGCCGGCCGATGTTGCTGATGTATTCCTTGTTGTAATCGATTCCCAGCTTCTTGTAGACAGTCGCGAACAGGTCGGCCGCTTCGACTGGGTGGTCCTTCACGAACATGCCCTTCTCGTCGGTTTCGCCCAGCACGCGGCCGCCGGTGATGCCGGCGCCGGCCAGCGCCATTGAAAAAGCATTGGGCCAGTGGTCGCGCCCGCCCATCGCGTTGATCTCGGGCGTACGGCCGAATTCGCCCGTCACGATGACCAGCGTCGAATCGAGCATACCGCGCTGGTCCAGGTCCTCGACTAATGATGCAAACGCGCGATCCAGCTCCGGAAGAAAATCGTTGGCCAGCAGCGGGAAGATGTCTTTATGGTGGTCCCAGGTATTGAAGCCGCGCGACACCGTCACGAAGCGCACGCCGTTTTCGACCAGGCGCCGCGCCAGTAGCGCTCCCTGCCCCAGCGACGTCCGTCCGTACTTTTCGCGCAGGGCTTCCGGCTCATCCGAAATCTCAAACGCCTTCTTCGCCTTTGCTGAATGCATCAGCCCGAACGCGGTCTGATAATACGCATCCATGCTGGCGCTGATTCCGGTGGTATCCAGCCGGCGGAATTTTTCGTCCACCACCGAAAGCAGCGACCGCCGGTGGTCCATGCGCGCCCAGTCCACGCCCATCGGCAGGTCCATGTCGCGCACTTTGAAGTTGTCCGCGTTCGGATTTCCGGCATTGAACGGATTGAATTGCGGCCCCAGGAATCCGGCCTTCTCCCAGCTTCCGGTCGCGCCCGGCATCGAAACCACGGGCGGCAGCTCGTTGCGCGGGCCCAGCTCTTTGGCGATCACGGTCTGCAGCGCCGGATGCTGAATTGTCGGCAGCGGATCGTGACCGCTCAGGATCAGATTGCACGCCGCTTCGTGCGCCGCCTGCTTGTGCGTCATGGAGCGGATGATCACGAACTTGTTCGCGAGCAGCGCCGTGCGCGGCAGGTGCTCCGACACGCGGATGCCCGAAACTTTTGTTCCGATGGGCTTGAATCGGCTGCGATAGCGCTCGTCGGCGTCGGGCTTGGGATCGAACGTGTCGAGCTGGCTCATGCCGCCCGTCAGCCACAGGTGGATGATCGAGATGTCACGCTTTGCCGGCGCCGGCGATTGCGCGCGCAGCCGCAACACATCGCCCCAGCCCAAATAACCGAACACGCTGAGCGATCCGAGTCTGATAAACGAGCGCCGGTCGAAGTTCGTCATCTGCGCCTCAGTGATTGAACAGAAATTCTTTCGAATTGAAGATGCTCCAGAGCACATCTTCGAAAGCCTGGCGCCGCGCGCCCGCGCCCCTGGCGGTAATGGGCAGCAGCGCTACTTCCATCTCGCGGCGGTCCGGCTCGCGCACCACCGATGCCAGAAAGATGCGCCGCACAACGCCCTCATCGGTCAGCGAGGAGTCCGCCAGCCACTGGTCCAGAAGACCTCCCTTGGCCGTGGTTTGCCGCGCCAGCGTCTCGCCGCTGATCAGGTGCATGGCCTGCACCATGTCCGGCTGCGCATCGCGCTCGCAGATCACTTCCCGTGCCTTCATCCGGCCGAACGTGGCCAGGAAATAAGACGGCGCGCCTTGCGGAATCTCCATGGCCCGCGTGCCCAGCATGTAGCCCGGATATTTTTCCGGCACCCCGGTAACTTCGGTGATCGAATCGGCGAGCTGCTCGGCCATCAAGCGCTTCACGTAATAGCGTGAATAGTTGATCGGGTCGCCGCGATTGGTTTCGTTCGGCTCGCTCGACAGCTGGTAGACGCGCGAATTGAGGATCAGCCGCGCGGTGTGCTTCAGATGGTAGCCATTTTCGACGAAATCTTTCGCCAGCGCGTCGAGCAGCGCCTGGTTCGAGGGTGGATTGGTTACCCGGAAATCATCCACCGGTTCCACCAGGCCTCGGCCCAGATAATGCTTCACCATCCGGTTCATGATGGCGCGTGGGAACCACACATTCTTCGGCGACGTGATCCAGGCGGCCAGCTTCTCGCGGACATCCTCGTCGGCCTGTTCCACTTCGTTGGGCCCATCGAGATACTTCGGCGCTACCGCCTTCTTGGTCTTGGGATGAATCACTTCGCCCTTGACCTTCAGCAGCACCTGGCTCTCGTCGTTCTCGTACGTGTCCTTGATGCCCATCCGGCCGAAGAACGCCGCGAAGCCCCAGAAATCGTCCTGCGTCCACTTCTCCCAGGGATGGTTGTGGCAGCGCGCGCATTCCAGGCGCACCCCCAGAAACACCTGGCTGATGTTAGTCGCGATGTTTTCCGGCTCGGAAAATTCGGTGACGTAATAAAAGTTGGCCGTTGGGTTGAACTTCAGCTGGCCCGAAGCCGTCAGCAGCTCGGTCGCGAACTGATTGTACGGCTTATCTTCCATCACCGACTTGCGCAGCCAGTTGTACATCAGACGCCCACCTTTGTGACCCTGGTCGAGCAGCCCCGTCCGGAACAGGTCGGCAAAGCGCGTGGCCCAGACTTCGGCGAACTCCGGCCGGGCGATGAGCTGGTCGATCAGCTTCGCGCGCTTGTCTGGGTCCTTCGATTCCAGGAATTCCCGGCTCTCATCGAGCGTGGGCAGCAGGCCCACCGTATCCAGATACACGCGCCGCAGGAATTCGGAATCCGAAGAAATTGGCGAGGGAACGATGTTCAGGCGCTTCAGCTTGGCGAACACCAGATCGTCGATGAAATTGTTGCGGGCGACGTCGGGATAATTCGCCATGGGCGGCTGCGCCACCACGGCGATGCGCGCCGCCACTGCCTTACCCAGCGTGCGCACCATGATGGCCGTCTCGCCCGCGCGCAGCGTCTTGATTTCGCCCGACGGGCTCACCTCCACCACCGATTCGTCGTTGGGCATGTATTGCACTTTGCGCGTCAGGTCTTCGGTCGAGCCGTCGGTGTAGGTTCCGGCCGCCGCGAGCTGGTGTTTCGTTCCGATGCCGACCAGCGTGATTTCTTCGGGCGTTACGCGGAGAATTTTCAGGCGCGGCGACCCGGCGCTGTCGTAGGTGGCGCCGTCGCGAATCCAGTCGAGAATCGCTTCGTACTCGAGCGACCCCACCTGGAAACGCTGCCCGCCGCCGTGCGGAATGCTGAATGTCGGCTTCAGCAGGATGAGGCTTTTCGCGGGATCGGTGCGGTTCACGCGCCGCCCGTCCTGGGCTTTCACGATGGCGTCGAAATCCAGATCCGGCTCGTACCCGAATAGCGACAGCTTGAACCCCGCCTGACCGCGGATCGAACCGTGGCAGTTCGAGTTGGCGCATCCCGACTTGGTGAAGATGGGAACGATGTCTTTGACGAAACTGAGCTTTGGTTTTGCTCCGGCAGTGGCCGCGAGCGCTGCCGAAAAAACAAGAATCGTCAACCGCGCGGTCATCGGGATCTCTCCTCGCTCGTTTCCGTCTTCAACTCGATAGGCGGCGATACGGCATCTCCGGCGCGCAGCCGGAACGATTTCACCGCAACCGGCCCCGTCGCATTCACGCGCAACTCGATCTGGCTGGAACCCGCGGCAAGCACGTTATTTTCAAATCTTACACCGGCCAGCGCCGGTTGGGGTTCGACCGTCAGAGGATTCGTCCCGCCGTCGAAACGCTCCACACGTACTTTGAGCCGCGCCACTTTGTCGGGCGTCAGTGACAGGCTCTGTGGCGCGTCGATCAACAAGCCGGGCAACTGAGTGACGGTGGCCACCAGTTGCTGGTCTTCTACCGGCCCGGTAACCTTGCCCACCGATTCCCACAGGTACAGGATTTCGGCTGTGTGCTCGACCGTCTTGCCGTCCATGGTTCCGCGGGCGTGCAGCCGGATTGGCCGGGCTCCGGGCGGCGCATCAGCGGCCACGTGCAGCGGCAGCATGACATCCGTGCCATCCAGTTTTCGCGGGAGCGCGCAGTTGTCGTGCACGATGGTGTCTTTCGGCTCGGCGGTCTGGTGTTCCGTGGTAACGCCGGGCCCCAGATCTTCCGCCCAAACTTCGATGGGCTGGTCCCAGCCCCCCGACCGCCGGACGCGCACCGGAAGACGGCCGGTCTTGCCGCGGTAGAGCGTGATTTCGGGCGTCAGGCCCTTCAGGTCGAAATCGGGCTCGACGGGGTAGATGGCCAGGCGATAGACGTAATTCGCATTCCCGCGCTCCGCCGAGTCGCGGATCATCATCATGTAGCGGCCGGGCTTGTCGAACTTATAAACCAGGTAGGGATCGAGGTTGGGCGGCTGCGAGCCGTTCTGTTGGAGGCGGTCATCGGCGGAGGCCACGAACTCGCCGCCAGCGGTGTATAAGATTACCACCGGGTCATCCAGATACCCCAGCTTCATGGAATCGACATCGAACGCAAGCCGCTCGCCCGCCTGAACATCGAAGCTGAAAAAATTTTCCGCGCGCTTGTGATCGAGCGTTCCGCTCACCGCGGCCGGCAGCGTGAGCGGCTGCGGGTCAGTTCGCGACCGCGCCATGGAAAGCTTCTCGTCGAGATCGGAAACCAGAATCGGGATAGTTAGCGGGGCTTCGGCCGCTCCGGCGAAGGCGTGCAGTTCGTAGCGGCCCGGCGCAACGGAAGGCGGCACGGTCATCCGGAAGGTAAGTTGTTCCGGCTGAGTGGAAACGACTCTACCTTCAGCCAGAGAGTCACCTAACACGAGACGATCGATCTTCTCCAGGTTCAGGCCGGCCATGCGTAACTCATTGACCGCGCCGCGCTTAGCGCCCGCGGGCAACATCCGCCAGGCGTACGGGACGGCGCCGGCGATGAGCCGGTAGCTGCTGTATTTTGAGCCTTCCTCCCCGGTGCCAGCAACGCGAACGTAATAATCGCCGGTTTTCGGCACGCGGAACTCGAGATGCGGGTCCTTATGGATGTAGTAGTCGTCGTTAAAATCCAATTCGTTGCCGCGCTCGTCCAGGACGCCCAGAGTGCCATCGAGCGTAGATCCTGCGCGGCGCGCCAGCAGGTCGAAGATCAGGACTTGGCCGGCTTCGGCGTGGAAGCGGAACACATCATAATCGGCCTGCTCGACCACCCCATCCACGATGGCGGGCAGGGCGATCTCTTGGGCGTGCGGCAGGTCGTTATTGGGCTCGATTTCGCGCTGCGCGGCCAGCGAACCGACGTGAAACACGCCAACGTAAGTTCCGCGCGCGGTGCGGAGGCGGTAGTCGTGAAGCCCAGTGGGCACCTTGGGTCCCACAACGAGGCGGGCCTTGATCGTAAAGTCATCGGAGGAAAGGACTTCCGCCCGGATATCCTTGCGTGCGAACGAGATCCCGGCGAGGTCGTTGAGATGGCGGCCTAAGAACTCGATTTCGACAGTCTCGCCGGCGCGTCCACCGAGCGGAAAAACGCCGCGAACCGAAGGGGCGAGATCGGGAAGACTTGGGTCGGCGGCTGCTGAGACAAAGGGCCCGAGCAGGGCTAAAACCAGAACGCTGGCGTATGCACGTGCCACAAGGTTACACCAATTCCCGATTTGTAACATTTTTCTGTACTTTTCTTGGCCATGGTCAGTTATAATTCCCCGAACTATGCAAAGACCTCTCGTTTTAACACTCGCACTGTATTTGACCATACTGGCGGGGTTGGGGTCACTCAGCGCCCAAACCACGACGGGATCGATCGTTGGGACTGTAACCGATCCCAGTGGCGCCGTGATCGGCGCGGCCAGTATCACGATCACCAACATGGACACCAACATCTCGGTGAAGGCCACCACGGACCAGGCCGGCAATTATGTGGTTACGACACTGCCTATTGGCCGGTATTCGGTAACGGTAGAGGCCGCGGGGTTCAAGAAGTCCGTCCGCTCAGACATCACTCTGAACGTGCAGGACCGCATTCGTGTGGATGCCGCGCTCGAAGTGGGAGCCGTTACCGATACGGTGGAAGTCCAGGCGGCGGCACCGCTCCTGCAGACCGACACATCCTAACTTAGGCCAGGTTGTCGACAGCCAGCGGATTGTGGACCTGCCACTGAACGGCCGCTTTTTCACACGACTGGCGGTCCTGACGGCGGGCACGCTTCCTACGGCACCTGGGGCCCGCGACGAGAGGACGGGCGGCTTCAGCTCCAATGGAGTCCGTCCCTATCAGAACAATTACATGCTGGATGGCGTGGACAACAACAGCCTCTCTGAGGATTTGACCAACGAGGCTAGCTTTGTTTATGGACCCTCCCCCGACGCCATATCCGAGTTCAGGGTGCAAACGAACTCCATGAGCGCCGAGTTTGGCCGCTCCGGGGGCGCCGTCATGAATGTGACGATCAAATCCGGCACGAACCAGCTTCACGGGAGCGTCTTTGAATTCCTACGCAATAGCTCGCTGGACGCTAAGAACTTTTTTGACTCGCCCGGGCCGATTCCTGAGTTCAGACAAAACCAGTTTGGCGCGGCCGCAGGCGGGCCCATCATTAAGAACCGGACGTTCATCTTCGGCGATTATCAAGGCACCCGCATCCGCACCGGCCTGACGTCCCAGGCCACGTTAGCGCCGATCGCGTGGAGGACAGGAGACTTTTCAGGTTTCCACCCCATTCTGGATCCGAACACTACGGTAATTCAGGGCGACCAGATCATTCGCCAGCCGTTTCCCAACAACCAGATTCCCTCCGATCGCTGGGATCCGGCGGCAGTCAAACTGATCGCTTTAATGCCGAATCCAAACAGACCCGGCGATGTCTCCTTGAAAGGTGTGGCCAACAACTACCTGATCAATCCTGTAGAGCCGAACGATACAGATCAGGGCGACATACGCATCGACCATAAGATCTCGGATTCTGACTCAATCTTCGGGCGCTTCAGCATATCCGACCAGGTGCTGACGCCACCTTCGCGGATTCCGCCTCCTCTTTCCGGCGCCCAGTTTTCCTCGGGGGATTGGACCAACAACACCAGACAAGTGGTGCTTAGCGAGACCCACATCTTCTCGCCGCGGATCGTGAACGAATTTCGCGCGGGCTACACGCGCCTGCGCACGGAGCGGCTGCAGTTCAACTCGAGTGAGAACCTTTCAGCCCAAGTCGGCATTCCCGGCATTCCCTTTGCGCCGGGCAACGGCGGGCTACCCCGTTTCGGCGTTAGCGGCCTCACAAATTTTGGCAGCGCAACGTACCAGCCCACCCGCGAGTTCGAGAACGTCTTCGATTTTATCGAGACGTTGAGTGTCATCAAGGGCCGTCACACTCTGAAGTTCGGCGCTGAATGGAAGCCGCGGGTTGATTTCAGCATCCTTCAACCGCCGGTCCCGCGAGGACGGTTCCAGTTCTCGGGTGACTACACGCGTGATGCAGCCAATCGCTCCGATACGGGCCTCGGGTTCGCCGATTTCCTGCTGGGAAGGGTCACAAGTTCCCTGGTGGGATCTTTCATCAACGACACGTTCCAGCAGCCAGGCTACATTTTCTATGCGCAGGACGATTTCAAAGTGAGCCGTAAACTCACACTGAACCTGGGCGTGCGGTACGAGTTCGTTTCCATGCCCCGGGAGAGAAGAGACGCACAGGCCAACTTTAACATCGCCACCGGAACGTTTGACATCCCCAGCGGCCGAAGCGATCCACTGCCATCTAACTTTTTCCCGGAGATTCCCATCAATCGCCACGCGCCGCGGCAACTGGTACCCCAGGACCGGAACAACTTCTCGCCGCGCGTGGGCTTCGCGTACCAGTTGACGCCGAACACGGTGATCCGGTCGGGTTACGGGATCTTCTACTCGTCCTACGAGTCAGGCCCGTTGAGCATTCCCAACCCGGGCAACAACCCGCCCTTTTATGCGGAATCAGACTTCAATCCGGTTAGCTTTGCAACCCCGAATCCTATAGTGAACACGCTATCCGGCGGATTTCCGGCCAATGTCTTCGCCACTCCGGCGGCAGTGCCGCTGTTCTCCCTCGATCCCAACTTTCGCAATCCTTACGTGCAGCATTGGAATTTCGGGATACAGCGGGAGTTGGGATGGAACACCGTGTGGGAGATCTCCTATGCGGGGTCCTCTGGAAAGAAGCTCTATGAGTTTCGCAATGTCAACCAGCCCACGCCGACTGCCGACTCCACCGCCGACTATGACAGCCGGCGCCCGCGGCCCTTCCTGGGCAACGACCTTACGTACTGGTGTTCCTGCGACAGCTCGACCTATCACGCCCTGCAGACCAAGGTGGAAAAGCGGTTCTCTAATAATTTGAGTTTCCTGGGAGCTTACACCTGGGGCAAATCGATCGACGAGCAGTCTCAGGCTTCGCTGGGATTCGATAACAGCGTCGGTACCCGAAACGAGTACAATTACCGCGCCGAGAAGGCCCGGTCTGACTACGACATCGCGCACCGCTTCGTGGTCAGCTATACCTACGACCTGCCGTTCGGCCACAACAAGAATGGCCTGGCCAAGCTACTGATGGACGGCTGGCAGTTCGTGGGCATTCACTCGTTCAACACGGGCAACCCGTTTACCGTCCACGCGAGCAGCGATTTCTCCAACGCGGGCGGCGATACGCGTCCAGACCGCATTGCGGGCATATCTACCGAGCCGTCGGGGGGACGGAATCGCCAGTTGTGGTTTAACCCCGCGGCCTTTCAGAACCCGTCGCCAGGGAATTGGGGCAATGCCGGGCGCAATATCCTTTCGCTACCAGGGGCGGTCAACATCGATTTGTCTCTCTTCAAGACTTTCGCCGTCACAGAACGCTGGAAGGTGCAGTTCCGGTCGGAATTCTTCAATTTGATCAATCATCCGAATTTCCGCAGTCTGGACACGACCTACGACGACACAAGCGCCGGCGAACTCACGAGCGCGAACCCGGGCAGGCAAATTCAGTTCGCCCTGAAACTGCTGTTCTGATTTCTACAGGTGTGCGATATGGGGGCCGGACACACACGGCCCCTGCTGAAACAAAGGGCTAGGGCAAGCCTAAAACCAGATCGCTGGCGTAGGCACGCGCCATGAGGTTACAGCAATTCCCAATTTTTAACATCTTTCTGTACTTTTTTTCACCAAATAGGCAACAGGATCAGGTTATAATTCCCCGAACCATGCAAAGGCTTCTGGGTTTCACGTTCACGTTGTATCTGACTATTTTGTTGGGGTTAGGGTCCCTGAGCGGCCAAACCACGACGGGTTCGATCGTTGGGACCATATCCGATCCGAGTGGCGCCGTGATCGGTGGTGCCAGTATCACGATCACCAATATGGACACCAACATCTCAGTGAAGACCACCACGGATCAGTCTGGCAATTATGTAGTTACGCCGCTGGCCATTGGCCGGTACTCGGTGGCGGTGGAGGCCGCTGGGTTCAAAAAGTCCGTGCGCACGGACATCACGGTGAACGTGCAGGACCGCGTCCGCGTGGATGCCACACTCGAAGTGGGGGCGGTCACCGATACGGTGGAAGTCCAGGCGGCAGCGCCGCTCCTGCAGACCGACACGTCCTATCTGGGCCAGGTGGTCAATAGCAAGGAGATCGTGGATCTACCGCTCAATGGCCGCTACTTTACGCGGCTGGCGGTATTGACAGCCGGCACGGCGCCTACGCCGAACGGCGCGCGAGATGAGAAAACCGGCGGCTTCAGCTCAAATGGCGTGAGGCCGTATCAAAATAACTACCTGCTGGACGGTGTTGATAACAACAGCCTGTCGGAAGATCTGGTGAGCGATCAGAGCTTCGTTATTGGCCCGCCACCCGACGCGATCTCCGAATTCAAGGTACAGACCAACTCGATGAGCGCGGAATTCGGCCGTTCAGGCGGTGCGGTGTTGAACGTGACGATCAAATCGGGGACGAACGACTTGCACGGAACCGTCTACGAATTTCTCCGCAACAGCGCGCTCGATGCCAAGAACTTCTTTGACTCGCCGACCGATCCGATTCCACCCTTCAAGCTGAATCAGTTCGGTTTCAGCACTGGCGCGCCTGTTCTCATTCCGAAGGTATATAACGGCAAGAACCGGACATTTTTCTTTTTCGATTACCAGGGTACCCGCATCCGGACAGGGCACACGTTTCTGGCTTCAGTTCCGCCGGAGTCATGGCGCGGCGGTGATTTCTCCGGCTATGCACCAATCTTTGATCCCCTGACGACTACTGTGCAATCCGACGGCACGGTCACCCGGCAGCCTTTTACAAATAACCAGATTCCCAGCAATCGGTTCGATCCCATTGCCAAGAAGTTGATCGATCAGTTCCCGAATCCCAACGTCGCCGGCGCGGTCTCCACGGCCGGTGTCGCCAACAATTTCTTAAGCAGCCCCAGCGAACCCGACGACACGAATCAGTTTGATGTGCGAATCGATCACAGGATCTCCAATAGCGATAGTATCTTCGGGCGGTTTAGTCTCTCCAATCAGAAGTTAACACCGCCTTCTCCGATTCCGCCGCCGCTCGACGGCCAGGCGTTTACTTCCGGAGACTTCCTCAATCGCCCACGCAACGTAGTGATAACCGAAACGCACATCTTCACGCCACGGACGGTGAATGAGCTACGACTGGGCTATACAAGGAACCGGTCAGAGAGGCTGCAGTTCAACTCTGACAAAAACCTGTCAGCGGACCTGGGCCTGCCGGGCATTCCGTTCGGGCCGAAGAACGGAGGATTGCCGGCATTTACGATCGACGATCTGACCAGTTTCGGCAGTTCCACGTATCAGCCGACAGTCGAGGTGCAAAATGTGTACCACATCGTCGACAGCCTGAGCTTGGTGCGCGGGCGACACACCATCAAGATCGGCGCCGAAGTGAAGCCGCGCGTGAACTTCACGATTCTCCAGCCACCCTCGCCGCGCGGGTACTTTGACTTCAACGGGAACTTTACACGCTACCCGGACCCGGATCCGAACCACCCTCTAAACATCACCAACACAGGGCTGGGTACGGCCGACTTTCTTCTGGGCGCAATTAACCAGGCGCAGGTGGCCTCGTTCATCGACGATACTTTCCAGCAGCCAGCGTTCTTCCTGTATGTCCAGGACGACTACAAAGTCACCAAGAAACTAACGTTAAACCTGGGCCTGCGCTACGACGGCGTGGCCGCCACTAAAGAAAAGTATGGCGCCCAAGCCAGTTTCAATATCGCCACCGGCAAGTTGGACATCGTCAAGGGCCGCAATGACGCACTGCCCTCCAACTTTTATCCGCAGATCCCAGTGAACCGCGATGCGCCCCCGGGGCTGGTTCCCACGGATCGCAATAATTTCGGACCGCGGGTCGGGTTCGCCTACAACGCGACTCCCAAGACTGTGATCCGCGGCGGTTACGGCATCTTCTATTCGTCGTACGAAGCTGGACCGCTGAGTATTCCGAATCCGGGCAACAATCCACCGTTCTACGAGCAAGCGACGTACAACGCCGTCAGCCTGACGCAACCGAACCCTAAAGTCAATCAACTCTTCAAGGGCCTTCCGCTCGATGCTCTAGCTCTGCCGGACAGCCCCGCGCTTTTCTCGCTCGATCCTGGTTTCCGCAACCCCTACGTCCAGCACTTCAATCTAAGCGTACAGCAAGAACTCGGCTGGAACACCGTCTGGGAAATCGCGTATGCGGGCTCCAAAGGCACGAAGCTGTACGAGTTTCGCAATGTGAACCAAGCCGCGCCGAGCACGGATCCGAATAGTCCGATCGACGATCGGCGTCCGATTCCCTTCCTCGAGTACCTTCCACTCTGGTGCTCCTGCAACAGCTCGACCTACCATTCTCTCCAGACCAAAGCGGAGAAACGCTTCTCGAACGGGTTAAGCTTCCTCGCCGCTTATACGTGGGGCAAGTCGATCGATGAGGCTTCGCAGGCGTCTCTGGGGTTCCACGACGGCGGTGGTTTCCGCTACACTGCACACCCAAACTGGGAGAAGAGCCGGTCTGACTTCGACATTGCGCACCGCTTCGTGCTGAGCTACACCTACGAGCTGCCATTCGGCAAGGGAAAGCGGTTTGCCAACGGGATAAACCGCGCCGCCGATACGATTATCGGGGGATGGACCATCCTTGGCATCAATGCCTTCCAGACGGGGACACCGCGCACCATTACAGCGGATCGAGGCGTATCGAACTCCGACGGCGAAGATCGGCCTGATCGTATCGCGGGAATCCCGATCTATCCCAGCAACCAAGACCCGACAAACTGGTTTAACAAGGCTGCGTTTGCGACTCCAGCGGCTGGTACGTTCGGCAACTCCGGGCGGAACATCATAGACTCGCCCGGCATAAGCAGCGTGGACCTTTCGATTTTTAAAGATTTCAGACTAAACGAGCGGACGAAGATTCAGTTTCGGTCAGAGTTCTTCAACATGCCGAATCACCCTAACTTCCGAAGCGACAGTCTGGACCAGCATTACGACACAGCGGGTGGGGGCGCTCTGACGGCGGCCCTACCGGCGCGGCAGATTCAATTTGCGCTGAAATTTATCTATTAGAAAGCTGTTCTGACCATTTCGAGACCGCCCCGAACGAGGCGCGAAGCGCTTCGCTTTTACACGTGTGTCTTGTAAGGACTGGACACGCACGGCCTCTGACCTGATATAATCCCTCACATATTGGAGGGAGTTTCATGCAGAGGTTTTTCATCGCCGCAGTCGTTTTGTGTCTAACCATTCCTCTGGCGCCCATCAGCGCCCAAACCACAGCAGGGGCTATTGTTGGGACGGTAACCGATCCCAGCGGAGCCGTTATCGCGGGGGCCGATGTCACGGTGACCAACGTGGACACCAATATAGCGGTTAAAACCACAACGGATTCCGCGGGCGAGTACGTGGTAACGCCGCTAAACATTGGCCGATATTCGGTCACCATTGGAGCCGCGGGTTTTAAGCGGTCTGTACGGAGCGACATCACGTTAAACGTGCAGGACCGTCTGCGCGTGGACGCGAAGTTGGAGGTTGGCGCAGTTACGGACACGGTTGAGGTGGCAGCTGCGGCTCCGCAGTTGGAGACCGACACGTCCTACCTCGGCGAGGTGGTGGACAGCCAGCGGATTGTTGACCTGCCGCTGAATGGCCGGTTCTTCACACGCCTGGCGGTGCTGACCGCCGGCACGGCCCCCACGGTTCACGGCGCGCGCGATGAGAACACGGGCGGCTTTACCGCCAACGGCGTGCGACCTTACCAGAACAACTTCCTGCTGGACGGCATGGACAACAACAGCCTATCCGAGGACCTGGTGAGCCAACAGAGCTTTGTGATCGGTCCCGCGCCGGACGCCATCGCGGAGTTCAAGGTGCAGACCAACTCCATGAGCGCCGAGTTCGGCCGTTCCGGCGGCGCGGTGCTGAACGTGACCATCAAATCCGGCACCAATCAACTACACGGAACGTTCTACGAATTCCTGCGCAACAGCGATCTGGACGCCAACAATTTCTTCAACAACGCGAACGGCGCCCCCATTGCGCCCTTTAAACAGAACCAGTTTGGCTTCAGCACTGGCGGGCCCGTGTTGTTGCCAAAGGTCTATGACGGCAAGAACCGAACGTTCTTCTTCTTCGATTATCAGGGGACGCGCATCCGTCAGGGCGACACGTTCCTGGCTACTGTGCCCACGGATGCCATGCGCCAAGGCAATTTCAGCGGCTACAACCAACTCTACGACCCGGCAACCGGGACAATCGACGCGAACGGCTTCCCGGTTGGGCGGCAGCCCTTCACCGGCAACCAGATTCCCCAATCCCGCTGGGACCCGGTTGCGGCGAAGCTCCTGACCATGTTCCCTGAACCCAACGTGGCGGGATCCGTCAATAACCTCGGCCCCTCCAACAACTATCTGAGCAATCCGGTCGAGCCGAACGATACCAACCAGTTCGATGTGCGTATCGACCACAAAATCTCGGATTCCGACTCCATCTTCGGTCGGTTCAGCTTCTCCAATAACACCGATAATCCGCCGGGCGCGATTCCTCCCCCCATTGACGCTGCGTCATTTGGCTCCGGAAACTTCGCCAACCAGCCTCGCAATGTGGTGATCAGCGAGACGCACATCTTCAATCCGCGGCTCATCAACGAGTTGCGCCTCGGGTACTCCCGGAACCGCTCGACGCGTCTGCAATTCAATGCCAACACGAACCTTGCCTCGCAGATCGGCCTCCCCGGCATCCCCTTCGCCCCCAACAACGGCGGATTGCCGCAGTTCAACGTCAGCAATCTCGGCAACGGCGGCTCATTCGGGAGCTCGGAGTATCAGCCGACCGTGGAGTCACAGGAGGTCTACCAGATCGTCGACAGCGTCAGCCTGATTCGGGGCCGGCAGACGATCAAGATCGGCGCGGAGATCAAGCCACGTGTGAATTTCTCAATCCTGCAGCCGCCTTACCCGCGCGGGCAGCTCGGTTTCAATGGCACCTTCACGGCCCTGGATCAGAATAGCGTTTCCACCACCGGGTTGGCCGCAGCCGACTTCCTGCTAGGCCAGGTTTCCGGCGGCGCGATACTCGCTTCCTTCATCAACGATGAGTTTCAGCAGCCAGGGCAGTTTTACTATGTGCAGGACGATTTCAAAGTCAGCAACAAGCTCACCCTCAACCTGGGCCTGCGCTATGAATTCGTAGTTCACGCTAGGGAGAAATACAATGCGGAGGCGAATTTCAACATCGCCACCAACACGCTCGACATCGCGCCCGGCCGCAACGAACCGCTGCCGCCTAGCTTCCCGAGTCAAGACATCCAGGTCAACCGCAACGCGCCGCGTAGCCTGGTTCCCAACCAGAAGCTCGACTTCGCACCACGCGTTGGACTGGCTTACAACCTCTTCAAGAATACGGTCTTCCGGGCCGGGTACGGCGTCTTTTATTCCTCCTACGAAGCAGGGCCGCTGAGTATTCCCAACATGGGAAACAACCCGCCATTCTTTGAGCAGAGCAACTACAACACCGTGAACTTCGCCACGCTGAATCCCGTGGTGGGTATTCTCTCACAAGGATTTCCGGCGACCGCGCTGACGAATCCGTCTCTGCCATCTCTGTTTTCTCTCGACCCGCACTTTACCAATCCGAACGTGCAGCACTGGCAGGCCAGTATTCAGCAGGAACTGGGCTGGAACACGGTTTTGGAAGTGGCTTATGCCGGGTCAAAAGGCACTCATCTGTACGAGTTCCGCAACGCCAATCAAATCACGGCATCGCCGACTACTTCAAATTACGCCGCCGCGCGCCAGCGGCCGTATCTCGGCGACCTATCTTACTGGTGCGCCTGCGACAGCTCAACCTACCACTCCTTACAGACCAAACTGGAAAAGCGCCTCTCCAATGACCTGAGTTTTCTCACGGCGTTTACCTACGGCAGAGCCATCGACGAACAGTCGGCCGCTTCTTTGAGCTTCCACGGCGGCGGCGGCTTTCGCAGCAGCAACAATCCGGAGTGGGAAAAAGGCCCAGCCGATTTCAATCAGAAATACCGCTTCGTGAACAGCGTCAGCTATACGCTGCCTGTTGGAAAAGGAAAGCGCTTCCTGGGCGGTGTGAACAGCGTGGGCAACGCGCTGATTGGCGGCTGGGAACTGCAGGGAATTCAGTCCGCCACGAGCGGAGTGCCGTTTACGATTCAAGCGGCAGCAGGGCAATCCAACACGAATGGTGACGCCGAGGAACGCCCCAACCGGGTGGCGGGGACGCCGCTCTACCCGTCGAATCAAACCGTCAACGAATGGTACAATCCAGCCGCGTTCAAAGCCACCGCGTTCGGCACGTACGGCAATTCAGGGCGCAATATCATCTACACCGCGCCCCAAGTGAATATCGATACGTCCTTGTTCAAGGACTTCGCCCTCCACGAGCGCATGAAACTGCAATTTCGTTCGGAGTTCTTCAACATGCTGAATCATCCGAATTTCCGGGCCAACAGTTTGATCAACCAGTTCGATGCCGCCGGCGCGGGCTCCTTCACCGCCGCGCAACCGGCGCGGCAGATTCAGTTCGCGTTGAAGTTCATCTACTGACCGTTTAGCGATTCGCCAGACCAGGGACAGGCAGAAATGCCTGTCCTACCTGTACAATTCAGGAATGCATCGCCGTCATTTTCTGGAAACCGCGCTGGGAGCGGGCGCGGCCGCGTCCTGCAATCTGTTTGCGGCGCGAGAACCCAACATCGCTTTCCCCACCGAGCCGCGGGCACGCCTGGGCGTAGCTTCGTATCCGTTTCGGGAGTTTATCGACAGCCCGCACAACCGCGACCGCAACAAGACCAAGCCGGGGATGACCCTCATCCAGTTCCCGGCCATGGTGAAGGAAAAGTACAACGTTCCCAATATCGAGCCGCTGGACTCGCACTTCATATCGCTCGAGAAAGCGTATCTCCTGGAGCTGCGGGGAGCCGTGGAGAAGGCCGGGATGCACGTGATCAACATTCCGGCCGGCGTGCGCGCGAGCCTTTACGATCCCGATGCGAGCAAGCGCAAGATCGGCGTGGAGACTGCCAAGAAATGGGTGGACGCAGCCGTCACGCTTGGATCGCCCAGCATCCGGGTGCATATTGCGGGGGTGCACGGGGTGAAGCCGGACGTGGGGCGTACGACGGAGAGCCTGCGGGCGATCGCGGATTACGGCGGCGAGAAGAATATCGTCATCAATCTGGAGAACGACGATCCGGGAAGCGAGGATGCTTTCTTTCTGGTGAAGGTCATGGAAGCGGTGAACCATTCGTATCTGCACGGGTTGCCGGATTTCTGCAATTCCATGCTGCCGAAGGGCGACGAGAAGTACAACTACGACGGCGTCGCGGCCATGTTCCGCCACGCCTACAACATCTCGCACGTGAAGGATTCCGAAATCGATAACGGAAAGGTCTTTCGCGTGGATGTGGCCAAGACTTTTGCGATTGCCAAAAAGGCCGGGTACCGCGGGTACTTCTCGATGGAATGGGAAGGCCAGGGCGAGCCGTACGAGGGCACGCGACAACTGATCGAAGCCAGCTTGAAATCACTGAGCGCCTGAGACAGGCCGATGAAAAAAGCCATCGGCGACAACATGTTCCCGAAGGACTGGAGCCTGGAGAAGGGGCTCGGGCTGATCAAGCAATCCGGCTTTGACGGCGTGGAGCTGTGGCTGGGAGCGCAATCCTGGTTTCAGATGAACACGCCAGATGCCGAGGTGCGCGGGCTGCGCCGCAAGGTGGAGGAAGCGGGCCTGGCGGTTTCGGACGTCCCCAACACGCTCGACTGGGAAGAGAATATTTCGGCCCGCGATCCGCGCGTGCGGGAGCGCGCCATGCACCACGTGGAGCGACAGATCGAGGCGGCGCAGATCCTGGGAACGGATTCCATTCTGGTAGTAGCGGGGCTGGTGACGGCCGAAATTCCGTATAACGAAGTGTACGGGCGGACGGCGGAGTCGCTGCAGGCGCTGGGAGAAAAGGCCGCCAAGGCGCGGGTCAAAATCGGATGCGAGAATTGCTGCGCGGAGCAGCGGTTCCTGATAACGCCGCGCGAATTTCAGCAATTCCTGAACGACGTCAACAGTCCGTGGGTGGGGATCCATCTCGACGTCGGTAACATTCACGAGACGGGGTTCGCGGAACAGTGGATCGAGATTCACGGGCCGCGCATCACGCGCGTTCACCTGAAAGACGTCATGAAGCATCGCGGACGGTGCGGCGACCAGAGTGTCTACACCAACCTCTTCCTGGGCGACAACAACTGGCCGGCGATCCGCGCGGCGCTGGATAAGGTTCGCTACGACGGCTGGCTGATCGCCGAGATGGAAGCCCGCTACCGGTACGCGCCCGATCAGCAGTTCTGGGATACGTCGGCGGCGTTCGACCGGTTCATCGCGGCGAGGTTCTGAATTGAGGCTTTCGCGGCGGGAGTTCGTGGGTGCTGTGGCCGCGGGTGCGGTGGCATCTCCGGCGATGAGCGTCAAGGGACGGGTGTTGGACCTTGGCCGCGACTGCGTGTTGCGGGAATCTGTGGCGGGATTTTGTGCGACGGGGGTTCGGGCTTGCTTGGAAATAGAACACAGGCAGGAATGCCTATTTTACGTTGTGGCGGGGGTGGGGGAGCTGCCCGAGCCGGTTCCGGGTCAGATTGCGGGGTGCGGTAGGGGGGGCGGGGGGGGGGTTTTCGAATCGGGCGCCGGGTTCGGTGGGTTTTACGCGCGGGCCGGGCAGGTTAGCACGAGATTGCGGTTCGTGGACGCGTAAGCGGTCTGCCTGGGCGGGGAAGCGCCGCCTGACCGG
>JACXTT010001921.1_pt1 | contig 33934 bp, 29 predicted proteins | sample 9270951 | NCBI WGS metagenome assembly JACXTT01 (sample SAMN15532306, study PRJNA645909) | rock metagenome | isolation source: weathered quartz diorite | place: Puerto Rico | collected 2017-06-21 | reverse complement strand
GCATTCTTGAGAAGCACTTCACCCTGGATCGCTCCCTTCCAGGCCCCGATCACCGCGCCAGTCTCGAGGTGGACGAATTGAAGGCCCTCATCGAAGGCCTTCGCCTCGTGGAGGCTTCCTTCGGCGATGGCGTGAAGCGCCCCTCACCCACCGAAGCCGATACGGCACGAGTGGCGCGGAAAAGCCTGGTGGTCGTCAAGCCGCTGCCCAAAGGCCACGTGCTTGCGCCGGAGGATCTGCGAATGAAGCGCCCCGGCACCGGTCTTCCCGCCACCGCCTTGGATCAGGTGCTCGGCCGCACCCTCGCCCGCGATCTCGCACCCGATCACCTCCTCACTTGGGAAGACCTCTCATGAAGCGCATCGGCGTTGTCAGCGGAACCCGCGCCGACGCCGGCATCTGGCGGAGCATCCTGGAGGCTCTGCATCGTTCGACGGATTTCTCCCTCCAGCTCTACCTCACGGGCGCCCACCTTTCCCCCGCCTTCGGCATGACGGGCGACCTTCTGGAAGCGGAAGGATTCCCCATCGCAGCCCGTATTCCGCTGCCGCTGGAGGACGATTCCCCCGCGGGCATCGCGCGGAGCATGGGCCTCGGTGTGACGGGGTTCGCCGACGCGTTCGGATCCGAGCGGCCCGACCTTCTCATGGTGCTGGGCGACCGCTTCGAGATGATGGCTGCAGCTCTAGCGGCGGTGCCCTTCGCCCTTCCCCTGGCCCATGTACACGGCGGCGAGGTGACCGAAGGCGCCTTCGATGAGCAGCTTCGCCATGCCCTCACCAAGCTGAGTCATCTGCACTTCGCTTCCACGGAAGTTCATGCTCAGCGCATCGTACAGATGGGCGAAGAGCCCTGGCGCGTGGTGTGCTGCGGCGCACCGGCCTTAGATGCGCTGCAGGATATGGAGCTGCCCACTCGAGAGGCCCTTGAAGCGATCGTGAAACTGGATCTGCTCACGCCGCCCCTCCTTGTCACCTACCACCCGGCCACCCTCACCCATGGCGATGCGCGGGCGGAAGTGGAAGCCCTGCTCGAAGCGATCTCGACCTATGAAGGCCCTATCCTCCTGACGGGCACCAACGCCGATACTTCCGGACGGGCGATCCAAGCTCGCTTGGAGACCTTCGCCGCGACACATCCCCGGACCCGCATGGTGCCGAATCTGGGACAGCGGAATTACTTTGGAGCCATGGCCCTCAGCGCCGCCATGGTGGGCAATAGCTCCAGCGGGTTGGTGGAAGCGCCGAGCTTCCACCTGCCCGTGGTGAACATCGGCCCCCGCCAAAAAGGCCGTACCCGCGGCGCCAACGTCATCGATGCCGCCCCCACTCGGGAAGCCATCGGGCGGGCGTTGACGGAGGCGCTTTCGCCTGGATTCAGAAGTCGTCTCGCCGATCAGACCAATCCCTACCAAGGACCTAGCCGCGCAGCGGATCACGTGCTGAAGACTTTTCGCAAATTGGAATGGGATCGTCTCATCCCTAAGCCCTTCTTCAGTCGCGGGGTGGGGCCATGATCCATCTGGTGGGATTGGGCGCGGGAGGCCACGCCAAGGTGCTGCTGGAAGCCCTCGCGGGTCGATCCGACGTGCTCATGAAGGGTTTTTTGGATCTCCCCGGTGGCCCCTCGGAGCGCCTGGGGTTCCCGGTGTTGGGACCCGACGAGTTGATGCCCGAGCTGGCCCGCCACGGCATGACGCACTTCTTTATCGGGCTGGGAAGCGTCGGGCCTCTGGACCACCGCCATCGCCTTTTCAAGATGGGGCGCTCGGCCGGTCTCCTCCCCCTCACCATCGTCCATCCAAAAGCCGTCGTCGCCGCCGATGTGGAGATCGGCCTTGGGGCCGCTGTCATGGCCGGAAGCATCCTCAACCCCGGCGCGTGCCTCGGCGAAAACGTCGTCGTGAATACGGGCGCCATCGTGGAGCACGACTGCCAGGTAGGAGCCCAATCCATGATCTCACCCGGCGCCTGCCTGCTGGGCGGCGTGCGGGTGGGTGCCTCCGCCTTCATCGGAGCTGGGGCCATCGTGCTGCAGGGCCTGCAGATCGGCGCGGGCGCCCTCGTCGGTGCGGGCGCGGTCGTCACCGTGGACGTACCTCCAGGTGTCAGGGTCAGAGGGATTCCGGCGCGCCCGTTCTAATCGGCCCCCGCGAAATGCCGAACTAGGCAGAGTTGGCTCCGTCATTTCCCCTCCCGACGGCGCGCTCCTTGCCGAGGTCACCCCATGGATCGGTCCATGCTCGAGTCCCTGATGGTGCGGGTGGATGACCCGATCAGGGTGGCCGTGTCCGCCATCGACCGGGCGGGCCGCGCCAGTCTGGCGCTGCTGGTGGATGCTTCCGGTCGACTCCTCGCCACGCTCACAGATGGGGATATCCGCAGAGGCCTGCTGGCCGGCCTCTCCCTCGACGCGCCCGTGCGCAATTTGCTGCCCATCAAGGCCTACATGCCCAACCCCGAGGCGGTCACGGTGGGCAGGGATACGGAGCCCGCCCAGATGCTCGCCCTCATGCAGGCCCGCGGCGTCCGCCAGCTGCCCCTCGTTGATGCGGAGCGCAAAGTGGTGGATATCATCACCCTCCAGGAGCTGCTTCCGAACACCATGCCGCCTCTGGAGGCCCTCGTCATGGCCGGCGGCTTCGGAACACGCCTGAAACCCCTCACCGACGACACGCCTAAATCCATGCTGCCCGTGAGCGGCAAGCCGGTGCTGGAGTGGATCCTGGACCAGCTGCGGGGCGCGGGTATCGAGCATGTCTGCATCTCCACCCATTACCGAAGCGATCAGATCAAGGACCACTTCGGCGATGGCAAAGAGTTCGGCGTGGCTGTGGACTATGTCCACGAGAATGAGCCCCTCGGCACCGGCGGCGCCCTCGGCCTCATGCCCCGGCCCGATCATCCCATCCTCGTCATCAACGGCGACATCCTCACCCGCATCGATGTACGCAAGATGCTCGATTTCCATCAGGAGCACCGCGCCGAGCTGACCATGGCCGTCTCGCTCCACGAGTTCCAGGTGCCCTACGGCGTCGTGCACACCAATGGCCCCCTCATCCGCCGCCTGGAGGAGAAGCCCAAGCTCCGCATGGTGGTGAACGCTGGTATCTACCTGCTGCAGCCCACGGTCTACGATCTGGTGCCTCAGGGCACGCCTTTTCACATGACCGATCTCGTGCAGTGGCTGCTGGACGCCCATCGACCGGTGGTGAGCTTTCCCATCCGCGAGTACTGGCTGGATATCGGCCAGCACAAGGACTACGAGCAGGCCCAGACCGATAGCAAGGGAGGGGATCTCCATGCGCATTGATCTCGCGTGCTCCCCGAAGCGCGCTCACTTTCTCGGGCGTTCAGGCCGATCTATTCCCTGCGGCTCCCTTCCTCTCTCATAGGCCGAGCCATGACCTTCGACCTCGCCTCTTCCTCTCTGACGCACGACGCCCGCCGTGGAACTCCCCCTATGACCCACGCCCAAAAGATCCTCGATCTGGATGAACTGGCGACGCGTCTGGCGGAACTGCGGGCCGGTGGGAAGCGCATCGTCCATTCCCATGGCGTCTTCGACCTGCTGCACATGGGCCATATTCGGCACCTGGAAGAGGCGAAGCATCAGGGTGATGTCCTCGTCGTCACCCTCACCCAGGATCGCCACGTCAACAAGGGCCCCCATCGCCCCGCCTTCCCGGAGGCCCTGCGCGCAGAGGGCATCGCAGCTCTGGGCGTGGTGGACTTCGTCGCCATCAACCGCTGGCCCACCGCGGTGGAAGCTATCCAACTGCTTAGGCCCGATGTCTACGCCAAGGGCCCCGACTACAAGCAGAACGATAAGGACATCACCGGCGGCATCCAGGCGGAAGGCGCCGCCATCCAAAGCGTGGGCGGCCAGATCTACTACACCGAAGACATCACCTTCAGCTCCTCCCACCTGCTCAATTCCTACTTCTCGCCCTTCCCCGAAGAGACCAACGCCTATCTGGAGGCCTTCCGGAAGAAACACAGCGTGGACGAGATTCTCGATTGGATCGCACGCGCCTCCGAGATCCGCCCGCTCGTGGTCGGCGAAGCCATCGTAGATGAATACCTCTACTGCGAGAGCATCGGGAAATCCACGAAGGATCCTGTCTTAGCGGTCCTACAGCAGGAGATCCAGGCCTATGCGGGCGGCTCTCTCGCCGTGGCCAACCATCTGGCGGGCTTCTGCGATGAGGTTCTGCTCGTCACGCAACTGGGCGATCAAGAGCGCCATGACGAGCTCGTCCGCAACACGCTGCTTCCCAACATCTCCCATCAGATCGTCACCAAGCAGAACTGCCCCACGCTGCATAAGCGCCGCATCGTCGACCGCTACTCGGGCACCAAGCTGCTGGAGATCTACCTCATGGACGACCGGCCCGCCAATGCCAGCGAGGCCCGCGCCCTCGAGACGGCCTTGGCCGCCGCTCTTTCTCTCAGCGATGCCGTCATCGTGGCCGACTACGGCCACGGCATGATGACCCCCGGCGCCATCGAGCGGCTCTGCTCCTCCAAGCCCTTCCTTGCCGTGAACGCCCAATCCAACGCCGGCAACCGCGGCTTCAACCCCATCTCCAAATACCGGCGGGCGGATTACGTCTGCATCGCCAATCACGAGATCGATGTGGAGACCCGCAGCAAGGGTGGCGCCGATGAGGACAAGCTGCGCCTCGTGGCCAGCCGCATCGACTGCCCCCGCTTCACGGTCACTCGCGGCAAGGCCGGCACACTCCACTACGACACCATGACCGGCTTCTTCGAAGCGCCCTCTCTCGCCACCCAGGTGCTGGACCGCGTCGGCGCAGGCGATGCGGTGCTCGCGGTGACTTCCCTCCTGCTCAAGGCTGGCGCCCCTTGGGACATCGTCGCCTTCCTTGGCAACGTCACCGGCGCCAAGGCCGTGGCGGATATCGGAAACCGCTCCTTCATCGACCGCATCGGGCTCAGCAAGCACGTCGTTTCACTGTTGAAATAAAGGGAGGTCCCATGAACCTCAATCCCCATGCCTATCTGAACGATTTCAACGCCGTGCTCGGGCGCGTGGAAGCCACGAATGACCGGGGCCAAACCATTCCACTGGATACCGCCTTTGGCCTCGCCATCGATACGGTGTGGGCCGCGCGGGGAAGTGGGCGCCACGTCTTCGTCATCGGCAACGGGGGTAGTGACGCCATCGCCACCCACCTCTGCACCGATCTCTGCAACGCCAATCAGGTGCGCTGCCAGGTGCTGAACAGTTCCTCCAATCTCACCGCCCTCTCCAACGACTACGGCTATCCCACGGTCTTCGAGCGGCATCTCGCGCTCTTTGCCGATCCTGGCGACGTGCTCATCGCCATCAGCAGCTCGGGGCAATCGGAGAACATCCTCCGCGGCGCGCGGATGGCCCACGCCAAGGGGGCCACCGTGCTCACGCTCTCGGGTTTCAAACCGGACAACCCCTTGCGAAGCCTCGGGGATATCAACCTCTACGTCCCTTCCACGGCTTATGGACAGGTGGAGCTCGCCCACTCCGTTCTGGGACACTTCCTCACGGATGCCCTCTGCCACCGCATTAAAGAGGAGGCGGCCTCCGATGTGCGGATCGCGGGCATGGCCCACTAAAGGCGGATCAGAGGTTGTAGAGATCCACTTTGTAATGGGCCAGATGCTCGGGCTTGGAGAACCATGCGATGGTCTCCTGCAAGCCGCGCTCGAAACCCCCAGATCCGCCATAGGCCGGTTCCCAGCCCAGCAGTCGCTTGGCCTTGGCGTTATCGCCCCACAGCCGCTCCACTTCACTGGCTGCGGGCCGCTCCCGCTGGGCGTCTGCCACGATCTCCGCCGAAGTATTCATCAAGCGCGCCACGATGGCGATGGTGTCGCCAATGGAGATCTCGAAGTTGGAGCAGAGGTTCACCACCTCTCCCAACGCCGTATCCGATTGGGCCAGGGAGATGAATCCCTCCGCCGTATCGCGGACGTAGTTGAAATCGCGCGTGGGCGTCACATGCCCCACCTTCACCTGCCTGCTGCCCGTCGCAAGCTGCGTGATGACCGTGGGGATGATGGCCCGCGCGGATTGGCGGGGGCCGTAGGTATTGAAGGGGCGCGCCACCGTCACCGGCAACCCAAAGGAACGGTGGAAGGACAGGGCCAACTGATCCGCGCCAATCTTGGTGGCCGAGTAGGGCGACTGCCCCTGCAGGGGATGCTCTTCCGTGATGGGAACAAAGCGCGCTGTGCCGTACACCTCGCTGGTGGAGGTATGCACCACGCGGACCCCCAGATCCCGCGCGGCCTGAAGCACGTTCAGCGTGCCGCGGATGTTGGTTTCCACGTAGGTATCGGGAGAGTGGTAAGAGAAGGGAATGGCGATGAGAGCCGCCAGGTGCATCACCGTATCGCAGCCCTTCATGGCCGCGCGCACCCCGTGGGGATCTCGGATATCCCCGCAGTACACCTCAAACTTCCCCTTCCACTCCGGGGCCAGGTGATCCAACCAGCCCCAGGAGTTGAAGGAGTTGTAGAAGACGAAGGCTCTCACCTCGAAGCCATGGCGGAGAAGGGCTTCCACCAGATGGGATCCGATGAACCCGTCTGCACCCGTCACCAGCACCCGCTTCATGGGACCTCCTGGAATGGCGTTCATCCTTGGCTTTGCTTGGACACCACTTTGACCGAAACTCTACTTCGCTCCCACCTCCCAATTTCCCCGTGATCCCCATGCACGCCGTCGTCGTCGGACAAGGATCCATCGGACAGCGCCATGCGCGGCTGCTGGCGGAGCTGGGCCTCGATGTCAGAACGGTGAGCCGGCATCTGCCTGTTGGGTCGACTAACCACGGCACACTCGGCGACGCACTAGCCGAAGGCCCTGTCGATTACGTGGTGATTGCCACCCCCACGGGAAATCACGGCGTAGCGTTGCGCGCCCTCTGCGACGCACATTACCGGGGCCTCACCTTGGTGGAGAAACCCCTCGTCGCCCATCTCGATACAGACGTTCCACGCCCCCAGGGCCCGGTGTTCGTGGCGTACAACCTGCGGTTCCACCCTGCCCTTCAGCGCCTCAAGCGCGAGCTCCAGGTCCAGACCGTGCTTTCCGCTAGCGCCTATGCGGGGCAATACCTCCCCCAATGGCGCCCCGAGCAGGACTACCGGCGCTCCTACTCCGCCTCCCCCGAGGAGGGCGGAGGCGTGCTTCGGGATCTTAGCCACGAGCTGGACTACCTCATCTGGCTTCTCGGCCCCTGGCAAAGCGCTACAGGCACCATTTCCCGAACAGGAACCCTGGAGATCCGCACGGAGGACAGCGTCTCCCTCCTTGCCCGCACCGAGCGCTGTCCTCTGCTCCACCTTGAACTCAATTACCTGGATCGGGTGGGACAGCGGACTCTCACCATCCACACCCGAGACCACACCTACGCTTTAGATCTGGTGCGCGGGGAATTGCGCATCGATGGAGAGCGCAGCACCTTCGATCTCGAGCGAGACGGTACATATTGCGCCCAACACCGCGCTCTGCTGTCAGGAGACACTTCCTCCCTTTGCCGTTTCGAGGAGGGCCTGGAAGTCGTGCGCTTGATCCAGCAACTGGAACGCATGAAGGGAGCCGAAGCATGGACGGTGCTCGCATGATGGGGCCCAAGCTCTTTTCCCTGGAAGGCAAGGTGGCCCTCGTCACCGGCGCAGCGGGCATTCTCGGAACCTATTTCTGCAAAGGCCTCGCTTCTTTTGGTGCGGATCTGGTGCTTGTGGATCTCCATCAAGAGGCCCTCGACGCTCAAGCGGAAACGCTGAGATCTCAGCACGGTCGCCGAGTCCTTCCCCTCGCCTGCGATCTCACGGATCCCAAGGCCGTCGACGCCATGGTTCATCAGGCCGTGGAGGCCATGGGCGCCCTCCACATCCTTCACAACAACGCCGCCAGCAAAGGGCCGGATCTTCGCGCCTTTTTCGAGGCCTCCGAAAGCTATTCTCCTGACATTTGGAAAGCGATCATGGCCGTCAACGTCGACGCCATGTTTTATGTGGCCCAAGCCGTAGGCCGCCACATGATCGAGCGCGGCCAGGGCGGGTCGATCGTTCAAATGGGTTCCATCTACGGCCTTGTGGGCCCCGATCAGCGCATCTACGAAGGCTCCGACTACCTGGGCGGCCCCATCAATACTCCGGCGGTCTACGCGGCCTCCAAAGGCGCCGTCATCCAGCTCACCCGCTACCTCGCCGCCACATGGGGCGCCCACGGCATCCGCGTGAACACGCTCGTCCCCGGCGGCGTAGAGAGCGGGCAGAATGCCGCCTTCCTCAAGCAGTACGCCCAGCGGGCTCCCCTAGGCCGCATGGCCAAGGCCGAAGAGATGGTGGGCGCCCTCATTTATCTGGCCTCCGACGCTTCCAGCTACGTCACGGGCCAAACGCTGGCTGTCGATGGGGGCTGGACGGCCTGGTAAGGGCGGGATTTAGTTGTCTGGCCGATGTGCCGAAGACGTATCACCCGTAGTTCTTTCGGAAGTTCATGCATCGCGCCGCCGGATGGGCACATCGTGCCCCCGCGAGTTGGCGCTGATTCTTGCACCCGTCATATCCCGCCATGGAGGGCCCAGATATGAAGATCCTCATCGTCGCGCCTAAACTGACCCGCGCTCCGGGCGAGTTCTATCAATTTCCGCTGGGCCTCGGCTACATCTCCTCGACGCTGAAGAAGGCCGGACACACCGTGTTCTGCCTCAACTGCAACCACACCGCCATGGACCCCGATCTCTTTGTGGAACAGGCCGTGCGGGAATACCAGCCCGATGTCTGCGCCACGGGCGGGCTCTCCCCCTTCCTTCCCAAGGTCCGCGCGATCTTCGCCGCGGCCCGCCGGGCCAAGCCCGACATCATCAACGTCGCGGGCGGCGGCTGCCTCAGCAGTGATCCCGAAGCTGCGCCTTCCCTCATGGACATCGACGTGGGCGTTATCGGCGAGGGCGAAGACACCATCGTCGATCTCTGCGCCGCCCTGGAAGAGGGCCGCGATCTCCACACCGTGCCCGGCATCGTCTTCGTGGATCGCGCTGCCGGCGACCGGCTCGGCATCCCCGCTACCGGCCTCGTCCGCGCCTTGGAGCGCGGCCTCATCGTCCGCACCGCCTCGCGGGATTCCATCCACGACCTTGGCAAACTGCCCTGGCCTGATTACGACGGCTTTGGGTTCGGCGAGATCATCGATCTGCAGCGCACCCACGACAATTATTTCTTCCACACCCTGGACCGGCCGCGCTCCATCGATATGATCACGAGCCGCTCCTGTCCCTATCGATGCACCTTCTGCTTCCACCCCACGGGAAAGGTCTACCGCGAACGGCCTTTGGACGACTTCTTCGCCGAATTGGACTACCTCGTCGGTCACTTCGGCATCAACAGCGTCGCCGTCATCGACGAGCTCTTCTCGCTGAAGCGGGACCGATTGCTGGAGTTCTGCCGGAAGATCAAACCCTTCAACCTCCAGTGGATGGTCCAGCTCCACGTGAACTGCGGCGATCCCGACATCCTTGATGCCATGGTGGACGCAGGCTGCACCTACATCAGCTACGGCGTGGAGAGCATGAGCAACGCCATCCTGGAGAGCATGCAGAAGGGCTCCCGCCGCGAACGCATCCACCAGGTGCTCGGCTACACCTACGACAAGAAAATCGGCATCCAGGGCAACCTCATCTTCGGCGATACGTCCGAGACCCTTGCCACAGCTAATGAGTCCATGGCCTGGTGGGCGGAGAACCGCAAGTTCATGGTGAACGTGAACCGCCTGCAGGTGTACCCCGGTAGCCCCGATTACATCGAGGCCGTGCGCGGCGGCCTCATCACCAACCGCACCAAGTTCATCGATGAGCTGGCCATCGACCTGAACATCTCCAAGATGAACGATCAGGATCTGCGCATGCTGACGCTCTTCGTCGGCATGGCTCAATCCACCTTGCTGAACATCGCCCCCGTGAAGCGCTACGAACCGGATGTCGACGACGGACCGCGCCCCTCCTATCGCATCACTTGGGGCTGCCCCCGTTGCGCTCACGAGAACGACTACCGCAATGTCGTGCCCTTCATGCCGCCCAATCGCCGGTCCCTGCGCTTCAGCTGCCGCGCCTGCCGCTCGCGCTTCGATGTGCGAAATATGACCCGTCCGAAGCTGGAGGACCGCACCACCCCCGAGGCCGATCAGGCGAGGCCCGTCCCCCCCCTCCGGCCCCTGGAGCAAGGGCATGAAGAAGCTGGTGTCGCCGAGCTCAAAGCCCTCACCGAATGTTCCGTATGGTTCCATCCGGCCCATACGGCCCTCGGTCGCTACTATCAGGCGCGATGTGCGGCTTCTTCCCTTCCCAGCGCAGAAGACAAGATGGCCGAAGTACTCAGCTTCGCCGTGGCCCTGCTGGAGAACCCCTACGAGGCCAACCTACACGTGGACTTCGCCGAATCCCTCGTCCGCCACGGTGCCCACGGCATGGCGCAGATGCACCTGGAGCAGGCCCTCACTCTTGAGCCCGGACACGCCCGCGCCCTTGCAGCACAACAGACCCTTGACCCCGCATTGAAGGATCAGTATTTCGTCTCCTTCAGCGTCGCCGAAGCCCCCAAGCGCCTGCTCAAAGAGGGCTATGTGAAACCCAAGCGCGAAAAGGAATTCCCGGATATCGCTGCCATCGAGCAGGAAGTCCGCACACGTTTGGAGAACGCCGGATAAGCGCCTCAGGCGTGGAAGAGCCCTGCGTGCCTTTGCGCGAAGGCCGCTCCTAAGCATCCATTGGCCCCTCCCAGAGGGGCCATGGCGCGTTTCCATGCCGCCTGGATGGCCTCATGGGGAGTGGATATGCGGCCCTCAAGGCGATCCAACATCTCCTCGGTCGCCTCGCGAATTTCATCGGGCGAACTGTCCAACAAGCTCACTCCGATGTGATCCAAGTAGGTCGCTGAAGACGCCAGCCCGATGCCGCTTTCGATGAGCTCGTCAAAAGCCAGCACCTTCCCGTTTCGGAGGTAGCGCTTGTAGATGCAGAGATCCTCGGGGTACATCGGCGGCGTAAGCAGGGGCGCCCAATTCGTCAGCACGCAGGGCTTCCCGAAGGTGGGCGGCACTTGATAGGGCCCCGAATTCGTACCTAGGTGGAAGCGGTTCTGCGCCCATAGGAACACATCCATGGTGTCGCTTTTCCAGGGCGTAAAGGCATAATCCACCACCTGCGTTTGCGGCTTCAGCGGCGTCATGGACGCATCGCCCATGCGGATGACCCAACCGCCTCGCTCGGTGATGGCGGTGATGGCCTTTTCGTAATCCGCGATCCGGCCATTCCTCACTTTGTCCCAGAGATTCTCCCGGACATGCAGCGTGACGAACCATGCATCCTTCGACAGGCCCATCTCCCTTAAACAGGCCTCCCCCGCGGTGATCTCAGCTTCGGAGAGATGCAGAAGAGGCGCTCGACCTTCCTGTTCCCACTGCTCGAACACGCGGATGTAATCGCGGTAGGTATACGTGAGGACCTGTCGCCCCTCGCGATCCAGCACGCCGTGGGTGTGATCCTCCAAAGGATCGATGATCGGCTCCAACTGCCCGTAGACGTTGGTATCCGCGATGACATATGGAAGGTAGGCCTCCCAATGCTTTAGATAGGCGGGATTGGCCACCGGCTTCCGACCGTGCAGGATCACCGGACGATCCGCGGCGCGCCCGCCGAGGCGGTCGAGTTTGACGTAGTAATCAAGGAAGCCGATGTGCCCCACGTGGGTGGTGAAATCCCTCAGAAAACGCACGCCCAATGCATCTAGGCCCTTCCCCCGAGCTTCGGCCCGACTCCGATCCACCCGAGCTTGGTAGATGTAATCCGCTTCTCTTACCCGACCACAAAACAGGAAGGCCGCAGTAAATCGCTTATGAACACCGGCATCCTCTGGTTGAAGAGCAAAGAGGCGCTTCCATATGGCAAAGGCTTCCTCGAAGCGCCCCTCGCTCAGGAGATGCTCCCCCACCTTGATCAGGGCCTGAGCTTCATCTCTGGGAACAGCGGCCTCCAAACGCCACTTCTTCAGCGCAGCTTCCTGGGCCTCGGAGGTTCTGAGATCACCTGCAGGAGACTCCAGCCCCTTCACCCGGAACCAAACACCGAGAGCTTCCTCCGAACGACCCAGTTTGAAAAAGACCTCGCCCCATTCAAGCCAGGCCTCGACCCAGGCGGGATCCGAGGCAGTCGCGCGTTCCAAATGCGCCAGGGCCTCCTCTGCGCGGTTGGCGCGGAAGAGCGCGTGACCTAAGGCAAAGGCGACAACCGGCTCTGAGGCCAGGGGCTTCAAATGTGCAATGGCTTCCTCCCAGCGGCCCGCAAGGAGATGGGAATCCTCTCGCAGGGAGCGGGTGCGGAGCCCTTCGGCCATCAGATGAAGTTGATGTGCTGGGGCGGGTTCCCGGCGGGCGTCACGAGCGGGGCGAGCCCCTTCACGTGGGCGTCCAAGGCCTCGTTCACCTTGTGCTGGATGCATAGGGAGCCGCACATCTTCTGGGCGTTGAACTCCGGCGAAGCCAGGTGGTTCATCACCTCCCAGTAGCGGTCGGAGTAGAACATGTCCTTGAAGCGCTGGGTGGCGATGTTGCCGATGTGGAACTTCTTGTAGCGCTCGTTGAAGAGCATCCCGCAGGGCGCCACGAGGCCCGAGCCCGACATCTGCAGAAGGAAGGGTGCGCCATAGCAACGCTGGTAGGTGCGCTTGCCTTCGGATTGGATCTTTGACCACTTCACGGTGACCTGATAGCCCTCGTCGGAGTAGCTTTCGGCCTCCTTCAACTTGTCGTAAAGCTCCCTGTAGCGGTCATAGGCCACGCCCAGATCGCCATCCTCGTTATCGCTGCAGTGTTTGATGACGAGGTAATCTGGACGCAGCTCCTTGCCCAGCTTGGTCAGCGGCAAGATCTGATCTTCGTACTCGGGCATGAGCACCATCTGGAGCCCGATGGTCACGGCAAGGTTCTTCTCCTTCTTGATGGCGACCATGTCCTTGATGTTCTGAACGACCTGGTGGAACCACTGCTCCTTCACGCCCATGATCTCGGCGTAACGCTTGGGTTCTCCGGCGGAGATGTTGATGCGGATGTAGGTGAGGTGGGGGAGGATCTCCTCCAATTTGCTCTTGGTGAGCACGAGGCCGTTGGTGGCCACCGCCATGTTGATGCCCAACTCGCCGCCCTTGATGATGGAATCTACGAAGACAGGGGAGATGCTGCTTTCTCCGTCGGAGATGAAGCTGATGCCCTTCACGCCGATCTCCGCGCAATCCTCCAGGAAGTTGAACATCACTTCCTTCGTGATGGGTTGGCGGTCGTTCTCCTGCAGCATGGCGTAACAGAAGTGGCAGGCGTAGTTGCAAGCCCGGGTGAGGGCCATATCAATGGTGATGGGCGCGATGCGCTCCCCGCGCTCCCAGGCCTGCACCCGTTCCAGATGCCAGCCGATCTTCGTGCCGTCGAGGATGAGTTTGTTGGCGAATTCTTCAATGGCCTGAGACACGGGACACCTTCCTCACACCAGCCGGCGCATGCCGTTCTTGTCTTTTCGGTTATCGGAGAACACTTCAAGGCAGGGATCGAGGCGTTCCCTGAGCAGGCGTTCGAAATCGAAATACACCTTGGCCCGTAGCTCAGGGCTCAACTCGCCGTGGATGTTCACGCGCACCTTCGTCTCATGGTCCACCGCAAAGACCTGTAACTGGAGGGGCATGGCGTAGTAGGGACGTCCTTCGATGCGCACCAGTTCCTTGAAGACGCGATCCACGGAGGTGATCTTCTGCTCCTGAGAGGCAGTGGCCCACTCCTCGGATGTGAGACGCCAATAGGCATTCTCTTCGCGCTTGTACCCGGCCTTGGATTGATACATCGCGTACAGCCCCTTCAGGAGGTCCGACACGACCTCGAAAAGGGGTGGATAATTGAAGATATTCACGATGCCTTGAACGGGGCGCTCCGCCTGCCGATCCCGCAGGAGGCCCTCCACCTTCATCAGCGCGTGGTCGGAGACCTCCTGCATGGGAAGCCCTTCGATGACCCGGCAGGTGGCCTCCAGCAGCGCAGCAAGAGTGCCTTCGGATGCGCCGCTGAACCGTGCGCGGTGCACTACGTGATCCTCGGGCCCCACTGACGCGAAGAGGTTGATACCTTCCCGGGTGGCGCGGATCAGCACATCATCGCCGCCTTCGAGAATGGCCCCCATATGCGCCAGTTCCTTGGCGAGTTCCTCTAGTTTGACGACGTAGCGCGAAGGAACGCCGCCCTTCACCCGTTCTTTTCCGTTCACCTTGGAGAGGGTGCGATTCAGGTAGAGCGTCGAGCCTTCAGGCGCATCCACCCGATCCACCTCGCCGAAGGAGTTCAACGAGGTCTCAAGGCCATCGAAATCCATCTCCCCAAGGAGCGATTTCGAAAAGAAGAGCGTCAGCGATTTCTGGCCGTGGGTCATGGCCGATTCCACGAGATTCTTCACGCTTCGCGCCGCATTCTCATCCGGCACCCAGAACTCCAGGAACTCGTACTTGGGCCGGAACCCGCGCAGGACGTTGTTCAAGGAGCTGTGGTACTCCTGAATCAGATCCTCGTAATCAATGACGTGCGCAGCATGCATGGCCAATTCCCATCCTTGGAGGGCCAACGCCGTGGAGGGATCACAGGTGGCCTTTTTGCCTAATCGGGAGAACCACAAACAATAATTAGGCCAGGGCGGGAGGTTTGAAGCTCCGCACGGCCTCAATGACTTCATCCACCTGCAGATCCGTCAGTTCCGGATAGATGGGCAGGCTCAGGATCGTCTCGCACTGCCGCTCCGCCACGGGAAAGTCCCCCCGCCGATACCCCAGCTCCGACGCCGCCCGCTGCAGGTGGATGGGGATGGGATAGTGGATCTTGGTCTCCACGCCCTTGGCCAGCATGTGGGCCTGAAGCGCGTCCCGATGGGGGCTTTGAAGGACGAAGTTGTGGAAGACGCCCTGGCGCTCCACCGGCAACTCGGGGAGCCCGACCATACCTTGAAGACCCCCGTGATAGCGCTTTGCAATGGCCCGGAACCTCTGGGTATAAGCGTCTAGGTGATCCATCTTCAGATGGGCGATGGCCGCCTGGAGGGCATCGAGGCGGGAGTTGTGACCCCAGAAATCGGATTCGTCCCGATTGCGAAGGCCATGGTTCCGCAGCTGCTTTAGCCGCGCCGCCAAAGCCCCATCCAAGGTGGTGATGATCCCGCCGTCGCCCTGAACATGGAGGTTCTTCAGGGGATGAAGGCTGAAGAATCCTGCGAGTCCGAGGGATCCGACCTTGCGACTCCGATGCGTCGCACCCACCGCCTGGGCGCAATCCTCCAAGACGGGAATGCCATGACGCCGGCCGATGTCGAGGATGGCATCCATATCCGCCGGCATGCCCGTGAGGTGAACGGGGAGGATGGCCTTCGTGCGCGGCGTGATCGCGGCCTCCAGCTTCGACGCATCCATGTTGTAGTCGGAGCCCACGTCGCAGAAGGTGGGTCGCGCGCCCGCCAGTGCGATGCCTCCTGCCGTCGCGATGAAGGAGTTGGGTGCGGTGACCACCTCATCGCCCGGCCCAATTCCCATGGCCCGAAGCAGCAGCACCAAGGCGTCCGTCGCATTGCCCACACCGATTGCGTGATCCACCTCGCAGTAGCTGGCGAATCGGGCCTCGAAAGCCTCCACTTCTTCGCCGAGGATGTAGGCCCCTTTTCGGGAAATGCGATCGATGGCCGCGAGGATGGGATCCCGCAGGGCCTCGTACTGGAGGCCCAGATTCACAAAGGGAACCCTCACCCCACTCACGCGTAGAACCCGCGGATGGCCTCGACCACGTAGGCCTGCTGCTCCTCCGTGATGAACTCGTGGACCGGAAGGCTCAGTACGGAGGCACAGGTGGCTTCGCAAACAGGGAAATCCCCCTTCTTGTAGCCGAAGTCCTTCGCCGCCGGCTGGAGATGCATGGGGATGGGGTAATGCACCTTCGCATCGATGCCCTTGGCGATGAGATGGCGCTGCAGCTCATCCCGCCGCTCGGCGCGGATGACGTAGATATGGAACACCTGACGCTTCTCCGGATCCCGCTTCGGCACGGTGATCCCAGGAATCTGCGCAAGGGCCTTATCGAAATAGGTCGCGTGTTGTATGCGGGCATGGGTGATGTGGTCGATGCGATCCAGCAGATGGGAGGCCACGATGGCTTGGAGGGTATCGAGGCGCGAGTTGTAAGCGAACACCTCGCATTCATCCCGGTTCATCAGCCCGTGGTTGCGCAACAGCCTTAGGCGGCGCGCCAGATCATGGTCACTGGTGACAATGACGCCGCCGTCCCCCCACACGTTGAGGTTTTTCAGGGGGTGCATGCTGAAACAGCCCGTGTCGCCAAAGGTGCCCGCTCCCTTTCCCCGGTAGGTGGCCTGAATGCCGTGGCAGGCATCCTCCACCATGCGGAGGTTCCGGCGCGAAGCGATCTCCCCCAACGCGTCCATATCGCATGGAAGGCCGCTCCAGTGGACGGGAAGGATGGCCTTGGTGCGAGGGGTGATGGCCGCTTCGACTTTGGAAGGATCGATGTTGTAATCCGCGCCAATATCTACAAACACGGGCTTCGCGCCTGCGGTCACGATGGCCCCGATGGTAGCGAAGAAGGTATAGGGGGTCGTGATCACCTCATCACCCGGCCCCACGCCCAGCGCCTTCAGGCTAAGGAAGAGCGCATCTGTGCCGCTGCCCACGCCGATGGCGTACTCCGCGCCCACCACTGTCGCAAAGCGATGCTCGAAATCATCCACTGCCTGCCCCAGGGTGAAATCCCCCTCCAGCAGGAGCTGGCGCAGGCGAGCAAAGATGGGTTCGGAATCCGCGAATTGCTCGCGAAGGTAGTTGTGGTTGATGGGCAGCGCCCCGGTCTGACGGTACTGATCCACAAGGAAGTTGAGATTGGTGTCTTGCATCAGAAGGGCCCCTTGAACCAATCGCCCGGCACGTCGTGCGGAGTGCCCGCAGTAAGGGCGGCGGCCTCCTCCACCAACGCGCGATGCGCTTCCAACTTGCCCATGAGCTTCAATCCCTCGCGGACGATATCCGTGGCGCGGGGATAGAAACCTTCAGACATCGAAGGGCTCGTCGGCTGCGGAATGTGCGGACTGCCCAACAGCACGGGCGCCGCCTTCAGGTCAGAGAAACAGGTGCCCGCCACATGGGCGATCACCTCGCTGGAGACGCTGAACCGCTTGGCGCCCACATCCAGGGCCATGAGCCGCCCGGTTTTGCGGACGGATGCCTCAATGGGCGACCAGTCCGAAGGCACGATGGTCGCGAGATCCAAAAGGTCGCAGGTGATGCCGACGCTCTTCAGCAATCGGATGGCATGGATGGCTTCGATGGTCATGTAGGACATGGCGACGATGGTGAGATCGCTACCTTCTGAAAGGCGGTTCACGCGCTCCAGGGGCATGCGCACATCGCCCTCTTCCACCGGACCCACCTGGTTATGCAGCCAGCGGTGCTCAAGAAAGACGACCGGATTGGGATCGAAGATGCTCGAAAGCAGCAGCCCCTTCGCTGCCGCGGGCGTCGAAGGCACGACCACCTTGAGGCCAGGGATGTGAGCAAACCAGGCCTGGAGGTTTTGAGAATGCGTGGGTCCCTGGCCCCAGCCTCGGCCGATGACGAGGCGGATGGTGAGGGGCACGCTGTCCTGACCGCCGAACATGTAGTGCCACTTGGCCGCGGAGTTCACCAGCTGATCCATGGCCAGCAGAAAGAAGTCCAGCCGCAGATGGGTCATCACCACCGGAAAACCTTGGATGGCCGCACCCACGCCCACACCAGTCATTCCATTCTCCGAAGTGGGCATATCAAAGACGCGCTCGGGGCCGAAGCGCTCCACAAGCCCCGTGGCGGAACCGAACATTCGCTTGGGGTCCGTGGCTCCCAGCCCGAAGAAGAGCACCTTCGGATCGAGGGTCATCGCCTCCTGAAGCCCCTCGTTGACCGCATCCACAAAGGAGAGCTGGCGCATCCTAGCCCTCCCTTTCCGAAGCGCTTTGATAGACGTGAGCGTAGGCCTCAGAGGCCTCCGGGAAGGGTGACGTCTCTGCGAAGTGGAAGGCCTCCGATACCTCCGCGTCGATCTCGCGCACCATTGCCTCAAGCCGCGCTTCCGTCAGCCAACCTTCGGCCTTCCCCTTCGACTCCGCGCGGGGAATGGGATCAAGCGCCTTCCAAGATTGAAACTCTGCTTCGGTCCGATAGCCGATGTGGTTGTCGTAGGCCGGACCGCAATGCTCCAGCCAGCGGTAGGTCGCGAACTCCAGGAAGCGCGGCCCCTCGCCGGCGCGCACTGCGGTGGCCGCTTCGGCAATGGCCGCATAACAGGCCTCCACGTCGTTGCCATCGTGCGCCGAACTGGGAATCCCGAGGGCCCGTACCAGCTCATGGATCCGTCGGCCCTCGGGTTGACGCACCTTTAGACTCGAATAGACCGAGTAGAGGTTGTTTTCACAGAGGAAGAGCACCGGCAGCTTGCGCAAGGCTGCGAAATTGGCAGCTTCAAAAAAGGCGCCCTCTTCAATGGCCCCATCGCCCAGGAAGATGCATGACAGGTTCGGCTTCCGTTCCAGCTGAAGCGCCAGCGCCAACCCTACTCCTACGGGAATCGTGTTGCCCACGATGGCCGTGGTGCCCTTGAAGCCCACCGACAAGTCCACCAAGTGCATGGAGCCGCCCTTGCCCTTGGCGCAGCCCGTGGCCTTGCCGTAGATCTCGGAAATCATCCGCTTTCCCGAACCACCCTTGCCCAAATAGTGGGCGTGACCACGATGTGTGCTCACGGCCAGATCGTCATGCGTAAGCGCCGCATGCACGGCGGCGGGCACCGCCTCCTGCCCCACGGAGAGGTGGGTGGGGCAGCGCATCTGCCCTTCGGTATAACGGCGAGAGATCTCCAACTCGTAGGCGCGGATCCGCTTCATCTGGAAGAGCAGCTTATCCAGAACAGCAAACGGTGGTTGAACAGGCACGGTCATGGGGGCCTCAGATCGCAGCATAAGGGCCCGGATCACGGCTCAGCACCATGGTCTTCATGTTGTAGAACTGGGGAGCGTCGATATCAGGGAACTGGCTTTCCAGGATCTTCCGTAACTCCCGCACTTCTTGAGCGATGGAGCTGATGGGCTTGAATCCCAGTTCGTCCAGCAGGCGTTTAGAAGAGATGTGGTAGTCGCGCTGATCGGAGATGGGCGCTACATCGATGCGCACCGGAAGGTCGGACAGCTCCTTCTGGATGAGCTTCGCGATATCGATGATCTTGTGGTTCTCGAATCCGAAGTTGAAGGTGCGCCCGTTGATGCGATCGACATCCACTTCCAGAAGGTGGGCATAGATTTCGATCATGTCAGTCATGCCCACGTTGGGCCGACGCTGCTCACCCCCATGCACGGTGATCACGCCCTTGCGGAGGGCATCCGCCGTGAGTTTGTTCACCGTGAGATCGAAGCGTTGTCGTGGCGAATACCCGCAGATGGTCGCGGGACGCACATTCACCGTACAGAACCCCGGAGCCGCGGCGGCCCTCACCACCCACTCTCCCAAGGCCTTGTAGCGGGAGTAGGAGGTGAGAGGTTCCGGCTCCAGTTCCTCCGTGACGTTCTCCACCGTCTTGATACCAAAGACGCTGCTGGAGGACGCGTTGATGAATCGCTTCACTCCAGCCTTCTTCGCCTCAGCCACCAGCAGGCCCACCGCATCGAAGTTCACCTGGCGGGTGAGCACGTCATCCACTTCTCCCGTGGGATCATTGGAAATGGCCGCGAGATGAATGACCGAATCCGCCCCGGCCATGGCCTTCTGCACCGCATCGGGATGTCGAATATCGCCGCGGATCCATTCAAAGCGATCCTTCCACTGGGCGAAGCGAGGATCCGCCTGCAGGGCCTCCAATCCATAGTTGCCGTATAGGCAGAGATCTAAGACACGAACGCCATAGCCCTTGGCCAAGAGATGCGGCGTGAGCCGACTCCCCACGTATCCGAATCCCCCCGTCACAACGATCCAGCGGGTCATGGTCACTCCTAGGCTTTATGCACGTAAGCAAGCGATTGTCCTGCCAGGTCGCCAGCATGGGCCTTTGCCCAGGCCACCGTACGGCGAAGGCCCTCCTCCAAGGGCACCGTGGGCGCCCATCCCAGCTGTCCGCGAAGCTTGGCGGTATCCAGGTAATAGGCCGCGTCCTTACTCGGGCGATCCTCCGCGATCTCCACAAGGTCGTCAAAGGAAACGGCCATCAGGTCCGCGATGCGCTGCACCACCTGCCGGATGGAGAGGTACTCCTCCGAGGCCACATGGTAGAGCTCGCCGACAGGCGCTGCCGTCATCACCTTCCATGCGGCTTCGCAAAAATCATCGATGTAGAGGAAATTCCGGATGGCGTGGCCTCCCCCATGGAGCGGGAGCTTTTCGCCCCGGAGGGCGCACAGGATCGCCCGCGGAATGATGCGGTAGAGCTGTTGACCCGGCCCGTAGAAGTTGGACGAGCGGGTAAGCACCACCGGAAATCCGTAGCGCTGGAAGTAGGTGCGCAAGCTCAAATCGATGGCCGCATGGGTCACCGCGTAGGGCGTGGAGGGATTCGGGGGCGCACCCTCGCTGACCGCACCGCTGGTGCTCCCGTACACCTCGGGGGTGGAGATCCGGATGTACTTCTTCAACCCCTTCAGGTGTCTCAATCCCTCGTGCAGCTTCACCTTGGAAAGCACGTTGGTCTGAAACCACTGGGCGGGGTCCTGCCAGCTTTCGGCCACCATACCCTGGCCTGCGAAGTCGGCCACATAGTCCGGAGCGAAATACTGGATCTCCTCCAGGATTCGAGACAGATCCTGGTTCAGGTCCAACTGAAGAAAGCGGTAACTAGAAGCCCGCGCAGCCTGGCGGTAGGGAAGGAAGGCCGCCCCAGGCTCTGCGGACCGGTTGATGCCGAGCACCTCAGCGCCTTGGTTCAAAGCATGGGCAACGAAATGCGACGCCGAAAAGGCGTTGGAGCCGAGCACCACCACGCGGACGGTCACGAGGCTGCCTCGGGCTGGGTGGAAGGCTCCATCCAGTCCATCGATACGGTGGCTTTCCCACCGTTGAGAAAGTAATTCCCGATGGGGATCATGTCCCAATATTCGGGCTTCAACTGTTTGAGGGATTCCGGCACGCCCAGCATAGCGAAGGGACAGGCCCTCATCACCTCCGGCGATACATTCCGCACGCGGGGGCAGGCTTCCATCGCGTGCACCATTTCGACGATGGGCTTTTCGGTTTGGGGGAACCCAGAGGCGCCGGTCATCACCACGCACTCGAAATCCTCGCGCTCCAGCACCCGTGTGGGCGAATAGAAGAAGGGTTTCCCAAGCATTCGGAGAGCCCGCTCCAAATAAGGAACGCTGGAGGGGATGCCCAGAATGCACACGGAATGGAAGGTATGCACCACCCACTGAACCGTTTCTGGGTTCACGAGGAAGGAGCAGAAGTGGGGAGGATCCTTCATCACGAGGGCCTCAGAAGGCTCCTCGACGCTGCGCTTGAGCCGCGCCCCTTGCTGTTGGACAAAGGACAGCAGCGCCCGCTGGAACGCAGAGGTGTCCACGGGATTCGCGATGTAGTCCGCATCGGAGATGTAGTCTCGGTAGTCGGTGTAGGTCCACCGTTCCGTGTGGGACCGGAAGTTCGCATGGAAGGCCGCACGGAAAATCGGTGTGGCCAGATGCACTTCCATTGCGTCCAAGGCCGGATTGATGGTGTCGGGCTGGATCTCGGAGCCCACCACCGCCTGCCTCGGAAGCAGGTGATGTTTCTGGGTGTAGCGCATGAAGCGGTGGGCGAGGAAGTCCGAGAGCGGCTGCGGCGTGAACCGGTGGTCGAGGCGGGGATAGACGCAGAGCTCGGGTAGGCGGAAGTTATCTTCGTCATCCACGATCAGCAGACTCGCGTTCTTGATCTTGGCCATGCAGGTCGCGAAGGCGCTGTAGCTTGGCCCAGCCGCCCGCGGCATGAAGTAGTCGTGGAAGACCAGATCGGACCAAAGGATCGGGGCGGGCGGCACCGTGAGATGCTCCACCCGCACGGGGCCGCCTACCGCCGCTTCGAGCTGGCGGATGAACTCGGGCGAAAAGAGCCGGGAACCCTCCGCCGGTCCCAGCTTGATGCCATCCATCATCGCGACGATGGAGAAGGTACGAGCCTCTGCCTTCGAAGTCGCTTGGGGCGCTTGGGCGAGCAAAGCTTTCCGATCCTGGCGAAGGCTGAGAGGCAGCCCTTGATCCTCACAAAACATCCGCAGCATCACCTGGCCCATGGAATCAAGCAGCTCCGAAAGGGGACGATCCGAAGGCAGGGCTCCGAAGAGCTGTTCAAAATCGGACGCGATGTCGGCCACCGCGTTGGTGGATTGTTCCTTCGCCTCTTCCACCGCCACCCAATCTTCGAGCGTCTTGCGGCGGTTGATCTTCCCTGAAGAGGTCTTGGTGATGAAATGCGGGGGCACCGCGTGGCAGTCAAAGACCTCCAGCCCCACCGCATCCTTGATGGCCTGATGCAGTGTGGGACTCATCTGGAAAGTCCAGAACCGCTCCTGCTCCACGAGGAAGAGCGGGCGCTCCGTGCCCCAGGCGGGATCGAATCGCGCCAAGCTCGCGATGCGGCCGGCGGAGCCTGGGAACACCTTCGCCAGATGCAGGTCGAAGTCATTGAGCATGTACTTGCGGCCTGCGAGGTTCAGCAGATCCCTCTTGCGGCCTGTGACCACGAGAGACCCATCCTTCAAGAACCCTAGATCGCCCGTGGCGTAGTAGCCCTCGGCATCGCGCACATCCTCGCCGCCCGCATAGGCTTCCAGCGAGTGGGCGCTGCGCACCCAGATCTCGTCCTCCACCACTTTCACGTCGGTGCCGGGGATGGGCCGCCCGCAGCTCAGGTACGAACGCCCTTCATGCACCACTTCTTCCCAACCCTCGCTTTGGGTCACGGCGAAGACGTTTTCCGCCATGGCGTAGCACACGGCAAGCGACTTCGACGGCGCAGCGGTCGCTTGCTGGAAGCGCCGCATGGTCTCCACATAGGCCGGCTCAGAACAGGAGATCCAAAGGCGCATGGAAGGGAAACGTCGCCCCTCCGCATGATGGGAGAGCACTTCAAAGGCGAAGTTGGGGAGGAAGGACACGGTGCCGCGATGAGCCTCGATGGCGTCGAAAAGGCGACTCGGTTTCCGAACCCACGCGATGGGATCCATCATCACGACGGGAATGCCCATCAGTAGCGGCATCACAAAGCAGGCCACGAAGCCCATGTCGTGATAGAGCGGAAGCCACGAGGCGATAACGTCCCCAGGCCCCGAGCGCAGTGCCGCGTTGTAGGCCTCCGCATGGGCCCGAAGCGCGTCGAAGGAGAAGGCCACACCCTTTTTTTGGCCCGTCGTTCCCGAAGAGAGTTGGAGGATCCGACCGGCCTCGGGGAACTCTCCCCGCACCGGAACCTCGCGACTGACGTCATCAAGAAGCAGGCATGGCGCCAGGCGTTCGGGCATGTGGCCCGAAAGATCGATCCCGTGTATCAATCCCGCGATGTTGCAGGTCTCCAACGTGTGGGCGAGGGAGGCGCGCCAATACTCCTTGCTCAACTTCTCTGTGGGGTATTGAAGGATGCATGGCACGCGGCCGGACCACAGCACGCCAAGCCAAGCCAACACGAGGGCGGGCCCGCTGGGGAATACGAGCCCCACGCACTGATCTTTCTCGAAGCGAGCGGCCACTTGATCGGCGATGGCCTGGATGCGAGGACCGCAGGCTGCGAGATCGAGCGATTCTTCCACGCCTTCGCCGCAGAAATGGAAGCGCGGAAGCTCGGTCAGCCTCAGCATCGGACCCCCACGTGCTGGCGCAGCGTCTCGACGATGTGATCGAGGTGGGCCTCTTCCAATCCCGGATAGACCCCTACCCAAAAGGCGTCCCGCATGGCCCGGTCGGCGCCCTCCAGGGAGCCGACGGCCCGATGGGGAATCCCCTGATAGGCGGGCTGGCGCAGTAGATTGCCCCCAAAGAGCAGGCGCGTGCCGATGCGCGCCGACTCCAACGCGGCAATGACCGCGGACCGTTGCCCAGGGTGCTTTAGGAGCAGCGGCATGCCGAACCAGCTGGGGTCGGCATCCGTAGTGGGCTCGGCGCAGACGAGATGCTCCCCAAGACCTCGAAGGCGGTCGCGAAGGTACGCGAAGTTCCGGCGGCGCGCTGCGATGAAGCCATCCACCTTCTTCAACTGGCTCACGCCGATGGCGGCTTGCATATCCGTGGCCTTCAGGTTGTATCCGATGTGGCTGTAGGTGTACTTGTGATCAAAGCCCTCCGGAAGCTGGCCCAGCTGCCATCCGAACCGCTTGCCGCAGGTGTTGTCGTGGCCCGGCTCGCACCAGCAATCACGGCCCCAATCCCGGAAGGATTCCGCCACCTTCTTCAGGCGCGGATTGGAGGTGAGCACGGCGCCGCCTTCGCCCATGGTGATGTGGTGGGCGGGATAGAAGCTCACCGTCGCTAGATCTCCGAAACTCCCCACGGGCTGGCCGCCGTAAGTCGCGCCGAGTGCGTCGCAGCAATCCTCAATGACCCAGAGGTTGTGCTTGCGAGCCACCCGCATGACCGTGCCGAGATCGAAGGGGTTGCCCAGCGTATGCGCCACCATGATGGCCCGGGTACGCGGCCCGACGGCCGCTTCCAAATGGGTGGTGTCGAGGTTGAAGGTCCTGAGATCGAAGTCCAGGAATACCGGCACGAGGCCGTGCTGCAGGATGGGATTCACCGTGGTGGGAAAACCCGTGGCGCAGGTGATCACCTCGTCACCCGGCTTCAGCTGACGTTCGCCGAGCTGCGGGGAGGTGAGCGCGGCGATGGCGAGCAGGTTGGCGCTAGAACCGGAGTTCACCAGCAGCGCATGCTTCGCACTCATGCGCGTAGCGAAGGCCGATTCAAACTCCCGCGCAAAGCGCCCCGTCGTGAGCCATCCGTCGAGGGAGGCCTCCACCAGATGTTGCAGATCGCTGGCATCGAGCACCTTGCCACTCACCGGCACCGGGCTCTTCTCCGGATCGAAAACCGGCGCAGGAAAAGCCTCCCGGTGGTACTCCGCCACCAGATCGAGGATGCGGGCACGGAGAGCCTCTGCACTCACGACCGCACTCCGAGAAAGGACTTGTACCAGGCGGCGGTGTCGGCAAGGCCGCGATCCAAACTCCAGGCCGGAGACCAGCCCAGCACCTTCGCCGCCTTGGCGCTATCGAGGTACTGATCCTGGATTTCCGCCTTCGCGGTTCCCAGGATGGTGGGCTTCAGATCCTCGCGGCCGGCCGCCTTTAAGGTGGCGCGGGTGATCTCCAACACCGAAAGCGGCTTTTCAGGGCTGAAGTTGAAGGCCTCTCCCCGGACGCCGCTCTGGTCCGCCCGCTCCCCCAACAGGAGATAGGCCGCCACCACGTCTTCGATGTACACGTAGTCGCGGGTGTGGGAGCCATCGCTTCGCAGCACGGGCGCTTCGCCTCGGAAAGCCGCGCGCAGGGTGCCCGGCACGATGCGGCTCCAATTCAGGTCCCCGCCGCCATAGATGTTGCCGCAGCGCGCCACCGCGACGGGCATGCCGTAGGTGGCCGCGTAGGTGTGGGCGATGAGATCAGCGCAGCTCTTGGAGACATCGTAGGGATGGCGTCCCTGCAGGGGCATGTCTTCCGTGTAGGGCAGCTGGGCCACATCTCCGTAGGCCTTATCGCTGCTGGCGACGATGATGCGCTTCACCTGGCCGGGATGGTGGCGGCAGGCGTCCAGCAATTGGTAGGTGCCGCGGATATTCGCCTCGAAGGTGGCGAGGGGGCTGCGCAGCGCGGTGCCGACGATGGCCTGGGCGCCCAGATGGAATACCGAATCCACCTCGCCTTCGCAGATGGCCCGCTCGCAGTCGGCCGCCTCTTCCAAACGCCCGCTGATGACGGTGCATCGCTGCACATCGCCCGACCGGATGAGCTCCGTTTGAGGATCCCAATCCCGCACAAGCGCCACCACCGCGGCACCTTCGGCGAGGAGGCGACGACACAGCCAGGAGCCCACCAATCCGGTGGCACCGGTGACGAGGACACGCCGTCCTTTCCAGAAGCCTTGGGAAGTCATGCCCACACCTTCCAAGGGGCGCGGCCCGACGTCCACAACTCTTCGAGGAGATTCTTTTCGCGAAGCGTATCCATGGGCTGCCAAAAGCCGTCATGCCGAAAGGCCATGAGCTGGCCTTCCTGAGTGAGGCGCTCCAGGGGGCCGAGCTCCCAGGGCGTCTCATCACTTGTGATGTAATCGAGCACCTTAGGGCTGAGGACGAAGAAGCCACCATTGATCCACCCTTCGCCAGCCTGGGGCTTCTCCGCGAACTTGGCGACGCGGTCTCCGTCCAGTTCCAGGCCACCGAATCGCGCCGGAGGCCTCACGGCGGTCACCGTGGCCAATTTCCCGTGGGCCTTATGGAAGGCAAGAAGGGCGCGGAGATCCACGTCTCCCACACCGTCTCCATAGGTCATGAAGAAGGCTTCTTCCCCTTCCAGATGGATCCGAAGTCGCCGCAGCCGGCCCCCCGTCTGGCTGGAGGCACCGGTGTCGTGGAGGTGCACCCGCCAATTCTCGCGGGCCTCGCCGTGCACTTTCACGCCACCCGTCGCCAGATCCACCGTGAGATCGGCGTTGAGGGCATGCACCCGAAGGAAGTAGTCCTTCACCACTTCACCCTTGTGGCCCAGCGCGACGAGGAACTCACGAAAGCCGTGGTGCGCGTAGATCTGCATGATGTGCCAGAGGATGGGCTTGCCGCCGATCTCCACCATGGGCTTGGGTCGCAGCCCCGTCTCCTCGGAAAGCCGGGTGCCCAGGCCGCCGGCCAGGATGACGGTCTTCATGGGCGCTCCGCGGAGAGGTTCATGGCTGAGATTGGGTCAAGGATGCCTAGACTCTTCGGCCGAGCAAAGGGTGGGCCTGAATGTTCGCTCGGTCAGAATGTCGGGGTGAGCTCCCCCTCCCCTACCCTGATCGTCGGCGGCGGCATCGTCGGCCTGGCGACAGCTTGGGCCCTATCCCACCGCCAACCCGACCGGCCCTTGGTGGTGCTGGAGAAGGAGCCTGAAGTGGGCCGACACCAAACCGGCCATAACTCCGGAGTGCTGCATTCGGGGATCTACTACCGGCCCGGCAGCCTACGGGCCCAGCTCTGTGTCACCGGCGCCGCCCGCATGGCGGCCTTTTGCGAAACCGAAGGCCTGCCCTACCAACGTTGCGGCAAGCTCATCGTGGCCACCCAACCCGAGGAGCTACCCCGGCTGGACGCGCTGCAGGAACGGGCCATCGCGAACGGCATTGAGGCCCGGCGCCTTCGGGCTGAAGAGATCGCTGCCTTCGAGCCCCATGCGGCGGGTCTCGCCGCCCTGCATCTCCCTGGTACGGGTATCGCGGACTACGGCGCTGTGGTTCGACGGTTGAAAGCGCGGCTGCTTGAGCGGGGCGTTGAGATCCGCTTGGGAACGAAGGCCATCGGACTGGAGGGACGGACCGAAGGCATGGTCGTCCAATGGCATGGCGGTGAACAACTCGCAGATCGGGTCATCGCCTGCGCCGGCCTGCACGCGGACCGCGTTCACGCCCTTCAGACGCCGCCGCCCCTTCGCATCATCCCCTTCCGCGGTGAATACCACCTGCTTACGTCTGAGGGCGCCGCCCTCGTGAAAGGGTTGATCTACCCCGTCCCCGACCCGAGCCTCCCCTTCCTCGGCGTGCACCTCACCCGCATGACCAATGGTGGCGTGGAGGCCGGCCCCAATGCCGTGCTGGCTCTGGCACGGGAGGGCTACACCTGGGGGGATATCTCCCTGCCCGATCTCGCATCAACGTTTTCGTATGGCGGCTTCTGGCGTCTGGCGAAACGGCATGCGCGAACGGGAATGTACGAGGTCACCCGTTCCTGGCGGCGCAGCCTCCTGCTTCGCGATCTCCAACGCTTGTTGCCCTCACTGGAAGATCGCCATCTCCAGTCCGGCGGCGCGGGCGTTCGCGCTCAAGCCGTGATGCCTAACGGCGACCTCGCCGACGATTTCGTCATCGCCCGCCAAGGCCGATGCCTCCACGTGCTCAACGCGCCGAGCCCCGCGGCGACGGCGTCGTTGGCCATCGGGGAATACATCGCGGATCAGTTGGAAGCCTAGACCTTCCGTCCAAAGCTGCGATCCAACTCCCCCAAGGTGAGCTTTTTGATGATGGGCCGACCATGCGGGCAGGTGTGGGGCACTTCGCAGGCCATGAGATCCTCCACCAGCCGCAGGGCGAGGTCGCCGGGCAGGCGGTGGTGCTTTTTGATGGCGGCGCGGCAGGCCAGCTCGGCGTTGAGATCGCGGCGGAAGATGTCGAGGTCCACTTTGGATTCGCGCTCCAGGCGGGAGAGCAGATCCTCCATCAGGGCTGCGGGATCGCGGTCGGCGAGGAAATCGGGAAGGGCCCGCACCACGAGAGCGTCGGCGCCAAAGGCCTCGCATTCCACGCCCACGGAGTTGAGCTCAGGCAGCCACGTCGCGAGGCGCGACATGGCCTGCGGCCCCAGGGTCACCACTTTCGGCGGCAGCAGCGACTGCAGTCCGGGCGCATGACGGCGGAGGAAGAGCCGCTCGAAGAGCACGCGCTCGTGGGCGACGTGCTGATCGACGATCCATAGTTCGGGCTCCCGATCGCGGGTCACTTCCACCAGCAGGTAGGTGTCCTGGAAGGCGCCTAGGTATTTGAGATCCCCTTCGCCGATGACGGGTTCCGCTACGGCCATGGTCGCTGCAGCGAAGGCATAGCTGCGGTCCAGATCCTCATCCTGAACGGGCGCCTGCCAAAGGCGAGGGTGCTCGCCTTGAGGGCGGCGCGCGTCCAACTCGAACTCAGATTCCACGGGCTTCGGCGGCATTTCCAACACCGACGCCAACCCTCCCCCGAGGGCCTCCCATGCTTCGCGGGTACCCTGGGCCACCCAGGGGAACACACGCTGGGGGTGGCGGAAACGCACTTCTGCCTTGGTGGGATGGACGTTTACGTCCACTTCCTCCGGCGGCAGCTCCAGGAACACAAGGGCCGCGGGATAGGCGCCCTTGGCGAAGTAGCCGGACCAGCCCTCATTGAGGGCGGCGAGCAGCAGGCGATCTCGCACGGCACGGCCGTTCACGAAGAGGTAGAGGTGGTTGCGGTCGCGAAAGGAAAGATCCGGCGGGCTGAGGAAGCCAGTCATCTGCCAATCGCCGCCGCCGTTGCGGAAGGGTACGAGGCGACGAAACTTCTCGCCAAGCAGAGGTGCGAGGCGCTCTTGCGCATCGGCCACGGGAGGCAGCACCAACTCCCCGCCCCGATCGGGACGCAGCGTCCAATGCACCTGAGGCGTGGCGAGGGCCAACCGCGTGAGGCTCGCCCAAAGTTGCGCGTGTTCGGTGTCGGCGCTCTTCAGAAAGGCCCGGCGCGCAGGCACCTGGGCGAAGAGATCCCGCACGGTCACCGTCGTGCCGCGGCTGCGGGGCGCGGGTTCGACTCCTTTGATGACGCCGAACTCCGCGCGAAGGCGATGGCCCTGCCCTTCGCCTTCCGCGCTCCACAATTCGAAGCGCGATACGGAGGCGATGCTCGGCAGCGCCTCGCCGCGGAAGCCGAAGGTATGAAGGCTCAGCAGGTCCTGGGCGCTGGCCACTTTGGACGTGGCGTGACGCTCCAAGGCGAGGTAGAGATCATCCCGCGCCATGCCCGAGCCGTTGTCCGCGATGGAGAGCAAGCGCTTGCCGCCGTCCTCCCAAGTCACTTCGAGGCGCGTGGCGCCCGCATCGAGGGCGTTCTCCACCAGCTCCTTGAGGACGCTGGCGGGTCGCTCCACCACTTCGCCCGCTGCGATCTGGTTCGCAACGGCGTCGGGAAGAATCCGGATCTTAGGCACTTCTCCAGTGTACTTAGTGGCCGCCCTCGGCGACTTCGCCGGCGAGGCTTTGGATGTAATTCTGCAAACCCATCTGGGTGATCAGTCCGAGCTGCGTTTCGATGAAGTCCACGGCCTCCTCCTCGTTGTGGAGGATCTGGCGCAGTAGATCGCGGGTGATGAAATCCTGCTTCTGCTCGCAGTCGACGATGGCGGCCTTCAGCATGGGGATGGCTTCCATCTCCAACGCCAGGTCGCACTTCAGTACTTCCTCCGCGTTCTCGCCGATGCGGAGCTTTTTGAGGTCCTGGAGGTTGGGTAGGCTTTCGAGGAAAAGGATGCGCTCGATCAATTTGTCGGCGTGCTTCATCTCTTCGATGGATTCCTTGTACTCGTGGTCGCCCAAGCGCTTGAGGCCCCAGTTCTTGCACATGCGGGCGTGCAGGAAGTACTGGTTGATGGCGGTCAGCTCGTTGCGCAGAATGCCGTTCAGCGCTTTCAGAATGCCGGCGTCGCCTTTCATGAGGCCTCCGTGGGTGGGCCCACAGTCTGCGCCCGCCCTCAGGTAATCACAACCCGTCAGCCGGCCTTTAGCCCCAGCATGCATTGGTTGGGGCATTGCGCACAGGTGGGGCCCACGCCCGCTTCGCCCAGCATCCGCTCCATATCAGGAGCGCATCGGCCGCAGCAGGGTTCCGCATCCGCGGCTTTGAAGATCTCATCGGAGGTGCAAGCGCCTTCGGCGATGTGGCGTCGCACATCTCGTTCCCGCAGGGCGTTGCACACACAGACGTACACGGTTCGACCTCAGATCTCAGTATAAGGCGAATGAGACTGAGTCGCAATTGATTTAAATCACTTACTCCCACCCCATGGGAGAACTTTCCACCGGGGCTCCCCCTTCGGTCGGCCTCCACCAGGCGATCACCCCATGGCCAAGGTAACTTATTAAAAAGAGAATGCTTGAGATGCCATGGACCCACGCGAAGGCCGTGCGCCAGGTGGGCGACGTAGCCACCTGGACCAAATAGCCTGCGAGCACCATGGGAGCGATGAGGAGTGCCGCACCAAGTCCGGTGCGGCGACCTTCCCGAGTGCCCGCGCGGAGCTTGGCGAAGAGGTGCCCGCGCACGGTCATCCCAAGGGCGAAGAGCAGCAGGGGCGCCGCAAGCACGTGAGCGTGCTGAATCACGCCTTGGAGCGGATGGGGTTCGGGGCCGAAATCACCCTGCACCTGTTTGAAATAGCGCAGCCACCCGTAACCGAGGCCGGAGAACCCGGTGAGCAGGGCGCCCAAGTGCAGGGCCCAGCGCTCCAATGTCTTCATTGGATGCCCTGGTACAGCAGAAGGTGAAGGGCCAGGGCCCGCCGCGCCGCATCCGTGAGCGCGTTCGCTGTAAGCGTGCTTCCGGAGAGCGGCCGGATCGATCCCTTGAGCGTGAGCTGGGCATCCAGCTTCTTGCCGTTGAATTGGCGGATCCACGCCTCTTTGGCCATGTAGTCCTGGGGTTCGCGGAAGGCGATGACTTCCACCCGCTGGATATGCCCATCGGGGGAAACCGCCACCATCGCCGTCTCTTGAAGGGTTCGCACCTTGTGCGTATCCAGGAAAGCCACGCCGATGAGCTTGCCCTCCTTGCGCGCCTCATAGGCCACCTGCCACAGGCCCGAGAGCCCCGTGCCTGCCAGCTCCTTCACCTTTTGGGCCTGGGATTCGGTAAGCCAATGCTCTTTCCGAGTGATCTCTGCGCCCGGGAAGGCCAAGGCCAAAGCCTCCTGGGTGGAGGGCAGGCCGGCGATCAGATGCGCCGTCATGAAGAGGGGTGCGAGGATGCGGATCATGGCCCCGTGTATCCGTCGGTGAGGGTGTTCAGGAAGGCGACGAGGGCATCCTCTTCATCCTCCGTAAGGCCCAGGTTACCCAACTCGTCGCGGTTCACGTTGTCGGGCATTTCGGGAGCATCCCACCGTGCGGGCTGACTATCGCGCGTGTTGTAGAAAGCCACCACCTGCTTCATGGTCGTGAAGGCGCCGTTATGCATGTAGGGACCGGTCTTCGCGAGGTTGCGCAGCGTCGGCACCTTGAACTTGCCTCGGCTTTCGGCAGCTCGGCCGTCGGCGATGACTTTGGCGTTGCCTGCGAGACCGATATCCACGAAGGCGGCGCCGTCGGGATTCACACTCAAAGGCATAGCGTAGAAGGGATTGGCCGCGTTCTTCGGCACGCCGATGTTGTCGTAGGTGAAGTCGGTAAAGAGGGGACTCTTGCCGTTCTCGCTGGGCCGATTGGGATGACAGGCGGCGCAGCCCGCGCGGCCTTCGAAGAGGGCCAGACCCCGCTTCTCCTGCGTGGTGAGCGTCGCGGTGCCGCGGAGATAGGCATCGTATTTGGACGTGAAAGGCGAGACCTCCGCGCTCCGCTCGAAGGCGGCGATCGCTTCCGATACGGCGCGGAAGGCGCGGTCCGTATCCGTGAAGAGGTCCTGACCGTAAAGAGTCTTGAGCTGCGCGGCGTAAGGTCGCGCGGCCACCTTGGCCACGTAGGCCGCCTTATCCGGGTTGTGCATCTCGATGGCGTTGACCGGCGGACCTTGGGCCTGCTCTTCCAAACTATCCACGCGGCCATCGAGGAAGATGCCGCCTTCATAGGTGGCGTCCTTATCGTTGTAGCGGAGCGGCGGCGCGAAGAGGGCGTAGGCTGCGGTGGGCGCGTTGCGGGCGCCGAACATGCCGGTGATGGCCCCTTCGGAAGTAGGACGGCCGTTGGGATCCGCGAAGCCCTTCGCCGGCGTGTGGCAGGAAGCGCAGGACTGTCCCCCTGGCTGCGAAAGCGTGGTGTCGAAGAAGAGGGACCTTCCCACATCCGCGCGCTGGATTTCAGCCTGTTTGGTGGCGCTGGGGGTGGAGTCCTTCCCGCCGCATCCCATCGAGATCATGACTGCCGCGCATGCCGCGGCGAGCGTGAGTCGCATCATGACTGCCTCAGAAGTAGAAGCCGAGGCCGAGGTTCCACTGATTCTGGCCCGTACGCTTCTTGTTCTCGATTTTCTGGAAATCGGCCTTCACTGCGACGTTAGGAATGGGTTTGTAGTTCACGCCAGCGGTGAGCACGGTCTGGTCCGTGGCCAGATCCTTCACCACGGTGGAGATCACATCCTCCTGCGTGTTGAGGCGCTCCCAGCGCAGGAAGGGAATGAGGGCCTGCTTGCCGCCACCAAGCACGTCATAGCCCGCTTCGAGGTAGCCGCCCCATTGGCGCGTTCCTACTTCGCGAGACGTGTCGGAGATCCCCAAGTTTTCAAGGTACGCGGAGCTATTGGTCGTCCGAGCGTAGAGGCCGCGGAGCTGCAGGCCCTTCGCGCGGTACTCGGTGTGCAGATCGAAGACGGTGGTGCGCAGCGTCTCGCCCACGCCCGTTTGATTGCTGTTGCCCGTGTAGAAGCTGCCGCCGACGAGAACGCCGGGCATCGGGGTCCAATCCAGGCGGCCCGTCCAGGCCAGGCTTTGCGCATTCGCCTGCTTACCCAATTGGACGCCGCCCGAGATACCTTCGCCCGAGAACTTGGAACCATCGAGACCGTTCATCAGGTAGAGGCGGTAGCTGAGGTTGCCCGGCAGGTCGCCGTGCAGGCCGATGCCGTCTTCACGCCAGGTGGTGGGAATAATGCCACCTTCGTTCTCCACCAGGGGTCGACGCGCGCCGAGAAAGGCCGGGGGTTCGTGCAGCTCGTTGATGAAGCCCATGGGCACGAGCATCATTCCCGCGCGGACATTGACCGCCTTCGAAATGAGGAAATCCAGATAGGCGAATTCGACGATGGCCTCGCCGTCCGTGGAGCGGTCGCTGTAGCCACCGTGCTCCCACTCGAACTCCGCATTGAACACGATGTGCTCGTTGAACTTGTAGCCCGTGTACAACG